>Ga0182024_10021232_pt1 | contig 11795 bp, 8 predicted proteins | sample P32metaG_FD_120480 | JGI IMG/M metagenome (GOLD analysis project Ga0182024, IMG submission 120480) | Permafrost microbial communities from Stordalen Mire, Sweden - P3-2 metaG (Illumina Assembly) | ecosystem: Environmental > Terrestrial > Soil > Wetlands > Permafrost | place: Sweden: Stordalen... | reverse complement strand
GGAAGGTTTGCGGGCTTTCTTGCGCTTGCTGAAAATCCGGTCTGCCATAGCAGGCAGACTAGCATAGCCGGAACTGAGGAAGTCGGCACAAGGTTTCGCGCATGGCAGAGCTCGGACAATTGGGTTTTAAGCCTTCCTCTCTGATTCGCGACGCGCAGATTTCCTCCCCATTCCGCGAAAATGCCCCTAAAACCCCTAAACCTGTGGATCATTTTTCATCTGCAATTCATCTGCGCGTCACCTTCCCGTAACACGCCACGGCTATCTTCGCCTCTGCAGTTCTCTCAGGAGGAAAATTTATGTCCACATCAGGTTTCCTGGCGAAAGCCAGGCAGCACCTAGCCGTCACCACCAGTCTTGTGGCCCTGGTCGCCAATCTCGGAGCGCCGCTTCCCGCCGCCGCTCAAGATCACGACAAGCATTCCACCGCCACCCCCATCAAGCACGTGATCGTCATCATCGGTGAAAACCGTACCTTCGATCACATCTTCGCCACCTACAAGCCGAAAAAGGGGGAAAGCGTCGACAATCTCCTTTCTAAGGGAATTATCAACGAAGACGGAACTCCCGGGCCCAACTACTCGGAGGCATTGCAGTACTCCGCCGTCGACAACCATCAGGATGGTTATGAAATCAGTCCCATGGAAAAGTCGCTGTACTCGGCGCTTCCCGCGCCTTTGACCGGCGGACCTTCGGACGTCTGCAAAGACAATGGGATTTGCACGCTTGCCCAAGCGCAAGCCTCTGAAAACGGACTCGCAAGTGGCTACTCCAAGTATCTGCTGACTGGCGGCACGGGCCAGGCTTCCCACGTTCCCGATGAGCGCATCTTGAACGTAAATGATCTCCCGCCAGGGCCGTTTCAACTCACCTCCGACACATTTCCCTACGATTCCTACGCCGCCAGTCCGGTTCACCGTTTTTACCAGATGTGGCAACAGGCCGACTGCGACATCTTGTACTCCAGTGTTTGGAATCCGAGCGGCTGCCGATCCGACCTGTTTCCCTGGGTTGAAACTACCATCGGCGCTGGCAGCAACGGTCTGGCGCAGCCGGCAGATTTCAGCACCGAGTACTCCCCCACGGCCAAAACAACGGGCGAAGGCTCAACCTCGATGGGCTTCTACAATATGCTCCAGGGCGATGCTCCCTACCTGAAGTCGCTGGCTGACAATTACGCGATCAGTGACAACTACCATCAAGCCGTGATGGGAGGCACCGGCGCGAACCACATCATGCTGGGCACCGGCGATGCGATCTGGTTCAGCGACGGTAACGGCAATTCGGCAGTGCCACCTCACAAGCAACTGATTTTGGCGGGCACTCCGGACGCTGGTGTGGTGGATGAAATCGAAAACCCAAACGCGGCACCGGGCACCAACAACTGGTATACAGAGGACGGCTACGGCGGCGGCGGCTTCGGCAGTCCGGTTTATGGCGGCGGTTCGTATACGAACTGCTCGGATTCCGATGCGCCGGGCGCATTTTCAGTTTTGGACTTCCTCAGCAAACTTCCCACGCTGGTGGATCCGCGCTGCGAACCGGAACATTACTACCTCTTGAATAACTACAATCCCGGATACTTCGGCGACGGTTCCAACGCCTACACCGACCCCTACGTATACAACACACCTTTCACCGTCCCGCCTTCCAGTGTGCGCAACATTGGAGATGCGCTGCTCGAGAAAAATGTCTCGTTTGCGTACTTCGGAGACCAGTTCAACGCCTACCTCAACGATAAATATCAGCTCAACTTTGGAACCGTTGGCGCTGCCAGCGACCAATACTGCAACATCTGCAACTTCCTCCAATACTCCACCTCGATCATGACCAATGCGCCGGTTCGCACCGCACACTTGAAGGACACGATCGACTTCTACAAGGAGATTAAGGAAGGAACCCTCCCGGCGGTTTCCTTCGTCAAGCCCAGCGGATGGGTTGACGGCCACCCGGCATCGTCGAAGTTGGACCTGTTCGAGGGTTTTGTAAAGAAAATCGTCGACGCAGTGAAAGCGAATCCGCAGCTCTGGAAGTCCACGGCGATCTTCATCACCTTCGACGAGGGCGGTGGTTACTACGACTCCGGTTACATTCAGCCGCTCGACTATTTCGGCGACGGCACGCGCATTCCCTTGCTCGTGGTTTCGCCGTTCACCAAAGCCGGTCACATTTCTCACGACTACTCCGATCACGTCTCGGTCCTGAAGTTCATCGAACGGAACTGGGGGCTTGCGCCGCTGACGAACCGCAGCCGCGACAACTTCCCGAATCCGAAATATGACAAGAAGGTCAGCCGATACGCTCCGACCAACAGCCCTGCCCTGGCAGATCTCTTCGATCTGTTCAATTTCTAACCACGGCACAGACACCATGAGCCGGGGCGCAAGCCCCGGCTTTTCTTTCCTTACCATCCCGAGATTTCCAATGGCGGGTGTCCCCCCCTTGTCGCGCTTTTGCGACAGGGTGGGGCTTTTGATCTGGACCTGGACCTGGACCTGGACTTCCACCTCCCTGTGTTCTCCGTATCCTCTGTGGTTAAGTTCTTGCCGTTTTGCTGACCGAATCCCGCACATCCCTACCCGCATCCTTTATCCTAAGTAGCTGCATTCCTATGACCCTTAAATCATGACCCCGAAATCCAAGACTTCCAACGGCGGCTCCGCTGCCGCCGTAGTCGAAACCTCGAATGCCTCCAACCCGGAGCGCGAGCGCATCTTCAACGCCTACCGCCAGTGGGGATACCTTGAGGGCGATCTCGACCCTCTCGGTTTTCTCCGCCCCCGCGAAACCCCTGAATTGGAGCGTGAAGGCGAGTACGCCCGCGAAGCCCGCGCCATCTATTCCAGCACCATCGGCGTCGAAATCAATCACATCTACGCGCCCGAACGCCGCCGCTGGATTTTTGAGCAGATGGAATCCGAGCCCCAGGAAGAAGACCAGCAGCGCATCCTCGACCTGCTCATCCGCGCCGACATCTTCGAGCAGGTCATGCAGCAGCGTTATCTCGGCAGCAAGCGCTTCTCGCTCGAAGGCGTCACCGCCCTGATCCCGTTGGTCGACGAAGTTCTCGACACTGCCGCCGAGCGCGGCGCGATCGAGTTAGTCATGGGCATGAGCCACCGCGGACGCCTCAACGTCATGGCCCACGTGGCCCGGCGCGCTCCCCAGGAAATTTTCGCCGGATTCGAAGACGTCGACCCGCGCAGCGTTCTCGGCTCCGGCGACGTGAAGTACCACATGGGCGCCACTGGCGAATACAAGACTCGCAGCGGCGGCAAGGTTCACATTCACCTGGTCTCGAACCCAAGCCACCTCGAAGCCGTCGATCCCGTCACCGTGGGCCGCACCCGCGCCAAGCAGGACCGCACCGGTGAAGGCGGACGCGAAAAATATCTTCCCCTGCTTGTCCACGGTGACGCTGCATTCGCCGGACAAGGCATCCTCGCCGAAACCATGAACTACGCCGATCTGCCGGGATACACGGTCGGCGGCACCATCCACGTCGTGGTCAACAATCTTTTAGGATTCACCACCAGCTACACCGAAGAGCACTCCACCCGCTTCGCCGCCTGCATCGCGCGCCGCCAGTCGATTCCCATTTTCCACGTCAACGGCGAAGACGTCGACGCCGTCGTCCGCGTCGCCCGCCTCGCCACCGAGTACCGCTACAAGTTCGGCACCGACGTGGTCATCGATCTTATCGGCTACCGCCGTCATGGCCACAGCGAAGTCGACGATCCCACTATCACCCAGCCTCTTCTTTATAAAAAGATCAAAGAACATCCGCCGCTCTGGGAAATCTACGCCGATGACATTGGCGCCACCGACGCACAAGCCCAAGCAGCGGCCATCCGCGCCGACTTCGAAGCCGCCCAAAAACAAGCCGGCAGCATCCAGCAAAAACCCCTGATGCGCGATCTGCCCCAGTATTGGAACAACTACTACGGCGGCCTCTATAAACCGGAATACGAAGTCGAAACCGGATTCTCGCCCGACGAACTCTCAGAGCTCACGGCGCGGCTGACCACGTGTCCGGAGGGCTTCCACATCCACCCGAAAGTAAAGAAGCTTCTCGAGCAGCGCGCGGAAATGGGCGCGGGCAAACGCCCCGTCGATTACGGCATGGCCGAAGCCCTAGCCTTCGCGAGCCTCGTGAAAGCCGGCACGCACGTCCGCATGTCCGGTCAGGACACTCGCCGCGGAACTTTCAACCAGCGCCACTCCGTCCTCACCGACATCGAGAACGAAAACGAATATGTTCCGCTGGAAAACATCGCGCCCGGCCAAGCCCGCTGCGAAATCTACAACTCCACCCTCTCCGAGGCCGGCGTCCTGGGCTTTGAATACGGCTACAGCCGCGACTATCCCGAATCGCTAGTCCTCTGGGAAGCGCAGTTCGGCGACTTCGTCAACGTCGCGCAAGCGATTATCGACCAGTTCATCAGCGCCGGCGAAGCCAAATGGAACCTGCTCTCTGGAGTCGTGCTGCTGTTGCCGCACGGCTACGAAGGCCAGGGCCCTGAACATTCCAGCGCTCGCATCGAACGCTTCATCCAACTCGCCGCCAAGCACAACATCCAGATCGCGCAGCCCTCCAACGCCGCGCAGTATTTCCACCTCTTGCGCCGCCAGGCCCTGCGCCACTGGCGCAAGCCGCTGGTCGTCTTCACTCCGAAAAGCATGCTGCGCCACGCCGATGCGAGTTCGCCCATCGAAGACTTCACTCACAAGAATTTCCTGAACGTCATCCCCGACACCGAAGTAGGCGATGCCGACCGCATCCTGATCTGCACCGGAAAAATCGGCCACGAACTCCAAGCCGAACGCAAGAAGAGAAAAGACACCAGCACCGCAATCGTCTTCTTGGAGCAACTCTACCCGTTCCCTGAGCAGGAGTTGCTGGCCGAACTCGAACGCCACGGCCAACAAGGAGACATCGTCTGGGTGCAAGAAGAGCCCGCCAACATGGGCGCCCTGTTCAACATGCTGCCCCGCTTGAAACGAATCGCCGGAGATCGCCCCGTGCTCTCCGTGAAACGCTCCTCCGGCGCCAGCCCCGCAACGGGAAGCTCCAAAGCGCACGAAGTAGAACAAAAAACGCTGCTGACGTTAGCCTTTACCACAAAAGCGTAGCTTTTGCCTGTGTGGGGCCTGGTCTCTGACCCGGCCGCCGAGCGAAGCTCGGCAAGGTTGTGTGGGCGCGGGCGACTCGCCCGCGCAATCCGAATCTAATCGGGCCTCGCGGTGACCGCCTTCCCAGCCGCTCCCGGCAACTTCGCCTTCGCCCCTCCCTCAGCCTCACGGGCCAGCAACCCCTCCAAACTCCCATACGCATAAATCGTCGGCGCATGGTTCTGCATCCACCCGCCCGTGTCCGCCGTCGGCCCATAATTGCTATGCACTTCGCGCCCCAACATGCGCAGCCGGGCCATTCATTGTCCGCGATGATGCGAAGTGTGCGTCATCCGCCGCACCATCACCCAGGCCCGCGACCGCTGCACCTCAAAGAACTTCATCACCTTCCCACCACGCCTCATCCTTCAACTGCAGCGCCACCAGCCGCTTTCGGCTGTCCTCGGCATACCGCTTCATGAACTCCAACCGTGTTTCCGCGGCCGGCAGCGGCGGAGCTGCCACATCAATCCCCAGCATGTTCCGAAACCACAAATCCTCGCTCACGCACTGATGCACCATCTGCTCCCGCACACTGCGCCCTCGTGGATCTCCCTCTCGCGGCCGCACCGAAAGATCCGCATCCAGAAATTCACTCCACACGCTAACCACCTTCACCCGCTCCGTTGCATACGTTTCCACCAGGAATGCATATCTCATAGCCGCAAATGTTACGCCACCTCCGTCCCGTGGGGTATGTGGCGCGGGCGCCCCCGCCCGCGTGCTCTCCGCAGTGTTACCCTTTGGTGGCCCATGCCCCGCCGCCCCCAACCACTCCGCATCGCCATCGACACCGGCGGCACCTTCACCGACTGCGTCTGGATCGACGCAGGCCGCCTCCGCATGCTAAAAGTTTTCTCGACCCCTGCCGATCCCTCCCAAGCCATCGTGGAAGCCCTTCGCAAAATTGTTCACGGCGGCGAACTCGTTCTCCTCCACGGCACCACAGTCGGCACCAACACGCTGCTCGAACGCAAAGGCGCGCGCACCGCCCTCGTCACCACGAAAGGCTTCGAAGACGCCATCGAAATCGGACGCCAGTCCCGCCCCAAGCTCTACGACTTCTTCTTCGACCGCATCGAGCCGCTAGTCCCCAAAGATCTCCGCTTCGGCGTCAACGAACGCACCGCCCATGACGGCCAAATCCTCACTTCCCCCGTGGCGAAAGAACTGCACTCCCTCGCCGAGCAAGTCTCCGCCGCAAAACCGCAATCCATCGCGATCTCGTTCCTCTTCTCATTCGCAAATCCAAAAAACGAAGAAGACGTAGCGGAAGCGCTGAAGGCCTTGGCGGTCCCGCTCTCCATCTCGCACCAAATCCTCCCCGAATTCCGCGAATACGAACGCACCTCCACGGTAGTGATCAACGCCTACCTGCAACCGGTAATGCAGAGTTATCTAAAGAATCTGCAGTCCCGCGCGCTTGGAAGCACGGACCGTGTGGGCGCGGGCGACTCGCCCGCGCCTCCTGGGGTGGCGCGTTTTGTGGAAGAGCGGCGCTTTAGCGCCGCGAAAAGCGCTCAAAAACAATTGGGGGCTTCAGCCCCTGCCCCCCGCATCTTCGTCATGCAATCCAGCGGCGGCATCACCGCCCTCTCCACCGCCGCCCGCGAACCCGTGCGCACCGTCCTCTCCGGCCCCGCCGGAGGCGTCGTCGGCGCCACCGCCACGGCCCGCGCCAGCGGATTCGATCGCATCATCGCCTTCGACATGGGAGGCACCTCCACCGACGTCTCCCTCGTCGAAGGCCCGATCACCACCGCCACCGACGCCCAGGTCGCTGGCCTTCCCGTCAGCGTCCCCATGCTCGACATTCACACCGTCGGCGCCGGCGGTGGCTCGCTCGCCCGCTTCGACGCCGCCGGTGTCTTGCATGTCGGCCCCGAATCCGCCGGAGCCGATCCCGGCCCCATCTGTTATGGCAGCGGCACCCAGCCCACCGTCACCGACGCCAATCTTCTCCTCGGCCGCCTGCGGCCCACGCGCTTCCTCGGCGGCGACTTCACTCTTGATCTCAACCGCACCCGCCGCCTCACGCAAGAATTTCTAAAGCGGCTAGGCAGCCGCCTCACGCTCGACCAGTTCGCCGCCGGAGTCATAAGCGTCGTCAATGCGACCATGGAAAAAGCTATCCGCGTAGTCTCCATCGAACGCGGCCGCGACCCGCGCCAATTCGCCCTCGTCGCCTTCGGCGGCGCCGGAGGCCTGCACGCCTGCGCTCTCGCCGAAGCCCTCAGCATCCCGCACGTCATTGTCCCCGCGCTCCCCGGCGCGCTTTCCGCCTTGGGAATTCTTGCGAGTGATGTAGTAAAGGATTACTCCCGCACCTTGCTCTGGCGCGTCTCCGGCAAAATTCCCACCGCGCAGTTGAATCGAGAATTTGCCGCGCTAGAAAAAAGCGCGGCAAAAGATTTTCGCCAGGAAGCCTGGCCAGGAAGGCCGCACTACAACCGCAGCGTCGACATCCGCTACCGCGGCCAGGGATACGAACTCAACATAAAGCTCACAAAAAATCTCCTCCGCGACTTCGAGCAAGAACACCGCCGCCGCTACGGCTACACCCATCCCAATCGCGAAGTCGAACTAGTAACGTTGCGTCTTCGTGCAATAGTGAAATCCACCAGGGCCTATGTGGGAACAGCCGCCTCCGGCTGTCCAGGCCGAGCAACGCTCGGCAGGCTCTCCACGCCCAAAGCTCGAGTCCTATTCGACGGCAAGAAACTCGAAACGAAGATTCACTCCAGAGACGACCTCCTCCCCGGCAGAAAACACTTCGGCCCCGCCATCGTCACCGAATACAGCGCCACCACAGTCATCCCACCGAGAAAAAGTTTCTACCTCGACCGCGCCGCCAACCTGATTGTTACAATCCGATGAAATTCGCACCTGAACCCACCACTGGCCACTGACAACTGGCAACCGGCAACTGCTTTCCGTTTACAATAATTCCGTGAAACCCAGCCTTTTCGTAGTCGAAGACGATCCCGACATTTCCCGCCTCGTCCGCCATCATCTCGAAAACGAAGGCTTCGCCGTCCGCGTATATCCCACCGGCACAAACGTTCTCGCCGACGCCGAACGCCAGCGTCCCGCACTCTTCGTCCTCGACATCATGGTCCCCGGCAAAGACGGATTGGAAATCTGCCGCACCATTCGCCAAACGCCCGGCCTGGCGTCGGTGCCCGTAATTTTCCTGACCGCGAAAAGCAGTGAAGCCGACCGCGTTCTCGGTCTCGAACTCGGCGCCGACGACTACATCGGCAAGCCTTTCAGCCCGCGCGAACTCGTCGCCCGCGTCAAAGCCGTGCTGCGCCGCTTCGAGCGTCCCCTGCCGCCCAGCCCCATGAAAATTGGCGACATTGAAATCGATCCCTCGGCCATGACGCTCACCGTGCGTGGAAATCAGGTTCCCACCACCGCCACCGAGTTCCGCCTGCTCGATTATTTCGCGCGCCACAAGGGACGCGTCTTCAGTCGCGACCATCTTCTCGATTCCGTCTGGCGCGACACCGCCTACGTCACTCCGCGTTCAGTCGACGTCTATGTCCGCCGCATCCGCGAGAAAATCGAGCCCGACCCGGAGAATCCACGCTATCTGAAAACCGTACGCGGTGCCGGCTATCGCTTCGAGTCCCCCAAATGAGGAGAACGTGAAGAACCGCATCTTCTTCAAACTCCTTGCGGTTTTTCTGATAGTCATCGCCGCTACCGCCGCCATTCTCGACGTCATGATCGGCAGCGCCTGGGAAGCCTCGCTGCGCACCGAGATCGAACGCAACCTGACCCAGAAGACTCTTCTTTTCGCCCACCGCGTAGAAACCGACCGCGCTCACACTCTCACTCAGATCGCCGCTCAGGAAAGCCTGGCTGCCGGCGCCCGTGCCACCATCATCGATGCATCCGGAAAAGTACTCGCCGACTCCGAATCCAATCCCGCCAGCATGGAGAACCACGCCACCCGCAAGGAGTTCGCCGCCGCCCTCGCCGGCCAAACTGGCGAGTACGAGCGCCGCAGCGCCACCCTCGGCATTCCATTTCTCTATATTGCCGCGCCTGTCTCTGGAGGCGCAGTGCGCCTCGCCTATCCACTCTCCGATGTCGAAGCCGTTCAGGCGCAGGTTCATCGCCGGCTGCTTTGGGGCTCGTCCATAGCCTTCTTCATCGCACTGCTCGTCGCGGCCTCCGCCTCCGTCTGGACCTCCCGCCGCCTCCAGAGCATCGTGGATGTGGCCGTCCGCATCGAGCAGGGCGATCTCCACGCCCGCGTCGAAGACAAGCCGCTCGATGAGATTGGCCGCGTAGCCGCCGCCATCGACAAAACCGCGGGCCAGGTCGAACGCAGTTTTGCGGCCGTGCGTTCCAGCCAGCGCCAGCTCGAAACTCTGCTCAACAGCATGCAAGACGCGGTTATCGCCGTAAGCTCCGACGGCCTCGTGCAGTGGGCCAATCAGCCCATGGATCGCCTCGTTCCCCAGCACACGCGGCTCAACGCGCCGGTCGTGGAAACCATCCGCGATCCCGATTTCCTCGCCGCCGTCAGATCTGCTACCACCACCAAACAGGTAAAGACCACACGCGCCACATCCATCGTGCCCGGTCGCGTCTTCGACGTCACCGCCGCGCCCCTACCCGATGGCGGCGCCGTCGCCGTGCTGCGCGACCTCACCGAGACCGAGCGCGTCGAGAAAACTCGCCGCGATTTTATCGCCAACGTTTCCCACGAACTCCGCACTCCGCTGACTTCAATTCAGGGATATTCCGAAACCCTCCTCGACACTTCTGACAGCTCCGGTCACAGCCGGGAGTTCCTCGAAATTATCCGCAAGAATGCCTCCCGCATGTCGCGCCTCACTGAAGACTTGCTGACTCTGGCGCGCGTCGAATCCGGCGAGACCCGCTTCGATACCGAACCCGTCCCGCCCATCGAACTCCTGCACGACGCCGAAGAAAGCTTCCGCGAGATCGCCCGCAGCCAAGGCGTGGACTTGCAGATTATGGAATTGCAAAAAGTAGACGCGCCAGGGGGAAATGGCTCCCTCGAATCTCTGCCCCCGGTGCATGCCGACCGCGAAGCCATCCACCAGGTCTTTTCGAATCTCATCGACAACGCGATGAAGTACGGCCGCTCCGGCGGCCGCATCGTCCTCGGCGCCCGCCCCGCCCAACGCGGCATCGAATTTTATGTCCAGGATTTCGGCGCCGGCATCGCCTCCGAGCACCTGCCGCGCCTGTTCGAACGCTTCTATCGCGTCGACAAAGCCCGCTCCCGAGAATCCGGCGGCACCGGCCTAGGTCTCGCCATCGCCAAACACATCATGCTCGCCCACGGCGGCTCCATCCGCGCCGAAAGCGAACTCACCCACGGCTGCACCTTCCTCTTCACCCTCCCCACCACCTGAACTCACGTAGAAACAGCCGCCTCCGGCTGTCCAGTTGAGCGCCCCGTTCTTGTCTCTGCGTATTTTGCAGAGACAAGGGCGGGGATTTTGACTTTCTCTCTCAGATGCCTCTTGCAATCATCCGACAATGATCCTCAACCCTGCATTTCAAAAAATGACCAGAAATTCACACCTTGTTAACCATAAGCTCTACCGGAAATCCTATGCTTAGCCGTTGCCGGACCCATTCAACGACCAGCAGAATCGCGACGACGATTCCCGAAGATCAACCGTCGCCCAGCGGACACACCTATGAGCACCGCGACCAAGATTCCCGCTCCTGAACCGGTACATCAATACCTCGTGCGCCGCACCGTGGAAGCCTGTCATTTGGCCCAGGAAGCCGCCGGCGCCGCGGCCGAAGGCATTGCCACCGGTTCCAGCGCCTTGCTCAACTCCCTGCGCCAGCGCGAACGCGAACTCGACACGCTCGACATGGAAATCGACAGCGGAGTCACCGCCGCCATCACCGAAGTCGCTCCCGCCGAAGCCCGCGAATTGCTCGCCTGCATGAAGGTCATGATCGCTCTCGAGCGCATCGGCGACCTTCTGCTCAGCTTCGCCAACAGCGCCCACTCCGTCAGCGGACGCATCGACTCCGAAGACACCCACGACCTCACCCAGATGGCGACGCTGCTCGAAAAGATGCTGACCGACTGCGGAGCCGCATTTTCCGGCCGCGATGTCAGCAAGGCCATCGACGTCCTACGCGCCGACGCCGAGATGGACCGCCTGCGCAACCTAATCTTCCTGCGCCACATCGAGAATCCGGAAAACCTCCACCGCCAAGCCAGCCTGCAAGTCATCTTCATGACCCAATCTCTGGAGCGTGCCGGCGATCACGCTAAAAACCTCGCCGAAGAAGTTTGCCACTTCGTAAGCGGACGCACCGTCCGCCATGTTTCCCTTGCCTTCGACAAGCCGGTCGAGCAGATGTTCATCGACTACCTCCGCCGCCGCGATCACAATCGCTGATCCTGTGGCGCGGGCGCCCCCGCCCGCGATACCGCCGCACTCCTCCGCATCCATTTCACTGAACCATCCCAGCAGACATAGGAACCAAGAGGCAACAAACGGAGCAAACGACAGCCGCTATCCCTGCCAGATATGTTGACCGCAGGTGCACGGCACCGTTTCCGTAGGTTTTTGCTTCGTCAATTGCTGCTTACAGATCGGGCAGGGTTT
>Ga0182024_10021231_pt1 | contig 11796 bp, 10 predicted proteins | sample P32metaG_FD_120480 | JGI IMG/M metagenome (GOLD analysis project Ga0182024, IMG submission 120480) | Permafrost microbial communities from Stordalen Mire, Sweden - P3-2 metaG (Illumina Assembly) | ecosystem: Environmental > Terrestrial > Soil > Wetlands > Permafrost | place: Sweden: Stordalen... | reverse complement strand
GCGCTTCTTCGGCGCCGCCCGTAACATCGAGGAAGGCGGCAGCCTCACCATCATCGCCACCGCCCTGATCGATACCGGCAGCCGCATGGACGAAGTGATCTTCGAAGAATTCAAGGGCACGGGTAACAGCGAAATCATCCTGGACCGCAAAGTGGCGGACAAGCGCGTCTTCCCTGCCATCGACATCATGCGTTCGGGCACCCGCAAGGACGAGCTGCTGGTCGAGAAGGGCACCCTGGCCAAGACCTATGTGCTCCGCCGTATCCTGGCGCCCATGGGCACGGTGGATGCGATCGAGTTCCTGCAGGACAAGCTCAGGTCGTCGAAGAACAATTCGGATTTCTTCGAGAGTATGAACACCTAGGGCGCGCGACTCTTACGGAATCAAAATCGTCGCGCCGACGGTCTGCTTGGTGGCTAGCGCTTCCTGGGCCTTGGCGGCGTCCTTCAGGGCGAAACGCTGATGGATGGCGACCTTGACCGCGCCGGATTTGATCACGGCAAAAAGATCGTCCGCGGTGTCCTGCATTTCCGCGGGCGTGCGGGTAAAGCTCGCCAGGGTAGGACGGGTCACCATCAGCGAACCCTTGGTGGCCAGGATGCCCAGCGGGAACGGCGTCACCGGACCTGAGGAATTGCCGAAGCTCACCATCAGCCCGCGCACCTGAAGACAATCGAGCGAGGCTTCGAATGTGTCCTTGCCGATGGAGTCATAGACCACGGGCACGCCGACGCCCTTGGTGATCTCGCGCACTTGCTTTTCCCAGCCGGCCTCGCGGGTGTTGAGGACATAGTCGCAGCCATTCTCTTTGGCGTCTTGGACCTTGCCAGGCGAAGTGGTGCTGCCGATCACAATGGCGCCCAGATGCTTGGCCCATTGGCAAGCGATCTGGCCCACGCCGCCGGCGGAGGAATGAAACACGATGGTTTCGCCCGCTTTCACGGGATGGATGCGACGAAGCAGATATTGCGCGGTCATGCCTTTGAGCATGGACGCGGCGGCGACTTCGTCGCTCACGCCATCCGGCAGCTTCACCACTTTCTCGGCGGCGACATTGTTGGCCTCGGCATAGGAGCCGATCGCGCCGCTGCAATAGCCCACCCGTTCGCCGATCTTGAAACCGGTGACGCCGGGACCCAGTGCTTCCACTTCGCCGGCCGCTTCCGAGCCCAGGCCCGACGGCAGCGGCAGCGGATAAAGGCCGCTGCGGTGATAGGTGTCGATGAAGTTCACGCCGATGGCGGTGTGCTTGATGCGGATCTGGCCGGGGCCGGGCGCTGGCAGGTCGTAATCCACATACTGCAGAACTTCGGGGCCGCCGATCTTTTCGAAGCGAATGGCTTTCATGGGGAAAATCCTACGAAGGGTCTCAGCTCAGATGCTGACGGAAAAAGGTGGCGCTGCGGATATTGGCCTGGTCCGCCATCGCCTTGTCGTAATGGGCGCCGCCTACCCGCGCGAAGGCGTGGTTCATCGAGGGATAGCGGTGAATGGTGACGTGCGAATTGTCTTTCAGCCCGGCCTCGATCTTGGCCTGCGCCAGCGGGGGCACATATTCATCGGCCTCGGCGATATGCAGCATCAGGGGATGCTGGATGTTCTTGGCCTCATCGAGCCGGTTCTGGATATTGACGCCGTAATAGCCCACTGCCGCGTCGATATTGGTGCGCGAAGCGGTGAGATAGGCCAATTGCCCGCCCAGGCAATAACCCAGCGCGCCCACTTTGCCGGTGCAGCTGGGCAGCGCGCGCAGAGTATCGATGCTGGACTGGATGTCGGTGATGCCTTTGTCCGCGTCGAAGCGGGCCATCAGGTCGAGCGCCTTCTTCCAGTCCGCGTCGGTCTTGTCGGTGAGCTGGATGTTGGGTTCGAGCCGCCAGAACAGATCGGGCACCAGGGCGAAATAACCGCGTGACGCCATGCCATCGGCGATCTCGCGCATCACTTCATTGACCCCGAAAATCTCCTGGATCACCACTAGGCCCGGACGGCGCCCCGCACTGGGGCTGGTGAGATAGCCGCTGAAATCGCCGTCCTTGCATTTGATGGTGACAGTCTCTCCGCTCATGGAATCCTCAGGCGTTGCCAGCCGCCGGTGGGCGCGGCGGAAGGGTGAGCGCTTGGCTGAGGGCCACCGCGCTGGTGATGGGCGGAGAACAGACATTGCGCTGACAGAGGTAAGCCGTGGGCGCGCCATTCTGCATGCCCTTGCCGAAGGCGGGATGGCCGGCGGGCAACGCCTCGCCCGATTCCACAACATAAAGTAGCCGGTTGGGCAACGCCTTGCCCCACACGGTGCGGATCAGTTCCTGAGTGCGGGGATTGCTTCTGGGCCCCACCACCACCACCTGCGAACCGGTGGCAAAATTCTCCAGGCCGTTGATATAGGAGGCACAGGACGCCCAGGCGCGGCCATACTCGTCGGCAAAAGAGTCGAGCAGCGCGCGGGCGCGTTCGCCATAGACGCCGTCGCCCGTGATCATGCCCAAGCGGGTGAGAGACCAGATCATGGTGCCGTTGGCAGAGGGTATCGCCTGGTCATACAGCACCCGCTGACGCACGATCAGCTGTTCGGCATCGTCGGCCGTGGTGCAATAGCCACCCATTTCGAGATTCCAGAAATGCGTGTCCAAGGTCGCCACCCAGCGCTTGGCCGCATCCAGGAAGCGCGTTTCGCCGGTCACTTCCCAAAGATGCAGGGCGGCGCGGATCATCGAGGCATAATCATCGGCAAAACCCGAAGCGCCGCGCTTGCCACCATTGGCGGAATGATAAAGCCGGTCGCCATCGCCCAGAAGCTTCACCACGGCGTCGAAGGCCGTGATGGCCACCTTTGTCCAATCGGGATGATCGAGCGCGGCGCCGGCCTGCGCAAGCGCGGAAATCGCCAGCCCGTTCCAATCCGCCAGCAAGGTTTCGTCGCGCGCCGGGCGCGTGCGCTTGTCGCGCGCGGCCAGCATCAATCCCCGCTGCTTGGCGAGCAGCACATCGTCGGCCTGGGACAGTTGCGGCTGGATATGGCCCATGCGGCGGGGGATGTTGCGTCCCATGTGATTGCCGTCGCGGGTGATGCCGTAAACCGCCTTGAAGCGCTGGGCGAAGGTGCCGGACAGAGCGGCATCCACTTCCGCTTCGGTCCAGAGATAATATTTCCCTTCCTCGCCTTCCGACTCCACTTCCAGGCCGGCCGCGAAGGCGCCGTCCATTTTGAGATCGCGCAGCAACCAGGCTACGCTTTCCTCGATCCTTTGGCGGGAGAGGCCGTTGCGATTGAACTGCCACATGCTGGTGAGGAATTCGATCATCAGGGCATTGTCGGCCAGCATCTTCTCGAAATGCGGCACCAGCCAGCGCTCATCCGCGGTGTAGCGGAAGAAGCCGCCGCCGACATGATCATAAAGACCGCCCAGAACGGATGCGTCCATGGTGGTGGTGACCAGCTGGAGGAATTGCTGGATGCCGGTGCGCAGATAGGCGCGCCAGAGAATCTCCAGGAAAATGGTCTGGGGGAATTTCATCTGGCCGATCTGGCCGCCCATGAAGATGTCGTAGCGTTGGCCGATGCGCATGCCGGCGACGTCAAGCTGGATGGCTTCGGGTTGGCCGCGCATGTTGCGGTCCAGCAGATTGGCCACCCGCTCATAAGCGACCTGGGCGCTGCGGGCCACGTCGTCCGGCTTGTCGCGGTAGAGCGCGGCCATGTCGGTGAGGACGCGGCTGAAGGCCGGCTGATTCAGCCGGTCTTCCTTGGGCAGATAACCGGCGACGAAATAGGGATAGCCCTTGGCGTTGAGGAAGAGGTTGAGCGGCCAGCCGCCCTGATGACCCATGGAGTTGGCGGCGGCCTGGTAGAGCTGATCGAGATCGGGGCGCTGGAACCGGTCGGCGATCACCGGAATGAAATTCTCGTTGATCAGCTTGGCGATCTCGGGATCGGAGAAGCTCTCCCGGTTCATCACATGGCACCAGTGACAGGCGGAATAACCCAAGGAGAGAAGGATAGGCTTTCCTTCCTTTTCCGCCTCGGCCAGAACGTCATTGCTCCATACCCGCCACGCCACGGGATTGTCCTTATGCGCCAGGAGATAGGGACTGGTGGCGGTGTCGAGAGCGTTCATCGCGGGTTCCATTGGAAGCGGCGATGATGGAAAATCGCCGGGTGTTAGAAGGCCGCGCTTCTTAGCTGAAACCGTCCGCCCCCGGAAGAGCGGCCAAAAACAAGGATTCAAGCAATGAAAGTACATGTCGAGCTGGAGATGACCCCGGAGGAGGCGCGCGGGCTGATGGGCCTTCCGGACGTGGCGCCGTTGCAGAAACAGATGATGGACGAGATGAAGGCGCGCATGACCAAGGCGATGGAGGGCGGTGACATGGAAAGCTTGATGCGCGCCTGGACGCCCTTGGGCGGGCGGGAAGCCTTCGACCAATTCCAGAAATTCCTTTGGGACGGCGCCCGGGCGATGACCGGCCAGTCGAAGGAAAAGCCCTGAAATCCGAGACGATTTTCGCCCTGGCCAGTGCGCCGGGCCGGGCCGGGGTGGCGGTGGTGCGGGTTTCCGGTCCGGAAGCAGGGGCGGCCTTGCGGTCGCTGGGGGGTGAATTGCCCCTCCCCCGCGTCGCCGGTTTGCGCACCCTCAAGCATCGCGGCGTTGAAATAGACCGCGCCCTGGCGATTTGGTTTCCGGGGCCCCGCAGCTTCACCGGCGAAGACGTCGCGGAATTCCATATTCACGGCGGCCGGGCGGTGCGCGAAGCGTTGCTCGGAGCTTTGGCCGATCTGGGTCTTCGGCCCGCGGAGCCGGGGGAATTTTCCCGCCGCGCGGTGGAGCATGGACGGCTGGACCTTACCCGCGCCGAAGCCATCGCCGATCTGGTGGATGCCGAGACCCCAGCCCAACTGCGCCAGGCGCTCAGCCAATATGATGGTGCTTTGGCCGCGCTTTACGAAAGTTGGCGGGCCGAATTGATCGCGGCTTTGGCCCATGCCGAAGCCGCGATCGATTTCAGCGATGACGGGGTGGGCGAAATCGAATTCGACGCCGCCCGCGCGGACGTGCGGAAAATCATCGGGACAATCGAACATCATCTCGACGACCAACGGCGCGGCGAGGCGTTGCGCGAAGGCTTGAGACTTACCATCCTGGGTCCGCCCAATGCCGGCAAAAGTTCGCTGATCAACGCTTTGGCGCAGCGCGATGCGGCCATCGTCTCCGAGATTCCCGGCACCACCCGCGATGTGATCGAGTTAAGGCTGAATTTAGGTGGTTATCTGGTGCATGTCGCCGATACCGCCGGCCTGCGAGACACCGCAGATGCGATCGAAGCGGAGGGCGTGCGCCGTGCTTTGGCGCAAGCGCAAGCCAGCGATCTGGTGCTTCTGCTACGCGACGGAACTGCTCCGTATACGGATCATGCCGATATCACGCCCGATCTTCTGGTCTGGAATAAAAGCGATCTCGCGGGATTCCAGCAACGCGGAGGCTTCGCGCTGTCGCTGAAAAGTGGCGACGGTTTGCCCCAATTGATCTTTGCGCTCACGGCGTTGGTGGCCGAAAGGCTGGAGACGAAAGGTGACGCGCCTGCTCTCACCCGGCCGCGCCATCGCGCGGCGCTTGCCGAAGCGCTGGTCAGCTTGCGCCATTCTCTTTCCGCGCCGTCCGATCAGCCCGAACTCTTCGCGGAAGATCTGCGCCTGGCGCTGCGCGCGGTCGGCCGCATCACCGGCCAAGTGGATGTCGAGGAATTGCTCGACCAGGTGTTCCGGGATTTCTGCATCGGTAAGTGAATATTGCCGCAAATATTGCCCTGGTCGGGCGATGCGCGTATGGACCCGCGCATGACCGGCTTTGATGTCATTGTGATCGGCGGCGGCCATGCCGGGGCGGAAGCCGCGGCGGCGTCGGCGCGCGCTGGTGCCCGCACCCTGCTCCTCACCCATCGCCGCGATACGCTGGGCGAAATGTCCTGCAATCCCGCCATCGGAGGGGTGGGCAAGGGCCATCTGGTGCGCGAAATCGATGCATTGGACGGCTTGATGGGCCGGGTCGCGGACGCGGCCGGCATCCAGTTCCGTATGCTCAACCGCCGCAAAGGCCCGGCCGTGCGCGGCCCCCGCGCCCAGGCAGATCGCGCGCTTTATCGCGCGGCGATGCAAAGAGAATTGGCGGCGATCTTTGGCCTGGAGATACGGGAAGCGGCTGCCGAGGACCTGGTTTTGAAGGAAGGCCGCGTGATCGGCGTCCGGGTGGCGGGTGGCGAAGAGATATTTTCCGCTGCGGTGGTGTTGACCACCGGCACTTTCCTGAATGGCCTGATCCATATCGGGGAAACAAAAATTCCTGCAGGTCGGATGAAGGCCGTGGCGGCCGATCAAGACACGGTCGAGCCCCCTTCCCTGGGTCTTTCCCGGACCCTTTACGGATTTGGCTTGCCCATGGGGCGGTTGAAGACCGGGACGCCGCCTCGGCTGGATGGAAAAACCATCGACTGGGCGTCGCTGCAATCGCAGCCCGGCGACGATCCGCCGGAGCCGTTTTCCTTTTTGACCCAGGCAATCACCACGCCGCAGGTCGCCTGCGCCATCACCCGCACCACCCTTCAGACCCATGAGATCATCCGGGCGAATCTGCATCGCTCCCCCATGTACAGCGGCCAAATCGCGTCCCGGGGACCCCGTTATTGCCCCTCGATCGAAGACAAAGTCAGCCGCTTCGCCGATCGTGAGAGTCACCAGATTTTCCTGGAACCAGAAGGACTTAACGACGATACCGTCTATCCAAATGGCATTTCCACCTCGCTTCCCCAGGACGTGCAGCTGGCGCTTCTCGCCACCATTCCGGGGCTGGAAAAGGCTGTGGTGCGCCGGCCCGGCTATGCCATCGAATATGACTATGTCGACCCGCGCGCGCTTTCGCCTTCCCTAGCGGTCAAATCGGTACCGGGGCTTTATCTGGCGGGTCAGATCAACGGCACCACAGGTTATGAGGAGGCTGCGGCCCAGGGTTTGATGGCCGGCCTGAATGCGGCGCGAGCGGCTGGCGGCCAGGATTCGGCCGTTCTGGACCGTTCTCAGGCCTATATCGGCGTGATGATTGACGATCTGGTGACCAAAGGCGTGAGCGAGCCCTATCGGATGTTCACCTCCCGGGCTGAGTACCGGCTGAGCTTGCGAGCGGATAATGCCGATCAGCGGCTTACCCCTTGGGGCGACGCCCAAGGGATCATCGGAAAAACGCGGCAAACGGCCTTTGCCAACAAGTTGGCCAGGCTTGATGTTTCACGTGAAACAATGGGGAGCCTGTCGCTTACCCCAAATGAGGCGGCCAAACACGGGTTGGCTGTACGCCAGGACGGCGTCCGCCGCAGCGCTTTCGATCTCCTCACCCTGCCCCATGTGGATTTCGCCGGTCTGAGCCGGATTTGGCCGGAATTGCAGGATTTTGCCCCCGATGTGGTCGAACAGCTGGAAATCGATGCTCAATATGCCGGTTATCTTGACCGCCAGGATGCCGATGTTCTGGCATTCCGGCGGGACGAAAGCCGGACTCTCCCTTCCAGCCTGGATTATCGCGCCGTGATCGGCCTTTCCACCGAGGTCCGGCAGAAGCTGGAAACCATCCGCCCGATTACCCTGGGCCAGGCTGGCCGCATCGAGGGCGTCACCTCTGCGGCCCTTACCCTGGTCTTGGCCCATGTGAAGGCGGGCAAAAAGGCCAAAAGTGCCTGATTTCCCCTTCGGGCCGGACGAATTCGCGGCAGCCACCAATGTTTCACGTGAAACATTGGCCCGGCTAAAGGCCTATGCCGGACTGCTCGAGGATTGGAACTCCCGCCATAATCTGGTTTCGGCCCGGTCCTTGGAGGACGTTTGGCGGCGGCACTTCTGGGATTCGGCCCAGTTGGCACCCTTGGTCCCAGCAAAAGCCCAAGCGATCGCGGATCTGGGCTCCGGAGCCGGTTTCCCTGGGTTGGTCTTGGCTGAAATGCTGCGGGACAAAGCCATTGTGACCCTATTCGAAGCCACCACCAAGAAATGCGATTTCCTCAAGGCCGCGGCGCAGAGCATGGAGCTTTCCGTCTCGGTTCAAAATACGCGGATGGAAGACGTGACCCCCCAACTCTTTGATGTCGTCACCGCGCGGGCTTGCGCCCCTTTGCCCGAGCTCTTGTCCTATGCCCAGCATTTCGTTGGTCCGAACAGCGTTTGCCTTCTCCTTAAAGGTCAAAATGTAGGGGCTGAATTGACGGAAGCCCATAAATCTTGGAAGATGAAAGTCAGGCAGATCCCTAGCCTGACCGATCCTTCGGGTGTGATATTGGAGCTGAAGGAGCTGTCGCCGGATGACCGAACCCCCCAAAAAGCCGCGCATCCTGGTAGTCGCCAATCAAAAAGGCGGCGTGGGTAAAACCACCACGGCGATCAATCTGGGCACGGCGCTGGCCGCGGTCGGCGAGCCTACCTTGGTGGTGGACATCGATCCGCAGGGCAATGCCTCAACGGGCCTGGGCGTGCCGCGCGCCGCGCGCAAAATCACCACCTATGACGTCTTGATGGGCGAGGCCAAGTTGGCCGACGCGATCGTGCCCACCCGCATTCCACTTTTGTATTTGGTCCCGGCCACCGTCGATCTGTCCGGCGCGGAGCTGGAATTGATCGACAAACCCCGGCGCAATTTCATCCTCAAGGACGCCCTGGCGGATTATTCCGTACACGGACCAATCCATTTTTCCTATGTGCTGATCGACTGCCCACCCTCGCTCACGCTTCTCACCATCAACGCAATGACGGCGGCGGACGCGGTGATGGTGCCGCTGCAATGCGAATTCTTCGCCCTGGAAGGTTTGAGCCAATTGCTCAAGACCATCGAGCTGGTGCGCGCCAACATCAATCCGTCGCTGGAGATCCAGGGCATCGTCCTCACCATGTTCGACAAGCGCAACAAATTGTCCGATCAGGTGGCCGCCGATGTGCGCCTGAATATGGGAGAAAAGGTCTATTCCACCGTGATTCCCCGCAATGTTCGGCTTTCCGAAGCGCCCAGCTATGGCGTGCCGGCGCTGGTGTATGATCTGCGTTGTCCCGGAAGCCAGGCCTATATCAAGCTGGCCGGCGAATTGATCCAGCGCGAACGGACAAGGCGGGCGGCATGACGCCCAAGGAAGAACGGCCGCGCGGCTTGGGCCGCGGGCTCTCCGCATTGATCGGCGACGAGGCGGCACCCACGCGGGGCGAAGTGCCGGCCAAGGGCAGCCGGACTTTGCCGGTGGCGTTCCTCAAGCCCGGCCGGTTTCAGCCGCGCAAGGCTTTCGCCGATGCAGCGCTGGCCGAGCTGGCGGCTTCGATCAAGGAGAAGGGCGTGCTCACGCCCATCCTGGTCAGGCCGCTCGGCACCGACAGCTATGAGATCGTGGCGGGCGAGCGGCGCTGGCGCGCCGCCCAGCTGGCCAAGCTCCATGACGTGCCGGTGGTGGTGCGGGATTTGGCCGACGCCGAGGCCCTGGAAATCGCCATCATCGAGAATATCCAGCGCGCCGACCTCAACGCCTTGGAAGAAGCGGCGGCCTATCAGGAGCTGATGGACCATTTCAGCCGAACCCAGGAGCAGGTGGCCCAGGATGTCGGCAAGAGCCGGTCCCATGTCGCAAACAGCGTTCGGTTGTTACGGCTGCCGGAACCGGTCAAGCAATGGCTCCGGGAAGGAAAGCTTACCGCCGGCCACGCCCGAACGCTGTTAAGTGCTGCCGATCCCGAGGCTGCGGCCAGGGAAATCCTGGCCGGGCAAATGTCCGTCCGGCAGGCCGAACAACATTCGCCCAAGAAGACCAAGCCCGGTGGAAAACCTCCCAAGGACCCCAATCTGGCCGATCTCGAAGCCAATATTTCCAACAAGTTAGGCCTGAAAACTCAGATCATCCACAGAGGGGATAAAGGTGGGGAAGTTCGGATCGCCTATTCCAGCCTGGAGCAGCTGGAAGAGATCACCCGCCGCCTGAGTAGAAGCTAGGCGGCCGCGGCCAGGGCCGCCGCGGGATCGATGCGCCCGTCATAAAGGGCACGTCCCACCACCACGCCCTCAATGTTGGGTTCGCGCGCAGCGACCAGGGCTTCGATGTCCGCCAGCGAACCCACCCCACCGGAGGCGATCACGGGAATTGAAAGCGCCTTCGCCAATTCAGCGGTCGCTTTCACATTCACACCCTTGAGCAAGCCGTCACCATCGATATCGGTAAAAAGCAGCGCGGCCACGCCGGCGTCCTCAAAACGCTTGCCCAATTCGACCGGCGTCAGATCGCTCACCTCGGCCCAGCCTTCCGTCGCGACTTTGCCGTTCTTGGCGTCCGCGCCCACCACGATTCGGCCGGGATAGGCGCGCGCCACTTCTTTCACGAAAGCGGGATTGGTGAGCGCGGCCGTCCCAAGGATCACGCGGGTGATGCCGGCGTCCAGCCACGTCTCAACCCCGGCGCGATCGCGAATGCCGCCGCCCAATTGAATGGGCAGCGTGATGGCGGCGCGGATAGCGCGGATCGCTTCGGCATTGACGCTCTTGCCGGCAAAGGCGCCGTTGAGATCCACGCAATGCAGCCAGTGAAAGCCCTGGTCAGCAAAGCTTCGAGCCTGTGCGGCCGGATCGGCATTGAAGATGGTGGCCTCTTCCATCAGCCCGCGCTTCAACCGCACGCATTGGCCGTCCTTGAGGTCGATGGCGGGGAAAATGATCACGGCGTCCAGGCCAGGAAGTTGGAAAGAAGGCGCAGCCCGACGGCCTGGCTTTTCTCGGGATGAAACTGCGTGCCCACCATATTGCCGCGCCCCACCGCGGCGGTGACAGGACCGCCGTAATCGGTAGTCGCCAGAAGATCGCCGCGCATCCGGGGCTTCAGTTCAAAACTATGCACGAAATAGGCGTGCGCGCCTTTGCCGATGCCGGCGAACACGGGGTGGTCTTGCACCGTGACGATCTCGTTCCACCCCATATGGGGAATCTTGAGGGCGGGGTCGCTGGGCTGCATCGGCACGACTTCGCCATCGATCCAGCCCAGGCCTTTGTGGACACCGAATTCGCGCCCGTCACGCGCCATCAACTGCATGCCCACGCAGATGCCCAGGAACGGTTTTCCCTTTTGGATCACACTCTCATTGAGCGCCTCTACCAGACCTGGCACGGCGTTGAGGCCCCGCATGCAATCGGCGAAGGCGCCCACCCCCGGCAGCACGATGCGGTCGGCCTGGCGCACTCGGTCCGGATCGGCGGTGACGGTGATCTCGTGGTTGGTCTCGCCCGCGGCCCGCGCCAAGGCTTTCGCCGCCGAGGCGATATTGCCGGAGCCGTAATCGATCAGGGCGGTACGCATCGGGCTCATCCCAAAACGCGGGCTCTATAGCGTCTTATCGGCGGATTGTCGAAGCAGGAGGCGCGCATGGCTGCCCGGCGCGGACAGACTAATTGTCGTCCATCTTCAGGGCGGCGATGAAGGCTTCCTGGGGAATCTCCACCTTGCCGAACTGGCGCATCTTCTTCTTGCCCTCTTTCTGCTTGTCCAAGAGCTTGCGCTTGCGGCTGATATCGCCGCCATAGCATTTCGCCGTCACATCCTTGCGCAGCGCCGACAAGGTCTCGCGGGCGATCACCTTGCCGCCGATCGCCGCCTGGATGGGAATCTTGAACAGATGGCGCGGGATCAGGTCTTTGAGCTTTTCGCACATGGCGCGGCCACGGCCTTCGGCGCGCTGGCGATTGACGATCATGGACAGCGCGTCCACCGGGTCGTCATTGACCAGGATCGACATCTTG
>Ga0182024_10021230_pt1 | contig 11796 bp, 9 predicted proteins | sample P32metaG_FD_120480 | JGI IMG/M metagenome (GOLD analysis project Ga0182024, IMG submission 120480) | Permafrost microbial communities from Stordalen Mire, Sweden - P3-2 metaG (Illumina Assembly) | ecosystem: Environmental > Terrestrial > Soil > Wetlands > Permafrost | place: Sweden: Stordalen... | reverse complement strand
CTCTTGGGCGCGCTCCGATAGCGGCCGGCCACGAATCGCCTCGATTCCATAGAACAAAAGGTGGCCGCCATCGAGCAGCGGGATCGGGAACAGGTTCAAAAGCCCGATCGAAACCGACAGCACGGCGGTCAGATGCATCAGTGCGACAAAACCGGCCGACGCCACCTGCCCCGAGACCTGGGCGATGCGAATTGGGCCGCCGAGCTGGTCGGCCGCCTCCCGGCCGGCAAACACCCCGCCGATGTAGGCCAGCGTGCGGTCGACCACGAACCAAGTCTCCTGCGCGCCGGCAACGACCGCCTGCAGCGGCCCCATTTTCTGCGTCTTGATGTCGCCGGGCGCCATGGAACGGCTGATGCCGAGCACGCCGAGCCGATGGTTGTTGCCGAAATTGTCCTTCAACTCCCGGAGCATCGGCGTGGCTTTGAGCGTGACATGCACGCCGCCGCGTTCGACTTCGATATTGAGCGTCTCCCCCGCGCTGACGCTGACGATGCGCTGCATGTCGGAGAAACTTTCGATTTTCTCGCCGTCGATCGCCACCACCAGGTCGCCCGGCTGGAAGCCGGCCGCCTGCGCGGCGCTGGCCGGCTGCACCGTATCGACGCGTGCACTGGTGGTCTGCTTGCCGACGATCGCGAAGACGCTGGCGAAAATGACGATCGCCAGGATGAAATTGGCGACCGGGCCTGCCACCACCACGGCCGCCCGCGGGGCGACCGGCTTGTGGACAAAACTGACCGCCTTTTCTTCCTCGCTCATGGCGGCGGCCGCCTCATGGTCGGGCACGCTCGCCGCATTATCGTCGCCGAAGAATTTGACATAGCCGCCGAGTGGAATCGCGGAGATTTTCCAGCGCGTTCCATAACGGTCGTTGAAGCCGGCGATTTCGGGCCCAAAACCAATCGAGAACGTCAGCACCCTGATACCGCACCAGCGAGCCACCAGGAAATGGCCAAGCTCATGAAAGAAAACGACAATCGTCAGCACAAACAGGAAGGGAACGATGTAGCCGACGAGGTGGCCACCGAATGCGCCGAGGCTCCCCAAGATGTCCATAATCATCACAACCCTCGTCCCCGACGCTATGGCGCCCGTATCGTTAGTGAAAGTTTACTAGGATGACTTTACGGCAATTTCGGGCAAGAGGGCCAAAGCTAAACTTCTCGCATTATGGTCAACGCCCAGCGCGGCATCGATATCGGCCGCCTCCGCCAGCAGGCCCCGACCGGCTGCCGCATCCAACGTGGCGTCGACCAGCGCCGTAATCGCCGGAAAAGCGATACGCCCGGCGAGGAATTCGCCGACGGCCACCTCATTGGCCGCATTGAACACGGTCGGCGCCGCGCCGCCCGTCTCCAGGACGCGGCGCGCCAGCGCAAGGGCCGGAAAGCGGACCAGGTCGGGCGCCTCGAAGGTCAATTCGCGCACCTGTGCCAGATCGAGCCGCGCCGCCGGGCCGTCAATCCGCCGCGGCCAGCCCAGGCAATGGGCGATCGGAATTCGCATGTCGGGAGAACCGAGTTGCGCCACGACCGAGCCGTCACGAAACTCAACCATACCGTGCACCACCGACTGCGGATGCACCAGGACGTCAATTTCATCCGGCTTGAGCGCAAATAGGTGATAGGCCTCAATCACTTCGAGGCCTTTGTTCATCAGGCTTGCCGAATCGATGGTGATCTTCGGCCCCATCGACCAGTTCGGATGACGCAGCGCCTGTTCCGGTGTGGCCGCCTTGATCGCCTCCAGCGACCAGGTGCGGAACGGGCCGCCGGAGGCGGTCAGGATGACGCGCTTTAGTTCTTCGCGCGTGCCCGAGCCGAGCGCCTGGAATATCGCATTGTGCTCGCTATCGACCGGCAGCACGGTCGCGCCGGCAATCGCGGCGCGGCGCATGAACAAGGCGCCGGCGCAAACCAGACATTCTTTGTTAGCGAGCGCGACCGTCGCGCCGCGTTCGATGGCCGCCAGCGTGGGCTTGAGACCGACCGCGCCGCTGATCGCCGCCATCAGCCAATCGGCCGGACGTTGCGCGGCTTCGATCAGAGCGCCCTCGCCGGCCGCGGCCTCGATGCCGCTGCCGGCCAAGGCATCCTTCAACTCGCCGTAAGCCGCCGGATCGGCGACCACGGCAAAGCGCGCGCCGATTTCGCGCGCGAGTTTTGCCAGCGCCGCCGCACTGCGGCGCGCGCTGACCGCCTCGACCCGATAACGCTTCGGTTCGCGCTTGATCAGATCCACGGTGCTGGCGCCGATCGAGCCGGTGGCGCCGAGAATGGTGATGCTGCGCACGGCGGCAGCCGGCTGCGGTTTCGATCGGGCGACGCCGGGTACGGTCATGCGGTCACCATACCAGCAGGCCGCGCGCGGCGCCGTCGAAGCCGCCCCGCGACAGTCCGATCAGACAACCGATGAGCGCCGCCGCCCAGAAACCGTCGAGCCGGTCCATCACGCCGCCATGGCCAGGAATGAGGTGGCTCGCATCCTTGGCGCCGAACTGCCGCTTGACCCAGGATTCGAGAAGATCGCCAGCCTGCGCCACCACCGACAGCAACAGCGCGACGATCGCAATCGCCGTCCAGTTGAGCGTGCCGAACAGGCTCGCGACCAGCACGGCCACGATCATGGCCCCGAGCGCGCCGGCGACCGCACCGGACCAGGTCTTTTTCGGGCTCACCGCCGGCATCAGTTTCGGACCGCCGAATGCGCGGCCAGCGAAAAATCCCAGAACGTCGGTCGTCCAGACGATCGCGAACAAAAGCGCCATTGCTAGAAACCCGTCGATGTCATCGGCCCGCAGCAGCATCGGCGCGAGCAGCATGGCGCCGGCATAACCGATGCCGGCGGTAATCCACAGCCGCCGTTCGCGCGGCGCGAGAATCAAGGCGGCGAGCGCGCCCAGTCCAACCAGCATGATCGCAGCGATCGGCCGGCCGTGCCAGGCAACCAAAGCGGCCACCGCGATCGCGCTGCCGCAAGCCGACAACATCAAACGGTGGTGCGGGCCGGCGACCAGCGTGGTCCACTCCCACAACACCGCGATGGCGGCGAGACCCCAGAACAGCGCGAATGGCCAGTCGCCCAGATAAGTCGTGATCAGCGCCAGCGGCGCCAACACCGCCGCCGAGGCAATGCGCAGCGCGAGATTGTTCGCGGGCGAAGCTGCGCCGGCGTCGCCTGGTCTGGAAACGGGGTCGACATTCACCACGGGCTTAGGACCCGGTCTTCGCGGCCAGGCCACCGAACCGGCGCTCGCGCTGCTGGTATTCCCGGATCGCCGTCTCAAGCGCGGCGCGGTCGAAGTCCGGCCAGTAGGTCGGCACGAACACCAATTCGCTGTAGGCCGATTGCCAGAGCAGAAAATTCGACAGCCGCTGTTCGCCGCTGGTGCGAATGATGAGATCGGGATCTGGAATATCCGGCGCGTCGAGACACTCACTGACGGTTTCCATCGTGATCTCGGCGGCCGTGAGGCTGCCCTTCGCCACCTTCTCGGCGATGCGTTGCGCCGCGCGGGTGATTTCCTGGCGCGCGCCGTAATTGAAGGCCACCACCAAAGTTAGGCCATCGTTGCTCTTGGTGAGCTCTTCGGCCTCCACCAGCAGACGGCCTATTTCCGGATCGAGTTGAACGCGTTCGCCGATCACGCGCATGCGCACGCCGCTGCGATGAAGCTCGGCGAGATCGTTGCGGATGAAACGCCGCAGCAGGCCCATCAATTCGCCGACTTCCTTGGCTGGTCGCGACCAATTCTCCGCGCTGAACGAGAAGATGGTGATGAACTTGATGCCGATCTCGCTGGCGGCGCGGATCGTCCGCCGCAACGCCTCAACACCGCGGCGATGCCCCTCTACGCGCGGCAGGCCGCGCGCCGCAGCCCAGCGGCCGTTGCCATCCATGATGATGGCGACGTGGCGCGGCGTCCGCTCGAACGGCGGCACGGCGCTATGCGGCATCTCGGCCTCGGGCATAGGTTCTGAGCCGTATCTTTCGACGTGTATCAGGATCCTGACCTAGCACTATCCTCGCGTATGATCTTGTCCGAAAACCGGTTTCGGGCCCCGGATTAAGCATGGGACAGGCTTTTTCGGACCCCGGCGGTTAGCCTCATACGGTGAGGATCTCCTTTTCCTTCGCCGCCAGCATATGGTCGATCTCGGCGATCCCGGCATCGGTCGCTTTTTGTATATCGCCGGAAAATCGATCGTGGTCGTCCTTACTGACCTTATGGTCCTTCTCCAGCTTCTTGACCGTTTCCATCGCGTCGCGGCGCACGTGACGCACCGCCACGCGCGCGGTCTCGGCATATTTGTGCGCGATCTTGACCAATTCCTTACGCCGCTCCTCGTTGAGCTCCGGGATGCGCAAGCGCACCATCTGTCCTTCGGTCGCCGGCGAGAGGCCCAGATTGGAATTAATGATCGCCTTTTCCACCGCGTGCACCAGCGAGCGGTCCCAGACATTGACCGCGATCAGCCGCGGCTCCGGTATGCTGACGCTGGCGACTTGATTGAGCGGCATCTGCGCGCCATAGGCCTCGACCATCACCGGGTCGAGCATATGCGCGGAAGCCCGGCCGGTGCGGAGGCCGGATAATTCGGTCTTGAGCACCGTGCTGGCGACTTGCATGCGGCGCTTGATTTCGTTGATGTCATGCGTTGCGTTTGTCATGGCGAACCCCCGAACACGACGCCGCGCACAAACCGCGGACCGGCCTAGCCAATCACCGTCGAGCGCCCCTTGCCGCGCAGAACGGCCTCAATGGCGCCCTTCTCGGCGATCGAAAATACGATGATAGGCATGTGGTTTTCCCGCGCAAGCGCGAAGGCGGTGGAATCCATCACCCGCAAATGCTTCTCGATCGCCTCCTGGTGGCCGAGCTTGTCGTAGCGCTTGGCTTTCGGGTCCTTCTTGGGATCAGCGGTATAGACCCCGTCCACATTGGTGGCTTTGAGCACGGCCTCGCAGCCGAGTTCGGCGGCGCGCAGCACCGCCGTGGTGTCGGTGGTGAAGTACGGATTGCCGGTGCCGGCGGCCAGCAACACGACACGGCCCTTGCCGAGATTCTTCATCGCGCGCTTGCGGTTATAGGTCTCGCACACCGAGGTCATGGCGAGCGCCGAGAGCGTGCGGGCCTCGCGGCCGGCGCGCTCGATGGCGGTTTCCAGCACCAGGCAATTCATCACCGTCGCCAGCATGCCCATGGTATCGCCCACGGCACGCGGCACGCCACGCTCGGAAACTTCGACGCCGCGGAAAATATTGCCGCCGCCGACCACCACGCCGAGTTCGACGCCCAGTTTCGCGGTCGCGACCAGATCGCTCGCAAGCCGCTCGACCGTCGCCTGGTCGATGCCGAATCCGCTGCTGCCGGTGAGAGCTTCGCCGGACAACTTGACGATGACGCGTCGATAGAGCGGATCACTCATGCGTTGCGATCCTCAATTTTGCGCATGATCTTTCCCGAAAACCGGCTGCCGCTTTTCGGGATCATGCGCGGGCGCCTTCAGCTTTGACCGGCGGCGGCCGCGACCTCTGCGGCGAAATCGGTTTCCTGCTTTTCAATTCCTTCGCCGAGTGCGAAGCGCACGAACCCGGTGATCTTGATCGGGCCGCCCACTTTGCCTTCAGCTTCCTTCAAGGCCTGCGCGACGGTCTTCTTGTCGTCGTGGACGTAAACTTGCTCGAGCAGGCAGACTTCCTTGTAGTAGGTCTTCAGGCCCGACTCGACGATCTTCTCGATCACGTTAGCCGGTTTGCCCTGCTGTTTGAACTTGTCGGCCAGCACGTCTTTTTCGCGCTTGACCACCGCCAGATCGAGCCCCGACGCCTCGATCGCCTGGGGATTGGACGCGGCGATATGCATGGCAATCATGCGGCCGAGGCTCGCCAGCTCGTCCGCTTTGCCGTCCGATTCGAGCGTGACCAGCACGCCGATCTTGCCGAGCCCGTCGACCACCGAACTGTGCACATAAGAGCCGACCGCGCCCTTGCTCACGGCGAGCGAGGCGGCGCGGCGCAGCGTCATGTTCTCGCCGATCTTGGCGATGGTGTCGGCGATGGCTTCGGCGACGGTGATGCTGCCGGCCTTGGCGGCCTTGATCTTTTCGACGTCGGTGCCGACGCCGAGCGCGACGTCGGCGATCATCTTCACCAGGCCCTGAAACAAGTCGTTGCGGGCCACAAAGTCGGTTTCCGAATTGACCTCGACCACGACGCCTTTGGTGCCCTGCACCCGCACACCGATCAGGCCTTCCGCGGCGACGCGGCCGGCCTTCTTGGCGGCTTTCGACAGGCCCTTCTTGCGCAGCCAGTCCTGCGCCGCCTGTATCTCGCCGCCGGTCTCGGTCAGCGCCGCCTTGCAATCCATCATGCCGGCGCCGGTCGACTCGCGCAGTTCCTTGACCATCTGGGCCGTGATATTCGCCATTGTGTTATTTACTCCGCCGTCAGTTCCTTGGCCTTCGCGATCCAGCCGTCGACGCGGCCGGGCAATCCCACCTCTTCGCCGACGTTATGCGCGGCGGTAGGCGAAAGCTCGGCAATCTGGGTGTAGTGGAAGATGCCGAGATCGTTGAGCTGCTTCTCGATCGCCGGCGAAATTCCGGGCAACTTCTTGAGGTCGTCGGCGACGCCGCGCGGCCCGGGCAGTTGCTCGAAGCCAAGATCGGCGGGCGCGGGCGCCGTCGGCACCGGCTCCACGATCGGCTTTTCCGCGGCGCCGGCATCGATGCCCATCTCGCCCTGGGCGCGGGAGATTCCATCGAGCGCGGCCTTCGCCACCAGTTCGCAATAAAGCGAGACCGCGCGGCTGGCGTCGTCATTGCCTGGCACCGCGTAGGTGATGCCGGCCGGATCGGAATTGGTATCGACGATGGCGGCGACCGGAATATTGAGCCGGCGCGCTTCCTTGATGGCGATGTCTTCCTTGTTGGTGTCGATCACGAACAGCAGGTCGGGCACGCCGCCCATGTCCTTGATGCCGCCGAGCGAGCGGTCGAGCTTGTCGCGCTCGCGCTGCATGGTGAGGCGCTCTTTCTTGGTGTAGCCGCCGGACTCGCCGGAACTGAGCATTTCGTCAAGCTTGCGAAGGCGCGAGATCGAGCCGGAAATCGTTTTCCAGTTGGTCAGCGTGCCGCCGAGCCAGCGCGAATTGACGTAATATTGCGCCGACTGCTTGGCGGCCGCGGCGATGGCGTCTTGCGCCTGCCGCTTGGTGCCGACGAACAGGATGCGCCCTCCCTTGGCCGCGGTGTCGCTTACCGCCTGCAGCGCGCGATGCAGCATCGGCACGCTCTGGGCGAGATCGATGATGTGAATGTTGTTGCGGGTGCCGAAGATGAAACTACCCATCTTCGGGTTCCAGCGGTGGGCCTGATGGCCGAAGTGCACGCCAGCTTCCAAAAGCTGACGCATTGAAAAGTCAGGAAGCGCCATAATCTTCTCCGGTTGATCCGCCGCGGACGTGTGTGAGCCCCCTAAAGGGACCACCGGACGGCCTTTTTGACCCATTGTCGGGGCCTAAAGCCAACGATCCGCGTGAGTGATGCCGGGCTTATATAGGCGCGGATTTGGGGATGCAAGGCTTCGGCTGGGCTGGGACGGCTGGTCCAACGCCTAGAGCGCTTCGACCTGCACCACGCCCGGCACCGCCTTGATGGCGCCGGCGATCTGCGGCGAGACCTTGAAACGGCCGGCCAGCTTCACTTCCACCTCGGTGCCCCGCTCCAGCATAAGCACCATGCTCACCTCGCCGTCGCCAATGGCGGCGGCGTTGCGCGGCAGTGATTCCAGGCGCTTGGCCACCGCCTCAATCGGCGCTGCGTTGCGCAAGAATACGCGCAGGCCCTTGTTGAGATTGGCGGCGGCGGCGTCGAGCGGCTCGACCGACTGGATGCGCGTGCGCACCTCGTCGCCCTGCACTTCCGCCGACAGGAACAGCAACACCGCGGTGCCCGGCTCAAGCAGGTCGCGATGTTCGGCCAAGCCTTCCGAGAAGATCACCGCCTCATAGTGGCCGGTCGGATCGGACAGCCCGATGATACCCATCTTGCTCCCCGTTCGGGTGCGCCGCTCCTGGCGCGCCACCACGGTGCCGGCGACGCGGCCGGCGGTCGCGCCCGCCTTCACCGCGCGCGAAAAATCCACCCAGGACTGCACGCGCAGCTTCTTGAGCACGGCGGTGTAGTCGTCGAGCGGATGACCGGAGAGGAAAAATCCGACCGCCTCGTATTCGCGCCGCAGCCGCTCGGCCGGCAGCCACGCCTCGACATTCGGCAAGGCGATCGGCTCGCGCTGTCCGCCGCCGCCGAACAATTCGTTTTGCCCGACGGTCGCGGAATCGTGCGAGCGCTGGGCGCGCGCCAGCACGCCGTCCATGGCCGGGAAGACGCGCGCGCGGTTGGCTTCGAATTCGTCGAAGGCGCCCGCTTGCGCGAGGCTTTCCAGCACGCGCTTGTTGACGGCGCGCGGATTGATGCGCTCAGCGAAGTCGGCCAGGTCGGAAAACTTGGCCGTGGCGCGCGCGGCGATGATGGCCTTGACCGCCTGCTCACCGACGCCTTTAAGCGCGGCGAGCGCGTAGATGATGGTGTTGCCTTCTACCTCGAACGCCACGTGCGAGCGGTTGATCGAGGGCGGATCGACCTGGATGCCGAGCCGCTCGGCCTCGGCGCGGAATTCCGCGAGCTTGTCGGTATTGCCCATATCGAGCGTCATCGACGCCGCCAGGAACTCGACCGGAAAATTCGCCTTCATATAGGCGGTCTGGTAGGCGACCAGCGCGTAGGCCGCGGCGTGGCTCTTGTTGAAGCCGTATTCGGCGAAGCGTTCGAGCAAATCGAACACGGAGTCGGCCTGATTGCGCTCGATGCCGCGCTCGGTCGCACCCTTCACGAAATGCGAGCGCTGCTCCTGCATCTCCTTGCGGATCTTTTTGCCCATGGCGCGGCGCAACAGGTCCGCCTGGCCGAGCGTGAAGCCGGCGAGGATCTGGGCGGCCTGCATCACCTGTTCCTGATAGACGATGACGCCGAAGGTCTCCTTCAGGATCGGCTCGAGCTTGGGATGGATATAGTCCGGCGGCTCCATGCCGTGCTTACGCGCGCAATAAGTCGGGATGTTCGCCATCGGACCGGGGCGGTAGAGCGCGACCAGCGCGATGATGTCCTCGAAACGGTCGGGCCGCATGTCGAGCAGAGCGCGCCGCATGCCGGCGCTTTCCAGTTGGAACACGCCGACCGCTTCGGCGCGTGCCAACAGGTCGTAGGTCTTGGTATCGTCGAGCGGGATGGCGGTGAGATCGATGTCGATGCCGCGCCGGGCCACCAGCGCGACCGCGGTTTGCAGCACCGTGAGCGTCTTGAGGCCGAGGAAGTCGAATTTCACCAGGCCCGCCTGCTCCACCCATTTCATGTTGAACTGGGTCACCGGCATGTCGGATTTCGGATCGCGGTAGAGCGGCACCAGTTCCGACAGCGCGCGGTCGCCGATCACGATGCCGGCGGCGTGGGTCGAGGCGTGGCGGGTGAGGCCTTCGAGCTTCCTGGCGATGTCGAAGGCGCGCTTGACCACCGAGTCGCCGTCGCGCTCGGCCTGCAACTTCGGCTCGCCCTCGATGGCCTGCGCCAGCGTGACCGGATTGGCCGGGTTCTGCGGCACCAGCTTGCAGAGTTTGTCGACCTGCCCGTAGGGCATCTGCAGCACACGGCCGACGTCGCGCAGCACGCCGCGCGCCTGCAAGGTGCCGAAGGTAATGATCTGCGCCACCTGGTCGCGGCCGTAGCGCTCCTGCACGTAGCGGATCACCTCGTCGCGGCGGTCCTGGCAGAAGTCGACGTCGAAGTCCGGCATCGACACGCGCTCGGGATTGAGGAAGCGCTCGAACAGCAGCCCGAAACGGATCGGATCGAGATCGGTGATGGTGAGCGCATAAGACACCAGCGACCCGGCGCCGGAGCCGCGGCCGGGGCCGACCGGAATGCCTTGCGCCTTCGCCCACTGGATGAAATCGGCGACGATCAGGAAGTAGCCGGGATATTTCATGCCGGCGATGACGCCCAGTTCGAAATCGAGCCGGGCGCGGTACTCATCCTCGGTGTGGCCGGGCGCAACGCCGGCGGTCGCAAGCCGAGCGTTGAGACCGGCTTCAGCGCGCTTGCGCAATTCGCTCGCCTCGTCGACCATGCTGTCGCCGACCGAAAAGCGCGGCAGGATCGGCTGATGGGTGCGCGGACGGAAGGCGCAGCGCTCGGCGATTTCCACCGTGTTGGCGAGCGCCTCCGGCAGATCGGCGAATAGCTCGCGCATTTCCGCGCGGCTCTTGAAGCGGTGCTCGGCGTTGAGCTGGCGGCGGTCGCCCTCCGCCACCATGCGGCCTTCCGCGATGCAGATCAGCGCGTCATGCGCCTCATGGTCGGTGCGGTCGGCAAAATACGGCTCATTGGCGGCGACCAGCGGAATGCCCTTGGCATAGGCGAGATCGATCAGCACCGGCTCGGTCATGCGCTCGTTGGCGGTGCCGTGGCGCTGCAACTCAACATAAAGGCGATCGCCGAACAGGCGGTGCAGCGCGTCGAGCCGCGTGGTGGCGAGGTGGCTCTGGCCCGCCGCGATCGCGCCGTCGAGCGGCCCGCCTGGGCCCCCGGTGAGCGCGATGACGCCTTCGGTCTCGCCCTCCAGCCATTCGAGCTTGAGCCGCGGCGGCTCGTTCGGCGGGGTGTCGAGAAAGGCGCGCGACGACAGCCGCATCAGGCTGCGATAGCCCTGCTCGCGGGCGGCCAGGAGCACGATGCGCTCGCGCGGGACGACTGCATTGGCATTGCGGGCGCCATGCTCGGTATCGCCGAAATCGATGGCGAGCGCGCAGCCGACGATCGGCTGGATTCCGGAACCGCTCAGCTTTTCGGAGAATTCCAGCGCGCCGAACATGTTGTCGGTATCGGTGAGCGCCAAGGCGGCCTGCTTGTCGGCCTTGGCCAGATCGGCCAGGCGCGCCAGCGGAATGGCGCCTTCCAACAGCGAAAAGTTCGAGTGCACGTGCAAGTGCACGAAATCGAGATCGGCCACGGGTGATTCCTTTGGCCCGATGGTGCGGGCGGCGGGCGGTGGAGTCCACCGCGAAGGGCGCGCGAACGCCCCGCTATGCCGGTTTTCCCCAGGGCGCCCCCCCTCGTCACGGCCGGGCTTGTCCCGGCCATCCACGCCTATCAGCCGGGGACGCTGTTAAGACGCGGATGCCCAGCATACGGCCGGGCATGACGGCGGGGGACCAGGGGTCCGCGAGGCCTCAGAGGTTGCTGAACACCTGCGACCAGATGGCGATCATGCCGATGAACAGCACCAGCGAGGCCAGCGCGGCGGCTTCTTGAATGACGGCTTTGAACATGGGTCTCTCCGAAAGAACGGAAAGAGAACATAGTTCATGGTATGTTCCTAGTCAAGCGGAATAAAATTTGCCTCCATCCAGCGTGAAAATCGCCGTCTTTTCAGATGTTTGGAGACTTCGGCTATTACGCCATCTCCACCACCACGCCTTCCCGCAACGTCACCCGCCGGTCCATGCGGGAGGCCAACTCCATGTTGTGGGTGGCGATGATGGTGGCGAGCCCGGAAGCGCGCACCAGCTGGGTCAAAGCCGCGAACACATGGTCGGCGGTGTGCAAATCGAGGTTCCCGGTCGGCTCGTCGGCCAGCAATATTCGCGGCGCGTTGGCGACCGCCCGCGCGATGGCGACGCGCTGCTGCTCGCCGCCGGAGAGTTCCGCCGGCCGGTGCGTGAGCCGGTCGCCAAGG
>Ga0182024_10021229_pt1 | contig 11797 bp, 11 predicted proteins | sample P32metaG_FD_120480 | JGI IMG/M metagenome (GOLD analysis project Ga0182024, IMG submission 120480) | Permafrost microbial communities from Stordalen Mire, Sweden - P3-2 metaG (Illumina Assembly) | ecosystem: Environmental > Terrestrial > Soil > Wetlands > Permafrost | place: Sweden: Stordalen... | reverse complement strand
TGATTGCTGCGAAGTTAAGGCAGAAATCGTGGCGGAAGACGAGCGCGAAACCAAACCCAGCGGCGGCCGGGCGCTGCTAAACCTCGGGCACACCTTCGGCCACGCGATTGAAAATGTTGCCGGCTACAGCCGCCGGTACCGGCACGGCCTGGCGGTGGGCATCGGGCTGGGACTGGCGGCGCGGCTCTCCCGCCGGCTCGGCTGGCTTCCCGCCGCGGAGGTTGCGCGGGTCGAGAAGGTGGTCGCTTCCTGCCCCTATTTGGAGACGCGCCTGCCCACGCCGCTGCCGGTGGACGAGCTGATGGCCGCGATGAAACTGGATAAAAAAACGCGCGGCGGCCGGCTGCGCTTCGTCGCCCTGCGCGCCGTTGGCCGCGCCGAAACGGTGGATAATGTCTCCGAATCCTGGATTCGCGAACTGTGGCTCGAAGCCGGCGCCAAGTAATCTTTTAACTCCGACACTTTTTGCTTCATGGCCGGCTTCGACGAAAACCTGGTGCGCGAGTACTTCGAGCTGAACGGCTTTTTGGTCCGGCAGCTCCACAAGTACCAGGTGCACTCGCGCCACAAGCGCGACGAGGAGGAGATTGACCTGCTGGTGCAAAATCCCTCCTGGCAGCCGGGCATGGCCAAGCCGGGGTTTCAATTGTTCGCGGGCGATTTGCCGCTCATCCGGCGCGCCATCGTGGCGGTGATGGGCTGGCACACTTCGCGCCTGACACCCTCGATGCTCAAGAGCGGCTCGAAAATCCACGATTTTTTGCGCAAAGAGGTTATCGACGTGGCCAACGAATTCTTCAGCGGGTATGACGACCCGGTAGTGGCGACGGAGGCGGGACGCGAGGGATTGATGCGCGTGCTCGTGCTGCCCAGCCTGCCCGCCAGCGACCCGCTGCGCAGCGAAAGCATCAAACAATTGCAGGAGCATGGCGTGGACGCCATTCTCACCTTTCCCTCCATCCTCGAAAATCTCCTGCACAAGGTCGAAGCCAACCTTAGCTACCAAAAATCGGACGTGCTGCAGATGATCCGGCTGCTGAAGATTTACGATATGGTCAAATCCCCGCAGGGAGAGTTGTTCGACACCGAACGGCTCACGCGGGCGAAGCGGTGAGCAGAGAGATTAGAATAAAAAATCCAACCAACGAGAATTGTCCCGTGATTCACCCCACCGCCATCATTGATCCCGGCGCGAAGCTCGGCGCAAACGCCGGCGTCGGCCCCTATGCCATTGTCGAGGACGGCGTCGAAATCGGCGCGAATTGCGTGCTCGCGGCCCACGCAATCATCCGGCGCGGCACGGTGTTGGGCGCTGCGGTCAAAGTGGACAGTTTTGCCGTGGTGGGCGGCGATCCGCAGGATTTGCGCTTCGATCCCGACGTGCGCAGCGGCGTGCGCATCGGCGACCGCACGGTGCTGCGCGAGGGCGCGACCGTGCACCGCTCGACCCACGCAGGCGGGTTTACCGAAGTCGGGCCGGACGCGCTGCTGATGGGTTGCAGCCACGTCGGGCACGATTGCCGCGTGGGCGCGCGCGTGATCCTCGGCAACGGCGCGCTGCTGGCCGGGCATATCGAGGTGGGCGAGGGGAGTTTTCTCAGCGGCGGCACCGTGTTTCACCAGTTTCTGCGCATCGGCGAAGGCGTAATGGTCAGTGGCAACGCGCGCCTGGGCCTCGATGTGCCGCCGTTCACGCTCGCGGCGGAGCGCAACGAACTGCACGGCTTGAACCTCGTGGGCCTGCGCCGGCGTGGCTTCGACGCCGCGACGATTGCCGAATTGAAACGCCTCTACGCGGCCGTGTACGCCTCCGGCGCGCCGCGCGCGAACGCCGCCGCCGCCGTAGGTTTGGCCCAAACCGAGCCCGGGAAAAGATTTCTCGCCTTCTTCGCCGGCGGCACGCGCGGGTTTTTGCGCCCGCCCAAAAGACAATTTGAAGCACAAGGAGATTTTTCAATTGCAGATTAAAACCACCCGAAATATGGAGAGCGACGCAATGTTTCGCCGATGCCGTTACATGGATGGGATACATAGCGAGTCGTCTCCAAACACCATGGAAACTTCGTGCGTGTCAGGATCGAAGATATACATAACTCTTCGACTACCGCTAGATTGAAAGCGCCGAATGATAGGAGAGGCACCCCAGGCCAGACCGTTTCGTATTTTAATAATTCCATGTGCCGGTGCAATAATTCTAAACGTTCCGCTAAGAACATTTGAACAGACTTTCGGAATATAAAACGTTGGCAAGCTTCCTAATCGATAAAGCAACAACAAATTGCGATTTACCCATGTGTATCCTAAAATACCCCTTCTATTGCCAATTCCCTTTAAGGATTCCTTAGCAGCTTCGATTTGAGTCGGGCTTATTTGGGTGCCGACCAAAAATCTGAGGCCTGTTCTCGGAATCCTATCGAGGATTACGGAACGGCTCGTATATTGCAAGACGCTTGATGTCTCAAATCGCTCCTGCTGCAGGCGGTTAGCATATTCAACAATTTGATCCACAGACAATATATGTTTCCCTGAACTTTCAAATGCATCAACGATCGCATTCTCCAAAGCGCCAAGTTGTTCTTTTCGATTTAACATTGTAGCGCGGTTAATGTTGTAACCATCTATTGAAGCAAACTCGCATAACCACGGCACTAATTTTATTAGTGTTTTAGCTGGGGGAAGCCACGTTATTCGCGGATCGTAGAATGCAAGCTTTCGAAATTCGCTCAAACTGATGTTCTCTGTGATTGAAAGGATTTTCCTCAAAGCTCCTACCCATGGCGGTTGCGGCACCTTGGAAAAATAATACTCATCGATGAGTCTCCATCCCTTTCGTTCAAGTAATTGCTTTCCAGTACCTGAAAGAGATTCGCTTACGAGAACTCCGCTGGCTTCCTTGTATTCGTCTACTAATTCTCGATAATGTCTGCTTTCTACCCTAGTCATCCGTGGCTCTAGTCGTGTCAACGTCTGCAAATTATCCTTTAATACTATTATACGTCCGTTCTCTAGCTCGGGGGTCATTCGCTCCATTACTGTATGTAAAAAGAGTAACGGAACACCTTTGTTCCATTGACCTTTGTGAAATTGATAAAAAGGTTCTACGGCGCCCATAACATTTATTGAAACCGGCAAGTCTTTCCAAAAATCGAAAAACTGGTTCCATTGCGGAAACCAGGTGAAAGATGAAAGAAGGTGCTCAAAAAACCGCACCTCAATCTGTCGTACGCGTTCCCTTGTATAAGCAGATCCATTAGACCCCACACCGTCGGTGCCTAGCCCCCCGACGAGGTCCAGCCCGTCCGAATCCAGAATTGGGCCTTTGCCTAACAACCGCTCGTTTTGACGAAAATCAAATTCGATATAGATATCGGCGCACGCCTGATTAAAAAGCTCTGTAAGCTTCTTAGCCTCATTTTCCAACTCCCGATGGCGTGCCTCTTCCTGTTGCTTCCGTTTTTCAGCAAGTAGACCCTGACGAACGGTCTCTAGTGACTGACCGATGAACGCCTCCAGCTTCTGCGCAAGCGGGTGATTGGGGTTTAAAGCAAGTGATCGTGTCGAATCATACGGCGAAATTGGGCACGATTCGTCCTCGAGATTTGGTACATCAATTTCGCCAAAAAGGTATGAAGCCATTTCCTTATTCGTAATCAGCCCCTTAGTCTGTGCAACCCATACGCCCTTTGAATAGATCGACACTCCAAATCGATCACCCTCTAGAGGGCGTTTCGCAACCTTAATAACCAAATTAGCCTCCTTAATTCCTGGGAAACTAAAATCGTGGCTCGTATGAATCTCAGGTTCAACGTATATGCATTCAATATCATTTACGAAAACTGTACCTTTTGGCCAACGAGATAAATGCTGGATTATGAAATCAACGATGCCCGAAACGTTAATTCGCGGAATATTAAAGCTTGTAATTTCTATGATTGTGCCGTTTGGTTCATTTGTGTGAACATCACGCTCTATAATTTCGACCGGAATAGAGCCGCCGGTGCTTTGTTCGATTGCGCGTCGGGTCAAACGAACCTGGCAACGTAGACCATTCCTTCGAGATGTCACCGTTAGAACGTTTGCTAAGCCAAATGCGGCCGATTTTCCAGTACCGAACCTACCTCTGCCAATAATCCCATTTTTACGGTCCTGGTTCTCACCATGCATTACAAAAAAATTTTGAAGCCCATCAAGATCCATTCCGCGACCATTATCCTCTACCACAATTCGCGACGGTCGAGCGATCTGCCCCAGTGATCGTCTGCCTTTTGGGCCCTCTACAAATACTTTGACACAGGGCAAGGTTCGGGGCGTTACGTATTGGAGGCCGTTTGAGACGTATTCCCAAACAACATGCCTTTCAGATTTGAAAAGCGCCGCATTTTGCAGCAAGTCGCGCCCAACGTGTGAACAAACGGTTACCATATAATTGATAGTTCTGTGTAATCAATTTATCCTAGAAAGCAAGTGGAAAATTTGATGATTCTGGGGCTTTTCGAAGTAGAAGAGGACAATTATTCAGGTTCGTAGAATTTGCGATTTAGGCCATTCTCTCGTCAATGTTTGCCCTGAATAATACGGACGGGGTACTTCCCCTGGCTTTCACGTGCGGCGATCCGGCTGGAGTCGGGCCGGAGATTATCGCGGCGTGGCTGCGCGCGCATCCGGCGGAGGCGGCGCGCGTCGCGCCCATCGGGCCGCGGCGCTGGCTGGACACGCTCGGTGTTCCCGGCGAAGCCGTCGGTCCGGAGGATTTCGCGTTGATGCCTGGGCAACCGAGCGTGGCGGGCGCGGCCGTGGCGCTGGCGGCGCTCGAGGCGGCTGCGGCGGGTTGCCGCGCGGGCCGCTACGCCGGCGCGGTCACCGGCCCGGTTTCGAAAAGCTGGTTGCAAAAGGCCGGCTTCACTTTTCCCGGACAGACGGAATTCTTTGCCGCGCGCTGGGGCGGCGAGCCGACGATGGCCTTCGCCGGCGGGCGCCTGCGCGTGGTGCTCGCCACCTGGCACATCCCGCTGCGGGACGTGCCGCGCGCGCTCGACCAGCCGACGCTGGCGCGGGCGGTCGTACAGGCCGACCGGCTGGCGCGCGCCCTCGGCGCAGCCGCGCCGCGCATCGCCGTTTGCGGCCTCAACCCCCACGCGGGTGAGGAAGGCTTGCTCGGCGACGAGGAACAAACCCGCCTTAATCCCTGGCTCGACGAACTGCGTCCGCGCTTTCCCGGGCTGTCGCGCTGCCTGCCGGGCGACACCGTCTTCTGGCGGCAACTCCGCGGCGAATTCGACATCGTGGTCGCGCTCTACCACGACCAGGGATTGGCGCCACTGAAGACGGTGGATTTCGACGAGTCGGTGAATATCACGCTCGGCCTGCCCTGGGTGCGCACCAGCCCCGACCACGGCACGGCGTTCAGCATTGCGGGCAAAAATCAGGCCAGTTGGAAAAGTTTTTCCAACGCGGTGGAACTGGCGCGGAAGCTCGGAGGGTAGGGATTAGATACCGTGAAAAGGTCGCGATTCGCCATGCGCAAAATCGAAGCTCCGATCATGGACAGGTTGACAAATCCCCCCGGAGAGAGGATGTTAGGCGGTTGAACCTTATGCCCGATACCGTTATCGCATTGCCCGAAGGCGTCCGCGTGGGCGACGAGCGGCTGGTGCGGCTCATGCCGCCGGCGGGCGACAAGGTGCGCGAATTGATCGCGCGCGACCAGCAGGGCGAGTTTCTGCGTGTGGCCATCACCGGCGGCGGCTGCAACGGGCTGTCGTACAAGCTGCGCTTCGCGGCCGAGCCCAAACGCGGCGACATCCTCGTGCCGAGCGCGGGCGTGCAGGTGGTGGTGGACAGCAAAAGCGCCCTTTACCTCAAGGGCACCGTGCTCGAATTTTCCGATAAGCTGATCGGCGGCGGCTTCAAGTTCACCAACCCGAACGCCAAATCGTCCTGCTCCTGCGGCGAGAGCTTCAACTTGTGAAGCGCAGCGCGACCGGGCTTACGACGACCGTGTCACCGTGCCGGATTTCGTGCCCACCGAGGCCCAGGACAGATTCGAACCGGAACCGAAGGTGAAGTAGTAGATCGTTTCCTGGTCCTGCGGCAGGTGCACCAGTTGCACGTTGGTGAAGGCTTTTTTGAAGCCCGCGGTGTGCAGCAAGGTCACGGCGCGCGTGAGCGTCATCGTGGGCAGCGGGTTGACGGAACCACCGCCGATGATCGGAAATCCGGTCCCGGCGACGACCTTGGTGGCCAGGAAATGCCCGCCGCGGAAGTCAATCGTTGCGGTGGGGTAGGGTTTCGCCGTGGTGGTGTAAAAGAACGACCAGTTCGTAATGCCCGTAGCTGAAGTGGTGCCCTTGCCGCTGGCAGTCGTGCCCGAGGCGTTGACCAGGTACGCGGTGCCAAAGCCTTTGACGTGCCGCAGACGGACGGCCGCCTGACGCAGGAGGACGGTCACGTCCGGCGTCTTGGCGGCGGCGGCAAACGCCGGAGTGGGCAAAGCGAGGCCCGCGGCCAACAGGCCGAGGGCCAACAGAAGGGTACGGGGGTGTGTCATAGGTATTCAGGGGTACGAGCCGGCCGCGGGGAGTTTATTTCCCTTTAGACCCGGCGATTGGTGTAAAGGGAGTGCTAAAACTGATTTAAGCATCCGCATGGAGATCATGGAAACAACCTTTTTCCGGCGCGGCGGCGACGGAGGTTTTTCAAGATTGCGCGCGCGCGCTTCCCCGCGCAAAATTACCGCATGAGCGCAAGCAGTGTCGCCCCCGCCGAGTTGGTGCTGCCGGGAACGCCCCCGGCGGGCGAGGGTTTTGTCGCCCACGTGCGCGATTTGGTGGCGCGGCTGCCGGGCGGCCGGCCGTCGTGGGATGAGTATTTCATGGCCACGGCGTTGCTCATGTCGTCGCGTTCGCCCTGCGGGCGGCTGCACGTCGGGTGCGTCCTCGTCACCGGCGGCGAGCATCGCAACCGCATCATCGCGGCCGGCTACAACGGCTTTCTGCCTGGCGCGCCGCACGCCTCGCGCATTCGCGACGGCCACGAGCAGGCGACCGTCCACGCCGAGCAAAACGCCATCACCGATGCCGCGCGCCGGGGCATCAGCGTGGATGGTGCGACGGCCTACGTGACCCATTTCCCCTGTATTCACTGCGCAAAAATTCTCGCCGCGTCCGGCGTGCGCGCGATCAAATACCACCTCGATTACCACAACGACCCGCTCGTCCTCGAAGTCCTGCGCGAAACGCGCCTGGCGCTGACGCAACTCTAATCCATTGCGGTTGTCCAATCCTGTTGCCACCCGCGCCATGAGAGAGCAAACGACCACTCCCGCCAACACCATCGCCGGCTCGCTGTTGCTGGCGCATCCGTCGTTGCACGACCAGAATTTCCACCGCTCGGTCGTGCTCATCTCGGCGCACACGCGGGAGGACGGCGCGCTGGGCGTGATCATCAACCGCCCGCTCGAGCGCACGCTGGGCGAGGTGCACGGCGAATTCGCCTACGGGCCGCTGGCGAGCGTGAAACTGTTTCAGGGTGGGCCGGTCGCACCGCAACAGATGCTGCTCTCGGCCTGGCAGTGGAAGGCCGAGGAGGGCGTGTTTCGCCTGCACTTCGGCATCACCACCGAGAAGGCCATTGAGCTGCTCGAAAACGAGCCCGGCACGGAAGTGCGCGGCTTCCTCGGCTATGCCGGCTGGACGGGTGGGCAGCTCGAGGGCGAACTCAAGCAGAAAGCCTGGGTGGTCGCGCCGATCGAGAGCCCCGCCTTCCGCGCCGAGCAGGGCGAAGACCTCTGGAAACAACTGCTCGGCCACGTCAAACCCGACCTCTTCTTCCAGGCCGACGGCCCGGAGGACCCGACGGTGAATTGAGGCGTTGCCCCGCTCACTTTCCCGCCAGCAGTTCGCGCACCTCCAGTGCGGGAGCGTCTTTCCAAAGCGCCTCGAGACGGTAATAATCGCGTTGCTTGGGCAGAAAAAGATGCGCCATGAATTCGTAGGCGTCGAGCACGAGCCAGCCGCTCTCCGCGCCAAACTCGACCCCGGCCAGCGACGCGTGCTCGGCGTCGAGCACTTCTTCCAGGGCCGACCGCAGTGCCTTCAAATGCGGGGCGGAGGTCGCCGTGGCCAGGATGAGGTAACTGGTGATCGTCGAAAGGGCGGAGACGTCGAGCACCCGCAATTCGACCGCTTTCTTGTCGTCGAGCGCCCGGCAACAGCGTTGCAGGAGGCGGCGGGCGGCGGCGGGCGAAGCGGCGGGCATGGTCGAGATAATGGGGTGGGTTGCTGAATTAGAGGGACGGCGCGGGATCGGCGGGCGTGAGGTACAGCTTGCGTTCCTCAATGGCCCGGGCGACGGCGGGCGGCAACCACAATTCCCAATTTTCGCCGGCCACGCGGCGGCGGCGGATCTCGGCCGCGCTGGCGGGGTGCGCCGGCCCGGTCAAGCGATGCCAGCGCAGGGAGCGGGCCAACGACACCGGCGGCACGGCCGGCGGCTGCTCGGGCCGGTCCAGCACCGCAAATTCGGCCACCCGCGCCAAATGCTCCGGTTCGCGCCAGCGGTCAAGCTGGGCGAATTGGTCGCCGCCCAACAGCCAGATGAGGCGGGCCCGCGGCCAAGTAGCGCGAAGCCGCGCGAGCGTGTCCACGGTGTACTGGACGGTCCCGGTGCGGGCTTCGAGGTCGAGCACGCCCAGGCGCGGGTCGTTTTCCTCCGCCAAGGCCACGCGGAGCAGCTCCACGCGGTCGGCGGCCGGGGCCACCGGCGGGGCGTCGCGCAATGGCGCACACGCGGCCGGAATGAAGAAAAGGCGGTCCAATTCCAGTTCGCGCAAGGCGGTGCGGGCGACCGCCAGGTGCCCGAGGTGCACGGGGTCGAACGTTCCGCCAAACAGCCCCACCCGCGCGGTGGACTTCGGCAACGCGGGCAAACGGGCCGCCGGAGCTTTCGAAGCCGGCGCCGGAGAAGGCGTCGCGCCCGCGGGCTTAACCATAGAGCTCGCGGTACAAGGGCCGCAGGATGGAGCCGAGTTTTTCCAGGGCGCGCTTCTCGCGCATGCTCACTTGCTGGTGCGAAATGCCGATGCTCTGGGCGATGTTGACCAGCGTTTCCGCTTCATGTCCGGCGCCCAGGCCGTAGCGGCGCACCAGCACTTCGCGCTGTTTGTCGCTGAGCTGGTTGATCATTCCCTGCACGATATGCAGGAGCTCGTCGTGGTTGAGCAGGTCGCGCGGGCAAGGCGAAGCCTCGTCGGCCAGGGTCACCGGCTGGGCGTCGGGTGCGACCGGGGCATCCAGCCACACGCGCGGCTGCAGCAAGGTGCGCTCGGCGCGGGCCGGCGCGGGTGCGCCGGGCAACTCGCGGTTGGCTTCGCACAACAAGCTGGAGGCCAGGTTCACCGGCACGTGCACCGGGAAACGTTCGCCGAGAAGGTAATTACGGATGCCGCGGGTGATCCATTGCTGCGCGTAATGGGCGAACGGCGTGTCGCTTTCGTCCACTTTGTCCACCGCATGCAGCAAGCCCAGGCAGCCTTCCTGGCTGGCGTCGGGGCGTTTGGCGGGGTCAAACACCAGCCGCTGGGCGATGCGTTCGGGCAAATCGTGATGCAAGTTAAACAGTGTCTGCTGGGCCTCCTTGTAGCGCCGGTGGGCGCGCTGGATGGCGAGGCGGAGCTGATCGGCAAATTCGGGCCAGCGGGAGGTGCTCAAGGCCTGGTCCGCTTTGAGCCAGTTCAAACCCTCCAGATCGAGGGCCCAAGTCTCGCCGAAGCGCAGCGCGGTTTCACCCGGCAGCAGCCCGCGGAAATGGCGCAGAATCCACAGCAGCAAATCTTTCTTCGATTCGAGCATGAGCGAATCCACCAGCGCGCGCAGGCCAATGCCCCGGCGTGGCACGGGCAAACCCACGTCTTCGAGGCCCGTCTTGAATAGCGGCTCGAATTCGGGCACGTGCATCGCCCAGTCCAATCGTTGCCGGTAACGGGCGATAACCGTCCGCGCGGTCGCCTCTTCGGGGGAAATAGCCGGGCCGGTGCCGGGGGCGGGCGGTTCCGCGACCGGGCTCGGTTTTTTGAGGGGCGCCTCCAGCAACCTGGGTTGACTAACCAGGCGGCGAGGCGCTACGGGCTTGGGGCAAGCGCCCATGTTTTGAATCTAGCGAATTACGCCGTATTCGCAATCACAAACCGGCGGTGCGCAGATTAAATTTTTGTCATTTTCCAGTGTAAAAAGCCTACTCCGCCCGCCCCTCGCGACGCGAAAATCCTCGCCCCCGGCGGCCGGTCCGGCTTTAAAACTACCCCCTCGCCCGGGTGGCGGAATGGCAGACGCAACCGACTTAAAATTGGTTGGCCGCAAGGCCTTGCGGGTTCGAGTCCCGCCCCGGGTACTTTGTTATGGTGCAATGAGTTGGGGGTTTTTGGAGGGAATATTTTGGCATTTTGCGGCGGATGGTGAGAGGCGCATTAGAGTCAATTCAAGACATTTTGAATGCGCGCTTTAGCTAAAAATCGCCGGATTTTAATCTGATTGGATGCGGGAGAAAATGGCGCGCGAATTTTACGGTGAGCGAGGCGCAGTGGATGAACGCGCGGCGCCCGTTGCGATAGCCGCCGGAGGCACATCGGGTGTCTTCATTAGAAGTGGCCACGCAAGGAATTTCGCGGCGTGCGGATGTCCGGCTAGCCGAACGAGCCCTTCCAGGCCTCCCGGAAGCCGGCCTAACGAGACGCTCGAATTAGATGAACGGGAGCGCGCAAAAGTTGGAACTGGTGCACCGCAGGTCTTCGGTAGACGCGCGACTTACGATCTCGGAGTGATCGCATCGGCTGCAAGCCCGAGCGGCTGACCTTCGAGCGAAGCCTGGCGCTTGCGTTCGGCTTCCTTATGCCCATTGGCGCCTTCCTGCCCCAGGCCCATGGTCAGCGCGGTCATTCCAGCCAAGCCGCCCAGTTGCATGGATTCCACGGCGGTGCTGGGAACGATGACGATGGTGGCATTTTCCTTCAAACCTTCGTAGAGCATGTTCATGGCCCGCAAATGCAGCGCAATCGGGTTATGTTCGTAGCTTTTGGCGGCTTCCGCAAATTTCTCCGCCACCTGGCGCTCGGAATCGCCCAGAATAACGCGGGCCTGGCGCTCGCGTTCCGCCTGGGCCTGCATTGACATCGCATCTTCCAAAGCGGAGGGGATCAATACATCCTTCACCTCGACGGAAATGACCTGGATGCCCCAGGGCTCGGTGCGCTCGTCAATAATCTTTTGCAGCAGGCCGCTGATTTTGTCCCGGCCTTCGAGCATGTCCGCGAGCACGGTCTTGCCGATGACATCGCGCAGGGCGGTTTGGGAAGCCCAACTGATGGCGCTCTGATAATCGGCCACATCCAAGGCCGCCTTTTTGGGATCCACGATTTTCCAAAACAGCACGGCATCCACATCCACCGGCACGGTGTCCTTGGTCAGGGTCTTTTCGGCCTTGAAACCGGTGGTGATGACGCGGGTGTCAATCCAGTAAGGAATCGCATCAATGATGGGAATGATGAAAAACAGCCCCGGCCCCTTGAGGGCGTGGAAGTGACCCAGCCGCAGGATGACCACCCGGTCCCATTGATCCGCGACTTTAATGGCGGAGGAAACGATCAGGGCCACGGCAAAGGCGCCGACGCCAATTTCACAAGCTTGCAAGTCACCCCCGGCTCGCTCTCGGGCATAAGCGAAGGCCGCGCCGACGCCGAGGATGACAATGAAGATCAAAAGGGAAAACGAGGGGTTCCTTCTCATGGCAATTATCTCCGTAATGT
>Ga0182024_10021228_pt1 | contig 11797 bp, 9 predicted proteins | sample P32metaG_FD_120480 | JGI IMG/M metagenome (GOLD analysis project Ga0182024, IMG submission 120480) | Permafrost microbial communities from Stordalen Mire, Sweden - P3-2 metaG (Illumina Assembly) | ecosystem: Environmental > Terrestrial > Soil > Wetlands > Permafrost | place: Sweden: Stordalen... | reverse complement strand
GTGGCGGCCGCGGCCGCGCAGAAAAAGATGACGCTGACCTGGGCGGACTACATCCCGGGCTATCGCACGCCGGCGCTGACCGGCACCGGCCTCGGCTTCGTGCGCTGGAGCTGATGCGCAGGAAGTTGTCGGTTGTCAGTCATCAGTTTTCAGAGATGGGGCGGGACAGACAGCAGACTGAAAACTGAGAACTGAAGACTTTTCACAAAGGGAGACACATATGCGTCAGAAAAGCATCCATCTCGCCGGCGTCTCGCACAACGCGCCGATTCCGCTCGGCGCGCGGGTCGGGCCGATCCTCGCCACCGGCGGCGTCAGCGGCATCGATCCATCGACCGGCAAGGTCGCGGAGGGCCCCGAGGGCCAGGCCAAATTCGCCTTTCAGAACATGGGCAATATCCTGAAGGAAGCCGGGATGGATTGGGGCGACGTGGTGAAGCTGACCGTGTTCCTGGTCGACGACGCGCATCGCAGCGCGATCAACAAGCACTGGCTCGAAATCTATCCCGACGAACATCACCGCCCGGCGCGGCATTCGCTGGTGCAGAATCTGCGCGGCGGCGTCCTCCTGCAGCTTGAAGTGCTCGCGGTCGCCAAGGACGCCTGAAACCGATGATCATCGATTCACATGCCCATATCGTCATGCCCGACGCGGCCTATCGTTTCGCGGCCAATCTGGTGGCGAGCCGCGCCAATCCGATGGAGCCGCCGCGCATTCCCAACGACGACATCTTGCGGCCGGTGACCGAGGCGCACATCCGGAACATGGACAAGGTCGGGACCGACATCCAGTTCATCTCGCCGCGTCCCTACCTACAGCTTCACTCGGTGCGGCCGCCGAAGGTGACGGCGGTATGGACGCGCTACGTCAACGACATGATCGCGCGCCAATGCGAGATGTTCCCCGACCGGCTCAAGGGCGTGGCCGGCCTGCCGCAGCATCGTCTGTTGTCGCCAACGAATTCGCTCGACGAGCTCGAACGCTGCGTCAAGGAGCTGGGCTTTATCGGCTGTCTCCTCAATCCCGATCCGACCGAGGGCGAGGGCGAACCACCGCCGGGACTGGGCGACGAATTCTGGTATCCGCTCTATGAGAAAATGTGCGCGCTCGACGTGCCGGCTTTGATCCATTCCGCGTCGAGCTGTCAGCCGCGCGAGAGCTACACGCTCAAATTCATCAATGAAGAAAGCACCGCGATTATTTCGATTTTGGATTCGAAGGTGTTCGATAAATTTCCCAAGTTGAAGATCGTGGTGCCGCATGGCGGCGGTGCGATTCCGTTTCAGATGGGCCGCTTCCGCGCCTGGACGTCGCGGCGCAAGGGCGGCGAGAGTTTCGATGCGATGTGCCGCAAGCTGCACTACGACACCTGCAATTATTCGAAGGAAGCACTCGATTTCCTGTTCCGAATCATGGGCACCGACAATTGCCTGTTCGGCACCGAGCGGCCCGGCACGGGCACGGCCCTCAACGCCGAATGGGGCCACGATTTCGACGATCTGAAGCCGATTATCGAGAGCATCGAGGGCCTCTCGGCGGAGGACCGGAAGAAGATTTTTGAAGACAATGCTAGGAAGCTCTACACCACCAATTTCGGGCACCCGCACCGCCACGGTCACAAGCATTAGCCGGAGCATCGAAACGAGGTCTGCGACGCGGCGTGCGGCGCGCCTTTGCTGTAATCTTTCCGGAAGAATAGTATGCGTACCCGCGCGTCCTGGTAGTGTAACGACGGTCGATTTGTCCGGTCGGATGCATTGCGGAAAATGGGGGTAACATGCTCAATCCATGCGCTTTGTCGCGCGGCTTGCTGCTCGCGGGCGTTTCCGCGCTCGCGCTCGCGCCGGCCTTCGCTGGAACGACGATCACGCTGCCGGTGAGCAGCACCACCAACGCCGCCGGCACGGCTTTTTCCATCACCACGACCAACGGCACGGGGACGCCGATCGCGGTCGAGGGCACCGCTACCGGGGCTAACGGCATCGGCCTTTACGGCGTGGCGAAAACAGACGCGGCGACGGGCGTTTACGGCGTCAATTCCGGCAGCGGCGAGGCCGGGCGCTTCGTCCTTGACGGCACCGCTCCGAGCGACGTCAGCGCCGCGCTTCTGGCGACCCATTCGGGCGGCAGCAAGACGACTGATGGCGCCTACGGCTTTGCCGGCATCTTCGAGATCACCAATCCCCATAATAATTCCCCGGCGCTCGAGGTGGAGACGGCCGGCGCCGGCTTCGCCGGGGTCTTCACTGGCGACAATGCGCTGCAGATCAACGGCGTCCTGAACATTCCGACCGGCGCCGGCTCAGGGCGGGTGCTGACTTCGGATGCGGACGGCAACGCCGCATGGGCGACGGGGGCTACAGGAATCACTGGCGCGACGGGAGCCAAGGGCGCAACGGGCGCGACCGGCGCCAAGGGTGCGACCGGCGTCGCCGGGCCGACCGGGGCAAGCGGTGCCACAGGTGCCAAGGGTGCAACCGGTGTTACCGGTCCCACGGGCGTCACCGGTCCCACGAGCGCTACCGGTCCCACGGGCGTCACAGGCCCGACGGGCGTCACCGGTGCCACGGGTGTCACCGGTGCCACGGGCGTTACTGGTACGACCGGCGCAAGCGGCCCCTCGGGCGCGACCGGCTTTACCGGCCCAACTGGACCGACAGGTTCAACCGGCGCCTCAGGCGCCACGGGAGGAACCGGCGTTGCCGGTCCGACCGGGCCCACGGGTTCAACCGGCGCAGCGGGCGCTACCGGGGGAACCGGCGTTGCTGGTCCGACAGGCTCGGCTGGCTCGACTGGTGTCGCGGGTCCGACAGGCTCGACTGGCTCGACTGGTGTCGCGGGTCCGACAGGCTCGACAGGCGCTACCGGTGTCGCGGGTCCGACAGGCTCGACGGGTTCTCCCGGCGCGCAAGGTGCTGCGGGAGCACCGGGCGCCACCGGACCCAATGGCGCCACCGGTTCGGACGGAGCGCAGGGGCCGCAGGGAGCAACCGGGATGACGGGCGCCAACGGCGCCACCGGGGCGACCGGCATTGTGGCGATCGCCGCCATTGTCGGAGCGATCGTGACTCCTTCGGAGCCGGTAGGAACTTGGGTGTTCATGAGTACTACGGCGAGCTTCGCCATCGCCGCCGGTCAGCGCGTGACCGGGTCGGTGACCGAATCGATCTATGAGTCGGGAATGTACGCCGTCTTTCAATATGATCTTTGCTATCAAAATTTGAGCATTGCCGACACCGTGCACAATTTCAGCGGGCCGTATTATACCCAACAAGCTTCGGTCGGTCAGTTGACGGCTGCCGCGTTTACGGCCAACGCCTCGGTCGTGCTCTCCGCCGCGGGCACATATGCCGTCGGGTTTTGCATCGAGAATCGCGGGTACGATCAGCCGGCCGCGCCGCAAGCTACGACCGGTTGGGCGATGGTGACGAACTGAGCGCCGCGGGGCGCCGGTGCCGTCCCAGACTGCCGGGCGACGCCTGGAGAATTCCCGTCGATCGGGCGGAGCTCCGGGCAATGCCAACTCAAACAGTCCAATCTCACCGCCGCCAAGTTCCGCGAACTCCCGTAGTGGCACTCGGTCGGCGGCAATAACCCCTCGCCAAACCGCGATCGGACCTCCCGCGCCAACACGGCGTGAGGAGGAATGGTCGTGAGTTTCCCTCGTACTTTCCCATCGTCTAGTGGGATCGGCGGCAGCACCCTGACCATCATCGGCGCCGGAGATCTTAAATGGCGGAGCGCTTCCTTCGAATTCGAGACGCGCGGCTGTCGCCTCAAGGCGCGCGCCGCGCTCGTCGGAGACCCTTTGAGGTTTTTATTTCTCGCTATTTTGTAATGCAAGGCAATAAAATTACCCTTGTGGGATGTATAATTTTATCCCGGGAAAATATCACCGATTAAAGGTCTTGCAAAATACCTACAATTGTCGGTAATCGTCCCCGTTTTCAACTTTGGAACTCAGGTGGGCCTCCGACCCTTTGGGTTGATCGCGGCGGGCGGAGCTCGGTTGAACTTCCTTTTGGCAATCGGGGATAAAGATGTCGATTTCGCTCACATTGACGCGCGGCCTTCTGCTGGCGGGTGTGTCCTCGCTCGCGCTCGCGCCGGCTTACGCCGGCACCATCGCGCTCCCCGAGAGCGGCACGACGAGTGCCGCCGGCACGGCTTTCTCCGTCACCACGACCAATGGCACGGGGACGCCGATCGCGGTCGAGGGGACGGCTACCGGGACTAACGGCATCGGCCTTTACGGCGTGGCGAAAACCAACGCCGCGACGGGCGTGTACGGCGCCAATTCCGGCAGCGGCGAGGCGGGGCGCTTCGTCCTCGACGGCACGGCTCCGAGCGCTACCAGCGCCGCGCTTCTGGCGACCAATTCCGGCGGCAGCAAGACGACCGAGGGCGCTTACGGCTTCGCCGGCATGTTCGAGATCACGAATTCCAAGAACGATGCCTCGGCTCTTCTGGCCGAGACGCTCGGCACCGGATTTGCCGGCGAATTTAGCGGCACCAACGCGCTGTTGATCGAGGGCGGCCTGCAAATCCCCGATGGAGCGGGTGCCGGGCTGGTGCTCACATCCTCGGACGCCGACGGCAACGCCGTTTGGGCGGCGGCCCCCAAGGGAGCTACCGGCGCGACTGGCGCCAAGGGCGCGACCGGCGCGACGGGGGCTATGGGCGCCACCGGAGTCACGGGCGCTACTGGTGTCGCAGGGCCGACGGGTTCGACCGGCCCCACGGGTGTCGCGGGTCCAACAGGGCCGACTGGGACGGCAGGCGCCACGGGGTCGGCGGGCGCGACGGGTAGCGCGGGTGCCACGGGAGCGAAGGGCACCACGGGTGCGACAGGTGTCGCGGGTCCAACAGGTCCGACCGGTGCCTCGGGCGCGACCGGTGTCGCGGGTCCGACAGGCTCGACGGGTGCGACGGGTGTTGCGGGTCCAACAGGGCCGACCGGTGCCTCGGGTGCGACCGGTGTCGCGGGTCCGACAGGCTCGACGGGTTCGACGGGCACCGCAGGCGCTACCGGAGGGACGGGCGTCGCCGGGCCGACAGGTTCAACGGGTTCAACGGGCGCCGCTGGCGCTACCGGATCGGCAGGTGCGACGGGCAATACGGGACCGGCCGGTGCAACGGGTGCCACCGGCAACACGGGATCGGTGGGGGCGACGGGTGCCACCGGCAACACCGGGTCGGCTGGCGCAACGGGTGCTACGGGCAACACGGGATCGGTGGGGGCGACGGGTGCCACCGGCAACACCGGGTCGGCTGGCGCAACGGGTGCTACGGGCAACACGGGATCGGTGGGGGCAACGGGTGCCACGGGCAATGCGGGGACGGCGGGCGCAACCGGCGCACAAGGCCCAGCCGGAGCCACCGGCGCTCAGGGCACCGCGGGCGCGGCTGGCGCCACCGGCGCGGCCGGCGCAAAAGGCGCTACCGGGGCGACTGGCGCGAACGGTGCGACCGGATCGACAGGCGCAACGGGATCGGCCGGGGCAACGGGTGCGACAGGCAATACCGGCAATACCGGCTCACAAGGCGCGCAGGGCCCCGCCGGTGCGACGGGCGCGCAAGGGTCAGCCGGTGCCGCTGGCGCAACCGGGGCTACCGGCGCGACCGGGGCGGGCTTCACGCTCCCGGCAAGTTATGCGGAAAGCACCTCGTCGACCGTGCTCAACATTTCCAACAGCGGCAGCGGCGAGAACCTGACCCTGGAGAACACCGCGAGCGGCGGCATCGGCAATGGGAACGCGGTCTTGAACGTGACCAATTCCGGCGGCTCATCTCCCAGTGCACGTCAGGGTTCCGCGGGCATCTTCAGCAGCACCGCCACCTACAACAGCAGCCCCGCCCTCTATGCCACCTCGAATTCAGGGGACGGTGTCGATGGCTATGCCAACGGCAGCGGGAACGGGGTCTATGGCTTAGGCAATTTGGGCAACGGCGTCCAAGGTTACGCCAACGGCGGCGGCGCCGGCGTGTTCGGTCAGAGCGTCACTGGCAACGCGATCTATGGCTTGGTGACTTCAGGGGGCTACGCCGCGTATTTCGCCGCCGGCAGCGCCACCTGCACTTTTCAGTATGGCACCACCCAATGGAGCTGTTCGAGCGACCGCAACCTCAAGGAGGATTTCCACGCGGTCGATACGACAGACGTGCTGCACCGCGTGGCCGAGCTGCCGGTGTTCAACTACCGGATGAAGCAACACGCCGATCCGAACTTCCGCTCGCTCGGCCCGATGGCGCAGGACTTCAAGGCGGCGTTCGGTCTTGGCGCCGACGACACCCATATCAACGCCGGCGACGAGATGGGCGTGGCACTTGCCGCGATCCAGGGTCTCTATCAGGAGGTTCAGGACCGCGATGCCAAGATCGCCGCGGCTGGGGCGAAGCTCGCGGCGCAGGACGCCAAACTGGCGGAACAGGACGCCAGGATCGCGGTCCTGAGCGATGAACTGGCGGCGCAAAAGGCCGCGCTCGCGCGCTCGGCGCAAGCCGAGGCCGATCGCGTCGCGCGCCTTGAAGCCGCCGTGGCGCGTCTCGGGCCCGGCGCCCCGACCCTGCGCGAGGCGAGCGCGACCGAGCGGTAGCGTCCGCTACATTGGATGCGGCGACGAGGCGGTGCCCGGGACCGCCTCAGAACCGCGCCAACGCCTTCACGGCCGCGCCGAGCAGCCCGATTCCGGACGCGGTCAGGATCCCGCCAGAGACGCGGTTGAGCCAGACCAGGGGAAAACGGCCGGCGATCCGCCCGAGCGCGGAGAGGCCGAAACTCAGGCCGAGCCACCATAGCAGCGATCCGAAAAACACGCCCAACACCAGCGCCGCGATCCCGAAAAGGCCGGCGCCGGTGTCAACGCCGACCCTGGCGAAGATCGCGGCGAACGCCAGAATCGTGATCGGATTGGTGATGGTGAGGGCGAAGGTCGAGGCATAGGCGCTCAAATGGCGCTCTCCCGAAACCGGTTGAGTCTCGCGGGCGACCGGGGGCACCACCAATGTGCGAATGCCGATAAAGAGGAGGAACAGGCCGCCGGCGGCGCCGAACCAGTCCTGGTATGAAAGCAGCCAGTCGCGCAGAAAGGTCAGGCCGGCGCCGGCGACAATGCCGAAGAAGGTGTCGGCCGTGGCCGCCCCCATGCCGGAAACGAAGCCATAGCTGGGCCCCTCGAAAATAGTCCGGCGCACGCATAAGACGCCGACCGGCCCGACCGGCAGCGCGATGACGATTCCGACGGCGACGCCTTTGAGGAGCGCGATCAGAAGGAGGGAAGCCGCCTCAAAAGGCATGTCGCCACTCTCCGGGAACCGGTTTGGAGGCGCAACCGGGAATCGGCGCCATGCGCGGCGCGGACTGCCGAGAATCCAATATTATGCCGTATTGATTCATCGACAAATCGTGCACAATTCGGGTCATCCGATCGCCATTGGATTGTCATCGGGCTGACAGTTTCGCCCGATTCCGCGGGTTGGTAGTTTGCCGCATTGGCCAACTCGCCGGGTTACGACGGCATTTTGCTCTTTGGGGTCCAAGAGGAATGAAGTCACGGAAATGACCACCGCGACCCGCAAGCTCGCGGCCATCCTGGCCGCCGATGTCGCCGGCTATAGCCGGCTCACCGGCGCGGACGAGGAAGGCACCGTCGCGCGGCTGGGAATTTTGCGCGCGGAAGCGATCGATCCCGCTATCGCGTCTAGTCACGGCCGGATCGTCAAGACCACCGGCGACGGTATGCTGGTGGAGTTCGCGAGCGTCGTCGACGCGGTGCGCGCCGCCATCGCGATCCAGAGCGATCTCGCCGCGCGCAACGCGACGGAACCCACCGACCGCCGCCTGGAATTCCGCATCGGGATTCATCTCGGCGACGTCATGGTACAGCCCGACGGCGATCTGATGGGGGATGGGGTCAATATCGCGGCGCGGCTCGAAGGCATCGCCGAGCCGGGCGGTATTTGCCTGTCCGAGGACGCCGTCCATCAGGTCCAAGGCAAGATCGATATTGCCTTCTCCGATCTCGGTCCGCAGCGCCTGAAAAACATCGCGCAACAAATTCGGGCCTATCGCGTGCAACTGGGCAGTGGGCGCCCGCGCCCGCGACCGCGCCACCTGCGCAACGAGCGCACGCCGCGTGAGCGATTGGTGCGCATCGTCGTTATCGCCGCCGCGATTGTCCTCATCATCGTGGCGTCGCGGGGCGCGTCCTGGTATTTCGGCTCTCGAAATTCCGCGGTCGCGCCTCCCGCGGTGCAACACGCAGCGACGCCCGCGAGCCAGTCGGCCCGGCGCTTCTCGATCGTGGTGCTGCCTTTCACCAATCTCTCGGGCGATCCGAGCCAGGATTATTTCGCCGACGGCATTACCGAGAATCTGACGACCGAATTGTCGCATATCCGCGGCAGCTTCGTCATCGCGCGCAACACCGCGGTTACTTACAAGGGCAAGAGCATCGACGCCAAACAGCTTGGCCGCGAATTAGGCGTGCGCTATGTCCTCGAAGGCAGCGTACAGCGGGACGAGAACCGGGTGCGGGTCAACGCCCAGCTGATCGACGCGGAGACCGGCGCCCATCTCTGGGCCGACCGGTTCGACGAGGACAAGGCCGATCTTTTTAAGCTTCAGGACGAGATCGTGGGCCGCCTCGCGAATTCCCTCGGTTACGAGATGTTCCGGGCGGAGGCGCAACGCAGCGCGCAATCGCGCAATCCGGATGCGATCGACATCACGCTTCATGCCGACACCATCCTCGCGCAGGCCATGACCATCGGCGGTGGCAAGGAAGGCGCGCTCCAAGCACGGACGCTGTACGAGCAGGCGCTGAAGCTCGATCCCGACAACGTCTCGGCCTTGGTCGGCGCGGCGCAAACCTATTTCCTCGACATCGCCTACGGCCGGGCCGATCCGGCGCTCGACGAGCCGGCCAAGGCCGCGGCCCTGCTCGACCGGGTCCTCGACCTCAATCCCGACGACGCCCCGGCGCATGCGATCCGCGCCGCTTTGTTCCTGGTGACGAAACGCCCCCAGGACGCCGTGGCCGAAGGCCAAAAGGCGATCAGCCTCGATCCCAGCTCCGCTTTCGGCTACGCGTGGCTCGCCTGGGCGCAATCCTCCCTCGATCAATGCGACCAGGCGATCGCGAATATCGATCAGGCCCTGCAATTGAGCCCGCGCGATCCCGGCGTGCCGTTCTGGCATTATGTCAAGGGCACCGCGCTGCTCGGCCTGCATCGATTTCCCGACGCGATCGCGGAGTTCCGAACGGCGACCGATGGCGGCTTCGGCATCGCCTATTCCGGGCTGGCGGCCGCTTATGCGCTGGCCGGCCAAGACGCGGAAGCCAAGGATGCGGTGACGCGCTTCAAGGCGGCCTTCCCTTATTTCACCGTCGCGTTGCTGCGCCAGAACATCGAGGCGCCACCGCTTTATTGGGAGGGATTGCGCAAGGCCGGATTTGGCGAATAGGAAACCTCGGGATGGCCCCGCCTTTCGGGAGTCGATACAATGAAACCCGGCATCCATGGCAGGAGAAACGCGATGGCTGATGAGACCGCCGGCAAAGGCCATGATTTCGAATTCACCACCATCGACGGCGATCCGTTGCCGCTCGATCAATTCAAGGGCCAGCCCGTCCTGGTGGTGAACACCGCTTCGCATTGCGGTTTCACGCCCCAATACAGGGAGCTTCAGGAATTGTGGCGGCGCTATCGCGCCAAGGGCCTCGCCGTGATCGGCGTGCCGTGCAACGATTTCGGCAAGCAGGAGCCGGGCACGAACGCCGAGATCAAGGAGGTCTGCAAGGACCAATACGGCGTCGATTTCCCGCTCACCGAGAAGGAAAAGGTTGTGGGCGCCGACGCCCACCCGTTCTTCCAGTGGGCCGCGGCCGAAGGCGGCGCGGACGCTCAGCCGCGCTGGAATTTCCACAAATACCTGATCGGGCCTTATGGCGAATTGGCCGGCGCCTGGCCATCCCCGGTTCAGCCCCTCGACCGCGCCGTGACCGACGCGATCGAGCAATTCACCGGCGCGCCGGGGAGTTGAGCGTCGCGGTGCAGCGAAGGGCGCCTTGAGCCAACGAGCTCAGCGCAAGATTTCGACCAGCAGGACCCAGGCGCCGACCACGCCGCCGGCGAGGCAGAAGAGAGCCGCCGGCGCCAACCAATAGAGGCCGCCGCCTATGCCAGCCAGGAGGCTTGCGCCGCCGATCACGACCGGAAGTGTCCCCAGTTGGGCCAAGGATACGCGGACGGCATGATTGAAGGCTGAGGCCCCCGCCGCGCGGGCGGTCGCTTTATTGGGGCGGAGCCGAAGGATCGCAACCCAAAAAACCGTCCCGGCGACGACGAGTTCGGCGCCGAGCCAATAACGACCCTGGCCCGGGATCAGATCGCACATCGCGACGATGAGCAACGCCAGGAGCAGGATCAATGCTTCGGCGGCTCGGCCGACGAGCGTCGGGACGCCCATGACGCGTTGCAAATTGATCGAGATCGACACGAAGACGAGACCCGCCAAGGCCGCGCCGGCCCCCGCTTGGGCGACAAAAAAATCGTGCCAAGGCTCGATTTCGAAACCGTTCACGCGTCGTTCCTCCGCCGCACCCACGACATTACAGCGAATTAAGTTGCTCTTCCTGCTTCAATCGCTTGATTCGGGTCGCGGGTTTCGGCACAACCCAGCTTCTTCGCGTCCGGACGAGGCACGATCCGGGCCGATTTTCGGGAGGAATCGGTCGTTAGCATGGATTCGATGATCGACGTGCGTCATCTGACCAAGCGGTTCGGTCCCGTAACCGCGGTCGAGGACGTGTCCTTTTCCGTCGCGCGCGGCGAGGTACTGGGCTTTCTCGGCCCGAACGGCGCCGGCAAATCGACCACGATGAAAATGATCACGGGATTCCTGGCGCCGACGGAGGGCACCGCCGCGATCTGCGGCCGGGACATTATCGCCGAGCCGATCGCGGCCAAGCGCCATATCGGCTATCTGCCCGAAGGCGCGCCCGGCTATCCCGACATGACGCCTGCGGGCTTCTTGAAATTCGTGGCCCATATCCGCGGCTTTTCCGGCGCCGAGGCCAGGAGCCGGACCGCCCTCGCCGTCGAGCGCACCGAGCTCGGATCCGTGCTCGACCAGCCGATCGAGACGCTCTCCAAGGGTTTCAAGCGCCGCGTCGGCTTGGCGCAGGCGCTGCTCCACGACCCGGATGTCCTGATCCTGGACGAGCCGACCGACGGTCTCGATCCCAATCAGAAACACGAGGTGCGCAACCTCATCGCCGCTCTGGCGCCGAAAAAGGCGATCGTGATCTCGACCCACATTCTCGAGGAAGTCGACGCGGTCTGCACCCGTGCCATCGTGATCGCCGCGGGCCGCGTCCTCATCGACGACACGCCCGGCCGCTTCGCCGCTCGCTCGCGCCATCACAACGCGGTGCGGCTGATGCTGGGCGCGGAGGGGCTCGATGCCCATACCGCCCTCCTCCGGCTCCCCGGCGTCGCCACGGTGGAACTCGTCGAAGACGCCGACGGCCATGCCTTTGTGATTTTTCCTCACGAGGGGCACTCGATCATCGCCGAAATCACCGACCTCGTGCGCACCGCCGGCTGGCCGGTTTCGGCCCTTCGGGTCGAGCGCGGGCGGCTCGACGACGTGTTCCGCGCCATCACCCTGCCTCCCGCCGCGTAGCGTTCATCGAGATGCGCAGCACTCTCATCATCTTCCGGCGCGAACTCGCGAGTTATTTCGCGACCCCGCTGGCCTACATCTTCATCGTCATCTTTCTCGTCATGGCG
>Ga0182024_10021227_pt1 | contig 11798 bp, 6 predicted proteins | sample P32metaG_FD_120480 | JGI IMG/M metagenome (GOLD analysis project Ga0182024, IMG submission 120480) | Permafrost microbial communities from Stordalen Mire, Sweden - P3-2 metaG (Illumina Assembly) | ecosystem: Environmental > Terrestrial > Soil > Wetlands > Permafrost | place: Sweden: Stordalen... | reverse complement strand
CCGAATTTCTCCGAGACTGTGATTCTGCTGCTGCGCTACGACGACGAACAAGGCGCGATGGGCCTGATCGTCAATCGCCGCACGGACCTTCCGCTGTCGCGCGTGTTTCAGGATTTGAAGCAAGCCAAGGGACGCACGGACCGGGCATACATGGGAGGTCCCGTAGAGCCGGGCGACGTTCTGGCGTTGCTCAGATCATCCACCAAGCTGGAGGATGCGGAACGCGTGTTCGCGAACGTCTATCTGATTTCCGACAAGGAGCTCTTGGAAAAGACGCTTGCGGGAAAAGGGGAACCGAGCGTGTTTCACGTTTTTCTCGGTTACGCCGGATGGGGACCAGGACAGTTGGAACACGAAGTAGAGCTGGGCGCGTGGCACATTCTGCCGGCCGATGCCGCCAGCGTGTTCGACGCCGATCCGGATTCCGTGTGGCCACGGTTGATCCGGCGGACGGAGCTTCGCATTGCACGGGTGGGGCCAGGTTTTCCAGCGTCAATTATCGCCGCCGCAAACCGGCCAACAGAATCGCCAGCGAAACCAAACTGATGGCGTTACCCGCCAGCCGCAATGGAGTGTTCCCCCATCGAACCTCCGCGCGGTGCGTGCCTCGCGGTACAGGAAACGTGAGCAGTCCCCACGGCGTCGAAGGTCCGGCTTCAGCCGGCTGTCCGTCCAGCAGTACGCTCCAGCCAGGGAAGTAGGCGATGCGCATCCGGATGCTGGACGGGGTTTTCGCGTCCACTACGCCGCTCCAGAAAAACGGAGTGTGCTCCAAGGTCTTGATCTCGGCGGCGCCGGTGGCGGCCACGGCCAACTGCGGGTCGAAGGGAGGCGCAGCCGTCATCCAGCGAGGCATCATCTCACCGAGAGTGGTGGTCTCGAAACCCGTGCGGGCGAGCTCGGCCGGTGTCCAGAACACCGGGTCCACTTCGTCCGTCGATCCGGCGTGCAGATGCGAGAGGTTGGGAATTATCAGAAGCGCCAGCGCGAGTGCGAACGCCGCGCTACGCCATCGCGGCAGCTCGGCCAGTGCGCGTCCCAGCGCGCCCAGCAACACGGCTTCACAAATGGCCACCATCCCCAGCAGCCGCCAAGGCAGTTGCACAAACTGCAGCGGTTTGACGATCCGCCACACCAGGTCCGAATCCTCGAGCATGAGAACGCACGCGAGGAAAGCGGCCGCTCCGAAGAACCAGACCAGTTGGCGCTCCGTGGGCTTGTCGCGCCACCGGCTCAACGCCCAGATGCAGATGCCGGCGGCCAGCAGCAGATGACTCCACCCCACCGAGAACGGCATGCCGTCGTTCGGGCCGGCCACCGAGAGTCCGTAGCCCCAAGCCGAAAAGATCAACTGTCGCGGATGCACGAAATGGATCGCATAATTCGCCGAGCCCGAAATTGCGCGCTCGAACGCGACATACTTTCGTTCCACCACCGCGGGCAGCCAGATGCAAGCTGCGAGGCCAAGACCGAGCACGAATCCAATTGCATGGCCCAGCATGACGCGCCGCGATCTCGCAGTCACCGCGGTCAGGACGAGAAACGCTGCGAGCAGCGGCGTGAACAGCAAGGTAGAGGGCAGATGGCTGAATGCGATTCCACCGTACGCCAACGCGCCCAGCATCAGGCAGCGCCGGTTTTGAGTCCGGGCGAAAGCGCCGAATCCATACAGCGCCAGCGGAAACAGCGCGAATGCAGTGAATTCCTCGAGCGCCGAGCGAATGTACAAATCGGTGGCGAAGTACGGAACGTAAAGATACGACGCTGCTGCCAGCCATCCGCCCCAGTTGCCGAAGTACAATTTTCCCAGCAGGAACATGGAGAACGCCGATGCGATGACAATCAGCGCGCAAGCCAGGTTGACGGCGGCCACAAACGAGAAGCCGGCCAGGTGGCACGCTTCCGCCAGCCAGTAGAACAGCGGTGGATGCATCAGGAACAGCGGTTGCCCCGTGCCGCTATCCAGGTCCGGCGCCCAACGCGGCAGCAGGATTCCGTGACGCAAGTTTTCGTGCACCTCCTCCACCCGGGGAAAATAGCAATAGGCGTCGTGTCCGCGGATCAGGCTGCTTGTGAATACAGGAATGCACACCGGCAATGCAAGCGCGAGCAAACCGGCCGCGATTTGCGCACGCCTCCGAATGGCAGGGTTCGCTGGTAAGGGGATGCTCAATTTCCCAACGCGCGAGGGAAGTCCGTGGCGCTCCGCCAGCCCGAGCAGGATGACCAGCACAAGGCCGGCAATGCCTACCGCCATCTTCCAGCCCTCGGGCTGATAGCGCATCTCCAGCCGATGATGCCCGGGCTCAACCACGACACCGGTGAATCCCGGCGAAAGCATGACGGTGGCCGCGGGTCTGCCGTCCAGATAAGCTTTCCAATTGCGGTGCCAAGTCATCTTGAAAAGCGCATAGCTGGGCCGGACCACGTCCATCTCGGCGCGGTAAACTTCTCCGTCTTGCTGTTCGCCGCGGATCTGACCGGGCCGAGGCAGTTGCGGCGCGGGCGGGAGGGCGGAATATGCACTGAGACGCAGCATCGGCGGCCCAGTTCCAGATCCTTGGTCGAGCAGCAGATGCGCACGCCGCGAAACCCAGTCGCTCTGGAGCCAGCGATCGTTCACTTCGTAGAAGGTATCGCGCGCAACAGACACGGACGCCAACGCATCCACCACGTCGAAGTAGCCATCGCCAGGGGCGTCGAAGATGCGCATCGAGCCGAATTGGGAGTGCGGCGCGAGGAACGGAGGCGCGGCACTCGCGGCAGGCGCCACGAACGTGCGCACATTGAACAGGCGATAGTGTGCCGGGTTCGTTTCGTCAAAGCGCACCATCACATCCGATGTCAGAGCCATGGAGTGGTACAAGAAATCGACTGCGGGAATCTGCGCGGTGCTGAAAAACGAGTACACGGGGACATCGCCGACCTTGAATTTCGCACCCCATCCGCCCGCGAGCCCTGCGTACGCCCTGCCACCGCGTAGGCGCGCTTGGTCCAGTACGCCCTTCACATCGCCGGCCACGGCTTGGTTCGCGGCCAGATTCGCACGGCCCCAGCGGGCGTTGTTGGCAAGATTCAGCGCACGCTCGCGAAGCATTGGGTATAGCAGGAACAAAGTGGCGGCCACGAGTGCGAAGAAGCGTTTTCGGACAGCCAACTCGCGCCACAGCGTCGACAAAGCGATGGCCACCAGCAATACTGCAAAAACGTGAACGCCCCCGATCACGCGGTGCAGGTGCATATCCTGGGAGACTCCCGGCAGCGTCAGCAGCGGTCCCCAGAACGGCCGCCCGAACAACATCAGAATCCAGAATGCGGCGCCCAGCAGGATAAACTGGTGCGCCGGATTCGCCGCGACGCGACGCGCCCGCCAGAACCATAAGCCCGCTCCCGCCAGCGCCAGGAAAGTCAGCACCGGCAGTCGTCCAAAGTCCAGCAACTCACCGGTGATCAGCCACTCGAATACGGGCAGCGCACCGAAGGAATCCCACTTCCATAGAGGCTCCCAACGGCTGTGGTTGATGGTCTGATGGTCCAGCAGCAAGGGCAATAACTGGAAGGACGCCAGCACGGCCGCCACGGCGGCTATCCATAGCATTCGGCGAATGCGTAGCGCGCGGGACACCGCGGAATCCGGCATTACCGCCAGCAGACAAATGCTGACTGCGGCCATATATCCGTAAATCAAATGCGCCAGCGCCGTGAGTCCTAGCAACGCACCGGTTACGGTCAGCCGCCGGCCATCGCGCAACGCGTTCCACGCCAAGCCCAGCGACAGCAGCAGCAGATGCGTGGCGACAGCCTGCGGGAACAGTCCGCTCCCAGCCCAGGTGAAACTGCCATACTCGATGCCGTATAGGAAATTCGTCGACACCATCGGCGCCAGCAACGCCGCCGCGGCCGCTGTCAATTGGGAACCGGTAATCCGATGTGGCGCCCAGAAGAAACTCAATGGCAGCAGCGCTACCGAGAGGAATCGCACCCACGTGAAAACCGTGAGCAGTGATACGGCCTTCCCCAGCGCGAAGTAAATGCCGGCCACAAGAAAATGAGCCAGTGGCTGGTAGGTTCGCAACACGGGGTAGCCGAGCGACCATTCGGGCGACCAAACGTCCAGTGGATTCTCGCCATGCTCCACGGCCTGCACGATTCGTTCAATCAATGCGAAGTGGAAGACGTTGTCGTTCAGATCCGCCCGGCTGATGGAAAGTTCCGCCCGCAGAGCCAGGGCGTTGCCAATCAGCACCACCAGCAAGATCAAGCCGGCCAGGGTGGACGCTCGCGAAGGCGTCATTGATTCGGAGACAGTCAGTATAGCCTGTGAGATAAGAGATCACGGTTCCATGCGCGCGGTTCGATCAATGCACGCGCGAGCGAAACTTGTACTTTTCCAATCGTCTAGGGCCGCGCGCCGGCTTACAAATAAAATTAGTTATTCGGTGATTGGCTCATACACCCGAACATAGTCGATCAGCATCTCTTGAGGGAAAATTGTTGAGTTGTCGGGTGAGCCGGGCCAGTCGCCACCTACCGCTACGTTCAGTAGTAGGAAGAACGGCTTGTTGAACTTCCACTCGGCGCCTTTCGGGAGCGATGCGGGAGTCGCTTGGAAGTAAGAGTGGCCGTCGAAAAGAAATTCGACGCTCTGCTTTGTCCAGACTATGCCGTAAACATGGAAGTCGTCGGAGAGCTTCTCTCCTTTGGGAAGCGTGTACGCGCCGGTGAGCGAGTGGCCATCGGAATACCCCGGGCCGTGCATGCTGCCGTGCTGGATTCCTGGCTCCTTGCCGATATTTTCCATGATGTCGATCTCGCCGCAGTTGGGCCAACCGACCTTGGCTATGTCATCGCCCATCGACCAGAACGCCGGCCAGATGCCCTGCCCGTGAGGGAGCTTGATGCGGGCTTCGATCTTGCCGTATGTCGTAGTGAACTTGCCTTTGGTCTTGAGACGGCCCGAGGTGTAGTTACCGGATTCGTCTTTCAGAGCGCGAATCACCAGGTGACCCTGGCCGTCTTGACGAACATTTTCGATCGAGTTCGTGTACGCCTGCAGTTCGTGATTTCCCCACCCCTCGCCGTCGTGACCGAGATCATAGACCCATTTGGAAGCATCCGGCGCGGTGTTGGCGGGGCCATTGAATTCGTCTGACCAGGCGAGTTTCCACTGCGGGGGACTGGGGGCGGGGGACTGGGGACTCGCGGAAGCAGCAGCGATTAGGAGGATGAGCGGGATGTGGCGCATTCATTCGCAGCGTAGCGCATTTAGTAGGACAAGCCTCCGGCTTGTCCATTTGGCAAGCCGGAGGCTTGCCCTACGTTGACGCTACTCCGTGCGCAGAGTCGATATCGGGTCCACGCGAGTGGCGCGGCGAGCAGGAATGTAACTGGCGAGAAGCGCTACTGCGATTAATAAAAATGCGACGGAGCAAAATGTCCAGGCATCGCGCGTGTGGACGCCGTAGAGCAGCGTGGCCAGGTAACGAGTCAGCCACAGCGACAAGCCGGCGCCGATCGCGACGCCCGCCAACGTGAGTCGACATGCGTGGCCAACTATCAGGCTTAGGACATGGCCGCGCCGCGCGCCCAGCGCCATGCGGATGCCGATCTCCTGGGTTCGTTGCGTCACCAGGTACGACATCACGCCGTAGATCCCGATGGCTGCCAGCAGCAGCGCCAGACCTGCGAACGAGGACAGCAGGATGGAATTGAATCGCTGGCTCGAAACCAAGCCGGCGATTTCGTGGGTCATGGTGGTGAAGGTGAGCGGGATGTTCTTGTCGACGGTGCGTATCTGATCGCGCACTTCAGCGACGAGCGCCAGCGGATCGCCGACGCCGCGCACCACCAGCGTGCTGGCGACAGTATTGGTTGCCTGATCGGCTGGCAGGTACATCTCCGGTTGCACCGGCTCGACCAGCCCCTGATTCTTGACGTCGGCAACAACGCCGATAATGGTGCGCCATTCATCGTTGACGACGCCGCTGATTCGTTGGCCCACCGGATTCCGGCTCCCGAAGAAACGGCGAACTAGCGCTTCGTTCACCAGCGCGACGTCCGGGTTCTTGCTAGTGTCGTGATTGTCAAACCAGCGGCCGCTCTTCAATGGAATTCCGAGAACTGCGAAGTAAGTAGGGGTGACGGCCCGGACAGCAACGTCCAAGGATGGGTCGTTCCGCGGCCCCTTTGGCTCCCCTTCCACGCGAAGAGTCATGGAGAGCGCGTAACTCTGCGGAGGCAGCGCATCGGCTAATGCAGCCGACAACACGCCTGGTAACGTTGAAACGCGCTCCAGCAGGTTTTGGAGAACAGTGCGCTGGACCTGCTCGGGATACTGGTGGCCGCTGAACGGAATCTCCGTGGTGAGTACGTGCTCAGCCGCTAATCCGGTATTCACATGTTGAAGCCGCCATAGCGTCTGAACCAACAGGCCCGCTCCTACCAGCAGCACCAGCGAGAGAGCCAGCTCGCCCACTACCAGCAGATTTCGCAGGCCTCGATGTCTGGCGGAAACGGACCGGGCGCCTTGTTTTAGCGCCTCATTGAGATCCAGTCCGGTGGATGCGGCGCCGGCGTCAATCCGAACGCCAGGCTGACCAAGAGCGAAACAACAAGAGTGAATCCCAGCATGCGCAGATCGACCGCGACATCGTCGATGCGGGGAATGGAGGGCGCGAAGTGGATGATGGACTTGATCGTCATCGCCGCCAACAGCAGTCCTAAGAGGCCGCCGGCCGAGCCGAGCAGAGTATTCTCGGTGAGTAGCTGACGAACCAGGCGCGCTCGCCCTGCGCCCATCGCCGTACGGACCGCGATCTCACGCTGGCGCGCGGCGGAACGTGATAGCAGCAGATTTGCAACGTTCGCGCAAGCTATCAGCAACACGCAGCCCACCGCTCCGAGCAGCGCCAATAGCGCCACGCGAACATCGGATACTTGCCGTTCTTGAAGCGGGACCATGCTCAGCTTCATCTCCGGCCGGTAGAACCGATACTGTTTCCTGGTTTGCTCCAGGAACGCGCCGATTTCAGTCCGGGCCTGCACAATGCTCACTCCCGGTTTCAATCTCGCAATCACGGGGAAGATCATCATTGTTCGACGCTTCACTTGTTCGGCGGTATTCAAGGCCATTGGCACCAGCGCTTCCATGCGCTCTTCGGGGTATCGAAATCCAGGTGCAAGAACGCCGATTACGGAGTAGGGAACGCCATCTAGCGTGACGGATCTCCCGAGAATATCGCGCGCGCCACCGAAGCGGCCCTGCCACAGACCGTACGTCAGCAGAATGACTTTTGTGCCGCCGCGTTGATCCTCCGCGGCTGTGAAAGTTCGACCGAGGATCGGTTGTATGCCGAGGCTGCGGAAGAAGCCTTCTGTTGCGCGGCCGCACTTGATCCGAACTGGGTCGCCCGCGCCGGTCAGCGTGAATTGTGTCCAGGAGTACCCCGCCATTTCCTCGAAAACGTGATTGCGCGCGCGCCAATCGACATAATCCGGCCCCAGCGCGAGTGAATCTTGACCAAGACCAGTCAAGCCAATGGATACGATGCGGTCGGGCTGCGGATAAGGCAGCGGTTTCAGTAAGACCGTGTCCACCACGCTGAAGATGGCAGTGGTGGCGCCGATGCCGAGCGCGAGCGCTAGCAGGGCGACTAGCGTGAAGGTGGGGTTCCTGGCGAAGACGCGGATCCCGTATTGGAGGTCTTGAAGAAAGTCGCGCATGGACAGATTAGACGCCGGACGGGAGCAAAAAGTGCCGCGCTACTCGGCCCGTAGAGTGGCGATGGGGTCCACGCGCGTGGCGCGGAGAGCGGGAATGTAGCTGGCTAGGAGCGACACAACCATTAATAGAAATGCTACCGTGCAAAATGTCCAGGCGTCGCGCGTGTTGACGCCGTAGAGCAGCGTGGCGAGATAGCGAGTCAGTCCCAGCGCCAGGCCAACGCCGATCGCGACGCCCGCCAGCGTGAGTCGAAATGCGTGGCCAACCACCAGGCCCAGCACGTGTCTGCGCCGTGCACCCAGCGCCATGCGGATGCCGATCTCCTGCGTTCGTTGCGTCACCAGGTACGACATCACGCCGTAGATCCCGATGGCCGCCAGCAGCAGCGCTAAGCCGGCAAACGTCGACAGCAGGATCGAATTGAACCGCTGACTCGAAACCAAGCCGTCGATTTCGTGGGTCAGAGTAGTGAAGGTGAGCGGGATGTTCTTGTCCACAGCGCGGACCTGATCGCGCACTTCCGCGACGAACGCCAGCGGATCGCCGATGCCGCGCACCAGGAGCGTGCTGGCAATATCATGGGGGTCGTGGAGGACGTAAACTTCCGGGAGCGGAGGCTCCGCCAATCCGTGGTTCTTGACGTCCGAAACCACGCCCACGATAGTCATCCAATTCCCTCCATATCCGGCGCCGACTCGTTTGCCGATGGGGTCTTCGTTGGGGAAGAAGCGTCGCACCAACGTCTCGTTCACGAGAGCGACGTCGGGATTCGCACCGGCGTCCTGGGCAGTGAACAAGCGGCCGCTCCGCAACGGAATTCCGAGCACGGCAAAATAAGTGCTGCTGACCAATCGCTCGCCGACCTCATAAGCAGCTTCGTTGAACCCGTGCCGCGGCGTGCCCTCGATGTTGAACGGCATGGCGCCCGCATTGGTCACCGGAAGCGCGTCTGACAGCGCGGCGGAGAGGACGCCCGGAAGTTTCGAGACACGGTCGCGCAGGTTCTCAAGAAGCGCTCGCTGAGCCGGAGTGAACTTATCTTCGCTGATGGGAATCTTCGTGGTGAGTACGTGCTCGGCCGCGAACCCGGTATTGACGTGCTGCAGCCACCAAAGCGTCTGGATCAGGAGCCCAGCGCTCACCAGTAACACCAGCGAGAGTGCCAGTTCACCGACAACCAGAAGATTCCGCAGGCCACGGTGTTTTGCCGATGCGCCGCGGCCGCCCTGCTTCAGGGCTTCGCTTAAATCTACGCCGGTTGATCCCAACGCCGGGGTCAAACCGAACAGGAGGCTGATGACGAACGACGTCAACAAACAAAAGGCCAGTACGCGAAGATCGATGCTGACATCGTCGATGCGTGGAATGGACGGCGCGAAGTGAATGATGGACTTGAGAGTGAGCGCCGCGAACAGCAATCCCAATAGGCCACCGGCTAGGCCGAGCAGCGTGCTCTCGGTGAGGAGCTGGCGAACCAGGCGCGCCCGTCCCGCGCCCATGGCCGCGCGCACTGCGATCTCTCGCTGGCGCGATACGGAGCGCGATAGCAGCAGATTTGCCAGGTTCGCGCAAGCGATCAGCAGCACGAAGGCTACAGCGCCGAGCAACGCTTCGAGCGTCAGGCGAACGTTGGCCACTTGTTGCTCCAGCAGCGGGACTACGCTGATGTTCATCTCCGGCCGATAGAAACCGGCGTGTTCTTTCTTGATCTGGTCGAGCATCGCTCCGATTTCGGTGCGCGCTTGTGCGATCGTGACTCCATCCTTCAAACGCGCGACCACTGACATGATCAAGATCGCGTCGCGCTTGGCCTGTTCGGCCTCGTCCAAGGCCAGCGGCACCAAGGCTTCGATGCGTAGCCGGGGGAATCGAAATCCTGGCGCGAGCACTCCAATCACGGTGTGTGGAACGCCGTCGAGGATCAACGATCTGCCTAGGATGTCATTGCCGCCGCCGAAGCGCCGCTGCCACAGGCCGTAGGTCAGGAGGATCACCTTGGGCGCGCCTGGTTGGTCCTCCGCGAGAGTGAATGCACGTCCGAGCATGGGCTGGACGCGGAAGGTCCGGAAGAAGCTCTGTGTCACAGTGCCGCACTTTAGGACAGTGGGTTCGCCGGCGCCTGTCAACGTATGATTTGCGCTGCCGTAAGCTGCCATCTCTTCGAAGACATGGTTGCGTGCGCGCCATTCAATATAGTCGGGCGCCATCGCGATTGGGGAAGGGCCGAGACCGGTGAGGCCGATGGATACGATTCGGTCGGATCGCGGATAGGGCAGCGGTTTCAGCAGGACCGTGTCCACCACGCTGAAGATCGCGGTGGTGGCGCCAATGCCGAGCGCGAGCGCAAGCAGGGCGACGAGCGTGAAGGTCGGGTTTCTCGCAAAGACGCGGAGACCATATTGAAGGTCTTGAATCAGGTCGCGCATTTAGAGATTGTACGCGTGGGACAAGCCTCTGGCTTGTCCATTGGCAAGTCGGAGACTTGCCCTACGTAGAGCTACTTGTACGCGGCGATGCCTGTCACCCGCTCGCCGATCACTAGTTTATGGATATGCTCGGTGCCTTCGTAAGTCTTCACGGTTTCGAGGTTGCACATGTGGCGCATGATCGGATATTCATCCATGATGCCGTTGGCGCCCAGCAGATCGCGGCTCAGGCGCGCGCATTCCAGCGCCATGCTCACGTTGTTCAGCTTCAGCATCGAGATGTGCGCCGGCTCCAGCTTGCCTTGATCCTTCAAGCGGCCGGCGTGCAGGGCCAATAATTGACCTTTGGTGATCTCGGTGACCATCCACGCCAGCTTTTCCTGAACCAACTGGTGGCTCGCGATGGGCCGATCGTCGAATTGCTTGCGCAAGATGGAATATTGCCGCGCAGTTTCAAAGCAATCCATCGCCGCGCCCAGCACGCCCCAGCCGATGCCGAAACGCGCTTGCGATAAGCAGGCGAGCGGACCTTTCAATCCCTGCGCGCCGGGCAACATCGCGGAGGCAGGCACGCGGCAATCCGTCATGGCCAGGCTGGAGGTCACTGAAACCCGCATTGACAGCTTGCCGTGGATATCTGAGCTGGTGAAACCGGGCGTGCCTTTCTCCACCAGAAATCCGCGGATGCCTTCATCGGTGCGGGCCCATACGATAGAGACATCGGCCAGCGTGCCGTTGGTGATCCAGGTTTTTTCGCCGTTCAGGTTCCAGCAGTTCCCTTCCTTCTTGGCGCGTGTCAGCATGCCGGCGGGATTCGAGCCGAAACCTGGCTCTGTGAGTCCAAAGCATCCGATGGCCTCGCCCGATTGCAATTTCGGAAGCCAACGTTCCTTTTGCTCCTCGGAACCATAAGTGAGGATCGGATACATCACCAGGCCGCCTTGCACGGAGGCGAAACTGCGGAGTCCGGAATCGGCGCGTTCCAACTCCTGCATCACCAATCCGTATTCGATGTTGCTCATTCCCGCGCAGCCGTAGCCTTCCAGGTTGGCGCCCAGGAATCCAAGGCGTCCGAATTCGGGGATGAGCTCTTTGGGAAATCGCGCGTCCCGAAAACAGTCGCGGACCAGCGGGATGGCGCGGTCCTCTACGAGTTGGCGCGCTGTTTGGCGGACCAGCAGTTCCTCTTCGGAGAGGAGAGAATCAATTTGAAGATAGTCGACACCGGAGAAGCGGGACATTGGCCCATTGTATCGGAGACAGGGGCTAGGGACTGGGGATTTGGGACTGGGACTTTACGCTACGCGGCGGATTACTCTAGCCCGCAACGTGATCAACGCCCACACCAGTTCCAGCACGCCGCCTACGGCGATACCGACTAGGCGGAATGGAAGCAGCAACAGCCAGACAATCGGATAAAGGATCAATGCAAACAGCGCCAGCGGCCAGCACAGAATAAAAACAATGCACCAAAGGAGAAAACCGACCATAGCAGGCCTCCTTCATAACGTACGCCAGCTGACGTGGATTAGTTCCAGAGGAATGGAGCGGGAGACGGGATTCGAACCCGCGACATCGACCTTGGCAAGGTCGCACTCTACCAGCTGAGTTACTCCCGCGCTTGCCTGAGATTTCAATTGTCGCGCTTT
>Ga0182024_10021226_pt1 | contig 11798 bp, 7 predicted proteins | sample P32metaG_FD_120480 | JGI IMG/M metagenome (GOLD analysis project Ga0182024, IMG submission 120480) | Permafrost microbial communities from Stordalen Mire, Sweden - P3-2 metaG (Illumina Assembly) | ecosystem: Environmental > Terrestrial > Soil > Wetlands > Permafrost | place: Sweden: Stordalen... | reverse complement strand
CAAAGCATCGCCGAGCAGCTTGCGGAAGGAATCCGCCGCGTCGGACGATGGTATGGCGTCGAGCGGTTTCTGGCCTATTTTCAGCCGGCCACGAACACCTACGCGCCTGTCTTGCGGTTGCGTGAAGTCTACGAAGCGGCGCTAGCTCATCCGCAAGTTGTCGGAATGGCCATCGGCACTCGGCCCGACTGCGTGCCGGACGACGTCCTCGATCTGATGAGCGAGATCGCCGGACGAACGTATCTGTCGGTCGAATACGGCATGCAAACGATCCACGACCGTTCGCTCGACTGGATGAATCGCGGCCATCATCACGACGCATTTCTCGACGCGATGGCCCGCAGCCGGGGCCGAGGATTCGAAATCTGTGCCCATGTGATTCTCGGTTTGCCCGGCGAATCGCACGACGACATGCTGGCGACCGCTCGGGAACTAACTCGGTTGCGGCCGGATGCCGTGAAAATTCACAATTTGTATGCCGTGAAAAACACTCCGCTCGCCGAGCAAGTTGCCCTGGGCGAAGTGACGCTGATCGAGCGAGCCGACTACGTTCGCACCCTGGTCGATTTTCTCGAAATCTTGCCGTCGGATTGCGTCGTCGAGCGCATCAGCGGCGACGCTCCACCGGATTATTTCATCGGTCCGGCCTGGTGCCTGGACAAACCGGCCGTGCGCGCTGCCGTCGATGCCGAAATGCTGCGCCGCGACACATGGCAAGGGAAAGCGTCGAGTCCGCCATATTCGTAGTCCGCCACTCCGTGGCGGAATCCGTTCGCGACGGAGTCGCGGTCTACGTGCCGCTTGTGTTCCCTCGGTTTCGCCGTTACGGTGAACAACGGATTCGGAGTGGACCGGATGGCCGCCAGCCGTCGGTCGATCGACTTCGGTGGATCGACTGGTGGCGGGAGGAAAGTCCGGGCTCCGCAGGATACGGTGGTGGGTAACGCCCACCGGTCGCAAGGCCCGGGAAAGTGCAACAGAAAGCAAACCGCCGCGTGCGTCCTCGGACGCGTTCGGTAAGGGTGAAACGGTGAGGTAAGAGCTCACCAGCAGGCCGGGTAACCGGCCTGGCTAGGCAAACCCCACCGGGAGCAAGGCCAAACAGGGAGCATCCGCTCGTCGCGCAAGCGCCAGCGGGCGGGCCGATCCGGCCCGCTATCGACTTCCGGGTAGGCTGCTCGAGTCGCCGAGTAATCGGCGACCTAGAGAAATGGCCATCCCGCGACGGCATCGCCGCCGCGGACAGAACCCGGCTTATAGGTCCGCTCCGAATCCTTTTTGTTGTGTAGGGAACGCCCTCTGTGGCGTTCCGGTGCCTGCGGAACGCCACGGAGGGCGTTCCCTACACGTTCAATATTGACGTATCTCACGCGCAAGTCCCCCATAGCCCCGGACGAGAGTCCGGGGCTGGTGGGGGCCTGAACGCGATTTACATCACTCCGCCGCCAGACGGTCCTTACGCCTCCGCGGGCACGAACTGCTGTTCGATGATCTGCAGCAATTTCGAAATGCAGAGCTGATTCATGCTCGTCTGCCGAGTGTGCGCCTCGGCTCGGAGCGCCTCATGCAGGCTCTTGGGGAGCCGCACGGTGATGACGCGGGTCGGTTCGTCGGACACCGGCACCGCCGCGTTCTTCTCGCGCAGCTTCGATAGCATCCCTTGGATCTCTTGATACTGGGGCGTCTTCTCAAACTCGGCCAGCGCCTCGGGCGTGGGGTACGTCCGATGAACGATCCCATTTACACCCAGCACCTCGCGAAAGAAGGTGGCCCAGTCGGTGTCCTTTTCGAACAGTTCAACGGCCCGCTGCTGAATCGCTTGCAACTTTTCCATACGAATCGACTCCTCGGGTGAAACTCCATTTTCCTCCGGCCACGCTGGCCGCGGATTCAAGTTCATTTTGTCGCGCAGGCAAGCGATGCACCGATATCATTGCACTGCTGTCACTTACGACGACAGCAGATCGACGCCCAACATTTCAGCAGACTCGCCCAGGATCGGGCAACGACCCGTGTGCCTAGTTTCTGGGCAACTTGATTTTTCCCATTAACCAAAGTGTCCAGCTAGTAACGAATAATCAGCCTTAAGCTGGGCGGCTTGAGACCCCAAGGCTGATATTGACAATCCGCAACAGCCTGCACCTCGCTTGCGGTCTCGCGAGTCGCCTTTGCTACGCGCCAGTCTAACCTCTCTAAACCTAATCCCCATCGGCATTTATTTATTGACGATCATTTCCCTCACAGTTTACAATGGAGCGAACTCCCAGCGGCTACCGGAACGGTCGTGGGCGCGTTTTCTCCGTTTAGGACGTTCGTCCGCGGGCTTGATCGGGTGATCGGCCGATGACTTCCAACCAATCCAGTCAGACTCGGATCCAGCCGCAGTCGGCCTTCGAGCCTGCGCGGGTCGGTTCTAGCCAGCGCGGACCAATCGTCATTTCCAGCGGAGCCCCATCGACGGCGCCGATCGACGATCAGCCGACCGTGATCTCGAAAGGCCATCCGCTGGGCGCGCCGCTGGCTATCACCAATCTTGCACCCGCCGAAATGGGCCGCGTATTGCTGGGTCAGCGGCTCGGACATTACGACTTGCTCGAGTTCGTCGGTGGCGGGGGGATGGGGGCCGTCTTCAAGGCCCACGACACAATGCTCGACCGCATTGTGGCGGTCAAAGTTCTTTCCAAGGTCCAGTCCGACGACGAAGAGACCCTGCGGCGATTCAAGAACGAGGCCCAATCGTCCGCCCGGCTCGATCACGACAATATCGGCCGCGTGCATTACGTCGGCGAAGACCGCGGCTGGCATTACATCGTTTTCGAGTTTATCGAAGGCGTAAACCTCCGCGATCTGGTTTTGCGCGACGGTCCGCTGCCGCTAGCCCAAGCCGTCAGTTATACGCTTCAAGTGGCCGACGCCCTGGCGCATGCCAGTCAGCGCGACGTGGTTCATCGCGACATCAAACCATCGAACGTGCTGATCACTCCCGAAGGGCGAGCGAAGCTGGTCGACATGGGTCTGGCTCGACTCCACCAGATGGCGCAGCCCGACCAAGACCTGACGGCCAGCGGAGTGACGCTGGGAACGTTCGACTATATATCCCCCGAGCAGGCCCGTGATCCGCGGAACGCCGACGTGCGCAGCGATCTTTATTCGCTTGGATGCACGCTCTACTACTCGCTGACCGGCCAGCCGCCGTTTCCCGAAGGGACGGTGTTGCAAAAGCTCTTGCAACATCAGGCCGACGATCCGACCGACGCGCGGCAACTGCGGCCCGACATTCCGGACGAGCTTTCGCGAGTATTGAAGAAACTGCTGGCCAAGGCGCCGCAAAGTCGCTATCAACTGCCCGACGACCTGGTGGCCGATTTGCTCGCGGTCGCCGCCCGATACGGGCTCGAAGTGCCGCCGCCGAGCGCGGTCCATCGGTTGTCGGCGATTCCGAGCGAGGCGCCGGGATGGGTTCGGCATTTGCCCTGGTTGTTGCCGCTGAGTGTGCTGGGCGTCGTGGTTCTTGGATTCGCACTGTTTGGGTCCGTTCGGGACGATGGTTCCGGTCCACCGCCGATTCGTCGTGCGGCGACGTCGGAGGATTCCACTTCGCCGACGAAGCACTCCAATCGAACTTCATCCTCCGACTCCAAATCTCCCGACGCCGCCGCATCGCGGGACATCGGTGGGCGCGGAACCATTGCGCCGGCGAGCGGCAATTCCACGGCTGGCGACGCGCCGGTCAAGGTTCCGTCAAACGGCGTGGCGACGGCTGGACCTACAGCCATCGAGACCAATGCCACGGTCGCAAACGCTGTCGACAAATCAAGTGCTGTCGCAAAATCATCCGCAGTCCCCAATTCTTCGGACCAAGGATCGATCGACGCAAAACCGCCAGTCGATTCTCCTTCCGGTTCGGTGGCAGGTTCAACTGCCGCATCGTCCGCCGCGACCTCGATCGGCGACCTGTTCGGCCGAATTCGCCGACGGTTGGATTCGCTGCTATCCGGTCAATCGACCCCGGCTTCGGCAACGATGCCGTCGGAGAAACCGCGCGTGCCGCTTTCTCCAAAGCTACTGACGCTCGATTCGCCGACTCCCAAACCGCCGGCTTCCGACGGTGATTCATCGGCTTCAGCGATTGACGACGGAACCGCTAGCCCCGGACCTGCCGGCGCCGAACGCAAAGGAGTGTTGGTCGTCGATCCGGCCTCCGACTCGCTCCGTCCATCCGGCGAATATGCCACGCTGGCCGACGCTTGCCGCGCCGCTCGCAACGGCGACGTCGTCGAGGTGCGCTCCAATGGCACTTTACGGGAGCGCCCGATCGACGTGGTCGGACTGCGATTGACGATTCGCGCCGGCGCCGGCTTTTCGCCGGTGATCCGCTTTCAACCGCAATTGGCCGATCCGCTTCTCGCGTCGCACAGCATGATGACCTTGGCCGGAAGCCAAATGGCTTTGGTCGGTTTGCAACTGGAATTCGACGTGCCGCGCGATGCGGTTGCGGAAAGTTGGTCGCTCGCCGAGATTCGACCGGGCGAATCGTTGCGGCTCGAGAGCTGCACGGTCACGGTGCGCAACGCTTCCGACTCGGGACTCGCTCTGCACCCGTACGTGTCGATGTTCGACATTCGTGCCGTGCCCAGCCCGGGCTTGATGTCGCCCGACGACGCGCCCATGATGCGTCCTCCCGCTTCATTGCAGTTGAAGAATTGTATTCTCCGCGGCGAGGCGACGGTGGTTCGGAGCAATGAATTGCAGCCGGTGCAAGTCGCCTGGCAAAACGGTCTGCTGGCCACGACCGAACGATTTCTCTCGGCCACCGGCGGACCGAGCGACCCGAAGCCGCAAGGCGAAACGCAACTCGAACTTCGGCATGTAACGGCTTTGATGCGCGGCGGTCTGTGCCGCGTGACGAACAGTCAGGATGCGCCACAACAACTGCCGCTGGATATCACCGCCGGCGATTGCATTTTCTTGTGCGATCCGTCGTCCGCGCTGATCGAGCAATCGGGAATCGACTCGACGGACGAGTTTCGCCGACGGCTCGTTTGGAACGGCGAGCGGAATTTCTACGAAGGCTTTACGACCTTCTGGCGGATCAACGGCGCCGGCGCGGAAACCGCCTCGCAATCGCTGCTTCACGACTGGCAAGCCTATTGGGGTTCGCGGGAAAGTCAACCGAGCCTGGGCAAGGTGGCATGGCAGCAGTTGCCGCCGGCAACTCGCCCGGTCAATAAATCCATCCCCTCCGACTTCGCTTTGCACTCCGGCGACAACCCGCCGCGGCATGCCGCATCCGACGGCAGCGACGCAGGAGTTCAAACGAGTCTTTTGCCATCTCTTGGCACATCGGAGCCGTCGCCGAAGCAGGCGATTCAACCTCAGCGCGACGATCGATCCACGGATCCATTGCCACCATCGTCGTAGCGTGCCGACTTTCGCCATCGGTTTCACGAACTAGTGCTGCGTCACATTAAAGATTTGGGATCGGCGGGTCGGCCGTGGATCTGCATATCGTCGGTCGAATCGCTTCGGCCATCCCAAAATCCAGCGTTGACGCAGCACTAGGGCGACTTTGGCGCCGGTGTCAGACAGCGATCGATCGACATTGCGCCGGATCCTTTGACCAGGATCACAAGCGCCAGCGCAATTGCGAGCAGATGGTATTCATATCCCTCGCCCGCCTGCTTGCCCGACCAGTTCATGGAGAAGCCGACATGGGCGTGAACTTTCGCGATCGCCACCCCCATGACGCAAACGATTCCGAGCGCGCCGACTCGTCCCAGCAGTCCGAGGATCAGTGCGATGCCACCGCCAAATTCGGCCGCGATCGCAAGAAAGGCGAGCGGCGCGGGAATGCCCATGCCTTGAGTGAACATCGCCATCGTCTCGGTGAAACCGGGTCCTCCAAACGCACCCGGAATCACCTTCTGCGAGCCGTGAAAGACAAACACGACGCCCAACACCAGCCGCGCAATCGTCAGAACCCAGTCGTTGTTCGTGCGCAAGAGTCTTGCAAACATGGGGCTGCTCCTGTGTCCGGCGTCGCGCAACGTCTTGCAAGACGGTTCGACGGCTGTAATCGTCGATTCGGTCGAGAGTTCAACCGAAGGACATAGCGCTACGCATCAGTATCGGTTGCTATCGATCGAGAAGCCGTCGTTGGAAAGATTCAGCTTGTCCCAGACGCCCAGGTTGCTCGATCCCGTTCCCAATTCGACGTAGTCGCTGATGAATCGCACGCTGCCGTCGCACATGCAGACGTTCACGCCGCCGGGGTGCAAGCTGCGGGCCGTTTGTTGCACATTGCCATTGTTGCCGGTCCAGCAACCCATGGCCATCTGGGCCAACACCGCGGATCCCCCCATCGCGTTGGCGACGTCGCTGCACCCGACATTGTCGTCGGCCCATACCGTAGTGCAATTGGGTCCGTTGTCGTCCTCGATGTAACCTTGGCACCACATAGCGCTGGGGCAAGCCCCGCTCATTGCCCAAATTCCGCGACAATCGAACGACGTGAGCCCGGCTCGAAGTTCCCCGAGCAAAATCGTATTGCTGGCTCCATCTTTGATGTCGTCGAGCCGTAATGAGGCATTGGCCCCCATCACGCCTTGAAGCAGTTTGTTGGTCCAATTCCCCGGTCCAACGCCGCTTGTGCCGCCGGTGCCCATGTAGCCCAAGCTGGCGTTGGCGCCGTAGTTGCCGTGAGCCCAGCCGTCGCCAAGGTTATTCGTCAAGCTGCTGGGGCTGCTGGAGCCGTTGAAGGGAGTGCGGTTGTAGGGGTCCGTCGGGCAAAGCATGAACGACAGAACCGTGCCTCGCGCCACGACGTTGCTCTGCGCATTGCCGCCGGGACCGTTGCCGGTGGCGCTGCTGCTAATCGGCTGATTGATGGCGCCCGAGGCGTCGGTAACGAATGTCTGCCGAAGGTTGGCTTGATCCAACTGCGGCAGGATCAGGATGACCCAGTTTTCGAACAGCGTCGACACGTTTCCCGACTGACCGTTCTCGACCGGCGTCAGGTCCAGATTCCAAGTGCCGCCGCTTTGGGTCCTCCACACCGAACTTGGCGGAAATAGACCAAACGCCGTGTGATAAGCATGGAGCGCCAAGCCCAGTTGCTTGATATTGCTTGCGCATTGAAGCTTATGCGCCGACTCCCGTGCCGACTGCACGGCCGGCAACAACAGCGAGACCAAGATCCCGATGATCGTGATCACCACCAGCAATTCGACCAGTGTGAATCCGCGCGATCGGCCGCGACCGGCACCCAATGACAAACGATGCATTGCATTTCCCCCGGCAGAACCATTCCCCATGAGTGCTATTGGACATTGGAACGCGATTGATGTCAATTCTCAAGCCAACCGCTCCAACTCTGCCATTTCCCCGTCCGAAAGGTCCACCGACGCGGCGGCGATATTTTCTTCGAGATGCTCGACCGACGACGTGCCGGGAATCGGCAGCATTGCCGGCGAACAGTGGAGCAGCCAGGCGAGCGCAATCTGTCCGGCGGTGGCGCCTTTGGCCCTGGCGAGCGAATCGAGCTTGCCGCCCGGCTGGGCCAGTTCTCCGGCGGCGATCGGGAACCAGGGGATGAAGCCCAGGCTATGTTCGGTGCAATAATTCAGCACCGCTTCCGATTGCCGGTTGGCGAGGTTGAACAGATTCTGCACCGAAATGATGTCGACGATTTTCCTGGCATGTTCGATTTCGGCGACCGACACTTCCGAAAGTCCCAAGTGCCGAATCTTGCCCTGCTCTTGCAGGTCTTTCAACGCCCCCAGCGATTCTTCGGCCGGCACTTTGGGATCGATCCGATGGAGTTGATAAAGATCGATCCGTTCGACCCGCAAGCGGCGCAGGCTCATTTCGACGCACTGCCGCAAGTATTCCGCCCTGGCGACGGGTGCCCATTGATCCGGGCCCTGGCGGGTCAGTCCGCCTTTGGTGGCGATGATCAGGTGCGATGGGTACGGATACAGCGTCTCGGCAATGATGCGTTCGGAAACTTCCGGGCCATAAGAATCGGCCGTGTCGATGAAATTGATGCCGCATTCGACCGCTCGGCGGAGCACGGCCCGCGCTTCGTCCGGGTTTTTCGGCTCGCCCCAAATCCCGGGTCCGGTGATTCGCATGGCGCCGAAGCCGAGACGGTGGACCGTCATGTCGCCCAGCGAAAATGTGCCGGAGGCCGCCGCGTCGATCTTCAGGGTCGTGTTCATCTTGTTCCTCGTCGTTCAAAGGCGTTTTTATCGCTTCGGCAGTTCTCGCCGGCAGTTTTGCTACCACGCTCGCGAAGAGCTAACCACAGAGTCACAGAGAACACCGAGTACAGCGGAAGCATCCGAACCGACCAGAGGGAGGCGAGGGAATACATTGCACTTCGACTCTGTATTGTCTTCTCGGCGTTCTCTGTGACTCGGTGGTTAGAAAGGATTATAGCGGGAATGCTCGATCGGCGAAGTATTCTCACAACATCGCCGCCACGGATTGAATAGAATGCTTTTGGTCTGAAAAGTGCTTCAACGATTCAATGACCGACGCCGATTGGACACTTTCGCCGACAGGAGAAAATCTCATGCAAATCGCCGTGAAGACCGACACGCGGGAACAAGCCTCAGACGACGACGCGCCGCCGGCGCCGGTCACGCTGGCCCTCGACATCGGCGGCACCGGCCTGAAGGCATCGCTGCTCGATGAACAGGGAGAAATGGTCACAGAGAAGGCACACATTCCAACGCCGCATCCTTGCCCGCCGGATGTGTTCATGCAGTCGCTCGACGAATTGATCGAGCCATTGCCGAAGTTCGACCGCGTGTCGGTCGGTTTTCCTGGAGTCGTGCGCAAAGGCCGGATTCTCACGGCCCCGAATCTCGCGCACGATGGCTGGGCCGGCTTCGATTTGGCGAGCGCCTTGAGCGACCGATTGGGCAAGCCGGTGAAAGTGAAAAACGACGCCGACTTGCAAGGCCTCGGGGCGATTCATGGCGTGGGCGTCGAGATGGTGGTCACGCTGGGAACTGGCGTCGGCTCGTCGCTGTTCGAAGACGGCTGGATCGCGCCGCATCTGGAGTTTGCCCACCATCCGTTTCGCAAAGGCGAGACCTACGAGGAGCAGCTTGGCAACGAGGCCCTGCATCGCGTCGGCAAGAAGCGTTGGAACCATCGGCTGCGGCGGGCGATAAAAGTGTTGCGGGCATTGACCACCTTTGACCGCCTCTATCTCGGCGGTGGCAATGCGAAGAAAATCAATTTCGAGTTGGACCCCGACGTCGAAGTCGTGTCGAACGATTTCGGCATGCGCGGCGGAATCTGGCTATGGCGCAAAGACCGCGGCGCGACCGGCGACGGCACATGAGAGAATCACCGGCCATCGAGAGGATTCCATCATGCATCGCGTAGTCATCATCGGCGGCGGTTTTGGTGGGCTGCGCGCTGCAAAAGGCTTGGCCCGCGCGCCGGTGCAGGTCACGTTGATCGACCGGCGAAATCACCATCTGTTTCAGCCGCTGTTGTACCAGGTCGCCACCGGAACGCTTTCGCCGGCGAATATCGCGTCGCCGCTGCGGGCTCTGTTCAAGCGTCAGCAAAATCTTACCGTCCTCATGGCCGACGTGACGGGCGTCGACTTGGCGAAACATGAAGTTCGCCTCGGCCCCGATTCGGCCGATGTCGATAGCCGCGATGCCGACTCGCACGACGCCGGCGCGATTGCCGGCAGCGCTGTCGGCTTCGATACGTTGATTCTCGCGGCCGGTTCCAGCCACAGCTATTTCGGCCATCCCGAATGGGAGCGGCTGGCCCCGAGTTTGAAATCGCTCGACGACGCCACGGAAATGCGGCGCCGGATTCTTTGGGCCTTCGAAGCGGCGGAGCGATCCGGCGATCCGGCCGAGGTCGAAAAATGGCTGACGTTCGCGGTCGTCGGCGGCGGCCCGACGGGCGTCGAGCTCGTCGGCCAGATCGCCGAAATCGCCACGAACACGCTGCGGCGCGAGTTTCGCACGATCGATCCGGCCAAGTCGCAAATTTATTTGATCGAGGCCCTCGACCGGATTCTGCCTTCGTTCAAAGCCGACCTCTCGGCGAAAGCCCAGCGGGCATTGACGGATCTCGGCGTGAATGTCCTCACGTCGACCCGCGTGACGCAAATCGAGCCGCAATCGATTTGCGTCGATCGATCCGGCAAGAGTCAAACCATTCCCGCGCGAACCGTCCTCTGGGCCGCCGGCGTGCAAGCCTCGCCGCTCGGTCGAACGTTGGCCGAAGCCGCGGGCGTCGAAACCGATCGATCGGGACGTGTGCCGGTCGGCGCCGATCTGACGATCGCCGGGCATCCCGAGCTATTCGTCATCGGCGACCTGGCGCTTCTCAACGACGCCAGTGGAAAACCGTTGCCGGCGCTCGCGCCGGTGGCGATGCAGCAAGGCACATATGCCGCCCGGCTGATTCGCGAGCGGATGAACGGCAAAAAGATTCCGCCATTTCAATACCGCGACCGCGGCGTCATGGCGACGATCGGCCGCTGGCGGGCGGTCGCCGATCTGCGCTTCGTGCGGCTCTCCGGCGTGCCGGCGTGGTTCGCATGGCTGTTCGTCCACTTGATGATGCTGGTCCAGTTCCGCAACCGCATCCTGGTTTTCATCCAATGGGGCTGGCACTTTTTGACCCGCGACCGCGCCGCGCTGCTGATCACCGGGAAAGCTCCGATCGGCCCGACGAAAGGTGAAACAGCCGCAAGCGATCCGCGGTGCGATGGTCAACTGAAGCCGCAAACTCAGCAAGTCACGCAATCGGCGGACGCCATCCAAGAAACCTCGGAAGAATCCTTTCCAGCCAGCGACCCTCCCGGCTGGAACAACAGCGCGATCTCGCGCGATTCAGAAGTTCGGTGACGCCGAGTGAGGGGGGCATCGAGTCCTCGGGACAGGATGTGAAACCGCTGCTGCTGGCGGCGCGACTCGGGCCATGCCGGTGACGATACTCGCAGCTTGGCGACTACTCTCGCTACTTTCGCAGATGTTCTTGTTCCGCGGGAGTCAGGTTCGAGGACGTAACCGAGATTTCAAAGACGGTTCGTCCGATAGGTTTCTCGTCCCATGCGTACCCCTGGCGACGAGAATATCCAAACCCCCATCCCGTGAACTCACTTCCATGTTGCCACGAAATAGCACATGCACCATCGGCGTGAGCATTCCAAGTCGGATCGAAAATACCAAGTTGGTGACCGCCCCATGAAAAGGCATTGGTGCCCTGCCATCCGATGGTTTCCCGTGTGTCGACGGTGCCAAGCTTGTCTTTGGTTAAGGCAATGACAACGAATTCCTTCGGATTCATTTGCATTTTCAGGAATCGCATCGTTTCGGGTGCCCTGGATATACGGATCGCGAACCGGCCCTTTCCATGAGAATTCGTATTCCAAATCGAAGGATCAGCCGACCTGAACAAAAGGACCCACTTGTCGCTCGAACCTGGCGCCGGCGACGCCGCTTCCTCCGACTCGTTGACCTCGTCAATCCGCTTCTCCACCTTATCTTTTTTCAATCCCGTCAGGCTCGGCAGCGCCCTCCGGTACCAATACGCGGCCCGTGCTCGAATTTGCTTCTTCTCCGTCCCCTTCTGATTTTCAGCCGCGCTCCACCAAGAGTCGCCGACTTTCGACTGTTCATCCGACGAGGCAGCGCCTTCCAAATCGGTTTGGGCTAACGCCTTCAAGTCCGAGTCGTCTCCGAGGGCCAACTTTTGTAGTCCGCTTTCCCAATCGCCCTTGAAAAAGCATTTGAACTTGCCGACCGCCAGAT
>Ga0182024_10021225_pt1 | contig 11799 bp, 11 predicted proteins | sample P32metaG_FD_120480 | JGI IMG/M metagenome (GOLD analysis project Ga0182024, IMG submission 120480) | Permafrost microbial communities from Stordalen Mire, Sweden - P3-2 metaG (Illumina Assembly) | ecosystem: Environmental > Terrestrial > Soil > Wetlands > Permafrost | place: Sweden: Stordalen... | reverse complement strand
GCTGGTGACGCAATATGGCGCCTTACTACACGAAGCCGAGCACGCGGAAAGTCTGCCGCCACTTCGCGTAGGCGATCCTGCGACCAACACGGAGCAGTCGTTGCTTACGCTCTTCTCGGGTGATGCGTGGAGCGAATTACTCGTCGACGACGTGATTCTTAGCTTCGAAGGTTCAGACGAGCAGATAAAAGCAACGCTGCTTGGCATGTATAACGTTGCGCGCCTTTCGGACCGAGGCAGAGCGGAACTAGCAAGGCGCTTATCAAGCATCATTTTCGAACGCCGGCAGACCGGGCTCTCTACCGAATGCGCGTTAGGACTCCGTCACCTCGTCGTAAGGCGCACGCGCAACTGACTGTTCTGCGTGCTACAAAGTCTAGTCGTGCTCCAAGGAAGCTGCTCGGGCAGGTCGGCAGGCTGGGTCAGAAGAAGGACCGGCGACTGCTAGCTTGCCTTGAGGAGATTATCATGCGTTGCTTTCCCGCCCGCGGATTCTTCGTACTCGGATTTTTCTTGGCAATCACGCTTTTATGCTTCGGAGGTGGGTCGGTACAGAGTGCCCGAGCCGGCGTTTCGCCCACCCACAACCCCCGGATCGCGACCGGCCCGATCGGACTTGGCTTCAATTACCCGAGTTTCGGTGTCGGAATGATCGCCGTCGCGTACGCGCCTCCAGGTTCGGGCACGCCACCAGCCCCGGTAATCCAGGGGGTGAAGGCCTATTTCTATCCCGCGATTTCTTTAGGGGCTGGGGGCGTGGACGTGACCGGAACGTATTCGGGCACCGGCGCCCCCCAACAGGACAAGGCCGAAGCGAAACCCGGATCGTTGTATCTATTTGTTCAGTGCAGCAACACGACTGCGTGCGCGCAAAAGGGGTCTGCGCCTCTCAACCTCAGGTTTAGCTACTCCAGCGGAGGCCCCGGGATCATGGTTGTCTATTCCAAGAATGGGCTGCCGCCGCACCAATGCCCGCCCGGCTATTCTTCGAATGACCTTGAGCTAGGGAAAGGCATAAACGCCGTCTGGGATGGCCAGTCAAGCGCTGCGACCCCTACTCAAACCGCTCCGAATCGGCTGTTCGTTTTTTTGCGGTGCCCCGGCGGTGTCGGTGGTCCGTCCTGCTAGTCGCTCCGGTTCCTCGCTAGACTTGCCGTTCTGCCAGCGCACGCCACGACTCTAACGGCGCGCGTTCAGCGGCACGAGCGAAAGCCTCCCCGGTTTTGCTGCGGAGCTCGCGTTCAAACTCGCGGGCTCCGTGCAATTGTTGGGCGAGGTAGCCGTTGGTTTGGCGCAAGTGAGAGGCCGAGCAGAAGTAGCGTAAGGACTCCTCATAGCGCCCCTTGACGAAAAGCACGTAGGCGAGCACCTCGAAAATGCGAATCACGCCGTGCAACTCGTCGGAGAGCAACGATAGCGCCAAGGCTTCGCGAATCAGAGCGAGCGCCTCGTCTGCTTGGCCGCGGCGAGCTTGTATCTCGGCGATCAGGCTCATGTTTTCGGCCCGGCGGCCCCCTTTGGCGCCTTCGTGAAACGCAAGCGCTTCTCGCGCGTAGCCTTCCGCCTCCTCGAGTCGCTCCAGACTGAACGACAGATCGCCGCGAAGCATGAGCGTGAGGGCCGTCAGCTCGTCCTCACCGATCCGCCGCGCGAGCTGCTCGGCGCGCTCGAGGAGTTCCTCGCAGCGTGCAGTCTCCGGCTTCTCCAAGAGCACTTCGACGATATTGAGGATCGCGATGAGACTGTGACGATCGTGCGGGGTAGCAGTGAAAAGCTCCAAGGCCTGCTCGTATCGGGCAAGTGCTTTGCACAGGTCGCCTCTCCCGTGGTCGATGCTCGCGAGCGTGTGCAGCGCCTCTCCCGCCATAAGCCGATCGTCGCGCGCCGTCGCGATGTCGTGCAGCCGCGCCGTAAGGTGCGACGCTTCGTCGTAATCGTCTTGTTTTGCAGCGAAGAATGCCGCAAAGCGGAGCGCTCGTAAGTAGAGCGGGTCTCGCTCGTCGAAGGCTTCGAGATACCGCCGCAGCCACGCCCTTCCTTCGATGAAGTTTCCGTGATTCTGCCAGTAGAACGCGAGCCCGCATAAGAACTCGCCGCATTGTTGCGTCTTTTCCTCGATTGCCCACGCCAATGCCGCCCGGCAGTTTTCAATATCGGCCTTTACGGCTTTGCCGGCACGCTCGCGTTCGTGCGTTTTGCTCGCGAGCGGATAGTCGAGCGCCAACTCCAAGCAGCACTCGAAATGGGCGCGCAGCAGGGGGTCGTCACTCTCGAGTGCCGGCCGCCGCTTTCGCGCGAACTCGTGGATCGTCTCCAGGAGCTCGTAGCGAGATCCGATCTCGTTCGAGGCGACGGTCACCAGTGATTTCTCGACCAGCGACTGCAGCAGATCGAGGATCGGCGCCGACGGAACGGCAACACCGCCGATCGCTTCGCAAGCCTCCAGGGTAAAGCCGTCGCTAAAGATCGAGAGACTCTGGAAGAGACGCTTCTCCGGCTCGTCGAGCAACTGATAGCTCCAGTCGATCGTGGATTCGAGCGTACTGTGCCGCGCGTTCTCGTGGCCGCGCGAAGCGAGCACGTCGAAGCTCTTTCCCAGACGGCGATCGAGCTGCTCGACCGAGAGCAGAGTTGTCCGCGCGGCGGCCAGCTCGATGGCCAGCGGAATGCCGCCCAGTTTCCGGCAGAGCGCCTCGACGGCGTGCTCCTCAGCGACGTCGGCCGCGTGTCCGGAAACCGCGTGCGCCCGCTCGATGAAGAGGCTCGGCGCATCGGAGAGCGGCCCCAGCCGGTAAACGTGTTCGCCCGCGACGTGCAGCGGCTCGCGGCTCGTCGTTACGACGTGGACGCGCGCACAGTGCGACGTCAACGCACTTACGACGTGCGCCACGCCGGCCAAGAGATGCTCCGCGTTATCGACGACGAGCAAGAGCTTGCGCTCCCGAAGATGCGTGACGATCGTCGTCAGGAGCGCCTCCTGCGGCGCCTCGCGAATGCCCAGGACCGCCGCGATGGATTGCTCGATCAGCACCGGATCGGTCAAACCGCTCAAATCGACGAGCCATGCGCCTTGCGGAAACGCTTCGATGACCTCCGACGCGAGCTGCAACGCCAGACGCGTCTTGCCGATGCCGCCCATACCGGTGACCGTTAAAATGCGCCGCTCGCTCAGCAGATCGCGCAGTTCGGCAATCTCGCCGTCGCGCCCAACGAAACTCGATGTTTGATAGGGCAGGTTATTAGGCAGCGAGTCGACGCCGATGATCGGCGGGAACTCGCTGCGCAGGCCGGCGCCTGCCGCCGTCGCTTGCCCGAGGAGATTTTGCACGTGCCGCACGAGGTCGGGCACCACTTCCGCGAGCGGCCGAGTCGAGGCGTCAAACCAGTGGACAGGGCGAACGTAAAACTCGAGACTTGCCGACGGCAACACATTCTCGATGAGCACGGGCAAGATGATCTTGTTGCGATTTGAGGCTAACTCGAGTTCGCCGAGTACGGCCCGCGAATCGTTTGCATTGCCTGAAAGAACCAGCAATAGGACGCGCGTCCTTGAGATCGCGTTAACGAGCTGCTGCCCGTAAGGGACGCCGGGTACAGGATCACGCGGCGCGATCCAACACTTTACGCCACTTGCCTCGAGGCAGGTGCATAGGTCGGTCGCGGCGCGAGCATCCGCTGAAGAATGGCAGATGAACACCTCCGTGCCGGTAGGGCCAGCCGAGGCCGGCGGCCCCCGCTTCACGCGAGTTGTCATGGACCCGCGTTTCGTGCTAGGGGCGTTCTCCTCCGTCGAGCATTGCTATTAGCGCTTGCCAACACAGCGCAGAGCTGACTTCGACATTCGCCGGGCGGCCTGCATGCAGCGAGGCCGGGGCTTTTAGTTCCCGGCCTCTCGAAAAGCGCGTCTCGCCCCTGGTAGCGCAAGGCTACCTGAAGGCGTTACTGCGGAGGGTTATGCGATTTTGGCGCTGCATCTTGGTGGTGCGGTTGTTGCGTCGTCGGCGCGTGTTGATGCGACGTTACCTCGCGGGTTGCCGGCTGCGCGTGAATGCCACCCTTGCCGCCGTTGTAGCTTACGTGGTTGTAGCCGTTGTGATAGACGACCGTTTTGTCCACATAGGTGTTGTGGATCACCGTCCGGTTGACGTTGCTCACGGCGGTGTTGTAGCGGAAGGCATTGCCGCTCCATCTACCGCCGACGTAGCCGGTACCGGAGTATCCGTGCCCGTAGTTGATGCCGCCGTAGAATCCTACCGTGCGGCCCCAATAGCCCCCATGCCAATAGTACCGGCTCGATCTATAGCCCCAGTAGCCCGGTGTATAAAGCTGTCCTGCCGCGGGCGCGACAACCCACGATCCCGCTACCCAGCGATAGCGGCCGGATCCCCAAGCCCAATAAGCTGGAGTCCATATCGAGTTCGGCCGGTAACTGGCAGGTTGGGCGTAAACCGGCATCGCCGGAGGCGCGAGCGCGACGCCGATACCGACCGCGACCTGTGCCGGCGACGGCATGGGAGCGGCGATAAACGCGACAAAAACGAAGGCTGCAACTGCAGCCCGTATTAAGTGTAATTTTTGCATGCTCTTCTTATTCGCCATCGGCTAAAAAATGCCGCTTGCGACTCCATACATGCATCCGTTCGGTGAAAACGCGCCCAGAGGTTATTTGTTGGCCTTTTCTTGCAAAACCTTCGCTTTAACAGTGAGGAAATGCACCGCTAAAGGTTTCGAATCACCTGCATTGCACCCGACTAAATAAAAAACGGCAACCTTATTCCGTCTCTTGGGTTTGGGCAACGATAGGAAAAGAAACTCAATTGAAAGTTGAAATTTAATGATGGACCTAACCAAAACCATGCCGCGTAGCTCCAGCGAAATGATGCTCGGCATCGTGCAGCTCGCCCGCGCGACCGATAAGGCAAAAGCCTTAGCGAACGGTACCGTTGGCGAATACAAGTACGATTGCCCGATGGACCGTACCCTCTTCGAATACCTCAATATGGATCCGAAGGCGTTCCTCGAGGTCGTGAAAAACGCGAAAAGCGATTACGAGATCGAAGCCTACGCCAAGACGCTTGTTGCCAGGAAAGACCCACGCAATATCGAGGCGTTCAACAAGAAGTTCCTCGCGGCGGTTCCGACCGGAGAATCGCTGACGCATTTCGAAGAGCTGCGTGGCAAGATCGCTCCGAGCCGAACCGACGTGGTTTCGTGGCCAGATCTACTCGATCTTGAAGAGGGCCGCACGGTCCCCCATCGCGAGCTGGCTCACGCCTAGCAAAAATCTAGAGCCGTAGCAAGCTTTAGAAAGGAGCGCGATGCAGATCGCGCTCCTTTTTCTTATCTGCCGGGCTTCACGACGGTATTCTTTTGCATCGTTACCGCGCCGACTCGGGCAAGGGCTCTGCCGACCATGACGGTGCCCGTTGCCAGACTTATCGACTGGTGCGCGAGGAGATTGCCATAAAAGGAACAGCCCGTCCCGAACGTCGCCGAGCTGCCGATCGCCCAAAACACATTGCGCGCCTGTGCGCCGTTGGTCAGGATTACGCTGCGACCCGTTGTCATCGTGAACTTGGACGCGACTTGGAATATGAATACCGCGCGGGGGTGGCCACGGGCATCGAGCGTCAGGTCTCCCGACGATATGGAAAGCGACGAAGTCGACTTGTACAGACCCGGGTAAAGCGTCTGCCCGCCGATGTTGCCGGCGACCTTAATCGGGTTGAGCGTCCGGCCCATGGCGTCGTTATATGCCGTCGTCAAATCCAGCTTGGCTTGTCGCGCGATGCTATCGTCGACGTACACGTGCCCGTGAATCACTCCAGGCGGAAAACCCGTCATTGCACTTCCGGGAGAGATCCCGACGTCACCCACGATCTTGGTAGGCCCGGTGTTCGTCACGGTGGAGCCCGCGAGGATTACGAAGGGAGCCGCACTCCGGAGATCTACCGATGCCGTTGCCGGCACGATCGTAGACGCAGAACCAAACCCGGGTGCCGCTGGGGTAGAGTTGCCTGCACTGCACGCGGCCATCAAAGCAGTCAGGAGCCCGGCCAAAAGCGCGGGCTTCAATTGTCGTTTTTCCATAAAACCAAACTCCGCCGGAAGCGGCGGTCTAAAAGCGCAACGTAAAACTAACGTTGCAACATATTTCTTATACCCACTAACCGACGCCGCCAAGCGTTTAATCGCTGAACGCGCCAACGGCCGGTTTGACGCTTACGCAAGGCTCAGCCGAATCTTGCGCGCGGTGACTGCCATCGCGAACAGCACGACTGAAGCCAGGGTGAAGCCGGGCGCGTACGCTCCTTGCGTGAAGTCGAACGGCGTACGGTTCAACGGACCGACGTACCAGAGCGTGAGATAGGCGATTTCAAACAGGCGCGTCGTGCCGGAGAGCGCACCGCACGCGATAGCCAGCGTCGGAACGAAGACGGCCCCGGCGAGGATGCCTTCGATACCGCCGAAATTCCCTGCAATCGCCCAGTGCACGAGCGACCCCCCCGCCGTCGTAAGCGCGAGCAGCACGCCGGCGAGCCATTGCGCGAAAAACTGCCGCCGAATCGGATGCAGCGTTGGGTAGATGAACTGCTCGGTCGCGCAGACGGCTTCGCGCGTTCCCAACTGCGACCACTGCAGCAGCGGCCAGATCCAGGCCAGGCCGACCGCGATGCTCTGTCCTTTCGCGTCGGCGAAAAGCTGGAAAATCCAGAGCCCCGCCGCGACGGCGTACCACCAGACGCTCAGCCCGCGCACGAGCAGCCGCAGTTCAGCGAGCACGATCGCGCCGAAGTCGCTGCTGAAGAGCGCGTCGATCACCGGCCTGCTAAAGCCTGCCGTCGCTGATTGCCAGCGCGCGACGACGGCGTTGCGCCCCGCGTTTTCGGCGCTGCGAGCGGGTTTGGCGAAGCGATCGAAGAGCAGCGCTGCAACGGTGACGATGCCGAGCGCGACCACAAACCACATCGAACGTTCGATTACGTCCGCTCCAGTCCACACGAATCCATGGAAGATAAACAGGTGGTGCGCGCGTTCGCCTACGGCGCCGATGTCGACGGAGTTCAACTTCGCACGCGGATCGACGTGCAAAAGCGCGGTCCAGATTTGGCGCATGACGAGATTTCCGCCGAGTAGGTCGCGCCACCACGGTACGTGAGGCATCTCGGCTTGGAAGCTCCAGATCATGTACCACATGAAGAGAAAGAAGTAGACCACGTTGCCGAGGCCGCCCCGCAGCCACGGAATCATCTCGAAGAGCAGCGCGATCGCGGAGACCATCGCGATGAGCGGCAGGATGACGAGCGCGAACGGCGCGGCAATCTGCCCGAGATCGATCGCCGGGCTCTCGCCGCGTACGAACTGCATCACGATCGCGGTCACGAAAAGAATGGCCGCCATCGACCCCAGAACGAGGAAGTTGCTGAGCGCCTTGCCGAGCGCGTAATCGAAGCGCGCGACCGACGTTGCGGCAACGATCTCGCCGACGCGCGTCGTGCGGTCGCGCTCGACCGCGCTCTTGATATTGTAGAAGCCGAAGAGCGAGAGCAGCATTGCCGCCAGGATGGCGAAGGTTGCACCGATCCAGGCCGAGTTGTATATCCCGCGATAGCCGTCGATGAGGAACGTCTCGTATCCCGCGCTGCGCGCCGGAACGAGCAGCGTCCCAACCAGCAGCGTTACCGCGATTGTCGCGACGTACTGATACCGCCGCGTGCGTTCGAGCAGATCCGCTTTCGCGAGCGAGTAAATCGCCCAGACTCTCGTCATGCGGCGGCTCGGGCGCCGGCGACAATGCGCAAGTACGCATCTTCCAGCGATGCGCATCCTCGTGCCAGTTCCGACGGATGGCCCTGCGCAACGAGGGCTCCGTGATTGACGATCGCGACCCGCGTCGCCACGCTCTCGACGTCGGAGCAGATGTGCGTCGAAAACACGATGATGCGGTCGCCGGCCATTTCACGCAGCAGCGTTCGTAGCCGCACGCGCTCTTCGGGGTCGAGTCCGGCCGTCGGCTCGTCGACGATTAGGAGGCGCGGATCGTTGAGGAGCGCCTGCGCGATGCCGACGCGCTGGCGCATGCCTCCCGAGAAGCCGCCGAGCGCGCGCGATCCCGCCTGCGTAAGGTTGAGTACCTCGAGCAGCGTCGCGATGCGGTTGCGCAGGGCGCGCCGTGGGATGCCTTTGAGCGCGCCGATATATTCCAGGAACTCGACCGCCGAAAGATGCGGGTAGATGCCGAAGTCCTGCGGCAGATATCCGAGCGTTCGGCGAAGCGCGTCGGGGGATTTACCGGCATCGCTTCCGTTGAAGCGGATCGTTCCGCTGGTGGGCTTCGTGACCGTCGCGAGCATGCGCATCAGCGTGGACTTCCCCGCCCCGTTGGGGCCGAGAAGTCCCAGAATACCGGGCTCGAGCCGCAGGGTGAAATCGCGAACGGCGTGGAGCGCGCCGTAGCGCTTGTTCAGGGCATCGATCTGCAGTTCCATCGGCGCATTTACGCCCGCCGGCCGCGGATTGTTTCCAACAGCGCCGCCGAGCTCTTCGATGTGATTCGTTACGCCGGCATCGCGATTGCGGCGCAGGCGACATACTTTTCTATATTCGCACTGCTCTCGTGAACGTCGATGACGTACTTGCCCTCGAGCAGGTCGCCGAGGGTGACGCCCGATATCATTGTCGTGCTGCTCCCGTGGACGATGTTGCTCAGAGCATATTTGGGAACCGGGTTGAGGTTCGCACAAGTGCCCGTGTGGATATGGATGGGCTGCGAGCCGTTTTGCCCGCCGGCCATTTTGACGACGATTTCGACGCCGCTGGGAACCTGATCGAGCGTGACCGTTCCGGTTTCACCTGGGCGATTCTGAGCGTATAGCTGTAAGTTCAGGGTGGACGGATAAGCGCTCGCGGCGGCGCAGGCGATTGCGCCAATCGCTGCGGCGGCGAATGCCACATGCAGAGCGTGTCGGCGATGCCCAGGGTGGCCTATCATAGAACGTAATGGAGGTCGTCGTGCCGGCGGGGTCGGGCTAAGCGTGACTCGCGGAGCGCGGTAATGGCCGCATCGTCGCGTCCGCGACGTTTTTGGAAGACACGCCTGGCGATGGCGCTTGCCAAGTCCGTCTCAAGACGATCGTACGCCGCTCGGCAAGCCTTGATAAGCTCGCGTTCACCGCGCAAAGGGTCTCGATCGTGTTCGGTGATGCCGTCGGTGTACAGGACGACCAGCGCATCGGCCGGAAGCGCAATTACATAGTCCGCCGCATGGTGCTTTGGAAAGATCCCTAACGGCAAGTCGCGGACATCGTGTGCCAGAAATCCATGGAGGTCCGAAGTCATCACGAGTGGAGCGGGGTGGCCGGCATTGGCGAACGTGAGAGTGCGCCGCCGGGGATTCAAAATCGCAACGATCGCAGTAACGATGACGTCATCTGTTCTCGAGTACGCTACCGTATTCGCGGCCGACAGGACTTTTGATGGATCGCCGTAGTCGCGAATGCCCGAGAGAATGGTTGCGCGCACGGTTCCCATCGTTTCGGCGACGGACTCGCCGTGACCCGACACGTCACCGATCGTTACGGCGACCGCCTCGTCCGACATCGTGAATGCCTCGCACCAGTCACCGCCGGAGCGCGCTTTGCCGGCGGGCGAGTTCAAGAGACTTATGTTCCAATTAAACGCGTTTTGTCCGGCAGGCGCAGACTCCCCGATGGTAGTGGACGAACGGAGCGTCGTATTCATGAAGCGAGACGCGAATCGGTAAAGCAGCCGGTCAGTAACGCGTGCTTCAATCCAGCCGCAAGCTGTGACTCGTGCGATTTCTTGGAAAGCACGCCGTTGGCGCCGGCAAGATGACAGGCGCGGCCCCAAGAAGGCTCCGAGCCTGAGGTGTAGATGACGATGACGCACTCCGGTAGAACGAAGCGAAGCTGGCGGAGTGCCTCGAGCGGATCGACTTTCAGCCGGTCGATGTCGGCGATCAGAACGTTGGGAGCGAGCTTCCCTAATGCGCCGACGTCGAGTCGGGCGACGATAGTATGGCCCGACTCTCCGGCACCTTTGAGTGCCGCGCCGAGCAACGGAATAACCCCGGGATCGACGGCGGCCAAACAACAAACGCGGGCCATAATGTTACGCTTTCAGAGCGACCAGCTCAAAGCCAACCCTAAAGAAGGGCGACAATTCTTCTTCTCGAAACCGAAACGGGAGGTCACGCCTTCGGAGAATCAGCACCATCCAGCGTAACATAGCGACGAGAAACCGCCCATCGTGAAAAAGCGCGATAGCGCCCGCGGAAGTTTGGCGAGTACCGACGCGACGCTCCCAACCGGCTCGCTGCCGGAGTCGGATCCGGCATATCCGATCGTTACGGCCATCCTTCGCGTCGTGCCGGCTTCCCGCTGGGCGTTTGCGCGCCTCAAGGCCGACGGTGAGCTGGCGGGGCTGCTTCTCGACCCGCAGGGAAACGGTGGCGAGTTGTCGCGGCTCAAGAACGAGTTCGAGCGCCAGCGCGAGAAAGCAAAAACCGGTGCCAGGATCGCCGCCACGCTCGGCCCGCTCGGCGAGTACGAAAGCGGCATCACCCTCTTGTTTGCCGACGCCCGGGCCAGTTTCGGCATTCTAACGCTCCTGCGCACCGGCGAGTTGGGACCGTTTACCTCCAGCGAAATCAGCGTCTTGGCGCTCTCCCTCGACGCTACGTCCGAACGCCTCTCCGCGCTGCGCCTAAACCCGCCCCAAACCGAACGATACGATCCTTCCGATGCCGACGCTCGCATCGGCGATGCCGAGGGTGCGGGAGAATCATTCTACGTGCTGGACAAAGATTTGCAGATCGTGCTGGCATGGTCGGCGGAGGACCAGCGGCGCGTCGCGCTAACGGGGCTGCGCACCCGCCTTGCGGATCGCTTGCCCGCCGTGCTCGAAGAGAGCGTGCGGGACCTGGTTGCTGGGTGGCGCAGCGACTCCGACACGCAGGAGGTGGGCGTCGCCCACCCGGTTCCCTTTTTAGTCGTGCGAACGCGACCGATGTCGGGCCCTGCTGGACTCTTTGTCGGCGTACGGATCGACCGCTTTGCGCCGCCGCACTCGCTGACTGGCCCTGCGGAGCGCTTTCATATCTCGCCGCGGGAACTTCAAGTGCTCGCGCTGTTGCTTGACGGCGCGAAGCTCGAGGAGATCGCCCAAAAGCTGCACATTACCTCGTCAACAATTCAGGATCACATCAAGAGCATGGTCGATAAGACCGGGACCCGGAACCGCACCGAGCTAATTGCGCGCGTGCTAGGCTGGGAGAGCACGTCGGAAGAGCAGCGGGCCTAGCCGCAACTTGAGGATAGCGGCCTAAGAATCGGGCTTTTCACTATCCCGCGCTTCGCCTGGTCCGCGCTACACTGGCAGGTCCAATTAACAGCGCTGCAACGAAGCATCCGGCGCCCGAACCCGCACCGCGCCACGCGTTTTTTGGAAAACGCGATTATTTCGCCTAAATGGGAACGGACATGGATCGGTTTTATCGCCACACTAAGGGTCTCGGGATACTCGGGATTCACATCGGGGCACTTGCGGCCTTCTTACCGGCCTTCTTTGCGTGGCCGGCTCTGGCAGCCGCGACCATCGTGTCATATACTACTGTGGCTCTCGGGATTTCGCTGTGCTTTCACCGTACGCTGACGCACCGCAGCCTGCGCCTCCTCAAACCTCTGGAATACCTGCTGGCGATTTTCGGAACGCTCGCGCTTCAAGGCGACCCAATCCGATGGGTCGCGGTGCACCGCAAGCATCACGCGCATGCCGATC
>Ga0182024_10021224_pt1 | contig 11800 bp, 6 predicted proteins | sample P32metaG_FD_120480 | JGI IMG/M metagenome (GOLD analysis project Ga0182024, IMG submission 120480) | Permafrost microbial communities from Stordalen Mire, Sweden - P3-2 metaG (Illumina Assembly) | ecosystem: Environmental > Terrestrial > Soil > Wetlands > Permafrost | place: Sweden: Stordalen... | reverse complement strand
GGGGCGTCCTCGTAACCGGCCTGGCCGAACGAAGCCAAACCCACGATGTCCAGGCCGGGGCGGATGTTCTCGCCGGTGATGACTTCATCGCGGCGCAACACGGCGACGGCGCAGGAATCGAGCGTGAGGGTGGGGGTGAGGTCGCCGACGTCGGCGGTTTCGCCGCCGCCGTTTTCGACGTCGAGGCCGAGCGCGCGCAGGCGGCCGAGAAAATCCTCGTGGCCGGCGATGAGTTCGGCGAGCACCTCGCCGGGGATGCGGCGGGCGTTGCGGTTGATGGTGCTGGAAAAGAGCACGCGGCCGGCCATGCCGACGCAGAGCAGGTCGTCGAGATTCATCACCAGGCTGTCCTGCGCCAGGCCGCGAAAAACGCGGGCCTCACCGGTTTCGCGCCAGTGCAGGTACGCGAGGAGGGCCTTGGTACCGCAGCCGTCGGCATGGATGACGTTGCACTTGGCCGGATCGCCGGTGAGGTGGTCGGGGGTGATCTTGCAAAACGCGCCGGGAAAGAGGCCGCGGTCGAGCCCGGCGACGGCCGCATGCACGGCCGCCTTGGTGGCGGAGACGCCGCGCGCGGCGTAGCGGCCGGGTTCGGGGGAGGGTAGTGCGTCGGCGGGTTTCATGCCGAGGGGGCGGCCAGAAATTTTTCGATTTCCGCGCGCAGGGCGGGGTGGTCTTGCGTGACGGGAAACTCCGGATGCGCGGCGGCGAAGGCGGCGGTGGGGCGGAAGAGAATGCCGGCGTGGGCGGCCTGGAGCATGGAGAGATCGTTGTGCGAATCGCCGGCGGCGACGATGTCGTAATTTAGTCCGCGAAACGCCTCGACCGCGCGGCGTTTTTGGTCGGGCTGGCGCAGCCGGTAGCCGGTGATGCGGCCGCCGGGAGCGACCTCGAGTTCGTGGCAGAGCAGGAGCGGCTCGCCGAGCTGGCGCAGCAAGGGCGCGGCGAATTGGGCAAAGGTGTCGGAAAGAATGACGAGCGGGACGCGCGCGCGCAGCCAGTCGAGAAATTCGCGCGCGCCGTCGAGCGGGCGCAGCGTGCCGATGACCTCCTGGATGGCGGGGAGCGTGATGCCGTGCTGATCGAGCAGGCCGAGCCGGTAGCGCATGAGGCGGTCGTAATCCGGCTCGTCGCGGGTGGTGCGGCGCAGCTCGGGCCGGCCGGTTTGCTCGGCGACCGCGATCCAGATTTCCGGCGTGAGCACGCCTTCGAGATCGAGGCAGACGAGGTGCATGGCAGGGCCGGGGTTTACCGCAAAGCCGCGCGGGGCGCAAGAAGTCGCGGAAGGATTTTACAGGCTTGTTTGATGGGGTGAACATCTCCCGGGCGGGGTGGGCCGGGCGATTGACGGCAAAAGCATTTACAGCCATCGTTATACATGCGTCGTTGGTTAACTTATGGGATGATGGCGGGAGGGGCGATTTTTCTCGCCGGGTGCGCGTCGCCCAAGGCGCAGTTGTCCACGTATCAGGACGCGAAATTCCCGGTGGACCGCCAGAGCAAGATCGCCTTCTCGGCGGAACCGCCGGACGATCTCGCCGCCCGGCAGGCCACGGAGTATTTGCGGGAGCAAATGCAGGCGATGAACTTCAACCTGGTCGCGCCGGCCGACGCCGATTTCACCGTGCAATGCGCGGAGACGACGACGAGCAATGTCGTGCCGACCGGTTCGGGCGCGAGCGTGGGCGTGGGCGGCGGCTCGGGATTCGGCACGGGCGGCGGGGGCGGAGTCTTTACGGGCCTGGGGGTGTCCTTTCCCATCGGCGGTGAGCGGACGACGACCAAACAGACGACCCAACTGAAGATCACGCTGGAAACCGCCCACGATCCCCCGGTGCAGGTGTGGCAGGCGGACATCACCGCCGAGACGCCGGATGAAACCAAATACCGCGAGAATTTTTACCGCTGGCCGTTTTTCCACCTCGGGGAAAATTTCGACGGTGCGGTGAATCTGGACGAATTGCCGGCGTCGAAGAGCGGGGAGTAGGGGCTGGGCTAAGGCGCAGGGCATCGCCGTGCGGGTGAGGAAACGCTCGAGTACGCGGTTTAGATATTGTCCGCAAAACCTCCTGCCCCCCTTCAGGGCGCCTGATCATGGCGTTTTGTGACCCAGGGTGGCTCCGGCTGCTGCCGGATCAACCCTGGGCTGGATTCCATCGGCCTTTCAGGCCGAAAGAGTTCGACGACAGAGCCTAGGCCCGCGCGGGGAGGGCGCGGGTGGAGATTTCGGCGAGGAGTTTCGCCCTCCAGTCGGCGAATGGGAGTTTTTTGTCGTTGAGGTCGGCGTTCACGCGCGAGCGGCTGGAGACGACGCCGGCTTCCTTTTCCTTCGCGCCGAGAATGAGCATGTGCGGGACCTTGTCGGTTTCGCCGCGGCGGATTTTCGCGCCGAGTTTTTCGGAATGCTCGTCCACGGTCACGCGCACGCCGGCGGCGCGCAACTGCGCGGCGAGGTCGCGGGCGAAGGGGACGAGGTCGTCGTTGAGCGGCAGGAGGCGCGCCTGCTCGGGCGCGAGCCAGGTGGGGAAGTTGCCGGCGAAATGCTCGATCAGGAAGCCGATGAAGCGCTCGTGCGTCCCGAGCGGGGCGCGGTGGATGCAGAGCGGCGTCTTGGGTTGGTTGTCGCGGTCCACGTAGGTGAGGCCGAATTTGGCGGGCACGGCGAAGTCCACCTGGTTGGTGGCAAGGGTGAACTCCTTGCCGATGACGGACCAGACCTGCACGTCAATCTTCGGGCCGTAAAAGGCGGCCTCGTTCGCGACTTCGATGAAGTTGATGCCGGAGGATTTCAGGACTTCGCGCACCATGTCCTCGGTTTGTTTCCAGAGCGCGGGCTCGTCCACGAATTTCTGGCCCAGTTTGGCGGGGTCGTGGGTGGAAAAGCGCATGACGTACTTCTCGATGCCGAAGATCTTGAAATACTTCAGGTACATTTCGTTGACGGCGTTGAACTCGGCGGCGAACTGCTCCGGGGTGCAGTAGATGTGCGCGTCGTTCATGTTCAGCGAGCGCACGCGCATCAGGCCGATGAGCTCGCCCGACTGCTCGTACCGGTAGCAGCAGCCGTATTCGGCGAGGCGGAGCGGAAGGTCGCGGTAACTGCGCGGCGCCGCCGCATAAATGCGGTGGTGGTGCGGGCAGTTCATGGCTTTGAGGTAATAGAGTTCGGGCTGAGAACGGTACGTACCCAAAAGGTCGTTGCAAAGGCGCATCCAGGCATTTGTTTCCATTTGCTCAGCAAACGGCTCAGGAATGTTTTTGCTGAGATCTTCGAGCATTCGACTGGCGAGTTTAAAATTCGCCCCATCCGAGGTGTCCGGTGGCAGCAAATTCTTTTCGATCAGGAAATCTCGTATTCCTTTTATGCGCTTTGCGCTCTTAGCGCCATGTTCCGGGTCAACATGTGCACTATGTGTAGGGTCGATAAATTCGGCTGCGCTATCTTTCTCCCTTAACTCCATCGGCGGGAACATGCTCTCTGCGTAATACGGCAAGTGCCCCGAGGTCTTGTACATGAGTTCTTTCGCGATATGCGGAGTGCGCACGCGCTGGTAGCCGGCTTGAAATTCGGTTTCCTTGGCGAGTTCTTCGAGGGCTTCGATGATGGCGGTGCCTTTGGGGAGCCAGAGCGGGAGGCCGGGGCCGACGTATTCGGCGTCGAGAGCGAAGAGGCCCATCTCGTGGCCGATTTTGCGGTGGTCGCGCTTTTTCGCTTCCTCCTGCATTTTGAGCCAGTCGTCCAATTCCTTGTCGGAGAAGAAGGCGGTGCCGTAGATGCGCTGGAGCTGGGCGTTGCGCTCGTCGCCGCGGTGGTAGGCACCGGCGATGGAAAGGAGCTTGATGGCTTTGAGCGCGCCGGTGGCGGGGACGTGGGTGCCGGCGCAGAGGTCGGTGAATTCGCCGTTGGTGTAGAACGAAATTTTTTCGCCGGCGGGGATGTCGTCGAGGCGGCCGAGCTTGAATTTGTCCTGGCCGATTTGGCGGAGGATGAGTTGGGCCTCTTCGCGTGGGACTTCGCGGCGGGTGAACGGCTGGTTTTCGGCGGCGATTTTGCGCATCTCGGCCTCGAGGCGCACGAGGTCTTCGGGGGTGAATTTGTGGTCGAGGTCGAAGTCGTAGTAGAACCCCGTGTCGGTGGGCGGGCCGATGTCGAGCTTGGCCTGGGGGAAGAGGCGCAGCACGGCGGTGGCCAGCACGTGGGCGCTGGAGTGGCGCAGTTCCTCGAGGGGGGTCATGGTTTTCATAAGGCCCCTCCGTCGCTCGCTGAAGCGAGCTTTGGAGGGCGAGCCCTCCGAAGTCCGGCGGACGCCGGACGAAGGAGGGAAGCGGTGACGATACCGCGCGGGCGGGCGCGGGGGAAGGATTTTTTGGGGTGAGGGGGAAGGAGAGGGGAGAGCGGATTTGAACAGAAGGGAGCGAAGGAAGCGGAGGGGGTTTTTGAGTAGGGGAGAAGACGGCGGGTCGAGACGCCCCGCCCTACCCAAAACCATTTGCTGACAAGAGAATTGGTAGGGCGCGACCTCTGGGCGCGCCTTCTTTTGCTCCTTTCGGATTGCAGCGCGGGCCGGGCTTGAAGTACGCTGGGTGGCGCTATGGGGCTGTTTCATGTCGGCTGCAAAGTGGAGAACCACAAGGACGGAAAATCCGCGGTGGTGCCCAAACTCATGGTGGACACCGGTTCGGAGTTCACCTGGATAGACGCGCGCGTGCTCGAAAAGCTCGGGATCGAACGGCGCAAAAAGGACATTCAAATCCGGATGGCCAACGGAAGCATCATCACTCGGGCCGTCGGCTATGCCATCTTGCGGGTGGACAAGGCCGAGACGATTGACGAGGTGGTTTTCGCGGAGCCGGGCGACCTGCTGCTGCTCGGCTGCCGCGCGCTGGAGGGCCTGAACCTGCGCGTGGACGCGCGGGCAAAGAAATTGGTCGCGGCCGGGCCGGTGCTCGCGGCAACGGCGAGCACCAGAATAGTCGAGGATGGCCTTATGGACACGCCACCAACACCTCATGAGAATCTTCAAGCTATTAAGGACTTACTTTATTGTCTGCAACAATCACTTGCTTTTTTCCGTTACAAATTTGAAATTCTATCGGAAAAACAAAGAAGCAATATCGTCACGGCTCTGAACACCCCTGGGTCACATGGGGCAGACTTAACTAGTCACAACGCAATGCTTGAATCTACTCTGTTTAACATTAGGGCACTTGGCGAGTTCTTCGAGCCAAGAGCTAAAGCAGGAAACCGAAAGGCAGATATCCGTTACGCCGATATTTTTGGAAATGACCCACCACAGCTTCTTACAAAAAGCGAGAGTCGCGAAATTAGCCAAATCTTCGTCCATATTACCGCAAACAGAAATGTTCGCCGGAACCCAAAGAAGGAGTGGCCGCTTGCATCACTAGAGAAAAAGGTTGTGCAGGCGTTTGAGAATATGCTGAACTCTGAAGAATTCAGGACCCAATTTGGCCAGTCTCTTGATTCCACTACGGATGAAAATTCTATTATTCAACAGATAAATAATCTATTGAGCAGAGCCAACGAATTAATCAAAAAAGAAGAGGCAATCCCGCCGAAAAATCTAAATGCGCGCGTGATACTTTTTAATCGATCAGGAACAGACGAATTAGAGTATTTCAAGTAGGTTTCACACCCCCGCCGGCACCGGTTCAGGCTCGACCCATTTGCCGTGCTCGCGGATGAGGTCCACCAGGCGCTCGACGGCTTCGTCCTCGGGGATGTTGTACTTCACGCATTCCTTGCCGACGTAGAGGTTGACCTTGGCGGGCGCGCCGCCGACATAGCCGAAGTCGGCGTCGGCCATTTCGCCCGGGCCGTTGACGATGCAGCCCATCACCGCGATGGTCACGCCCTTGAGGTGCCCGGTGCGGTCCTTGATGCGCAGGGTGGTGCTCTGCAAATCGAAGAGCGTGCGGCCGCAGCTCGGGCAGGCGACGAATTCGGTCTTGGTCGAGCGGGTGCGCGCGCCTTGGAGGATGTTGTAGGTGAGCGTAAGGGTCTTGTCGCGGTCGGGCTCGGTTTCGACGCTGAGCAAATCGCCCAGGCCGTCGCAGAGCAGGCTGCCGGCGACCATCGCGGCTTCGATCAGGCGCGCGGTGAAAAAGTTTTCCGGCATGACCACCTGCGCGGACGTGTGGCGGATCCAGAGCGGGACATTCAGGCCGAGGCGCTTCGCCTCGCGGGCGAGCGCGCGGTAACCGCCGACAGCGTGGACGTGTTGCTCGGACGCGGTTTGGGTGAGGAGCAGGCGGTCGCGCGCGGGCAGGCGGGCGAGCGCGGCGCCGAAGGAACCGGCGAGGGCCGCGGCGGTGGTGTCCACGGCGAGAAAGCCGTGGTGGCGCGCGGCGTAGGCGAGCCAGTCGGCGGCGTCGGTGGCGTCGGAGACGGCGCCTTCAAAACGCCGGCACCAGACGGTGCGCGCGCCGGGGGTGAAGTCGCGCAGCCAGTCGGCCTGGGCGATGTCGGGGACATCCACGACAAAAAATTTGACCGTCGGCGCGAGAATTTTTTGGAGCGTGGCGAGCGAGCGGGTGTCGGCCGCGGTTTCGATGCGCACGAGCAGGCCCTCGACTTTGGCCTCCTTGTTCTTGGCGTGGAGGCGCAGGACATCCTTGACGATGTCCGTGTGTTGCGCGAGCGGGCGCGCGGCGGGAAAGATGACGCGCGGGGGTTGGTGCGGCGAAACCTCGCAGTCGTCGCCGAGCGAGAGCGCGGCGAAATCGCGGCGGGTGTAGGTGAAGGGGTCAATCGCGTCGGGCGCTTCGCGTTCGGGGATGTCCTTGCCGCGCTCCCAGAGGGAGTGGGCGCGCTTGGCGAGATCGAAGCAGACGGGCACCTCGTAAACCGGGTCTTCGGTGAGCGAAACGCGGATGGTGTCACCCAAGCCGTCGAGGAGCAGCGAGCCGATGCCGATGGCGCTTTTGATGCGGGCGTCCTCGCCCTCGCCGGCCTCGGTCACGCCGAGGTGGAGGGGGTAATGCATGTTTTCGCGCGACATCTTGGCGACGGCCAGGCGGTAGGCTTCGATCATGATCTTGGGGTTGCTGGCCTTCATCGAGAGGACGATGTCGCGGAAGCCGTGGCTTTCGCAGATGCGGATGAATTCGAGCGCGCTCTCGACCATGCCCAGCGGGGTGTCGCCGTAGCGGTTCATCAAGCGGTCGGACAACGAGCCGTGGTTGGTGCCGATGCGCAGGGCGCGGCCGAGTTCCTTGGCGCGCTTGACCAGCGGCGAGAAGGCGTCGTGCAGGCGCTGGAGTTCGGCGTCGTATTCGTGGTCCGTGTATTCCTTGACGGCGAACTTTTTCTTGTCGGCGTAATTGCCGGGGTTGACGCGCACCTTTTCGACATGCTCGACCGCCTCCATCGCGGCGACCGGGAGAAAATGGATGTCGGCGACGAGCGGCAGCGCGCCCCAGCCGGCCGCGGTCACCTGGGCGCGGATTTCCTTGAGGGCGCGGGCGGCCTCGCGATTGGGCGCGGTGATGCGGACAATTTCGCAGCCGGCTTCGGCCAGGCCGAGCACCTGGCGCACGGTCGCCGGCACGTCCTGGGTGAGCGTGGTCGTCATGGACTGCACGCGCAGCGGGTTGGCGCCGCCGACGGCGACCGCGCCGATCTTCACCTCGCGCGAGGCCCGGCGCACGGCGCGAAAGCGCGAGGCGCAATAAAGCGGCAAGGCGGTGTCAGGGACGGAGACGGCGGACGGATTGGACATGGGCAAGGGTCGAAGGCAGAAGGCAGAAGGATGAAGGCAGAAGGATGAAGGGCTTTAACCTTAAAGTCTTAATCGCTGGCGGCGAAAAACACACGCCCAAAAAAAGCAATGCTCGCGCAGAGACGCAGAGGCGCAGAGAGCGTAGACGAGACAAGGAAACCGGAAAAAAGAAGAAAATCTCGCGCCAAGCCGCTAAGGCGCAAAGATTTATAACTGGGACAGGACCGGGCCGTTACGGTTTTGTCGGGGCCGGGGGCGCAGGCGGGAAGGTTAGTTTGGGGAGGTCGTAAACCTCGACCTGCATCGCCTGGCGGTCGGCGTCGTTGTCGCCGAGCCAGCGGAGCGTGTCTTGAAAGATTTTGAACAGCATCAAGCCCATGATCAGCACGAGAAAGAGCCCTTGGGTGGCGGTGACGAGCCGGAGGGGCAGGGCACGGCCGCGCAGGCGGGCGATGGTGGCCATCACCATGTGGCCGCCGTCGAGCACGGGGATGGGCAGGAGGTTGATGATGGCGAGGTTGATGTTGAGGATGAAGGTGAACCAGAGGGCCAGGCGGATGTCGTTCTCGGAAAAGCGGTAGAGCACGCGGGCAATGTAGACGGGGCCGCTGAGGTCGCGGATGCCGACATCGGAGTGGGGATTGAAGAGGCTGCGCAGCATGGCGACCGTTTGCTCCACGGCGTCGTTGAATTGACGCCACGGCGGGGCATGCTCCACGGTCGTGTCCTGAAAGAGCAGGCCGACCATGAGGTGTTCCTCCGGCGGCGTAATTTTGGCCGCGAACGCGGGCGGCAGCGTTACCGAGGATTTTTGCCCGTCGGCGAAGGCGGTGAACTTGATTTTGGCCGGTTGGCCGGCGGGGCCGGCGAAGGCATTCACCGCGGCTTGGACGGAATGCACCGGCTGGCCGTTGATTTCGGTGACGGTGTCGCCCGCTTGCAGGCTGCCGAAAAGGTTTCCGTCGCCCTCGATTCGCGCCACGGCAAGTTGAATCGCGGGGGCCGCGGGCGAGGCGAGGTTGCCGGTCGCGCCGTCGGCGAACAGCGGGGCGAGATCGAGCGTGGCGTTGGCGGTTCCGTTGGCGCCGTCGAGGTGGAACGACGCCAGCGGTGTCGTCCAAGGAACGCGCACCGGCGATACGGCGACGGGGGTGTCGGCTGTCGCGCCGGCGCGGCGCACGGTGAGGATGACAGGGTGGGCACCGCCCTGGTTGATCGCATCGCGGAAGCCGTCAATCGAAAGCACGGGCTGGCGGTTGAGCGCGAGAATGGTATCGCCGTTGGCCAAGCCCGCGCGCTCGGCTGGCGAGCCCGGGCTGATTTCGTTGATGATCAGCGGGTAGGCCGGCAGGATGCCGATTTGCCGCATCGCGTCGTGCGAGCGGTCGTTCATTTCCTGGAGGACGGGCTTCAAGTCCATGTCGAGCGTTTGGCCGGCGCGTTGGTAGGTGAGGTGGACGAGCGGCTGGCCGTCGGCGGTGCGGCCGGCGCCGAGGGCAACGGCCGACTGGATATCGCGGAAATCGCGCACCGGCCGGCCGTCCACCGCGAGGATGCGGTCGCCCGCGCGCAAGCCGGCCGCGAAGGCCGGACCGGGGGATTCGGCCTGGCCGGGCAGGGCGGGAATCGTGTCGGAGACGTAGCCGATGACGTTGGTGTCGAAGCCCATCGGGGCCGGCACGCCCACGCCCCACAAGAGGAAGGCAATGGCGAGCGCGAAGAGGACGTTGAAGAACGCGCCCGCGCCAAAGACCATCATTTTGGCAAAGTAGCTGACGGGCGGCAGGTTCTGCATTTCGGCCGCGGGTTCGCCTTCGAGCGCGCGCAAATCGGCCAGTTGCGGGAGGGAGACATACCCGCCCAGCGGCAGCAGCGAGACGCGGTACTCGACGCCGTCGCGGCCCTTCCAGCCAAACAGGCGCGGGCCAAAGCCCAGCGAAAAGCGCTCCACTTTCAACCCAAAGCGCCGCGCGGTCAGAAAATGCCCCAATTCGTGCACGAAAATCGAACCCTCGAACAGAAGCACCATCAGGATGAGGCCCCAGGTGTTCGAGAGGAGTTCGTGGAAATTGGGAAAGCCGCCGGTCATGTGCGGGAGAAAGACGGTAGTATGTGCTAGAAAAGGGATAATTGCACGCGGAATAGGTGAACAGTTTCGAGTTTCCAGTTAACGAATTTTAAAGAAGGAAACGAAGGGAACGAAGGAAATGAAAATGGAGTTTTTCGGTACCTTCTTGGTTTCCTTGATTTCCTTCTGTAAAAATCGGTCTTTTAGATTGGTCGTTCGGTGGTCCAATTGTAACCAATAATCCCCTTGTCGGGTTCCCCAAATAGTGTTTACAATGCCGTTAGCATGATACCCTGGGTGCAGTGTCGAAGGACTACTTTGGCCGTCGCCGTGGCGGCGCTGGCGCTGGCCGGGCCCGGCCGCGCGCTGGCGGCCGCAAAACCGGCGCTGAGTTCAGCCTCGGTGACGAAGCTGGTGACGGTCGAGGACGACCTGAATTTCCTCGCGCAAGTGTCGCTGATGGCCGCACAGGTCAATGCCAGCGGCGCGATCTCCAGCGCGCAGAAAAAGGCGCTGCTGCAGGGTTCGGCGAGCGACGTGCGCACGGCGTCATCGTCGCTCACGCTGGCGCGCCAGGTGGCGAACGACCCGACCACCAACCGGCTCGTCGCCGTGCGGCTGGTGGGCAACATCACCGCGCTGGCCAACGACACGGCGGCCGTGCGCACGGCGGCTGCGGGCAACGCGCTGTCGAAGGCGTCGCTGAAAGCCTTCTCGAAAATGGGCGCGGACGCGCAGACGTTCGGGAAGGAAATTCAGCGCGATTACAAATTGCTCCCGGCCTCGTCGCAGCCGGTGTCACTCAGCCTCGCGCCCGTCTCGGGCCAATCACGCATTTTTGCCGGCAACACCACCGTCAGCTTCGTGCTCTCGGGCCCGAAGTCCGCGCTGCTGAGCGCCAACGGCTCGTGGAGCTTCAATTCGGGCCGGCGGAACGCCGCCGAGCCGCCGCTGACCACGCCGTTTGTGACCGGTAATCTCAGCGGGAGCGCCACCAGCGCGACGGAGAGTGTGCATACCACGGCCACTTCGTGGGGCGCCTGGACGTATGTCTATTTTGCTCTTCGCCCGCGCGTCTCCACGCTGCTGTTGCTCAACCTCGGCGGGCCGGCTCCCGGCGGTTCCTCTTCCGGCAACTCGGCGGCGGGCAACTCGACCGCGGCCGGCAGCTTGAATACTGGAAGCGTCGCCAGCATAACTGTCGTTGGCACCAGCGCCTTGACCCTTACGGGCAACAACACCTACTCCGGGGTCGTTGCCGTCAACGGCGGCGGCTCACTTGTCATCAATGGCGGCTCACTTGTCGTCAGCAACAATCTTAATGTTATGCCCATCGGCTCGCCATTGAGCAACCTCACAATCAACACGGGTGGCGGCTCGCTTACTATCGGCAGTTTACCGCCGCTGGACAATGGTACCCTCACTTTTCGCGATGTCGTCAATGTCGTCACCGGCTCAGTCATCCTCAACCTTCCGGCGCTTATTACCGGTTTCGACGGCCAAGGCTTGACCGTCACCACCGGTAGCAATGCCACAATCACGTTTGCCGGCGGCATCGGCCCCGCTATCTTCGCGACCGGGACTCTGGGAGTGACTTACAACGGCACCGGCAATGTCGTCCTTGCCGCCGCCAGCACTTACACTGGCCCGACCATCATCAATGGCGGCACGGTAACCTTTGACGCCGACGACGATTTTGGCACGAACGTGAGCTTGGTCATCAATGGCGGCACCCTCCAATGGGCTGCGAACACCACTTCGGATATCTCCACCTATGCCGTGGACTTGGCCAGCAGCGGGCCAACCTTCGATCTCAACGGCAACAACATCACCTTCGCCAATCCGATCGGCGGCGGGGGTTCCGGCAACCTGACCATCACCGGCAACGGCACGCTGACCCTCGCGGCCAACAACACCTACACCGGCAGCACGACGATCAACTCCGGCACGCTGATTATTTCCGATTGGAGCGGGCTGGCCGCGGGCTATTTCG
>Ga0182024_10021223_pt1 | contig 11800 bp, 11 predicted proteins | sample P32metaG_FD_120480 | JGI IMG/M metagenome (GOLD analysis project Ga0182024, IMG submission 120480) | Permafrost microbial communities from Stordalen Mire, Sweden - P3-2 metaG (Illumina Assembly) | ecosystem: Environmental > Terrestrial > Soil > Wetlands > Permafrost | place: Sweden: Stordalen... | reverse complement strand
GTGCCGGTGTGCGACGCGGCCGCCTTGGCCGCCGCCGCGGTGCGGCCCGCCTTGATCACCAGGATCGGCTTTCGCAGAGTCGCGGCGCGGGCAGCCGACAGAAAAGCCTTGGCATCGCCAATCGACTCCATGTAGATCACGATGCTTTGAGTCTGTGGATCCTCGGCCAGGTAATCGATCATGTCGCCCCAGCCGACGTCGAGCATCGAGCCGAGCGAAACAAAAGCGCTGAAGCCGACATTCTCCTGCAAACTCCAGTCGAGAATCGCCGTAAGGAGCGCGCCGCTTTGACTGAGAAACCCCACCGTTCCGGGCCGAGCCATCCCCGCCGCGAACGTCGCATTCAAGCCGGTCCGCGGGCTCATCACTCCCAAGCAGTTCGGGCCAATGATCCGCAGGCCGCTGGCCTGGCTCGCCACGCGGACGCGCCGCTCCAGTTCCACGCCCTCGGGACCGGCCTCGCGAAAGCCGGCCGAGATGATGATCGCCGCCTTGACCCCCGCCGCCACGCACTCGGCAATCACGTCCGGCACGGTCGGCGCGGGCGTGGCGATCACTGCCAGGTCGACCGGCATCGGCGTGTCGGCGATTTTCGCATAGGCCTTGATTCCCAGGATGCTCGGCCGCGTCGGATTGATCGGAAAGACCGTGCCGCCAAACGGACTGGAGATCAGATTCCAAAGCAGCGTTCTCCCAACGCCTCCCGGCCGCTCCGATGCCCCGATCACAGCGACTGTTTTTGGCGCGAAGAACGGATCGAGACCTGCCGGACCTCGGCGCAACAATTCATGCGTGGCGATCAAGTCGGGCGACGGTTGGCTGTTCATACGTTGGTTCGCGTTAATTCGTTTTGGATGGACTCAACCAATTCCGCTACGGCTGCCTGTACGGCGGGCGACATCGGTCGACCATATCCGAAAGCACTCCCCTCGGCACACCAAATCGATGTGTCGGCCGGCAACAGGCCCAAACGGTCGGCCAGCGAAAGCGCCGCCGAAATGCCCAGGTCGTGGCTGCCGGCGAAACGCAACTGCGACAGTTGTTCATCAGGCCAGCGCCAATGATGCATCCGGCCCGGCGCACCAAGATTCTGACAAGCGTCGCAAACGATCAATCGCTCGGCGTTGTCGAGCCAGCCGAGGATGTCGGCCGGCGAAAGCGCCCGGCGAACCGCGACGTCCGAACGGTCCAAAACCGCGGCCAACCGCTCGGCGACTTGCCAACCGAGCTGGTCGTCGCCATGTGAGCTGCCGATTCCAACCACAAGCGTTTCACTCTTCATCGGGCATCCGCTCGAGCGTCAACCGCAGAAAATGGGTCGAGCAACTGATACAAGGATCGTAATTTCGCACCAGCCGCTCGCAGGCCAAGGTTATCTCCTGCTCCGGCCGGTCGAGGATCTGGGGGAGCCAATGCCGCAAATCATCTTCGATCTGCGCCTGATTCTGCGACGTGGGAGGCACGATCTTGGCCTCGGTCACCAGTCCGCCGGCATCGACGCCGTAGCGATGGTAAATCAATCCGCGCGGTGCTTCGGTTGCCGCACACCCGCTCGCGGCCCGATATTGATATTCAACCCGCGGCGGCTTGGGCGGGCGATAGGTGCGCAAAATATCGAGCGCTTCGGTGCAGGCATGCACCAGCTCCAGTCCGCGCGCCACGATCGCCTGAAACGTGTTCCGACAAGGCCACGAGATGCCCACCTCGTCGGCCAACCGTCGGGCGGTTGGGCTCAAGCGCTCGAGGCTCAAGTTCACGCGCGCCAGCGGCCCGACGAAATAGCAACTGCCATCCACTTTGCGCACCGAGTGCAGAGCGGTCGAGTGCGGCACGTGCCGTTCCTCATAATGTTGCTCATAGTCCGCCACGTCGATCACCTCGCCGGTGGACGAAGCAATTTGCCCCTCGTTCATGGCGTACTCGTCGGGATGAACCAGCGCCAACATGCGATAGGGTCGCTCGTATTTGGGAAAATCGAAACTTGCCACCCAGCGCGTGATGTCGACCGCGGCCTGCAATCCCCACTCGAACTCCGGCACCAGCGCGCTCAATTCCTCGTGCCGGGGCGCTCGATAAAATCCGCCGACTGCGACGTTGACCGGATGAATCGCCCGCCCGCCGAGCACTTCCAGCAGGCGATTCCCCTGCTTTTTAAGCCGCAGTCCACGATTGACCTCGTCGGGATAGTCGCGGGCCAGGGCCAGGCCACTCTCGTATCCCAAAAAATCGGGCGCGTGCAGCAGGTGCATGTGCAACACGTGGCTCTCGATCCATTCCGCACAATAAAGCAATCGACGCAGCCGCCGAACCTCGGCGGACGGTGTGACTCCCAGCGCCGCTTCGAGGGCGTGGACTGCACTCATTTGATAGGCGACCGGGCAAATGCCGCAAATTCGGGCGGTGATGTCGGGCACTTCCTCCAGCGCCCGGCCACGCAACAAGGCCTCGAACAGCCGCGGCGGCTCGAAAATCGTCAACTGCACGTCTTCCACCCGATTGCCGCACAGACGGACGTGCAACCCTCCCTCCCCTTCGACGCGGGTCAGGGCTTCGACGCGAATCGTCCGCGTGCCGGGAGTATCCTTGGGACTAGCCATTGGTGCTTGGCTCCCGGGCGTTGGCGGCTTCGAGTCGGTCGCCCGCGGCGCGAAATTCGGGCGCGTAGCCGTTGATGCCTCGCAGCAGTCGCACGGTTTCGTCCCGCGACAACCCGCCCGCCTGCAGTTGATATGTCATGCTCGGCAAGTTCGGTTGCGGCGCCGGTCCGAAGCAGCCGTAACACCCCCGATCGTACGCCGGACAAATCGCGCCGCAGCCCGAGTGGGTGACGGGACCCAAACAGGGAAGCCCGCCGGCCACCATCACGCACACCGTCCCCCGTCGCTTGCAATCGAGACAGACGCTGTGCGACGGCGTGCGCGGCCGTCGGCCGTGCAACAGGGCGGCGATCACTTCCAACAATTGGCGCTTGTCGATCGGACAGCCGCGCAGCTCGAAGTCGACCGCCACGTGCTGGGCGATGGCGGTCGAAGTCGCCAGCGTGCTGATATATTCCGGCCGGGCGTAAACGGCTTGCACATACTCGGGCGTGTCGGCCCAGTTGCGCAGCGCCTGAATGCCACCGGCCGTAGCGCACGCCCCAATCGTCACCAGGATTTTCGAGTTCCGCCGGACTTCACGAATCCGGGCGACGTCGGCCTCGGTTGTGATCGAACCTTCGACGAGGCTGATGTCGTAGGGCCCCCGCTCGATGCGACTGCTGGCTTCCAGAAAGTGGACGATCTCCAAACGATCGGCGATCGCCAGCAACTCGTCTTCGCAGTCGAGCAGCGACAATTGGCAGCCGTCGCACGATGCGAACTTGAATACGGCGAGCTTCGGTTTAGCGTTCATGGGAAGTAAGGCTTGTTAACGGCGTGTTGAAAAATTGGGACAGGCACCTCGCAACATCCGTATTTGTCGGAAAATCGACGGGCTAGCTCCGAGCCAGTCCCATTTTTCAACGTCCTGCTAAAACCCCTCGACGTTCAACCACGGTGCCACGCGATCGTAGCGAAATACCGGGCCGTCCTTGCAGAGGAATTCGGGTCCGAACTGGCAATGTCCACACAGACCGATCGCACATTGCATGTTGCGTTCCAAGGAGCTCCAGATCTGCTCGGTCGACAGCCCTCGCTGCTCGGCGCTGCGCACCGTGTAGCGCATCATGACCTCCGGCCCGCAAATCATCATGATCGTTCGCTCGCGATTCAGCCGCTGCAATCGATCGACCAACAGCGGCACGACGCCGACATTGCCGATCCAAGAGAGATGGGCCTGATCGACGGTCGTTTGCACGTCGATTCCGCTGCGCGACCAGGCCGCGTATTGCCCGGGGTAAATGAGCGCGTCGGGCGTGCGGGCGCCATAAATCAGCGTGACGTGGCCAAACTGCTGCCGATCGCGCACGATCTCGTCGATCACCGGCCTCAGTGGCGGAAGCCCCATTCCGCCGGCGACCAGCACCACGTCGGCACCACGGCAGCGGTCCAGCGGCCAGCACGATCCGAACGGCCCACGCAGGCCGAGCGTTTCGCCCGGCCGCAACCGGGCCAGGCCGCGCGTCGTGTTTCCGGCGACGCGCACCGTATAGGACCAGGTCTGATCGGTCGCAGAGTGTCCACTGATGCCGATCGGCACCTCCCCCACACCGGGCAGGTAGAGCATGCTGAATTGACCCGGCCGAAATCGAAAGGCCCGCGCCGCACTCGAATCGCGAAAGGCCAGGCGATAGGTCGTCACGCCGACGGCCTCCGGCTCGACGTTGCGAATGACCACCGTGTGCGATTGCCACGGATTGGTCTGCGACGGTGCGGGCGCGATACCAGGCATCATGGGGGCGTACCCCGAATCGCGGCCACCTCTTCGGTCAGATCGATTCCCACCGGGCACCAGGTGATGCAGCGGCCGCAACCGACGCAGCCGGACGTATCGAACTGATCGATCCAAGAAGCCAGCTTGTGGCTCAGCCACTGGCGATAGCGCGAGTGGATCTGGTTCCGCACGATTCCGCCGTTCATATAACTGAAGTCGACGCTGAAGCACGAGTCCCATTGACGCTGCCGCTCGACCTGGTCCCCCTGCAAATCCGTCACCTCCTTGACCGAGCTGCAAAAGCAGGTCGGGCAGACCATCGTGCAGTTGCTGCACGACAGACAGCGCTCGGCGACTTCGTTCCAGCGCGGATGTTCCAGGTTCGACAGCAACAGATCGCGGATTCCATCGGTGTCGAGCCGGCGCGTGATTTGGTCGACGGCCCGTTGCCGTGCCGCCTCCGCATCCCGCAATTGCTGCCGTGAGACTTGTTGCTGCGTGAGGCTATCGAATATTTCCTGGCCCGCGTCGCTGCCGCTTTCGATCGTGAAACCGTCGGCCAATTCGGTCAGCGCCAGGTCGAACCCGGTGTGGCAGCGCGGCCCGGTGTTCATCGACGTGCAAAAACAGGTCGGCGCAGCCTGCGTACAATTGACCGCAACGATCAGCGCCTGCCGACGGCGAGCCGCATAAATCGGATCGACATAGGCTCCTTCGAGAAAGACCCGGTCTTGCACCCGAATCGCGGCGATCTCGCAGGCCCGCACGCCGAGAAAGGCATACTTGGGCACAGCCTCGGCCGGAGTTTGCATCTCCCAGCCGTCGCTCGTGCGCTGGGCCGTGGCCACCGTGGCCGTGGCCGGAAAAAGAAATTGCTTCCACGAATGGGGGCCGACGACAAAGCCGAACAGGGCGTCGTCGTCGCGCCGCTCCAAACGATAGCTGCCAGGACCTTGCACTTCGGTCCAACCGCGCGGCAAATCGTCGACCGATTGCAGCCGATCGTAGACAATCGCTCCTTGGGCCACCGTCGGACCAATGATCTCGTAGCCACGATCGGCCAAAGCGGCAAAGAGCAATGCCAGGTCGGCTTTCGCCAACCAACGCGTGTCGCTCGGGCCCGGACCTGGCGATGACGACAAGGAATCAACTCCCATCGGTGCTGCCGCTCATTGCCGACGGCGAGAAAAGGTCCAACAACTGCAACCGCGTGGCGACGAGCCTCTTGGCCAGCACATCGGCCACCCGAGTCATCAACTGGTAACCAAACTCGTGGCTGGCGTTGCACAGTTCCACCAAATGCTTCCCGGCGGCGGAAATGACTTGGGTCTCTTCCAGCGCCGTGGCCGTGGCGGTCATCTGCCCGTCGCCAAGCAGTGCCGACCAGGCCAGCATCTCGCCCGGGCCCAGCGACAGGATTCGCACGCGCCCCCGGCCGGCCACGTTCATGTCGAGCCCGACGTGGCCATGCTGCAAGACGTACAAGAAATGGTTCTCGCCCCCTTCGCGAAAGATCGTGCTGCCGGCCGCAAAATCCCTCACCGTCGAGACCGCCGCCAAAGCGTCGAGATCAGGCTCGGGCACGTCGGCCCAAAAGCGCTGCTCGCGCAACATCGACTTGATCGTTTCCCGGTCGAAATCCATCTTCACCTCGGGGGCCCCTTGGCCTGGGCCGTGCGTGGCCGGGGTCAGTCTACCTGATGATCCGAGCGGCGGACAATTGGCCCGCGGCCGTTATTTTGCCAACCCATGAATCCCGTGCGGAACCGCTCAGGAAGCGCATCACGACGGCCCACCGCCCACGGTCCGAAGCCGTCGGGCGATTTCTGCCCGATTCGCGATCGCTCGATCCAACCACAGCGCATATCGAGGCTTATCTCGACAGGATCGCACGGGCGGCGCGGAAAAAGAATCTCTGGCACCGGTTGTGCTTCAGAGTGTCCTCAGGCGGTCTACTGACACCCGGCAAACGAGAAAGGCGAAGGGATCAAAATGGCAACGGTTTCGAGCGGCGAGAGAACGAGCGTTGGCGGCCCAGGCCCTTTCGAGCCGTGGCGAGTCTTCTCGGGACAAGAGCGTCGGCAAATGCTCCACGACGACGTCGAGGCAGGAGTGACGATTTCGCTGATTTTGACGGGCGTGATCTTCGCTGGCCTGGTCCTGATGTTGATCGGCGTCGCGCTTTCGCTCTGACCGTGGCGCCGCGTCCGGACATTGTGTTTTCAGACGCGTCGAAGTTGTGCGACGATCTCCCGCACAAGCATCGGCACCGCGCGGGTCGTGTCGCATTGGATTGCCGGCCATGGCGGATGATCAATTTCCTGGGCCACGATTTGCTGTTCGACCAGTTCCGGACGCGCTTCGGAAAGCGAGCGTCCACGCTCGGCGCGGGCGGCGATTCGCCTTTGCGCGATCTCGATCGGACAGTGGCAATGCACGATCACCCAACGAGCATGAAACCGAGCTGCCAGCCGGGCAACACGAGCCAGATTGTTCTGCGAAAGAAACGTGCCGTCCAGAATTACAGCCGTCTGTTGCTCAAGCAGTTGTTCGGCTTTCGACAACATCTCGTCGTAGACTTGCTGTCGATGGTTCTCGCTGTATTTGGCCGTGGGTGGGTCAGAGGGAATTTTTCCGCCTTTGGCAAGTTCCTGACGGACCGCATCGGTTTGCAACAGCTCGATCCCCAATCGTTCGGCCAGCCCCCGCGCGACCGTCGACTTGCCCGTCCCGCTCAGGCCGCGGACCACGAGCAACACCGGCGGGCCTAACCGCTGGTCGAACTGATCGGCCAGATCGAGGTACTGCCCGACAAGGACCCGTTGCTCGTCGGCCTCTCCTGGTGCCGATTGCCTGGCTCTCAGCAGGGCGACTTTTGCCCGCACGCAGGCTCGGTACGACTTGTAGAAGGCGGCCAGTTCTTCAGGCGCCCGATCGCCGATCGCGGCCAGGCATTTCGCCCGGATCGCGGCCCCCGTCTCCGCCGCTTGCAACCTCGCGCACTCGGTTTCCAGAAACGAGAGCTCATCCAGAATGTCGACGTGGCGAAACTCTGCATTGAATTCGATGCAGTCGATTGCGACCGGTGGAGAGGTCAGATAAATATGTTCGGGCCGCAGATCGCCATGGCCATCCACGACGCGGCCGGCGGCAATCCGGCGATCGAACTCGTCGGGATGAAGCGCCAGATAGATGAGCTGCGCCGAGTAAATCCGTCGAATTCGATGGGGCGTAAAGAGCGATTCGTCGCCAAGCAACTCACTGAAATTGCCCCGCACGTGCCGCTCGATCCGATCGCGATAATCATCGGCCGAAAGCCCCAGCGGCGGCCGTTCGTGATAGAACGTCGCCAGCCGGCTGGCGAGCGCATCAACGTCGGCGGCCGTGACGGCCCCTTGCTGGATGGCGGCCAACAGCGTGTCGGCCGCATTCAATCGACGCATTTTGACCAGCCAATCGATCGGTTTTCCGCCACCGCCGATTTCGAATTGGCCCTTTGCCGGCTGCGTGATCGGCAACACGTCTAAATAAACATCGCCGGCCAATCGTCGGTTGAGCTCGAGCTCGGCCAGGCAAGCTCGGTGTCTTAGCTCCGGCGTGCTGAAATCAAGAAAATCGAAACGAACCGGCTTTTTCAGTTTGTAGACAAATCGATCGGTCAGAAAGACCTGTGAAATGTGTGTTTCCACGCATTGAACGTCGGCCGTAGGCTCGGGATAGGCCCCTGGCGAAGCAAGAAACCGACAGAGCCGATCATGGTCGTCCGTCGAATGAGCTGGAGTCCCTGTCATACCCGATGCCCGCAGCGGTGTCGGTTCATGTCACTTACTTAGCGCCGGGGCATGCTCCTTAACGGCGGACGAACGACGGCAAAAGTGCCCAATCACAAACTATCGAGGCCCGTCGAATGGCACAAGGTAGCGCGCGGAAAGCCGGAGCCCAACCATTTGTTAGAATGAGAAAACGCCCGCCGGGAAAACAAATCTTCTTCATTTCAGCGGCCAAGCCTTGTCATGACCGAAGCTCCAACCGAACTATTGCACGGCACCCTCCACATTTTTGTGGCGTTTGATTGGGGAGACGAAATCGACCTGGAGCATGCCGGCCGGTTGGCGCCGGGGGCTCTGCTCACATTTGCCCGACGACCGCGGACGCCCGCCTCGATCGCTTTTCATCCCACTCCCTGGCGCTTTCGCCTGGCGGCCGTGCCGATCGAGCTTCCCGAATTGGGGCGCGTCGAGGCCCAAGCCGAGGCGACGGTGTTCGACTTCGGCGCGGTGAGCGTCGGTCTCCACCTGCCGATAACGCTCGACCGATCCCGCATCGGTCGCCTGGCCGGATCGCTCTCCGACTGTGCGGCGATTGTCCAAGCCGCCCGGTCGGGCGTCACCTTGCTGCACGAAAAGCTTTTGCCCGCCATCGAACAACCCGACTGGAGCCCGCTCAGCGAAGAATACTTTGTCTTCCATTTTCTACCCGGCGCGACGGCCTCCGGCGCGCCGGAAAATCCCCAGGCGTTCTTGCAGCAATGGGCAGCCTGGACGGCCGGCCTGGTTCTTTTGGAGGAGGGGCCCCTGGCCGAAAGCGAAGTCGCCGAGGCCTTGCGGCTGCGCCTGAGCTATGCGCCGCAAGACTTGTTCGTGCCCGAGTGGTCGGCGGCGGTGCTGGTCGACCGCGAGTGCGAAGAGACCTTGCAAATGGTCGAATTCGCAAACATGCAGTTACTCGAATTCCGGCACATCGATCGACGGATCGACGATCGGCTTGCCGGTGCTTACAAGCTGATCCATCCGCTCACCCGATCGTGGCTACCCTTCTGGCGGATGCATGGTCGGCAGTTGCGAGACTTGGGCGAGTTGCGAATCGAAATGCACGAGATGTTCGAGCGGACCGGCAACGTCTTGAAGCTGGTGGGCGACCAATATCTGGCGCGTTGCTACAAACTTCTTGCCACTCGCTTTCATTTAGCCGAGTGGGAGAAGAATATCGGCGATGCGTTGGAAGTGGTGCAAGGGACCTACCAGGTGTTGTCCGACCAGGCGGCCAGTTTGCGGATTGAACTGCTGGAGGCGATCGTCATTGTCCTGATCGCGTTCGAGATCATCATGCCCTTCTTGAGGAAATAGGAGACCCGGTCGAACCGATTCTCCACCCCGTTGGTGTGTTATCGGTCCGCTGGTGGACGGGCGAACAGGATTGCATCGGTCGGCAGAACGGTTAAAAATTCGGGCGATCTTTTGATCCCCGAGAAACAACCTGTCATGTCGATCCAAGATACCGGTCCTCACCTCTGCATCGATGGTCCGCTGCGCGGCGAATATCACCATCGAGGGCCTCGTTTCGGCTTCGATGGCGCGGCAGTCGGCGAAGAGCGCGGCGTGTACATTCTGGAGGAAGAGCAGTACCGCTGGCACGTCGACCCGCGAGCGCAATCCGTCGTCCTGGTGCAATCCTCGCATCGAACGAATCTGTCCGTCTCTACTCCGTCCCGGCAAGATTCGCGCCGGCTGGCGTGAAGAGCTAAACGCTGGCGATTCCGCGCCGCCGAGTAGGTGGCGGAGCCCCCTCTCGGTAGGTAGCATAGTCCAAGGCTCCGCCGAGGGGATCGTTTTCGAACGAAGAGCCCCGCCTTTTCCCAAGCTGCGAACTCACTGCATGAAACGCTCGACACGATTGTTCCTCCTGGCGTGCTGGTTTCTGTCGTCGGCGTCAGTCTCCGCGGGCGAACCAGTCCGCCTCACCAAAACCGACGCCGATCGCGCCGCAAACGGGAACCTGGACCGAGTGCTCGTGTTTTCTGGAACGGGTTGGTATCGGCATCCCGAAATCCCGGCCAGCAATGGTTGGCTGATTCGCTTGGGCGCCGAACACGGCGTCCAGGTCGACGTGACCGAAACGCCCGGCGACATCACCCCAGAGCGGCTCGCGCAGTATCAGGTCCTCGTACTCAATAACGCCAACAGTCTCGACAAGGTTTTGGGCGAGGGGCAACGAGACGCGATCAAGGGCTGGTATCAGCACGGGGGAGGCATCGTCGGCCTGCATGCCGCCCTGGTGCACCAGGAAGGCTGGCCCTGGTTCATGGATCTCGCCGGCTGCGACTTCAACAGCGATTCGGATTTTGTGCGGGCGCGGGTTGTCGTCGATCCGGCCATGAAGGACGATCCGATGGTACGCGGCCAGGACGCTCAGTTCTGGTACTCGGCCGACTGGCATAACCATACCAAGTCAGTCAGCGGCCTCCCCGGCGTGCGGGTGCTGTTGCGGTTGGATGAATCGACGTTCGATCCGGTTCGCGACCACTTCAAGTCGCGCGATGGGAAGCCGATGGGCCAGGATCATCCGATGACCTGGACGCGGGAGTTCGAAGGCGGCCGCTTTTTCTATACGGAACTAGGCCACGATGTTCGATCGCTGGACACGCCGTTTGGTCGTCAACTCGTGCTGGGCGCGCTGCGCTGGACCGCGGGAGCGAACCAGAAGTGATCCCTTAAACGCATGGATGCCTCGCAAAAACCCGAGCGATCGAGCGATCGGGCGAGCACGCAGCGTCGGCTTCAAACCGATCAAGCCAACAAATCGGCCAGTTCGAAGTCCGATATCGCTGCGTCGATCGCCAGGTTCTGGGGCGTTTGTGAAGCAACCGCGGCGCTCGATGCCAACGTTGCCGACGATCCCGTGCCTCCCGATCCCGTGCCCGACGGACTGTTCGTGCTGGTCGCAGTCGTGGCGGCCGGCGTGGTGGCGGCCGAGACGCCGTTACTGACGGTGGCCGCGGTGCTCGACTGCGTACTACCCGTCTCTTGCACGGAGAGGGCCAACGCCGTGAAGCCGGCGCCCGCGACGCCTCCTGCCTGCGGCGCGCCAGCAGGCGCGCTGGGCGAGGTGATGCCCGACTGTTTGAAATTCGCGTACTGGCCGTCCAATGCCGAGTCGATGCTATTGATCAACCCCGCACCGTTGTAGTCGAAGTACGGGTTGTAGCTGGCGGCGTTCTCGTGGTCGTTGGCCAAGTTTTTGGCTTCGGCAGTGTCGCTGGAGTTGACCAGTCCATTCTGATTGCCATCACCGGGCAGCACGTTGAAGAAGAAGTCGAACGTCGAACCGGCCAGACCGTTTCCATCGGTGGAGAACGTGCTGCTGCTGGTCGTGAACGTGCCGCTGATGCCGGCACCATTGGAATCGGTGACCTGGGTGCTGCCTGGGGTGCCAAACGAGCTCCCCGTCGTGGCGATCGCCAAGACGTACTCGTTGTTCGTCAGATTGCCCGACAGGGTCCACGAATAGGTGTTATTTCCGTCGCTGGCAAAACCGGTGACCGAGGGGGCCGCGGTGGCCGCCCCGGTAGCGCCACCCCCGGTGCCGCCGACCAACTCCAGCGAACCGAGACCGATGCTGCGGACCGCGCCGCTGAATTGAGCCGAGATCGTATTGATGTTGTTGAAGG
>Ga0182024_10021222_pt1 | contig 11801 bp, 11 predicted proteins | sample P32metaG_FD_120480 | JGI IMG/M metagenome (GOLD analysis project Ga0182024, IMG submission 120480) | Permafrost microbial communities from Stordalen Mire, Sweden - P3-2 metaG (Illumina Assembly) | ecosystem: Environmental > Terrestrial > Soil > Wetlands > Permafrost | place: Sweden: Stordalen... | reverse complement strand
TCTTGCTGCTGGACCTTCTCCGCCTCCCGCTCTTGCTGCTGCTCTCTGAGCATCACCGCTTGCCGGCGGATCGAGTCGTTGAGCAACTCCGTGGCACTGACGCGCTCCTCCGATTGCTGCACCGCTTCCAGCAAAGCCTGTTTGCAGTCTGTAAAGACGACCACGCTTTTGCGTGCTCGTGAGACCGAGACATAAAATTGCTCGCGGGAAGACGCGGGGAAGGATTGACTCGACTGGCCGATGAACACCCGATCAACGGTTTTTCCCTGGCTCGCATGCGATGTGACAACATACCCATGTGCCAGGTGGCCAAAATTCTTGGCGATCACCCAGCCGTTTTCGAGGACGATGTTTCCGCTGTAGTTGAACTTTCGGACGCGGTAAAGCGAGCCGTTATCGAGCCGGTGTTTGCCGTCGGCCGTGCGGCCGTTGTGCGTGATCCGCACCACGTCGCCTGGCGACAGGTGCAGTGTTTTGCGATGGAAGAGCTGGAAGCGATCCGCCTGACCGAGCGGTATGCGAGACTTGCGCGTAACCTGGACCCGCTCGCCACGCTTGTAGCCGGTCGCGTTCTGGTGAAATTGCAGCACGTCACCGGCACGATAATTGAGCGTGTCGCCCAGTTGGGCTTCGGTAAGCTGCGAATTCTCCAGTTGCACGAACGCTCGCTCATCGCGGCTCAGGAGTGGCTTACCGGACTTCGCCTTCTGCTGGCGGAGGGCGTTGCGGATTTCAGCGGTGCAACGGTCCCCCTCGGCATGGCTTGGTGATACAACCAGTGCGGTTTCCTTCTTGGCGACGGCCGCCACGTAGTCGCCAGCGAGCTGGCGGTAACGGTCGGCTTCCGGCACCTCGCGGACCCAGCCCAGATCGTCGAGCCGCTGAAAACCTTGGCCGGTTCGTCCCTCTGACAAGGCATCCACCGCTTCCTTGTAGTCGCCCTTCTGACGCTGAATCTCCTTTACCTCGGCAGGAACCAGCCCCGCCTCTTCTTCCAGAAGTTGCAGGGCCGTTCCGCGTTCGACCGAGCCATGCTGCCGCCGATCGCCGCAGAGAAGTACCCTTGCGTCGATTCTTTCGGCAAGGGCGAAAATCTTAGTCATCGTCGGCGTGCCGACTTGCCCGGCTTCGTCGATCAGGATCAGTTGGCCGGCCGCCTTACGTTGCAAGCGCTCATCACGCAGCAGCATGGCCACCGTATCGGCATCGGCGAAGCCCGCCTCGCGGAGCACGCCGCGGCTGGCGTCCGATGAAGGAGCGAAGGCAAGCACCTTGGTGCCGCCGGCCTCGATTGTCTCGACGGCTTCTTGCAGCAAGGTAGTTTTGCCGACGCCGGCCGCACCACGCAGCAAAATAACTTCGTCGCGGGATTCCAGAATGTGGCGAACGGCATTCCTCTGTTCTTGATTGAGCCAGTCCCGAGCGAATCGGTGCGGCCCGGGGGCGAACGGCTTGCACGTCCCACGTCCGTCGCGGCCCACCGCAACGAGGTATCGCTCTTGGGCAAGGACTTCCCGCGTCGTGGCCATCCGGCGGCCCCGACGCTCGCCCACGATCATGTCACTGGCCGCTGCCCCTTTGAGAACCTGCTCAACCGAGGCCTTGCCAACCGACTGGCGGAGGGCCGAGGCCAGCAGCTTTCGTTCCGGCACCACCGATTGATGGGTGAATTCGTGGCCGATCGCGTATTGGAGCCCACGAGCCGCCGCCGTCTCGTCGGGCGGCGCCGCATCGCCGCCAATCTTGGCTTCCAGCGACGAAAGCACGTCGCGTTCCTGCGGCGTAAGCCGGCCCATCCACTGCTCCCGCAGATCATCCATGCTTAGATTTTTTTGCTTCCGTTCGCGGGTCGTGGCTCCTAGCTTGGCCTTCAACTTAGGATCTTCGATGCCGTTCTTACTGGCCTTCTCCTCGATTTGCTTGGTCCGCCGTGAGAACGTGTCGATCATGTCCGGCGTGACGCCGGCGAGCTCCCAGCCCTTCAAGGTCCGCTCGACTGGAAGGCCGAGCTGAGCCAGACGGCCGGCGAATTCCGAATGGAACGCCGCCTCGAAATAGGGTGCGTCCTGATTGAGGCCCCGAAACTGGCCGCTCTTCCACATGCCCTCGACATCGTCATGCGTTGCCGAGAACACGAAGCAATGGGCATGCAAATGCGGATCGGGAACACCGTCGATCGGCCTGGCCGTAAAGTGGATGTGCTCCCCCCAGACCATGTTCTTGGTCAGCCGGTTTTCGTTCTTGCGGCCTTTCCGCACACGGGCAGCCATCTCGGCTTCCATGCTCCGCATCGTGCCGTCGACGGCTTCGCGGAAGGCGTCCAGAATGCGTTCGTCGCGGGTCACGCCGTAGAGTAGTGAAACGCTCTTGGGCACATGGAAATTGAAATCGTAGCCGATCGTCCTGTCCGACCGCGTGCGAGCCGTCAGCCGGTTGCCGGTCTCAGGATTCCGGTTCTCGCAGAGCGCGTCCCAGTCGGCTTGCTTGATTTCGCCCGCTAGGCCCAGCCGCCGGGCACCCTCGCCCCGCCAGTGGCCGGTGAGTTCCTGTCCCTCGGAATAATAGTCGGCCGTGCTGTAATAGCTCTTGGCGTTGGCGATCCGACTGTTTTGCGTCATGCGGAGCATATCTCATGATACGCCCAACTCCCTTTCAAATTCGTTAACGAACGTTAATGGCTGGCTGTCATCGAGGGACAGTGATTAGCCGTTTTCTCGTGTCTGTTCAAAGGCTCCTTCGTCTTGTGCGATCGAGTCTGGCCACGAACGCAGCCTTCCTTTGCCGGCACTTACGAAGCGTCGCCGGTGCCGCAAGCAGAAAATCGGCTCCCCCTGAAGGTCGCCCCCAATTTTCAGCTTGCCGCAACGCTTCCCAAGAAAGCTCCGGCTGGGCCGCTTCGGTGGGGGTGCCTGTAAGGCCGCGATGGTCGTGGCCTCAAAACTCATCGAAACGAAGGAGAAAGTTATGTCAGACACGAAGCATCAAGAAACGGCCGGTTCCAAGTCCCCGACCCACGTCGCCTACCACGTTCGCGATCGCGAAGGAAGCAAAGGCTTCTGGACTCGGATCGGGGTCGCCTGGGCTCACGCCGACCAGAAAGGCTACAGCGTGCAGCTCGAAGTCGTCCCCCTCGACGGCCGAATCACGCTCCGCGTGACCAGCGAGAAGAAGGACTAATCGAACTCAACCGGGCGGGGCTTCGATTGCCCCGCTCGTCAACCTGAAAGGATTCAGACTATGATCACAACAAGCAATGCTCACCAAGCCCGCTTCACTCCTGGCCCGTGGGAAGACAATGGCATCGGATTAATCTATGGCCAGGTCTGCGGCGATGACGACGAAGCTCCATTCGTAGCAGACGTATGCCGCGACGGAGCAGGAGGATTTTACTCCGACGAGGAACAGGCCAATGCTCGCTTGATCACCAGCTCACCGGACCTCTACGAGGCCGCCAAGGCTCCCGGGGTCGATGCAGTGCACGACGCGCTGTCAGAGTTGCTGGAAGACCCTGATGCCGGCAACGATGACATCCGAGAAGCCGCCATTGATCTTTGCTCCGTGCTTGATTCTCACCGCGAAGCCAGAACCGCCGCACTTGCCAAGGCAGAAGGGAGGTCAGCATGACGCTCAGCAATCGCAAACGAGCAATGCGCTGCCTGCACGCCATTGCCGCCTACTCGGATGATGACGTGCGAACCAACCTAATCGACTTTCTCGCCGATGCTCGCCACTGGTGCGACCAACATGGCGAGAGTTACGCCGAACTGGATCGGATCGCCTACCAGCACTATCTCGCGGAGCTCTTCGAGAGCAGACGGAGGCAGCCATGAAGCTCACGTCAGCCGTCAATCCGTTCTTCGCAAGCCGCAGGCAATGGCCAAGCCTTTTGCCTGAGGCCGAGCCGTATAAGCCGGTCTACGCCAAGCTGCCGAGAATTCCCGTCAACGCCAGCCCGGTGCCGAGGCTAACCAGCCTCTACCACAGTGCCGAGGCGGGAAACTATGGCGACCGCGGGTACCCCGGTAATTGCGGCGGCAATCTCATCAAAGACCTGCTGCGGTATTTCCGGCCCAAGACGGTCTTCGACCCGATGACCGGCAGCGGAACCTGCCGCGATGTGTGCCTGGAACTCAACATCGCCTGCATCTCAGGCGACATTCATCAGGGCTTCGATGCGTGCGATCCAAACAACTTCTTCGGCGAGTCGGCCGTATTTCAACGACGCAGCTTCGACTTCGTCTGGCTGCATCCGCCCTATTGGCGGCAAAAATTTTACGCGGATGATTTCCGCGATCTTTCCCGCACGCCGACTCTCGACGCTTTCCTGGAGCGTTACGCCATACTGCTCGGGCATTGCGGATACGTCCTGAAGCCTGGCGGCATCATGGCCGTGTTGATGGGCGACTATAGCGACCGCGATGCCGGCTTTGTCCCTCTCACCTACCACACCAAGCGGATTGCGTTCGAGTGCAATCTCAAGCAGCACTCGACCGACATCATCCGCTTTAGCCACGGAGCCAGCAGTGGGCGGAAGGTCTATCGCTCCGCATTCATTCCTGGCTTGCACGACGTGTGCATGGTATTTGAAAAGCCGGATAATTGAAAAGCGCAGACCGATGAAGGACGACATGACTAAGGACCTGTTCCACTGCTGCGCCCTGACTGCGTTTGTGGAGCAGGCCCGTTTGCAGCAAGTCTGGCCCGACCTGGAAACTACCCGCCGCAGGGCGTGCCGCCTCTACGAAGAGGCCCTTTACGCGACGAATCGCGGCAAAATCGAACCATGCGGTTCAAACGCAATTCCCTTTGACGCGACCGCCGGCCGCGTGATAGGCTCTAGCTAAGTGAGGAACCTATGATGTCTCTTCTGTCGACTGCCAGCGAAACCGCCATTTGGGAACGGGTCATCCATTCCGAACGAGGCGATCTGTCGCCCGAGGTTGCACGGTATTTCCTAAACCTGGCGTTCGAGCAGGATGACCTTGATCGGATGCACGACCTGGCAATCAAGAACCAGGAAGGCCTTCTTACAGCCGAGGAGCAGGAGGCCCTTCGCAACTATCGTCAGATTGGGCTGCAACTCGATCTGCTCCGGTCGAAGGCACGGCAGGCCATTCAGCAGGGGCCGTTGTCCTAGGATTGCATGGACACCCTACTTGCCGAGCTTGTGCGAGAGCGGGCCGCACGCTGCTGCGAATATTGCCGCTTGCCGCAGTCGGTTTCCAGCATTTCGTTTGAAATCGACCACATCCTTGCCCGCAAGCACAATGGGCTAACCACCTCCGACAATCTCGCCTTCTCGTGCTTCTATTGCAACAGCCGCAAAGGGCCGAATATCGCGGGGCTGGACCCCGACACTCAGCAGCTTTTGCGTCTCTTCCATCCCCGCTCCGATCACTGGGAGGAGCACTTCAGATGGGCAGGACCGACGCTCCTCGGGATTTCGCCGATCGGCCGAACCACGATCGGTGTTCTCGGCATCAATGAGCCTGATTGCGTACTGCTGCGGACCTCGCTGATTCGCGAGGGCGTGTTTCCACCACCCGCACCCATTCCGGCATCGTGACGCTGAAAGCCTAGTCGGCACCGCTCGCCTACGCTCCGAGAGAGCCGCTTCGGCATCCTGCCTCAGCTTATTGGCTCAGAGCCATTGGGCCATGCGGTCAAGGCAAGCTTCCTGCTGCCTTGTTCTTGCAGAAGCTGTTTTTCAATCACAAATATTTTTTGTCAGACGTCTTCCCTATGCAGAGCATAGGACGTTTTTCACGGTGAAAATTGCATGACAGCCATCAATCAAGCATGAAAGACGGCCAGCTTTCCAGCTTGTCTGCATGAAAGACAGCAAGAAATCTGTCTTGCCAGAATGACAGACAGAAGGACTGCCAGACGGCAAGCAAGCCATCTTGCATGATTGCCAGAATGCAATCCTGAAAGGTTGTCATCCTGACAGATTGATTTCGTGCTTGCATGTTTGCATGAAATCGTGCTATCCGTTGAAGATGATAATTACGATCGCGAATTCTAAGGGCGGTGTCGGCAAATCGACGCTCGCCGTTCACCTGGCGGCCTGGCTCCACGAGCAGGGTTGCCGGGTCACGCTTGCCGATTGCGACACGCAGCAGTCCAGTTCCGAGTGGATTCGCGAGGCCGTTCCGGGGGTAAAGGCTGTGCGCCTCGATAACCCCGACGTGATCCTGAATGAATTGCCGAATTTGAGTCAGGATTCCGACTTCGTCATAGCCGACGGCCCAGGCAGTCAGACCGAGACCAGCCGCGCGCTGCTATTGCGGGCCGACCTGGCAATCGTCCCTTGCAAAGCGAGCATGCTTGAGATCAGGGCATTGGCTAAAGCTACCGAGGTGCTCCGGCAAGCCCAGGACATCCGCAAGGGAGTCCCGAAGGCGGTCATTGTCCTGAGCATGATCGGCATGCACTACCGTCTGACCAAGGACATGAAAGACGCCGCCGCGGCGCTATCGTTACCGCTCGCATCCAACGCCATGATCTTGCGCCAGATTTATGCCGACGCACCGGGGCAGGGAGCTGTCGTCTGGCACATGGGGTCGCGGGCACGCGACGCCGCCAATGAAGTGAACGCGCTATTTCGTGAGATTCTGCCGGAGGTGGCCAAGAAACGCGCCGTGCGAAACGACACGTCGCGAAAGCGTAGGACCATTCAGAAATGAGTGATCGACGCACACTCATCGAGGGCCTGAAATCAACGCCGCCGCGAACCGACGACGGCAAGGAAAAGGAATTCGTCTACGGAGACAAGACTAGGCCGACGCAGAGCGTGACGCCGACTACCCCAACGATCAACCGGGTGCCCATCAGTACACGCATGCGGGAAGACTTTGCCAAAGCACTTAAACGCGCCTCCCTGGAACGCCAATTGAAAGGGCTAGAACCCAACACGCTGCAAGATATCCTGGAGGAAGCAATCGAGCCCTGGCTCCGCAGCAACGGCTATATCTCCTGATTTACTCACTAGGAGCGGGGAGAGCCAGCGCTTTGGCCAGCGGCAATTCCGTCTGGCGATTTCCGTCTCTGAGGTGGTATGACCGGACGAAGGCCAGGCGGTCGCCGTTGAACATGAACCGGATGTTGACGAAGAACACGCCGTCGCTCGGGCTGCGAAAGAGAAATTCTTTCTCCAGTAGCTCACGCACGCCACGCTGATACGTGCGATCGCTCATTCCATGGTCCTTGGCGACGTACTGGTTGAGCTTGATTTCGTCCGAGCCCGGTTTCGCCCGCATCTGCAAGTACACGAGCTCAAACAACTGGATGCCGGTCTTCGACAGGCCAGCGGCTTGCTTGATGCCGTCAAGGAACAGCTTGACGAATCGGCTACTGTCGACTTCTTCTTCCCACCAGAAGCCCATGCCACCGATGCCTTTGATTTCGCCGCTGGTGTTGTCAACGATCACCGCCGCTTTGCCGCCCGGCACGTTATATCGCTTTGCGCGAGTCGGCAGTCCGTTCGCTTGAGGCACACTTGGGTTCGTGCGATAGACCGGGAAGCCCCGCTTCACGCTGACTTGATTCGAGGGAAGCGTGGTAATCTGGCGCTCTTCCGTCATTTCCGTTCTCCATTTTGTCGCTGCACAGTCAGCACACTGGCAGATGTCCGACAAAAGCGCAAGGAGTTTTTGTCGGCCAGCCGTCCGATGGTGACGGCCAACCGCCCAATTGTGTCGTTTCGGATCGAGCCATTTCAGAGGGTTACGTGACTTGCCTTTCTTACTCTAAAAACTCCCCTGAATGGAACCGCCGACGGAGCGCGCCCAACACGCTGGCGACGGCGGCGGCGGGCGCAGCTCATCATTTCCAGAGACACTTTCGCTCTTTGCCTGTGGATAACTGGCGATTTAAGGCATCGTCGCGGCGGGTTTCTGCAAACAGTTCAAGCGAGGAGCGAAAAGGCATTCAGGAAGAATCACCCGGCCAACCTGATATGCCCCTCATTCGCATTTTTGATCGCCCAAACGGAAGCGAATTGGACCCAATCGGATCGCGTCCACCGCAAATGTCTTGGCATAAGTAGGCTGCCAGGCGTTTGCACGCAGCAGTGATTGACAGCAACTTCTAGCAACTGTCAAATGCCTGGGTCCAGGCACGTCCGATTTCTCGGGGGCAAACCCTTTCGTCGGTGAGACTTGCGATGACGAACGCCATTCATGACTTCGTGCTGACAATTGACGAACGCGCTACGTACCTGAAAGTCGGCAAATCAACACTTTACAAGCTAGCACGGGTGGGAGGGTCCCCGGCCAGAAGGTTGGCCGTCACTGGCGTTTCCGCAGGGAAACCATTGACCACTGGCTCGACGACCAAGCCGAGCGCGACAAATGAACGATTACAACGAAGCCGACACTAGCGCCAATTTGATTGGCCGGCCGTCCACCGCTGCGGATCGACCGAGGACTTAATCCGGCGCGAGGAAACGCAGGCACGGTTGAGATCATCGGCCGCAAACCACTGCGCCGTGCGCGCCTTAAGGTCGGCTAATCGCGATCGCATTGCTTCACTTACCTTTCCGGTACTCAAAAGAGATGACTTCAGCCGAAAGCCAACTCGAAGCCGAGCTGATTGAGAAGCTACGTGACCTCAAGTACGAGGTCCGTGCGGATATTCGCGACCGTGCCACGCTAGAGAGGAACTTTCGCGCGAAGTTCCAATCACTTAATCACGTCAAGTTAACTGACGGCGAGTTCCAACGTCTCCTGGACGAAATCGTCACTCCCGATGCCTTCACCGCCGCCCACACGCTCCGCGATCGCAATGCCTTCGTCCGCGACGATGGCACCCCGCTCAACTACACCCTCGTCAACATCGACGACTGGTGCAAAAACACCTTCGAGGTCGTCAGCCAGCTGCGCATCAACACCGACAACAGCCATCATCGCTACGATGTCATTCTGCTGATCAACGGCGTGCCCGTCTTGCAGATCGAACTCAAGACCCTCGGCATCAACCCCCGCCGCGCGATTGAACAGATCGTCGAGTACAAGAACGATCCTGGCAACGGCTACACGCGCACGCTCCTCTGCTTTGTCCAGCTCTTCGTCGTTACCAACCGCGACTCCACCTACTACTTTGCAAACAACAACTCCCGTCATTTCGCCTTTAACGCCGACGAGCGGTTTCTGCCCATCTACGAACACGCAGACGAGAACAATCGGAAAATCAGGGGCCTCGATGCCTTCGCCGACAAGTTCCTTCCCAAGTGCACCCTCGGCCAGATAATCAGCCTCTACATGGTCCTCGTCGCCAGCGAGCAAAAGCTCCTAATGATGCGGCCATATCAAATCTACGCCGTCAAAAACATCGTCGAGTGCATTGAGAAAAACCTCGGCAACGGCTACGTCTGGCACACCACCGGCAGCGGCAAGACACTTACCAGTTTCAAGGCGTCCACGTTGCTCAAGGCCAATCCCACGGTCGAAAAATGCCTGTTCGTTGTCGACCGCAAGGACCTCGACCGCCAGACCCGCGAAGAGTTCAACCGCTTCCAGGAAGGTTGCGTCGAAGAGAACACCAACACCAGAGCCCTCGTCGATCGACTGCTTTCCGACGATGCCGCCGACAAGGTAATCGTCTGCACCATTCAGAAACTGGGGCTTGCGCTGGACGAAAACAGCAAGCGAAACAAGGGGCGGCAAAAGAAGGGCTTGGCCACGTACAAGGATCTTCTCGAACCGCTCAGCGACAAACGCATTGTCTTTATATTCGACGAATGCCACCGCTCACAGTTCGGCGACAACCACCAGACCATCAAAGAGTTCTTCCCCAACGCCCAGCTCTTTGGATTCACGGGAACGCCCATTTTCGAGAAAAACGCCAGCTACAAGCGCATTGAAGGGGACGTCCAGACGCTCAAAACCACGCAGGATCTCTTCCAGAAGGAGCTGCATGCCTACACGATCACCCACGCCATCGACGATCGCAACGTCCTTCGTTTCCACGTCGACTACTACAAGCCCGAAGGCAAGGAAATCAAAGCCGGCGAAACGCTTGCCAAACGCGCCATCGTAGATGCCATCCTTGCTAAGCACGACGCGGCCACCGGCGGACGCAAGTTCAATGCCCTTCTTGCCACTGCCAGCATCAACGACGCGATCGAGTACTACGCCATCTTCAAGCAGGCGCAGGCCGAGAAGGAGCAAACTGAACCCGAGTTCGTCCCACTCAGGATTGCCGCCGTCTTCTCACCGCCCGCGGACGTCAGCGCCGACGTCCGTCAGCTTCAGGAAGATCTGCCCCAGGAACAGGAAGACAACAAGCACGATCCCGAAGCCAAGAAGAAGGCGCTTGAAACTTTCATCGCCGACTACAACGTCCGCTTTGGCAACAACCATCGCGTCGAGGAGTTCGACCTCTACTACCAAGACGTTCAGAAGCGCATCAAGGATCAGCAGTATCCGAACGAGGATTTCCGCAAGGTCGACCCGGAACAGAAGTGTGAGCACAAGATCGACATCACCATCGTCGTCGATATGCTCCTGACCGGCTTTGACAGTAAATACCTCAACACGCTCTACGTCGACAAGAATCTCAAGCACCACGCGTTGATCCAGGCCTTCAGCCGGACCAACCGCGTGCTCAACGACACCAAACCCTACGGCCACATCCTCGACTTCCGCGGCCAGCAGGAAGCAGTCGATTCCGCCATCGCTCTCTTCTCCGGCGTGAAGGTCGAGCAGGCTCGCAAGATTTGGCTCGTTGACAAGGCCCCCGTCGTCATCGATAAGCTCAAGGAAGCCAGGACGGCACTCGACAACTTCATGCAGTCGCAGGGCCTCACGGGCAAGCCCGACGACGTCGCCAACCTCAAGGGAGACGACGCCCGGGCCGCCTTCATCAAGCACTTCAAGGAAGTGCAACGACTTCAGACCCAACTCGACCAGTACACCGACCTCACCCCCGAGCAGGAACAGACGATCCAGACCATCGTGCCTCAGGAGGACCTGAACGCCTTCCGCGGCCAATACCTTGAAACCGCCCAGCGGCTACGGGAGCAACGTGAAAAGCCCGGCGCGACCACCACCCCGACCGTCGATCAGCTCGATTTCGAGTTCGTTCTCTTCGCCAGCGCGGTGATCGACTACGACTACATCATGAAGCTCATCACCGACTTCCAGGCCAAGCCGGCCGGCAAGGCGACGATGAATCGCGAGCAGCTCATCGGGCTGATCGCCGCCGACTCGAAGTTCCTCGACGAGCGGGACGCGATTACCGAATACGTCCGCGGCCTCAAGGCGGGCGAGGGCCTCGACGAGGCCGCCATCCGCGCCGGCTACCAGCGGTTCAAGGATCAGAAGCACGCCGCCGAGCTTGCCGCCGCCGCTCAGAAGCACGGCCTGACGACCGAAACGCTCCAGTCGTTCGTCGATACCATCCTCAGCCGCATGATTTTCGACGGCGAACAGCTCACCGAACTGCTCTCCCCGCTGGAACTCGGCTGGCGCGATCGCACGGAAAAGGAACTGGCCCTGATGGCCGACCTCCTCCCGCTGTTGAAGAAACGCGCCGGCGGGCGGGACATCACCGGTTTGAGTGCCTATGAGGAATAAACACCCGGAAGCGGCACGGCGCAAGCCGTCCGGTGTTAGACTAACTTACGAAACCGGGCGGCTTGCGCCGCACCGCTAAAACTTCCAACAACTCCGCTTTGCGACGATTATGACCGACGATCCTCTCGCATATTTCTTGACTTGGACGTGCTACAGCACTTGGTTGCCGGGCGATGAGCGGGGCTGGACGAAATGGCACAAGGGTGAACAGATTCCACAACCGTT
>Ga0182024_10021221_pt1 | contig 11801 bp, 11 predicted proteins | sample P32metaG_FD_120480 | JGI IMG/M metagenome (GOLD analysis project Ga0182024, IMG submission 120480) | Permafrost microbial communities from Stordalen Mire, Sweden - P3-2 metaG (Illumina Assembly) | ecosystem: Environmental > Terrestrial > Soil > Wetlands > Permafrost | place: Sweden: Stordalen... | reverse complement strand
TACATTCAGGGAGACACCCATCACAACGAGAGCGCGCACACCACTGTTGCGGAGTAGTGAATCCAGCGAAGATCCAGTGAGCGGACTCAGTCCGTGAAAGCGAGGCAGCACAATGTCGGTATCGAACGGGCCCAGATCGCTGACCGGCCGAACCGAGTCGGAGCCAGGCTGGTTGTCCATGCCAAGCTTGCGCGCCGCGACGAACAGTCGTGCATTGGTATTGCGTCCCAGACCTTGCGGCAGATTCTCGGCGGTGCAATGAATCACGGGAACCCCAACCCGACGCGCACCCCCAAGCACCTTCGCCGCGTGCGGGAGGAGGGAGGACTCGTGAACCACTTCGGCCAATGCGCTGAGTCGAGAGGTCGGGCCCACCACCCCTTCTTGGAGTTCCTGGACCAGAACCGCGCAGCGATCGGGCACCAGGAGCTCGCGCAGGCGCTTGCCCGCTTGGTCCGGCTCGTGACCGCTTGGCATGACGGGCGCCTGGCGAGACATGTGCTCAGGGGCGCCTGAGAATCAGACCGGTCCGACTGGCACAGACCAATGCAATCTCTGGATCGGCCAGTTGATTCTGCGACGTGCCACGGAGTTGCCGCACAGCTTCGGCGGTCAGGTTCAGTCCGTGGATGTAGCCCTCGCCGATCAAGCCGCCGTTGGTGTTGCAGGGAAGACTGCCCAGCGGTCCTAGGTTCCCGTCCGCGATGAAGTCCTTCGCCTCCCCTGGGCCGCAGAATCCGAGAGCCTCGAGTTGCATCAGAAACATCGGGGTGAACGCGTCGTAGATCATCGCGACGTCAATGTCGGATCTCTTGAATCCGTACCCCTCGAAAAGCTTGTTCGCCATGGCCGCACACCCCGCCATGACCGCAATGTCCTCTGCGTAGTGGTTGCTGGCGATCTCCTCTTCGAAGAGAGCCGTGTTCGCGACCGCGCTGATCAGCACGGGCCGGTCACTTCCGAGTGCACGCTCAGCGGAGGTAATGATCAGCGCCACCGAGCCATCGGTTTCCTGACAGCAGTCGAAGAGTCGAATAGCCGGCTCGGCGATCCAGCGCGAGGCCTGGTGCTCGTCCAGCGTGATCGGCTTCTTGTAAAAGTGGGCATTCGGATTATTCGCGGCGTAGTCCCGGAACTGCACGACAGCACGGCCAAAGTCCTCGCTCGTGACGCCGAAGGTGTGCATGTAGCGGACGGAATTGAGCGACATCCACGACGCCGGCGTGAGGACGCCGTACGGAGTGCACCATTGCATCGCTGTGGAGCCCGAATGTGACGACGTCCCCCTTCCCCCGACCGCTGCCCGACCGAAGCGCTCGCCCGACCGCGCCTTGATGGCCCGGTAGACCACGACCACGTTGGCGACCCCAGATGCCACCGCCGCGGCCGCGTGGAGGAGTACGCCCTGTGAGCCACCACCCCCGTACGGGACCCGACTGGAGAAACTGATCTCCGGAATGCCGAGGGTGCGGACGAGCTCGGTCTCCTCGACGGGATCGATCGTGTAGCTGACCAGCCCGTCCACGTCGGCGGTCGTGAGTCCCGCATCGGCGAGCGCGGCCAGGATCGCCTCTGCGGCCAGCTGCGTCTCGCTGCGACCTGCCGCCTTCGAGAACTCCGTCTGACCCATGCCAACGACCGCGGTGGCGTCGCGGAGTCGACTAGTCATCGGCCTTCGCCTTGGGCTTGAAGACCGGGACCGCGGCATCGTGGCGCGTCGGACGAAAATCGACGGTCACCGGCATGCCGATCGTGATCTCGGATGGGTCGACCTCGACCAAGTTCGACAGCACCCGGACACCCTCATCGAGATCGATGAGGGCGGCGAGCACGGGGTACTCGAACGCCGGGTTCTGCGGGTGATGAAGGATGGCGTAGCTGTAGACCACGCCCTCCCCTACCAGGTCGATGACCTCGAACTCGAGCGAGTGACACGCCGGGCACATGGGACGAGGAGGATGTCGCAACCGGCCACACTGCTGGCATCGCTGCGTGACGAGGCGACCTTCGCGTGCGGCGTCCCAAAAGAAGTGGTTGTCATCACTGAGGAGAGGCGCGGGACGGGAGACCTCGCCTGTCTCGGTCACAGCGCACCGTCCAGGACCGCACGTCCCTCCACCATGGATTCGATCTGGGCGGCGGAGTAACCCAATTCATCCAGGATCTCCCTGGTGTGCTCCCCGCAGGCGCACGGGCCCCGCTGGATGACCGGCTCGGAGGGGCTGATGTTGACGAGCAGGCCAGGGTCTTCGAATCGGCCCACCGCGCTCGAACGGGTCTCACTGATCAGGCCCAGTCGTCTGGCGTCGGGATCGTCGAAGAGGTTCCGGCAGAAGGACTCGTCGACCACCTCTATCGGCACACCCCCGTCGTCGAGGGCGGCAAAGGCCTCCGACGCTACGGCGGTCTCGAAGTACGACTCGAGCCAGCTCGCCACCGACTCTGCATCGTCTCCCGTAGGCTCGCCCGGAATCAACGTCGCCAGCTTCGCCTGCGCCTGACTCGTGAGGGCGGCCAGGAAGACCCACCCGCCGAGCGCGCATTGGTAGAGCCGGTAGTAGGGGGAGAGCCCGAACTGATCGCCGTCCACCTGACCCCAGTCCGGTGTGGTGCCATCCGAATGGATCCAAGCATAGGACGTGTGCAGGAGCCCGGCGTTGACGATGGAGGTGCTCACCGCTTGGCCTTCCCCGGCCCTGTCTCGGTGGTACAGGGCGGTCGTGATGGCGATGGCCGCCAGGAGGGCATTGCCGGTGTCCCCCATGTTGGACCGGCTCCAGAGCGGAGGGTTGCCGGCGCCGCACGCGCCGTCCTCCCACTCCGTTCCCGTCATGGCCGCGGCGTTCTGGTCGGTGCCCGGCAGATCGGATCTGGGACCCTTCTCGTAGCCCCGAGTGTTGCAATAGACGAGTCGTGGATACCGCTCATGCAGGGTCTCGTAGTCGAGACCCAACCTGCCGGCCGCTCCAGGCCTCCAGTTCAGCGTGATCACGTCAGAACCCTGCAGCAGCTTCTCCAGCACTTCCCTGCCGTCCGGGTTCTTGAGGTTCAGCGAGATGCTGCGTTTCCCTCGGTTCACGCCGAGACCCATGTGTGTGCCGTTCCAATACTTGTCGTACAGAGCGTTGACCTTGATGACATCGGCCCCCAAGTCGGCGAGCGCACGCCCCGTGAATGGCCCCGCGACCCCGAGCCCGAGGTCGAGGACCCGGACCCCGGCCAGGGGGTGCACGAGCGACTCCTCGGAGCCAAGAGCAGGTCCGGGGCCCGCTGGGGCGGAACGTGCCTCGGCAAGCACCTCCTCGGTGTGTTGACCCGAGCGTGGCGCCGGCCCGGCGACGGTCCCAGGCGTCGACGAGAACTCCAGCAATGGTCCGGCGTGGTGAATCGGTCCGTGCTCGGGATCGTCGACCTCGACCACGCAGCCATCGGCGAGGAAGGACTTGTCGGCGAGCGCCTCTCCCGGCGGCCTGACCGTCGTCATCCCAAGACCCGCCTCCTCCCCTGCCGTCACCCACTGGTCGGATGGGAATTTCTTGAACGCCTCCTCCAGCTGCGGGTAGAGGAAGATGCCCGCCAACAGTCCGTCCGACTCCATGGAGACACGATCAGGATCGTCCCGGTATGAAGTGTCGAGCCCGATCGATGAGAGTGTGTCCCCTTCGGAAGCGCCCAGGACCCAGCGGGGGCGGAGTGTCCAGTGATGGACCCACTTGCCGTCCGCGCATTCGAAGAGGCCCTCGATCGACCGCGAGTCGACGGGCCACATCCAGTACAGCGGCGCATCTGGGTTCTCGACGCGCTGCCAATTCAGGCACGACGCGGCCAATGCGCCCTGCAGCAGCGATGTGGTCACCCGCTGGCCTCGGCCGCTGATCTGTCGAGCGCGCAGGGCTGCAGCGATCCCCAGCGTGGCGAAGTACGTCGCGCCGATGCTGGGCCACGGGGTCCGCGGGAAGATTGGCCCTTCCCGATCGGCACCACGGACGAGCCCTTCGGGCGCCCCGAACTCGGGGTACGGCCCGGGACGGCCATTGATGAACTCCATGGCTGTCCCCCGTCGCCCCTTTTGGTCAAAAAGAAGGCCGGTCCGGGCAGCGACAAGCCCGTCGTAGCCCGGACGGTCACGGTGGGTGGGGTGCTCCCCGTAGGCCGTGATCGAACAGGTAATGATCTGGGGATTGAGTGCACTCAGGGCGTCGTGGTCGATCCCGAGCCGTTCGGTCGTCCCCAACGAGAAGCTGTCAACGACCACATCGGACGCCCGGGCCAGCGCGTCGAAGTGCCGCCGTCCGTCGGAGCTCTGCAGATCGAGGAGGGCACTGCGCTTGCCCCGATTCCAGACCCGGTACCCGGTCTGCTGCGCAAATGGATCGCCCAGGGGCGGCTCGATGCGTATGACGTCAGCCCCGTTGTCGGCAAGGAACATGGTGGTCATCGGGCCGGCCATACCCCAGGACAGGTCGAGAACGCGCAATTGTGCGAATGCTCCAGCCATACGACTTCACCCCTTCACATTCTGATGGGTCGACCATAGCACTTACTATGTCGCAGGAGATCAGAGGTGTCCGCTGTCTCCCCCGTGGCGTGTGCCGGCGGCTCGGCCCTGGCCGGTCCGAGTCATCGGCGACCGGAGCGGCGATCACCGGACACCTGGAACACCGGGCCGCCGGGATCGATTACGAACGGCCATCGCCCGCAGTCCGCCCGGTGGCTCACACTTGACCGCTACCAGGGAATACCGGCGCGTAGGTCACCACCGCATGCGCAACCAGCTCCTCCCGCCCGGAGCGGTGGATTGCCGTGTCAACGACGCAAGATCTTCTTCCGAACCGAAGGAGTCTTCCCTCGACGAGCAAAACGCCCACCGGCGCGGGCCTGAGAAACTCCATTGAGACGGAGGTGGTAAAAGCTTCGGAGCCTTTCGGGGAGCGAGAGATGGTGACGAGGTAGGCGATTGTGTCGACCAACGTGAACAGCATCGGGCCGGCGACCATCCCCCCTGGGCGAGTATGCCCGTCTTCGAAGGTGACGCGCGCCACAAGTCGTTGCGCGGACAACTCGTCTATCTCCAGCGCAGCGACCGGGCGACCCCCCATCGCCTTGTGGTAGCGAGCAAGGAGCTCCTCGTCCGTGTGGGTGACCGCCTCGAGCCCGTCTGCGGCGCGCGGAACCATCAATCTGGTCCCTTCGAGAGTCTTCGACTCCCCCCAGCCGTGTCGTCGGCGGTCGACAGCGTCGTGCTGCATCGCACGAACTCGGCAAATTGCTGAGGATGGCTCACATGAGCGGTGTGGCCGGCGCCTGCGATCGTGAACAAGTCCGCGCCAAGCGACTTGGCCAGCCTGGTCGCGGCTTCCTGGGCGAACGGCCACGTCTCAAGGCCGACGCCGAACAGGGTGGGTACGGTGAGGTCCTCCCAGCGAAATGGCGGACTGAGTCCGATGACGACGTCGCTCTGAAAGGCCACGCCCTCTGCACGCCGTCGCACCTTCAGTTCTTCGGGGAGGCGCCGCCACGCCTTCTCCCCCACCATCGATACGTACACTCGCTCGGCGAGGGCATCCGTGTCGACCTCGGCCGACATTGCCTCGAGCCCCCGACGGACCGACGTGGGCCAGAATTCCATCCAGGGCACCTGAGGCTCCCAGAGGCCGAGTCCCCGGAACCGGCCGGGGTGTTGGATTGCTGCCGACGCGGCCACGACGCATCCAAAACTGTGTGCGACAACCGTGGTGGGTTCGTCGTCCATGACGCCAAGCAGGTCGTCGACATGCTGCGCCAGTACGGCGGGGGTGCCCGCCGGGAGGGATTCGCCGTAGCCCCGGCGGTCATACTCGACGACCCTGAGATCGGGCAGGTGTTCCACCACCGGCAGAAAACTCTTGGCTCGATCCATGGCGCCATGCACCAACACCACCTTGGACACGGTGGGATCGCGAGGTCCTTGTTGTGTGACGGCGATGCTCACGTCGATTGCTCTGCCGCTCAATCGGTCGATCACGCGCTCGGATCACCGAAAATCGACTGAAGGATGGCATCGAGCGTGAACCGAAAGACCCGGTCAAGGTCGACCTCTTGTTGGAGTGTGGCGCTCATTGTCTCGTCGATCTCCGTGTCTCCCTCGGCCCATACCTGGGCGCCGCGCACCCTGTAGTCGGGTGAGAGTGCATCTTCCAGCACGATGAATCCACCCAGATGGAGCAGTATGGTCGCCACGGCAAAGGCCGCCTCTTCACCGTGCAGGCCACTGGCAGTCAGCTCGCGGGCCAGCACCGCTTGGGCCTTCGTGAAGATGGCCTCACCACGGCCCTGTGTCTTCGATAGCGCGATGAGCTGGGGATGAGCCCGTACCTCTCGCAGGAGAGCGTTCGAAATGGACGCAATGCGTTCGGCCGGCGTGCGGCCGCGTGGCGAGATACTGCCGAACTGATCGGTGATCTCCCCGATCAACCTGTTGAAGAGCTGGTCCCGGTTGCCGACGTGCCAGTACACGGTCGGGGTCCCGACGCCGAGTTCGGCAGCCAGCTTGCGCATGCTGAATGCTTCGACCCCGCTCTCCTCGATCATCTTCATTGCTGTGGCCAGCACCTTGTCGCCTGTGATGGAAGGACCGGTGCTGGCTGCTCCAGCCGACCCTGTCTTTGGTTTCTGCACCACGACTTCCTAGCTCAGTTCCCCGAGCCAACCCGGCGGCGGCACAACGCTATTTGAAGTCCCTCGGATCTGGCACGCCAGGCGGTGTGCCCTCGTGGTACTCCACGAACTCCACCAGATAGCCGTCAAAATCCTTCACGTAGGCCATCGTCACTGGCCAGCGCTCAAGCCGACTCGGGGGCGACACCGACTCGCACCCCGCAGCAATCGCCGCGTCGTACAATGCCACGCAATCGTCGGTGTTCACGTAGAGCTTCCACAAGGCGGTTCCCATGTCGATCGGGCCGTCCCTGTCGAGGTGTTGAGCGAGCTGCATGCGACTGCCCCCGGCAGGGGACTGCAGCACTGCTTCCTTGATATTCGGGATTTCCGTTCGGCTCTGCACCGGAATTCCCATGATGCCCTCCCAGAAGTCAATAGCCCGTTCGAGATCACTGACGTTGATGCAGTACTGAGAAAGAATCGACACCATTGCACTACCTCCTGTCGTACGATCTCGCAAGCCAACCATCATCCTCTCGACGAGATCTCAGCTTCGCTCGTACATTTGCCCGCTGGAAACGCACCACGACCGCACGTGGAGTCGGGGGCCCAAGACTCTCCTCCTAGTCAGAGACGGTCACGGGAAGGACCTCCACGCCGGACAACCATGGTCGACCGGCCGCTTCGACGTCTTTCCACTTCTGGAGGTCCACCCCGCCGGTCTGCCCGAGATCCTCCGGAGTGGGCCCGACGCGATCGGCGAGAGACTGCAGCTTGCCGACATCGAAGTTGTAGACCTCTGCCGCAGTGAGCCCGAGGATCTTTCGCGAATCGTCAACCGGACAATCCCAGAAGGTGTCGCGAAGCCACTGGCGCGTGTGGGGCCACGTACCTTCGGGGTGGGGGAAGTCGTTGCCCCACATGATGTTGCCGACGCCGATTTCGAAACGACGGGCGATTTCGCGGCGGCGAGTGTTGGACGACCCGATGAAGACATTGCGATCGAAGTACTCGCTCGGGAGCATCTTCAACTTCGGGGCGATGTCCCCCATCTTCTTGGTGGCGTGCTCGTTCATGTACGCGATGTCGGATCTCCACAGGAGGTCGGCTGCCCACCACGACCCTCCCTCGGTGATGGCGAACTTGAGGCCTGGGTGGCGCTCGAAGGCACCGGACCAGAGCAGGAACCACATCGGCCGCATCGTCCAGAAGATGGTCTCGTTGGCGTAGATGCCGAGATCGGTCCCGATCTCCTCGCGCGGTGCGGGTCCCGTGTGGGTGTGGACGACCATCTCGAGTTCCTCGCACACGGTCCAGATCGGCTCGTATCGGGGGTCGTTGTACGGAGCGTAGGGACGCCACATCGCGGGAATGAGGACTCCACCCAAGCCGGAGGTCTTGGCCCTCCGGATCTCGGCAACGGCAGCGTCAATGTCGTGGAGAATGGGAACGATCGCCAGGCCGCACCGCCGTTCCGGACTGTCGCTGCACAGTTCGGCCAGCCAGCGGTTGTGAGCCTGGGCCCCTGCCATCAGCAATGTCGGGTCGTACTCCCCACTCGCGCCCAGGCCGGCGCCGAACGGGGCTGACGCACCTCCCAACACTGCGTCAGCGTCGGGGAAGATGACCTCGCCCACCACACCGTCCGCCTCGAGCTCAGCGTCGCGGCGAGCGGCATCCCATCCGCCGCGGAGCCCCTCCTCGTTCTCGTCGTACCAGTCCTTCACGAACTCGAGCTTTTCCACCTCGGCGTTCATTGGGGCGCGGAGCGCAGCACGCTGCTCCAGGTCTTTGTCGAAAGCTTCCCGGTACTGAGGTTCGAGATACTCCTTGTACTGGGCATCAGGGAGACCCGCGTGGGTGTCGGATGAGATGATCAGGTAATTCTCGGTCACCACGGCTTCACATCTCCTCCGGCAAAGGCAAGCGAATGGGAATCAGCAGGTACGGTTTCGAGCGGCACGTTTACCTCGCCGACGCGGGGCCCAACCCGAGCGGCGACATCAGCAAGCGCATCGAGATCGAAGCCGTAGACGCGGGCGGCATTGCCGCCGAGCATCGGCCCCACCTCATCGGCGTCTATCCCGGCAAAGGTGTAGCGCAGGGCTTCAGTGGTGTAGGGGTACGTTCCCTCGATGTGCGGGTAGTCCTGGCCCCACATGATCTTGTCGACGCCGATGTCGTAGCGGAGCGGCGCTTCGTTGGGACGGAGAAAGCTGGCCCCGACGAAGCAGTTGTTTCTCCAGTAGAAACTCGGCGGCTCGGGGATCTCCTTGACCAGCTCGGCACCGAAATGGGCCTCTGCGTTTCCGATGTCGGTGAAGCGGCTGTACTGATGGTCGAGCATGTTGAGCGTGGCGGGAATCCAACCCGATGACTGCTCGGTGAGCACCAATTTCAGGCGGGGATAACGGGCAAAGACGCCCCCAAATGCCATGTGCCAGAAGACCCGATGGGAGAACCAGCCGAGCTCCACCATGAAGATGGCCATGGAAGCCAGATGTTCGCCCATCTCGGGACCGGCTGCTCCGGAATGGTTGTTCACCGGCATGTCGAGATCCTGGCAAGCGGCCCAGATCGGCTCGTAGTCGGGGGCGCAGAGCTGAGGCAGTCCCGAGTCGGGTGGCACGCCCGGCAGCAGGACCCCGCCGAAGAGTCCGTGCTCTCGCGCCCAGGTGATCTCCGCGACGGCGTCATCGACGTCGTTGAGGAAGACTTGGGCCAGGCCGGCGCGCCGACCCGGAGCGTCAGCGCAGAAGTCAGCCAACCATCGATTGTGCGCCCGAAGGCCGGCCCAGCGAAGCTCATATGTATCCGACGTCGGCGGCCGCGCCAGGAGATTGCCGGATGGGAAGAAGGGCGGAATCGTATTTGGGAACAGGACTTCCGCAACCACACCATCATCCTCGAGCTCGCGGAGACGAGCGGCCGAATCCCAATTGCGATAGGCCGTCTCCCCCTGCAGATCGGCGTACGGGTTCACATAGGACTTCGCCCAGACATCGAACTCGTCGAGATAACGGCGTTCGAGGTACTCCCTGTAATCCAGCATCTCCGCGCCGGCGTGACCGTCGGCAGAGATCACGGTGTAGCGATCATCGATGAGTGGCTGCATTTCATACCCCCCCAAGGGCCTATGACAGCGTTATAGTACAACCACAAATCATATGCAATCATTGGTTTGCTGCCACTGCATGTGGGGCGGGAAGCGTCGGCTGCGACGGAGTGGTGCCGGCCTGCGAGTCAGCACGTCAAACAAGGGGAGGTCGAGATGAAAGACGTCGTCGGCAAGGTCGCGGTTGTCACAGGTGGGGGGCAGGGCATCGGGCGGGCGTTGGCAGAGCGCTTCGGTGCCGAGGGGATGAAGGTGGTGGTAGCGGACGTCGTTCCCGCGTTGGTCGAAGCGACGACCACCGAGTTGGCGGACAACGGTCTTGAGGTCATCGGCGTGGTGACCGACGTCACCTCACTCGAATCGGTTGAGGCCTTACGCGATGCGACGCTCGAGCAGTACGGGGCGGTCCATCTCGTCTGCAACAACGCAGGGATCGGCTCTGGATCCGAAGGTCAGTTGTGGGAGCACCATGTCAATGACTGGCGCTGGTCCCTCGACGTCAATGTGATGGGCGTGGTGAACGGCATCCATGCATTCGTTCCCACCCTCCTCGCGCAGGGTGAGGAGGGCCACGTCGTGAACACGACGTCCAGCAACGGCGGCTTCACCCCTCTCATCAACAGCGCCGTCTACGCGACCACGAAGGCCGCTGTTACCACCATCACCGAGTGCCTCTGGGGCCAGCTCCGAGAGGTCGGCGCGAAGGTCAGCGCATCGTTGCTCTACCCGTCGACGTTCTCACCGGGGATGCTCAACACAGGCATCTGGCGGCCCGGCGCTAATCGCCCCGAGCGATACGACAGGCCGGGTGCACCCCCGCAGGAAGGGCGGGACGCGCTGGGCGCCTACCTGCAGCGCATGGAGGACGTTGGTTTGGAGGTGCAGTTCGCGCCCTTGTCGGAGGTGGCCGACATCTGCTTCGACGGGATCCTCAATGACACGTTCTGGATCAGCGTCCCCCAGGATCGGCAACAACAAAAGATCCGGGACCGCGCCGCGTCACAGATCGACGGCAGCCCCCCCGAGTACCTTCTCGAAGCCAACATGATGACGTCCAAACCGATCGACTCGAAGATCTGACCGGAGCCGAGCGCAAAGTGGAAGTTCCCAATAGAAGAGAGAGCAGACTTCGATGATACGGATGAGCGTCCTCTACCCCACAACCGAAGGTTACGTCTTCGATCACGACTACTACCGGGACCACCACGTGCCCCTGGCTCTCCGAACATGGGGGCTCGAGCGAGCCGAGATCGACAAGGGTGTCGATGGCCCGTACATCGCAGCCGTCCACTTTCGGTTCGATTCCCGCGAGGCGATGGCTGCAGCTCTGTCGGGTGAGGGCTCGACGCAGGTAACCGCCGATGTCGCGAACTACACCAACATCACCCCCGTCGTGCAGATAAGCGAGATCGTCTGAGGTCCGTCGGCGCTCGGGTGCCGAGTAGCTACAACCCGATTCTACATTTGTCATTGTCCTGAAGGATGTGGCCTCTGTTTGTTTCCATGAGGCGCAACTCTGCGACCGTGTCGTACAGGTGGACATAAATGAAACGACGTTCTAGTATGCGCTGATTGCCGTTCTCGTCGGCAGAGTGGACCCGCGGACGATAGGAGGCTCGCTCGAATGGTCATGCCCCAGGGCATAGGTGCGATCGACACCATGTTGGGCTTCCCCCATCGGGACATGAAGGAGGTCTATCGGTTCATTACCCGACAGACCAGGGACACCCAGTCCAAGGAGGAATTCGACTTTCCGGTCGAGTACATGTTCAAAGACGTTCCCGAGAAGGCGCTGCAGGACGTCGACGACCCGATAGCCGTGACGGTGCGGGAAATGGACCTCTGGGGTATCGACAGGGGGCTGATCGGGGTGGGTGACCCTGCCGGTACAGGTGCCGAGGCGCTGAAGCGATTCCCTGATCGATTCATCCCGTCGTCGAGCGCTGATCCCAATGAGGGTATGGCGGGGATCAATCGCCTCGTTCGCGAGCATGAGACCTTTGGGACCCGGGCCATCGGTGTGTTTCCCGCTGGCACATTCCCCCAG
>Ga0182024_10021220_pt1 | contig 11801 bp, 8 predicted proteins | sample P32metaG_FD_120480 | JGI IMG/M metagenome (GOLD analysis project Ga0182024, IMG submission 120480) | Permafrost microbial communities from Stordalen Mire, Sweden - P3-2 metaG (Illumina Assembly) | ecosystem: Environmental > Terrestrial > Soil > Wetlands > Permafrost | place: Sweden: Stordalen... | reverse complement strand
TTTCGGCCCGGCTGATGCGCGTGCAGGATGAAGAGCGGAGACGCATTGCAGGCGAACTTCACGATGGACTGGGCCAGTGGCTGGCTGCCGCCCAGATCAACCTCGACATGGTGCTGCTGCGTGAGGGAGGAAGGTCCTCTCCCATGCTGCAGGAAACTCGGAAGCTGATCGACCACGCTGTCTCCAGCATTCGTGCTATGTCCTACCTGTTGCACCCGCCGTTGCTCGATGAGGCAGGTTTTGAAGCGGCGGCTCATTGGTTCATCGACGGATTCGCCACGCGCACCGCCATGGCGATCAAGACGAATTTTTCTCATCCCGACGAACCGCCGGCGGGTTTGTCTAAGACTCCGCGCATGCCTGAAGTGGTAGAGCTGGCGCTGTTTCGAGCGCTACAAGAAGGCCTTACCAACGCGCATCGTCACTCCGCGAGCCCGCACGTTGAAGTGAAATTCCAACGACTTCCGGACCGTGCCGTTCTTGAAATCCAGGACTTTGGGCGCGGAGTTCCGCCAGCAGTGATGGATCGCTTCCATCGCACTGGCACGGGATCGGGCGTGGGGCTGGCAGGCATATGCGAACGAGTGAAAGAACTTGGCGGGGATTTCACAATCGAATCTACGGATGCCGGGACGACGCTGCGCTCTGCAGTGCCGCTCTGCTCCGATGCGGATCGGACTGAGCCACGGTCTGAAGCCAGAGACACTTCGGCCCCCAAAGCGCGCAGTCACAATCTCGCGACGAACGTCGATCGGGCTTCCTGAGAAAATACGCGCGCGCTGAGAGACTGTCCACACCGACGCGCCCGTAACCGCGAGACATTCTTCTACCGGACTTGTCGGTGAAAAAAAATCGGCCGAGGAACCGATTCGCGCAGCGCAATCGGGCGCCCGGACGATGGCTTTGGACACCAAGACTCACAATATCCTTCTGGTCACTGCGAGGCACGGGCACGGGGCGATGCATTCCCAGGTGTTGCCAACACGTTCGTAGTGCTAGTGATTGGCAAGTGACGTCCGAAATGACTGTCAATATTGGATATTGCGGAGCAGAGTACCAGACTCGATCGAACCGGCTAGCGCACCGATTCTCTAGACCCGAACAGTGCTGGTGGCGCTGCCGTTTTTCTGAACTCGTACGCCATGCTGCGAGGAAATGCCCGGCTTAGACATCTTCCGGCGCCCGTCTTTTCTGCTTGCCTCTTTTCTCTTCATCCCCGGATTGGGCTCCAGGCCATTGATCTGCAACTTGAGCAAGCGCCGCAACTCAGCTAACCCTTCGTTAGGATCGGGGCGCAGGCTGGCGATCCACCATCGGATTGCGCCCGAGGAAACGAAGAAAACATGGCGTGCGACGAACCACGCTTCTTCTTTGCATTGAATGCGATTTTCCTGCTGCGCACTCTGAATCAGTTTCTCAATTCCTGAAATGAGGCGCTCCCGAATCTCTTGAAAGGTAGCCGCTTGTTTTCCTTCTGAATAGAATGTAAGTTCCTTCAAAAGGATCCGGGAGAGAGCGGGATTCTTACTGAAGTACTCGTAATGCGGTTTATAGATTCCAGTGAATTGGTCGAGCAGAGAGTGATGGGATTGTCCCGCCTTAAGTGCTCGGTCGGTAACTGCCGCTAGTTCCTCATTGAAAATCAGAAAAACCAAATCACGCTTATCTTGCGCGTAATTGAACACGGTTCCGAGACCGACATGGGCACGCTTAGCGATCTGGCGGAGAGTCGCGCTCTCATATCCATGCTTGGAAAAGAGCTCGCGGGCGGCTATTCGGATCCGCTGGCTCTTCTCCAGTTTGTTCTGTTCTCTGAGCCCAAGCCCATTGGGCAACCCGTCCATGTCCATTCGTGGCCGCACTCTCCAAGTGTTAACCATCATACCTGCTCCCGTCCTAGCTTGCGTATTCTTCTTACATGGGAGCAGCTGGAGCAGCTGTGGGGAACTTTTAGATCTCGCGAAGAATGCTATATTTCATGTTCCGAAATGTACATGTTCATGCAAACGTGCGACCGCTGCCCGTCGGACGGGCTAGGCTTCTCCGATGAAATCATGGAGGGAGTATTTCATCGGAATGCTGAGCGGGGGCTAGGCCTTCACTTCTAGATGGCGGCAATTCTTGGGGGCGCTGTTAATAATCAAATGACTACGGTATACATTTGCGATGGTGTTCGTACTCCGATTGGGCGCTACGGAGGGTCGCTGGCGGCAGTCCGTGCCGACGACTTGGCAGCGCATCCGTTGTCGGTATTGCGTTTGAAGTTTGCCAGCAGCGATTGGGAAAGTATCGATGAGGTCGTCCTGGGCTGCGTCAATCAAGCGGGAGAAGATAATCGCAACGTGGCTCGCATGGCAGCTCTGCTTGCGGGCATTCCGCATAGCGTTCCGGCGACCACAGTAAATCGCCTTTGTGCATCAGGAATGGAAGCAGTTTCAGTTGCAGCCAGAGCCATTGCCGCGGGTGAGATTTCTTTGGCGGTTGCCGGGGGCGTGGAAAGCATGAGCCGCGCGCCGCTGGTGATGCCCAAGGCGACCACTGCCTTCTCGCGGAACGCCGAGATTTTTGACTCTACGATTGGCTGGCGTTTCGTAAATCCGCTGATGGAAAAAATGTATGGCACCGCTTCCATGCCGGAGACGGCGGAGAATGTGGCGGAAACCTATGGGGTGGACCGAGCGTCCCAGGATGCATTCGCATTCCGCTCGCAGCAGCGAGCCGCCGCCGCACTAAAGGCTGGAATCTTCGCGCAGGAGATTGCCGCGGTAAATGTCCCAGGCACCAAAGGGACGATAAATATTATCAGCGAGGACGAACATCTGCGCCCTCAGACTACGCTGGAGTCGCTCGCCAAGCTTCCGACACCTTTCCGGGAAAATGGAACCGTGACCGCAGGAAATGCTTCCGGGATCAATGACGGCGCCTGTGCTCTTTTTCTCGCTTCGGAAAAAGCTGCCAGCAGATTTGGATTGACGCCGGTAGCGCGCGTAGTCGGATCGGCCACAGCCGGGGTCGAGCCCAAGCTGATGGGCGTCGGCCCCATCCCTGCAATTCGAAAACTCTTGCGAAGATTGAACTTGTCGGTAAAAAACATTGATCTCTTGGAGTTGAATGAAGCCTTCGCGGCGCAAGCGCTGGCGGTGACGCGTGAATTCGGCTTTCCCGATGACAGTGAAAAAGTAAATCCGAACGGCGGGGCCATCGCTCTCGGACATCCTCTCGGAATGAGCGGCGCACGCCTGGTGCTAACCGCCAGCCGACAACTCCAGCGAAGTACCGGCCGCTATGCTCTTGCTTCCTTGTGCATTGGAGTGGGACAAGGTATGGCGATGCTGCTGGAACGCGTCTGACGACGCCGAATTCAGATCTCTAGTGTTGCTCCGGCTTTTAAAGTTTCAACAGACGCGCCGCATTGCGACTCGGAATCATCGTGCGTTGTTCCGACCCAAGGTCGACCTGATCCAGAAACCGCACCGACTGGTTAGCACCTCCAAGCGCAGCCGAGACAAAGCCAAACGGCTGGCGTTGCGCATTTTATCGAGAGACACGCCCGAAACCGCATATAAGAAGGCCAAGGATGTCTACCCTCCGGGACTCCGTCTTCTGTCTTTCGGCGACGCTACCGCGTCGGGTCCTTGCCACCAACAGTTACAAGACACAGCGTCTCGCAATGTTCAGCGAAGTAACAAGGCGTCGAGGCAAAAGTCGAAGGCGGCACTCAAGGTACAATTTGAGCTCAAGGATCCCAAACGATGAACCAAGAAGACCAACTTAATCCGTCTCGCGCTCGCGGCATGGCGCATGGGCTGACTTTGCTAACGATGCGCCATAGCGGCGAATTCCGGCTCGGCGTAAAGACCGATCAGAGCATCCTGGATGTGCCTGAAGCAGCCAAGCTTCTGCAGATGTATGCCCCCGCCACCGTGGATGATCTGCTTCAGCACGAAGAAGGCCCCAGCCTGGATGCACTGGTGGATGCGGCCTTAAAATCAACTGCCGCTCGTGCCGCCTTTGTCAGTGAAGCTGACATTGAGTACGGACCCATCGTTACCCGTCCGGGAAAAATTGTCTGCGTCGGTTTGAACTACCGGCGCCATGCCAAAGAGGTTAATCTGCCGATTCCCGCCCAGCCGGTTCTTTTCAGCAAATTCAATAACACGCTCAGCGCGCACAAGAGCGCCATTAAGCTTCCGGTCGAGATCGCCACAAAATTTGACTATGAGACTGAACTGGTAATCGTGATTGGCAGGAAAGCAAAGAATGTCCCCGAGGCCGACGCTCTCTCGTATATAGCAGGCTATTGCACAGGCAACGATTTCAGCGCGAGGGATTTGCAATTCGATAGAGGTGGCCAATGGATGGTTGGTAAAACGCCGGATCAGTTTGCGCCTTTAGGCCCGTATATGGTCACCGCTGACCAAATTGATCCTAACAAGCTGAAGATCGAGTGCCAGGTGAACGGCGAAATGCGTCAGTCCTCCAACACCGATGATTTCATTTTCAATACCGCTCAAATGGTCGCTTATATTTCCCGGCACCTGACTCTAGCGCCCGGCGACATCATTTTCACGGGGACGCCGGAGGGCGTAATCATGGGCTATCCGAAAGAGAAACAGGTATGGCTCAAGGCGGGCGATCAAATCACCTGCAGCGTGGAAAAGTTGGGAGTACTAAAATTCAATTTGATCTAATTGCGTCCGGAAGCACTGCAAGCCGGACGAGAAACAGTGTTGGTGGATCGTCGTTAGAGTCAGCAGGTTCGTAACTCGGCTATTGTGGTCCGCTCCCTAGCCGCAATCTAATAAGCTTCTGTTTGATGGAAGCAACCTCAATCCCCGGACGGAGAGGTTTTTCGGATGGCAACAACTCGACAGCTCAACGTCAACGGACACTCTTATACCATCGAAGCAGACGCGGACACCAGCCTCTTGATGGTTTTGCGAGATCACCTCGATCTGACGGGAAGCAAGTATGGCTGCGGCGAAGGCCAGTGCGGTGCCTGCACGGTTTTGATCGACGGCAAATCGCGTCGATCGTGCATCACCCACGTCGGCGACGTTGCGCAAAAACAAATCACCACCATTGAGGGCCTGGCCCAGGGTGACCGTTTGCATCCCGTACAGCAGGCTTTCCTGGATGAGGGGGCGATGCAATGTGCGTACTGTACTTCAGGAATGATCATGACGGCGGTATCGCTCTTGAATACTAAACGCGTATCGAGTTCCGCAGAAATTGCCCGCTCGATGGAAGGTAATATCTGCCGCTGCGGGACTCAACCTCGTATTGTGCTGGCCATACAAAGGGCGGCGAGAATGATGGACGAGTCCAAGTCATGAAACAAGAGTTAGAACTTTCTATTCCTCTGGAACCGGAACGCTACGAACTTAGCGCACCGGCCATGTATCACTTCGCAGTGGATCGTCGTGATTTCTTTAAGTTCCTGGGCGCCGGCGTTTTGATTGTTTGTGTGTTGAAGGACATTCATGCTCAGGAATCGGGCGGTGACAAACGCGGCCAAGTCGCGTCCCTTCCGAAAGACATCGCGGCATGGCTCCACATCGGCGAAGACGGGAGCGTTACCGTTTATACGGGCAAAGTGGAGATGGGTCAGAACATCCGGACGTCCCTGACACAGGCAGTAGCAGAAGAACTGCGCGTGTCGGTTACAAGGATTCAGATGGTGATGGGCGATACCCAACTCACTCCCTACGATCGGGGAACTTTCGGAAGTCGCACCACTCCTGACATGAATTTGCAGTTGCGCAAAGTGGCATCGGCCGCCCGCGATACGTTGATTGATTTGGCTGCAGCTCAATGGCAGACCGAACGGAAGCATCTCAACGCGGCCGACGGGAAAATTACGGACTCCGAGAACAAGCGTAGCGTCGAGTTCGCAGCGCTGGTGAAAGGCAGGCAGCTTACGGAAACCTTGCCTGCCGATGACCCGTTGACTCCTGCCGCGCAGTGGACGGTTGCCGGTCAGCCGCTACCGAAAGTAAATGGCCGGGATTTTGTGACCGGCAAGCATCGCTATCCGTGCGACCAGAAACTGCCCGACATGTTCTACGGAAAGATCGTCCGGCCAGCCTCATTCGGTGCAACCCTTGTATCGGTTGATACCAAAGAAGCGGAACAGATTCAGGGTGTCACGGTAGTACACGACGGCGATTTTATCGGTGTTGCCGCTTCAAGCCCTGAAACAGCTTCTCGTGCAGCGTCCGCGATTCGCGCCGAATGGAAATCGCAACCGCAAATTTCCCAGAAGGACCTTTTCGGATATCTCAAGAAAAATCCGGTGGAAGGCAGTGGGCCGCTGGAGTCGCCATTCCGGCATGAGACAGGCTCGGTAGATAAGGCGTTCGAATCAGGCGACCATCGCCTGCGACAAAGTTATACGGTTAACTACATTGCGCATGCTCCGCTGGAACCGCGGGCTGCGCTTGCTCAATGGGCTGGCGACAATTTGACCGTGTGGACCGGCACACAGAGACCATTTGGAGTCCGGAGTGAGCTTGCCGAAGCTTTCCACATGCCTGAAGAACGAGTTCGCGTCCTGATGCCCGATACGGGTTCTGGTTATGGGGGAAAGCACACGGGCGAAACCGCTGTCGAGGCTGCGCGTCTCGCTAAAGCAGCGAAGCGGCCCGTTAAAGTAATGTGGACGCGCGAAGAGGAATTTACCTGGGCCTACTTTCGGCCTGCAGGAGTGATCGATATCAGCAGTGCGATGCGCAAGGACGGCAAGGTGGTCAGCTGGGAGTACCACAACTACAATTCCGGCGCGGCCGGCATACCCACCGTGTACGACGTTGAGAACCAGCGAATTCAGTTTCATCCCGTACGCACTCTTCTGCGTCAGGGCTCTTACCGTGCCCTGGCAGCGACCGCGAACCATTTTGCGCGCGAATCACACATGGATGAACTGGCGCATCTCGCGAATATGGATCCGCTGGAATTTCGTCTCAAGAATTTAACCAACGAAAGGCTGCGGACAGTTTTTGAAACTGGGGCGAAGAAGTTCGGATGGGGTCAAGCAAAAGCGCCTGGCCACGGATTCGGGATGGGCGGCGGCTTTGAGAAGGGTGGCAATGTCGCGACCTTCGCGGAGGTCGCAGTGGATCGTACATCTGGCGACGTTAAGGTGTTGCGCATGACTACGGCTTTCGAATGCGGCGCAGTTGTCAACCCTGATGGCCTCCGCAATCAACTTGAAGGCGCTAATATCATGGCCCTCGGCGGGGCGCTCTTTGAAGCAATTGAATTCGAAAATGGAAAGATTCTTAACGGGCGTTTCTCGGATTATCGGCTACCACGCTTCAGCGATGTTCCGGTGTTGGAGACTGTGCTCATCGATCGCAAGGATATCCCATCGGCCGGCGCGGGTGAGAGTTCTCTGGTGGGTGTAGCCCCAGCCCTCGCTAACGCTATTTTCGATGCGAGCGGGGTGCGCTTGCGCTCTCTGCCGATGGTTCCAAATGGTTTAAACGCTGCCTGATTTCTTAAGCTCGGGTCTCGCAAACACAAACTTATTGCGAAAAGGGAGAACGTGAATAACATGCGTGGGGTCTGTCTGATTCCGGCAGCGACTGCACACTCGGCGTGGACGGCAATCTTGTGCTTGACCGCATCACTGTTCTTCCTGGAACTGGCGATTGGGCCCTGCATGGGCGGTGCCTATGGACGTAGGCGGTGAATATAGCGGCTCGGTCTGCGGTGTGATGAATATGGCGCGAAGTTTAGCGGCGTCCCTATCCCCCATCATTTTTGGAGCTCTGGTGCAGCGAGGATTTTGGATCCTTCCCTTTTTCTATTTCAGCCGGTGTCCTGCTCACAGGCGCACTGATTTGGGCATTTCTCATCGATGCCGAAAAACTAGTAATTGACAGTTAACTATCGTTACTGATCCGGTTCCGAGCATTGACGTTCCCGCCGATATCACCGCACAGCGCCTTCCCTGATCGAGTCCAGATTGGCGATCATTTCGGAAGGAAGGCCCAAGGTTGCAGCCTTGAGATTCTCACGAAGATGTTTTACCGAAGATGTGCCGGGGATCAGCAGGATATTCGGCGAGCGCTGAAGAAGCCACGCCAGCGCAGCCTGCATGGGCGTGGCCCGCAGCGACGCTGCTACAACGTCGAGCTTCGACGATTGTAACGGAGTGAATCCTCCCAGCGGGAAGAACGGCACATAAGGTATGCCTTGCTTTGCGAGGTCATCGATGAAGCCGTCATCGTCTCGGTGTGCCACGTTGTAGAAGTTCTGCACGCAGACTATCTCTGTAATTTTCTGAGCCTCCGCCAACTGCTCGGGGCTGACATTACTCATACCGAGATGACGAATCAGTCCCTGACGCTTGAGCTCGGCAAGCACCGTCAGCGGTTCTTCAATGGATCCTGCCGATGGCCCCATGACTGCTCCAACCCGAAGATTGACGACATCCAAGGTGTCGAGCCCCAGGTTTCGCAGATTGTCGTGAACGCCACCTATCAGTTCTTGACGAGAAAGAGCATGCATCCAGGACTTGTCTTCCCCCCGGCGAGCGCCCACTTTGGTGACGATCACCAGGCCATTCGGATAAGGATGGAGCGCCTGCTTGATAATTTGATTGGTCACATGCGGGCCGTAGAAGTCGCTTGTATCGATGTGGTTCACACCAGACGCAACCGCCTCTCGCAGAACGGCAATCGCACCGTCAACATCACGCGGCGGTCCCCAGACCCCCGAACCCGCAAGTTGCATCGCTCCATAGCCCATACGGTTCACGATCATCGAGGTGCCGGGGAGCGTGAAGCTGCCACCAAGATCAAGGCCTATCTGTTTCGTCATTCCATTTCTCCTCTAGTCTGTCGCACTTGTAGTAACCGTACTACTTTGGTTAGATGAAGGAAGCTTCAGGTTAGGAGTTCGCATTTTGCCCCAGCGTTCACAAGTCTTCTTAGAGCCCCTTAAATCGCCAGTTTAAGCCCGTTCGGCAGCAAATGTGGACGCGATTCTCGAGGCCACCATTCAGGTTTGCTCAATGTCGGAAAGGAGCGACTGACCACCACCACTAGAGTCGCGTTGCGAGCCGGTGTGTGTCGGTGGGGACCTTATATCAGTACTTCCCGAACAAGAGCGCGCTTTTACAAGCCGCATTGAAACGCCATCTCGCCGAGGTCACTGAAGCTGTCGAAGTCGTCTGCAATTGCAAGGAACAGGAGGGTAAGACACTCCGGCAAATGGCGACTGCCGTCATCACTACATTTCTTCAAGCCAAGATGAGGAAAGCGAAGACGAGTGTCGCTCTCTACTCTGTAAGCTCCGACGTGGACGGAGCGAAGATCGTGCAGCAAATGGGAACCCGATTCAATCAGGCGATCGTCGGGACGTTGGCGACGTCCCGCGAACCGCTCCCAACCGATCCCCAACTTGCTGCTTACATGCTCCAGGACGCGATGGTCAGCGTCAGCCGGAGAATGCTGGAATCGGGTGCGCCGGAGAGGCAACTCGACACCTTCCCTCGAGAACTGATCTTTATGATGTGCGCATACCTGGATGCTGGCTCCGCACATGTTTCGGTTCAGGGTGCAGGTGCTGTCGGCGATGCCGACGAAGAATTGCCCAGTGAAATACTGGATGTGGTCAGAAAAGACACGAGTCACGAGACTCAAGCGCGCTGCTCCCTAGTAATCAATATTAGTAGTCAACAATCCGCGCGGGGATGCAGCACCCTGAAAAGAGCCTTGGACTTGCCACGTGCCGTTGACGTGGAGCTTCGTTGACTTGTTTCCGTCTCTAAGGATGAACTCCGCTCGATGGTAGATCGCCATTCTGCTCTGGTCTCAGTTTTCACCCGTGATGATTGAGTTCGCACCGCGCGCAGCCTAAAACGCTCGCGAACCCCAAAAATAATTCCCGATCTTGTGAGGGAGTAGGGCGCGAAACGTCGCCTTACCTGGTGGGAGCCAAAGACGTCCAAAGACGGTGTCGTCCGAGTGGACGGCCTCCAATGGACACGGGCAATACTCTGGGCTTCGCCGATTGCTACTCATTTTGAAAGGATTTCGCCATGCGTCTCATGACACTCGTCCACGATGGTCTGACCTGCAAAAAGTCGTTTATTTCTGCCACCAAGCGGACGTTCACTGCCGCCACTCTCGCCTGTGTTTCGATCATGCCTGCGATGGCGCAGCAGACGCAGCCCGTGCTTCCGCCACCGCCACCCGTGGTATCGACGGTTCCCGCAAACGGTGACGTCAACCCCTACGGAGTGGCGTTTGTCCCGGCCCATGTCATTGCCGGACTCACCCTTCACCCCTACGACATTCTGGTGTCGAACTACAACAATGCCCAGAATCTTCAAGGCCTGGGAACGACCATCCTGCGGGTCGACTCAAACGGACAACCATCCCTCTTCTATCAGGGTTCTTCGCCGGGGATGTCCGCAGCTTTGGGGGTGGTTCAGCGCGGCTTCGTCTTTGCTGGCAATCTGCCAACTTTCGATGGCACGTCCGCGACCGCGCAAGCCGGATCGCTTTCCATCCTCGACGGCAACGGAAATGCCGTAAACCAGGTCGTGAACAGCACTTTCATTAACGGGCCATGGGGAATGGCAATCATGGACACCGGGACAAGCGCACACGTCTTTGTTTCGAACGTGCTGAATGGAACCATCACTCGTCTCGACGTCACATTCCCCGGGGGAAGCTCCGTCGTGATCAACAAGATGGTGGAAGTGGGATCGGGCTTCAATCATCGATCCGACCCGGCAGCGCTTGAGCTCGGACCGTCGGGCTTGGATTACAACTCGGCCACGGACACGCTGTATATCGCCTCGTCGAGCGACAATGCGATTTACGCCCTGAAAGGAGTGCGTAGCGCCAAGAGCAGCCTCGGTTCGGGCGAACTCGTTTATCAGGATTACACCCATCTGCACGGTCCACTGCAACTGGCGACGGCTCCGAACGGCGACCTCCTCGTGGCTAACAGCGATGGCAGCAACGTCGATCCTAACCAGCCTAGCGAGATCGTGGAGTTCACCACGGCTGGCCAATTCGTCAGTCAGTTTTCGATCGATGTTAACAACGGGGGCGCCTTTGGCGTTGCTCTGCAAGGCATCGGCTCGCTAGCGTTTCGCATCGCGGCCGTGGACGATGATCAAAATGTGTTAAGGACCTGGACAGAAATCGTTCACTGAACCGACTGCCTGCATAGATGCTGCGTCGACTTCACTGAACCTCCTCTCCATTGGAGAGGAGCGCCCCGCGTCAATTTTGCAGGTGTCAGAAGGGTGTCGCCCATTGAGGATGGCTTCCACGATGTCGGAGTCAGAAGGGCTCTACTCTCCTGATGGCGGGACCATACATTTCGGATTGCCGACAACCACGCGTTGATTGGTCTTTGCGGAACGCAAAGACCAACCGGAGCTCTCCTGGGACTCCATCGTCTGCGGCGCACCTCGCCTCTGCTCTCGGACAGCTTCTATTGTATTGAAGCCACCGTCACCTTTAGACTAAAGCCTGAAAACTAAAATCCTTTTCTTCGTCGCCAGCGTGGTTCTTGTCCGAAGAAATCCCTCGGGCCCAGAAGTCCCGTATCAACGGATCTAAGCCGGTCATGTGACCGGGGAGGTGCTGCACGTGGACGTTGCGCACGTTGACAAATGGTAGCGGGCGAAGGCTCTCGGCCCGCCAGCGCCGAACTGCGGTTGAGAGAACTTGGTATCAAGCTTCCGGCACCACCTGAGCCGTTCGGTACATACGCGGAAGCTGTGCAGACTGGCAATCTGCTTTTTCTGACCGGGATGCTTCCCACGGAAGGCC
>Ga0182024_10021219_pt1 | contig 11802 bp, 13 predicted proteins | sample P32metaG_FD_120480 | JGI IMG/M metagenome (GOLD analysis project Ga0182024, IMG submission 120480) | Permafrost microbial communities from Stordalen Mire, Sweden - P3-2 metaG (Illumina Assembly) | ecosystem: Environmental > Terrestrial > Soil > Wetlands > Permafrost | place: Sweden: Stordalen... | reverse complement strand
GAATTTGTTTGCCTTGAGTTCGCTAGTTGTTGGATTGCGCCATTGCGACAAGATCAGTGACCATCCCCCGTTTCTCGCGGTCTCCCAGTCGACGGCGAGTCTGCTCAAATCAAACCCAGCATTGAAACAAACGATGAGCGCCTTGGCCTGAATCGCGATCCCGATAACTTCCTCGACAAACTTTGAACGAGAGTAAAAGTGCAAACGATCACAACCATCGTCAGCCGTTTCCGGCTTTGTGGTTCTTGCAAACTTGCGAAGTGCGCGCAGTTCCTTCGCTCCAAGTTGGTTATCGTGAAAGATTCCTTCTTCGACGGCAACGTAAACTCCGTTCCGCAACTCGCAGAAGTGCCAAAAGCCAAACGTCAGAGTTTGATCCACTGTGATCCGCGATTCGCAGTCGAACACCAGCGCGTTGTCCGGCCACCTTGGCTCATTGTTCTGGTGGTTACTATTCCCCTTTTTCTCGTGTTTCTCTTTGTTTTGTTGCACGACGGTGTGTGCTCTAACGTAGATGTCCTGAGCGCCATCTGTGCTTTTATGTTTGCTCACGGTTTTACTTCGAAATTGTGTTCCAGCAGACTTGCCCACCGCTCCATTGCGTCCGCTCTCGCGCGGTCGTAAACAGATGCTGCACGGAGAGCCAATGCCACCCTCTCAACCTCATCTGGTACATATTCCAGAGAGATTCCCGCCCGCAGTATTTGTTCGTGTATTGCGCGGTGATGCATCTCACAAATCTGTGCGGTCAGTTGCGGATCGTGGTTTCTGCCTGCCGTGTGGTGCGCCTGAATGCACAGGGGGCATGGTGGCACCGCAATGCCTCTGCATTCGCGTTCGCGCTGGCGAGCCTTACGCCGCGCCGTTTGAATTGGCCGCTGGTCTCTCACGCAGCACCGCCATTCAACGCACGGTATAAGGAAAACTCGGATAACGCAGGTTCAATCGCCACGATGGTGCGACCTGCGGTAACGAGTGGAACTCCGGCGATCTTCTTCCCATGCCACTTGGCAAGCGCGTTCTTCTGGCCGCGCGAGTAGCGCCCCAGGTCCCGGAGATAGTTGCTTGCCTGCTTCCGCTCTTTGGACGAGCGCGTTGGAAGAGGAACGGGATTGCCGTGCTCGTCCGGAATGTAGAGCGTTGCGGCATGACGGTCACTTTTCGTCACCGTGAACTTCCCGGCAACCTTCCTTAGCGATGACGAGAGATGTTTTTTGACCGTTTCCGCTTTGACACCCTCCAGCTTCGCCGCGCGGGACAGCGACAGATTAGGATCACGGCGCATGGCCGCCAGGACGTGCAAGGCACGATCACGGCTGAGTTCGCTCTGTTGCGTCACCTTCCAATTGACGAGGCTGCGCGAATTCTTGTCGTGCCGCCGTCTGTTCCGAACTGTGCCTTTCTTCATTGTGCGGTCTCCGGCTACCCATCAGAGTTTCCGCCGAACCGAATTCCCCTCGGACTCCTCTCCGAGGGAAACTCGATTGGCGTCTTACACAAAACTGCATGGCAACTAGGCCGCCTGCCGTGGGTTAATGGCAAGACTAGGAACGATCTCTCCGGTCTGTGGATTGCGGACAGAGATGACCTCCAGCTTGACTTTCTTCCCGACCAACTTTTGTTCGTCCTCACCAAAATTCTTGATGAGTGCCTTTAGGTTGGTCTTGTTGACGCCCCACGCTGACTTTCCGTACATGGACGTCTTGAGATCGATAATGGCCGGTGCACCAAATCCCTCAGGGGATTCCCGTATCCCAGCCACTACGATGGTGATTGATTTAGTTCCGGCCGGTACGTCGGAACCGTTGAGCAGCGATCCGGCCTTCCCGTTGCTGCGGTTGTTGAGCATTGTTGTTAACGTCATGTTGTTTTCCTTTCGTTATCGGCTCTTCAGAGGCGGGCGAATCTTCCGAAAATTCTGGTGTTTTCGACCCTCGCTCTTCGCCATACCGCGAAGATAGGAGGTGCAGCGGCACTTTTGTAGTACTGGGTTTTGTTTGCGAGTAGCCCGCTGGCTTTTACTCTGGTCGCAAGACGCGACCTGCTCGCATTTACTTACGTGTATGGTGAGTCAATAAACGCAGACAGCGCAGGGCTTTACTCGGACCTACTCCCTTATGTATGCGAGTAGGCTTCTAATGCTGCTTTATAGGTGATTTTTGGGAGACCACGAATCGAAATGCGAGTATGGCTAGAAGGGTCTTATTAGCTCTGTCTCTGAGCTTCTTGACGAACGCGACGAATTTTGCCGCGTAACTCGGTGTCACTCCATGCCTCTTTCCAAGTGAGGCCCCGTCGCCATTCTCCACTTGCTAACCAGTCGTAGAGGGGCTGGGCGTGGCGTTTGTCCAGCTCTGCGCAGAACGCTATGCCTTCAAGGGTGGGATTCGCGTTCAGGATCTTCTTCATAACGGAGTAGAGTTTGAGTCTTTGTTCCCATCCCTTCCGTTTATTCGGCTGTCGCGGTGGAACGTATCCCGTTTCTGGCCGAACCGTACCAGCGGCGGCAATCTCTTCGTTCCGTACCGTCTCGATTGCTTTTCCTAATTCCCACAAGAAGACCCACTTCGCGCCCTTAAGGAGAAGTCGAGTATGGCTGGGCCCTAGTCTTTCAGCCGACTCCCTATCTGGCATGCGGTTCGTCTTCAGCACTCCAATGCCGAAGTACGGAAGAGAAACTCCAAATAGCCAAGCGGGAGCTCGCCAAGGTGACGCTGATGGCGGAGAATAAAGCTTAGAGACATCGATCTCCCTTGTGACGGTTGTTTGCCCAGGACCGACTGGGACGTTGTCTAGAATCACCAGCGTCCGGTTCTCGCCGTCGCAAGCTAAAACATACCAGTCGCCGATCCACGCTATCGCTGCATGAATCGCGGTCTGAAGCTGAATCACCGCCCAGCGGTCGGCGTTCTGCCCCGTATCTCTGGGGTAAGCCAGTGCAAGTTTGAAATACCGACGGTACGTGTCCGCGAGTACGCAAACCATCTGTCGGCGAAGAGGCACGAAAGAGCGGTAAAAAGTAGAGCTCTTCGAACTGAGATTCGCATGCTCTATTTGAGAGTTTGCCGCAAGTGCGACCCACTCACTTCCGGAATACAGTTTCGAGAACGCGTCTTCGCACAAGTTGGCGACGGCCTCAACTGCGTCCGCAAGCGCAACATTGTCTTTGGGTTTGATGGCGCACATTCCGAGAGGGAAAGTCTAAATGGAACCTGGAGATTCGGCTATTGCGAAGCGCTACGCATAACGGAGTTGCCTCTAAACGTAAGATCCGCAGCTTTCGCAAAGAAAGCATCTAAGCTATAGAATAGTAAGTAGATAAGCGGGCCTGCCGACTGTTGGAAGCAGCCGACAAGCCCTAACCACCATGGAGGTATGAGCTCCGATGGCAGCTTCAGGCACCCTACCGCAACCAGACTTTCCCCGCAAATCGCCAATCGGCAGGCGTGGCGTTCTGACCTTGGCCGGATTTGGAATCAAGATCCGCATGCAAGCCGGACACCTCGAAATTGAGGACGGAATCGGACCAGAGCGCCGGACGCTCAGGCTCGCGCGAATTGGCCACAACTTGAAGCGTCTCGTCTGTGTTTCCGAAGATGGTTTTGCCACACTCGCCGCGCTGAAATGGATTTCAGACGTTGGCGCGTCGTTCGTGATGTTGAACCGCAACGGGAAAGTGTTGTTTGCCACTGGACCCAACGCCCCAAGCGACGTTCGCCTTCGCCGAGCTCAAGCCGTGGCTCACACGTCGGGTGCCGCGCTGCGCATTGCTCGCGAACTCATTGATCAGAAGCTTGCAGGACAGGAAAGCGTTGCTCGCTACAAGCTCTCGGCCAATCAATGCGCGGACACGATTCATCGCTACCGATCTGAGTTGGCGGAGGCTGATACGATCGATAGGGTACGTTTGGTTGAATCCCGCGCGGCTGCGGCCTATTGGTCGGAATGGCGAACGTTGCCGGTCGTGTTTCCGAGGAAAGATCATTCCCGACTGCCCTCACATTGGCGGGTCTTTGGGACACGGGTTTCACCGCTTACCGGGTCGCCCCGGCTGGCAGTGAATCCGCCAAACGCAATTCTCAACTGCCTGTACAGCCTGCTTGAATCGGAATCACGTCTTGCGGCTGCCGCTCTTGGTCTTGATCCAGGTATGGGGGTTCTCCACGTTGACACCAAAGCGCGGGATAGCCTCGCCTGTGATCTTATGGAAGCCGCCCGGTGGCAGGTTGACGCCTTCTTGCTCGATTGGGTCACACGCGAACCGCTTAAGCGAGAATGGTTCTTCGAACTGGCAGATGGGAATTGTCGACTTACCACCGCCTTGGCTGCTCGACTTTCCGAAACGGCTCCGATGTGGGGTCGTGCGGTCGCGCCAGTTGCAGAGTGGGTTTCACATGCATTCTGGTCCAGTTCAGTGAAACCCATTCGTGAATCAGTTCCCCCTACGCGGCTAACGCAGCGTTTCAAGCGAGAAGCAAAAGGTGCGCCGCCCCTGCCACCATCGATTAGAGCTCCGCGCCGAGAGAATCTTTGTCGCGGCTGTGGAAAAACGATCCAGGACGGGCGCGCAAACTGTGCGCGTTGTTCGGTTGGCGATGCAACCAAGAACATGCTCGATGCTGCACGGATCGGACGCCAAACGGCCAACGGTCCCGAAGCCCAATTGAAGCGTACGAACACCCAACGCAAGAACGCTCTAGCGCAGCATGCGTGGAAGTCGTCCGACCAGCCCGCATGGCTGACTGAAAAGTTCTATTCCGAAAAGATTCAGCCACTTCTTCCCGCGATGTCAGCGTCCGCTATCGCGCGCCAAATCTCAGTCTCGCGCTGGTACGCTGGCCGCATCCGAGAGGGCTACCGACCGCATAAAAGGCATTGGCAAGCTCTAGCAAAGTTGGCTGGATTTCGGTAAAGGGGAGACGATGCCTAAACCAGTTGAGTCTGGAACACGACTGGCGAATTCTCTCCGCTTACAGGCTCAGCGATGGGACGACCCGAATCTGGTGCATTACCGAATCGGATGCAGTTCAACTTGTTTGCTGTTACCGGAGGAATATATTGAAGCCCAGGAATGTTAAGATCAATGGACCGAGGAGCCAAGTCCGAGTGTCCAGCGGAAGCCAACTTTCCCTTCTCCCTCATCCCGAAAAGACCGACGAACTGCCACAGAGGGCAGACGGTCAAATCATAGTCGGCGATACGCTGGCGGAACTCAAGAAGTTTGCCGACTTGACCTTCCAAAGTTGCGTGACCAGTCCTCCATATTGGGGACTGCGGGATTATGGCATTCCCAGCCAGATTGGCGCAGAGATGAAACTGGAGGACTACATCCAGAAGATCGTGGATGTCTTCCGCGAAGTGAAGCGCACGCTGAAAGACGATGGCACGTTCTGGTTGAACATAGGCGATGCCTACACAAGCGGTGGCAGGACATGGCGCGATGCCGACAAGAAGAACAAGGGACGAGGCATGGACTACCGCGCTCCCACGCCTGACGGACTCAAACCCAAGGATCTCATCGGCGTGCCCTGGCGCGTGGCGTTCGCACTGCAGGCGGATGGCTGGTATCTTCGCTCTGAGGTCATTTGGTACAAGCCAAATGCTCAGCCCGAGTCGGTAAAGGATCGTCCTGCTCGTGCTCACGAGCACGTGTTCCTCTTCTCCAAGAACGAGCAGTATTTCTACGACCACGAGGCAGTGCGGGAACAGGGTGACAACGGCTTCCCGCGCAATCTGCGCTCCGTGTGGCAGATCAATACGGAGCCGTACCCCGAGGCTCACTTCGCAACGTTCCCTCGCGCTCTTGTGGTGCCATGCGTGCTCGCTGGCAGTAAGCGGGACTCCATTGTCTTAGACCCATTCTTTGGTTCGGGAACGGTTGGCCTTGTCAGTGCAGCGTTGAGCCGAAAGTTTGTTGGGATTGAGTTGAATCCTGAATACGCGCAACTGGCCAGGAAACGTTTAGGCTGGTGAGAAGTCCCACTCCGCGTGGACAACGCACAGGCTCTTCTTCAAATCCTTAACCTGCAATTTTCGTTCTCCTCCGCCATCGAAGTACAAGGCAAACTTCACTTTCCCATTGCCATCGGAGACGGTGCAATACCCAGGCTTCGGATTCTGCTTGCTGTCCATCTGCATTTTCAGTTCCCCGTTCGCGGCCTCTGCCAAAAGTGCCTTGGGAATCTCTACGAGTTCGTAATGCCAGAACGTCTTGCCCTTCTCCGTCCGGCTCGCCGCTCGTAGAGACAGGATGCGCTCGTAATGCGTTAGGTGCTTGAGAAATTGGTCGCGCAATCCCTTCAACTGCTCTGGCTTATCAGACCAGTCTCCCTTGCCCAGTTCCATGAACTTGGAAATCCAGAGTGAGTCCTTCTTGAGATTTGTATCGGCTTGCGTTTTAAGAGAGAACTTCACGCCATCTATCGTCACATCGTGGCCGGGATTGCCCATCGGAGAACGCTCGGCTTTGCGGCCAGCGAGCTTCATCACGCGCTCCATCGCACGTTCAAATTGCTCTTTGGTCAACGGTCTGGTGGCTGTGCCGTGATGCGCCAGCAGATGGACGCCGAACTCTTCCAAAAAGACATCGGACACAAGGTCCGATTTCGGATTGCGCTGCTCGGCCATGTCACCGAGCAGCCCGGTTACGACGTTCGCAACATAGGCGAGTTTTGTCTTGGACAATTTGCTGAGAAGCTCAACGAGTTCTGGTGGGACTTGTTCTGGCACGTCAGGAGTGTAGCAGCGAAGTCGAGGGAACGTGAAGAAGCCACTTAAGTACGAAGCCAGCGAAGAATCTGCCAGAGTGCTCGGCAGTCTGCCGCTAGGTATTCGCGCAAACAATTCATTTCGAGGCACTCCAGCGGTTTGAGGCTGGCATAAGACTTCCATCCCATGACCATCGCTCCCAAACCTTCGGCCAGTTCCTCAGGCCACGCTGGGTCGTATTGAGCATCGAGCGCACCAAGTGCTTTCGCACAATGCTTCAGTTTGGTGGAAAGGCATCCAGGCAGAGCAGTGGGACCGTCAGCAAATACTCTGTTCAGATCAACCCAGTTCAGGTGTCGCAGCGGATGATCTGCTGCAAGCTTGTGGGTATCAGCAGCGTTTGTGCTCTGCCAAACTTCCGGTGGCGTCCAGTGATAAAAGGCTGTTTGGCTAGCATCGTTGTATGCTCCGGCTGTGGCCTGATCCAAGAACGCAACGAACTCAGTAAACAGGCTCAGTTCTGACTCAGCGGCCTCTTTCTCGGCGATGAACTGAACGAACTTGAACTGTCCGGCATCCTCGAATCCCACTCCCGCCATGAAGACCATTGAACACCCGTTGAGCAAAGGCCACTGTTTTTGGCAGTCGAAGTTCTCATTCTGAAAGAATTCATAATCGACAAAGAACTCAAACTTCTTCGGAGCGGGAACGAGTGCTTTGGGAGGACGAACAGGCTTCCCCGTTCGGCTCGCTTCAAGCATCGCTTTTAGCAGCGTCGCTGTCTTGCCCTTGCCGATTCCCTTACATAGATCGAATGGAATGGTCGCAGGGTCTGCGGCGATCAGGGAGTCCAAACTGGCGAACCCAGCGTCCGCAAGCACCTTCTTGTGTTTGAGACTGACTTTTAGCAGTTGGGTTGGACATCCCCCCGGAACATTCTCCTTCGCAATTTTCTTCTTGGCTGCACTCCACCGTTCGTTATCAGCGGCCAAATTCACTGCAATGGCCTCGTCTTTCCACGGCACATACTTACTCCCATTCGTGCGTATGTCGCGCCACTGATCACGAAGTACGGAAAGGTGAGTGTCCAACATGGCGTTCAACACAGACTTCACTTCGATTCGGAATGGTGAAGTAACTCTGTCGCGGCAGATCGCGAACGTGGAAAGCGGCATGTATCCTTGCAGATGCCCAAGCATGTACGAATACATCCCCAGTTGTGCCGCTGTGATTTCCAGATCCTCCTTGCTGCGAGGATGATCGATTTCAGTCTTGATCTTGATGTCGAGGGCGATGTAGTGACCGTTGCGCTTGCCGCTTGATCCTGTATTCACTTCCGCAGCAGGGAGAACACTGGGAAATGTTTGTTCCAGCCACGTCGATAGAACTATCAAATCTGGTACGCCGTAAATTGTTTCGGGAGCCCACCACAGCGCAGGGTGAAGGATTACAGGTGCGCCCGACTCCATCATTTCGAGAGTGATCTTCAGGTTCTTGACGGAGCGGGCATCTCCATCATGCTGGCAGACTCGAATAGAGTTCTTAGTATAGACATTGAGCCATGCGGCTTCGAGTTCTTTCCCCTTGTGAACGAGAAAATCGTTGAACGAATACGGGGACTCGGAGGAAGTGAACCCGTACTTATCGCCGTACCAATCCAGCCAAAGCACACACGGGTCTTCTTGGACGAGAGGTCGAGAGTGCGAGGCAGGCATCCAGTTGTCGGGCACTACCTCAAACCCGCCGCTGCCTATTCCGAAGGCGTCAAACGGAGGACCTCCGACTTGGCCAGTGGACATGGTGAACGCTCCTTGCCGTGCGCACCATAGCATGCTTTAGAGCAATTCGTTACACGAGATACCTCCACGTTCGGAAAACCGAACAAATGATCCCCATCACACCCGCAAAATGGAACAGCCCCACCGCATTCGGTGGGGCTGTTCAGATGTCCTTGGGGTCGAGTCCTACTCTTGCATCCTGTTAGCAACCCGGAACGGCAATCAACAGGAAGCGAACGTCGCTCCGATTGCTGCTGTCACCAAGGTAAGCGCGTAGCCGATTACGCGAGTCCTCACGACCCCGTTTGGACTAGATCGCTCGCCAGCCAACGATGAGCCCAAACGGACTTCCACTGGCGAAATTATAGAATACCACAATACTTAGGAAGCCTGCGCCAGAAATTCCTTCCCCTCGAATGTGAGGCCTTCGCTCTCGCCAGCCCGAACAAACTGGGCTGTGTCATATTTGGTCTTAAATGCAAGTCTTGCGCCAATCTTTGGATTCGGCCCAAGTGCCCTCTTTGTTGCTCGCTGCTGAGAAACATCACGACCGTGCCGTCTGGCTCGATCCGATAATCTGCCATAAATGAGTGCCCTCCCGTCGGAAGCTCCGACACACTACAGGCGCTAGACGAACAGGAAGGAGAGACATCACTCTGGATGACATTAGTCGATTTAATTAGCGAGCTTTCTGGCACTGCGCCTGGGCCGGGTGAGTAACAGGTTTGAAACCCACTCAGAGCGAGGTAGAACCCATCATTGTTTCTTGATTCCACACGCGCACACGCACTCACCTCGCCTGCCCCACGCGCCGCAATGCGCAGCCCCACACCACCCTCGTGCACCTCACAACTCAAAACTCCACACATTCTCCACTCAGCGCCCCCCGCGCGCCCCGCGCCCCCACAATCACAACTTAACCACTCGACATTCCAGGCCTGGGGTGTAGCAAAATCCCCTCAGCGCGTAATACCCCGTCAAACGGGCATGGGGGTATTACGCACTGAGGGGATTTTGCTACACCCCGGCCCGGAATGTCGAGTGATGGACTTGTGATTGTGGGGCGCGGGGCGCGGCGCGGGTATGGCGAGCGGGGGAGTAGGAAACGGGCCGAGCTGATGATGGAGAAGGTGTGTGCGGGCGGAATGATCGCTAAAGAGGCGACGACCTGATTGATGTAAGATTCGGTGCAGGGACCCGAACGATGGTCAGAGTGTTCATCAGCTATAGTCACGACACCCCTCAGCACCTTGATCGTGTGCTCCGTCTCTCCGACCGATTGCGCCGGGAAGGGATAGATTGTCGCATCGATCTGTATGAAGAATCTCCGCCCGAGGGTTGGCCGAATTGGTGCAGCAACCAAGTGGACGAGGCCGGTTTCGTCCTTGTGGTTTGCACCGCAGTTTATGAGCGCCGATTTCGCGGTAAGGAACAGCCAGGGAAGGGTCTTGGGGCTTCTTGGGAAGGTTTCGTTATCACTCAAGAGCTGTATGAAGCGCAGGGTAAGAACGTCAAGTTCATTCCTATTATTCTCGGGGCTGCCGATTCAGCCCATGTTCCAATTATTCTCCGCAGCGCGACTTTCTACGATCTTTCCAACGAAGACCGCTATGACGCTCTTTATCGTCGGCTCACTAATCAGCCAGCCGTCGTGATGCCTGAGCTTGGGCACGTGCAGAGCAAATTGCAGCGCACAACCGAAGCCCCCCTTCCTAGTCTCTCTCGAAGGCAGGACTTTCGAGAACCACTCTAGACGATCAGCAACAAGCAGAGATCTTCTACGTTCTCCAAGAAGGCCGCGCTAATCGTCTCGATAGTTGTGGTGGTCATCGCAGTCGGCTATATTGCCTGGCGCGCTCGCCCAGACGCGAATCCACTGCGGGTAGCGCATACGCCTTCATTACCATCGAATAGCCCTGCCGTTCTCCCTGCTGCCCCGCAGTCAGAAGCCAAGACGCAAGAAACCGCGATGGCCAAATCCAGAGAGACAACTCGACCGAAATTTTTTCAGCCGCCGCAAGAATCCAAGAATGACGGGTCACAAGAAGAACCAACATTGGCTGAGGTTTTAGCAGGCAAGCCTGTGCCGCCAAGACGAAACCAGTCCAAGGTTCAGCCAACACAGCCGACACCGCCCCTCGAAAACCCAGACTTTATAATCGGGGCTGCAAGTCAGTCGCCGTCAGAACCACCTGTCGGGATTGAGATGCACGCCTTGGATTCCTCTATTTCCTATAGTTACATCGAAGGCGGATCTATTAAAGTCGGGAACGGCGAAAATCCGGTGATGTCTAGAAATATAACCGTGGAACATGATGTCGTTGACCTGAAGCCGTGGTACGACTACATAGAAGGAAAAGACCTACCTGGTGTCGACCTCAAAACTCGTCCCTACCTGTTCGGAAACATAACACAAGTTCAGTTCGTTCAATCCCCCAATGGGATATGTTCACTGTTTTTTCGTGTGCTCATGTTCAATCGCGGCCAGCCAAGTACCGTTCCCTCTTGGAATCTCCTGTATAGATCTTCGGACAACCACCACTGGGAAGTCCCGGCTAATGCACCACCGATTGCGGATGTTGTTGTTCGTAAGTCAAATCAAGAGGTCTGGGCTGAGTTTAAACAATCAGAATCAATTCAGATTCAAACCATGCAACCGATAGGAAAACTGGCGGCAGCTATCAACGGCTGGATCACTTTTAATTTGCCTCCCGGCGCAGGGTTAGACATCGTTCAACATAAGCGGGCGGTAGTAGCAATCGAGTTCACAGATAAGCTTGGCAATAGCTATAAGACCGCTGCGAGAAGAATCGTGGAAAACAATTAAGGGGCTGTACGCGTGGTCACATCTATCCGTTCAGTGCGTGAAGATCCGCGCCCAGAGCCAGCTTCAAGCTGTCGCGCGTCTCCAGTCCCTGCTATCATTCTCCAGGGGTCCCAATGAAGAACATGTCAGCAGTAGTAGGGCAGTTGAAGAAGGAACGTGAACACACGCAGAAGCAGCTCCAGCGAATAGACCAGGCTCTGGCGGCGCTGGGCGGCAGCAGCTCAAACGGAACACGCACGATGTCCGCAGCCGGTAGGCGCAGAATTAGCCTGGCACAGAAAGCGCGATGGGCGAAGGCGAGGACAGCGAAGCCGAAGCACGCGATCTCAGCGGCAGGACGGAGGCGGATTGCGGCGGCTCAGCGAGCACGGTGGGCGAAGGTGAAGAGCGCAGCGTAAAGGAACTCAGGCGGGGAACTCGGTGAAGCGGCACAGGTGCGCAACATTCCGCATTATCCGTTCAGCGCGACTGCAAGTATTGACGGATGCG
>Ga0182024_10021218_pt1 | contig 11802 bp, 10 predicted proteins | sample P32metaG_FD_120480 | JGI IMG/M metagenome (GOLD analysis project Ga0182024, IMG submission 120480) | Permafrost microbial communities from Stordalen Mire, Sweden - P3-2 metaG (Illumina Assembly) | ecosystem: Environmental > Terrestrial > Soil > Wetlands > Permafrost | place: Sweden: Stordalen... | reverse complement strand
GGGCCAGTCTCTCCGGATCGCGCGCGAGCGCGTCCGGCAAAACTTTGATGGCAACGTCGCGGTCGAGCTGCGTGTCCCGGGCGCGATATACTTCACCCATCCCACCCGCGCCGAGCGGCGCAAGGATCTCGTACGGGCCGAGTCTGTCGCCTGCCTGGAGCGGCATATTGCTGGTGAAGTTCAGTTTAGCCGATCAGGAAGCCCTCAAGTCCTCAATCACGCGCCATTCGGAGAAAGGTCGGGTTTTGGTTGTCACGGGCGGAAGTCTCAATGGAGGAAGTTACATACTCGCGCGCTCGACAAATTCTTTCGATGGAAGCCCGCCAATCCCCGCGATCACACTACCTTGGCTGTCTTCAAAAACTCAGGATCGAACTGTAGGCCCATTCCGGGCCCTGTCGGCACTGGAATCACGCCGTTCCTGATCTCAAAATTCGGCGTATACCACGACTCTTTCTTGGCCGGCCCGCGCGAGACATACTCCATCCACGGCCCAATATTGGGAGTTGTCGCTGCGAACTGAAGGATATTTACGGATGCCGCGCCTGTCTGCGTGTTGTGAGGGCAGATCCACATATTGACTTTGCGCGCCATCCGAGCCACTCGCGCAGCTCTCGTGAAGCCTCCGTTATAGTTCAGGTCGGGCTGGATCACGTCGCACACTTTATTGTCGATGATCCATTGAAACTGCCATAAACTGGAGTTTTGTTCGCCGAAAGCGATCTTCATTTCGAGCGCGTCGGCGACTTTTTTGGTCTCGCTCAACTCCTCCCACGGACACGGCTCCTCGAACCACAAATACTTCATTCCCTGCAATCTCTTGCCGATCTCGATCGCGTTCTTTGCATCATACGATCCGTTGGCATCGGCCATGAGAGTTACTTTCCCAGCGAGTTTCTTTTGCGCCAGTTCTAGGATGGTGTCGGTTCGCCCCGGCGAAGCGTCATGGTTGTCACTCATGCGTCCGCCTATTTTGAACTTCACCGCCTTTGCTCCGGTACTCTCGACGCCTCGAACATAGACCTCAACCTCTTCCTCTGCGGTTGCGTCGCGGCCTGAGCCGGAAAGATACACAGGAATTTCTTTTCTGAGGACGCCGCCCATGAGCTCGCCCACCGGCTTCTTCAACGCTTTCCCCATCAGGTCGAACAGACTCTGCTCGACATAAGCGACAGGACACCAGAACGCTTGCCCCGCCAATTTGTAATTGGAGTTGGTGACGTATACCTCATCCACCAAGTGCTCCAGATCGCGCGCATCCTTTCCGAGAAAGTGCGGAATCACACGATGCGCCAGGAGTTGGGTGTAGTCAGCGATATCTTTGGTTTGTACAATTCCTTCCGCACCGTCGGTGGAGCGAGTGCGAAGAAAGAACTGATTGTGGGCTTGCAATAGTTCGATAGAGGCGATTTTGAGGGGCGAGCTGAAGAATCCGTGGAGATTGAAAACGGGCTTCTGGTATTCGAGAATCTCGGACGCCATATCGGCGGCCCTTAGCGAGAATCCGTTGGCCAGCGCGGCGCCTCCGGAAACGCTCAAGAAATCACGACGGTTCATGATTGGCGACTATATCACGATGGAGCGCGTTCAGTGGTATCCGGCGCTGGAAGTGGGCGGGCAACATCGGTGCTACCATCGCCACGCATTCGCCTCCGCATTTCTCGTTGCGATTCGGTCACTTTCCGCTTGCCTTTTCCCGCAACCAGAGCGATGAATCGTCATGCGCAAAGCAAGCGCAGAAAAGGATACCCACACAAATGACGACCGCAGAAACCAACGCTACCGGCAAAGCCGCCGCCGTTGCGGCACAGGGCGCCCACGTCGCGCCGGAGAAGGCCCCCGGTAAGAAGGCCGCCAGCCAGAAGAACGCCGCGCCCAAGGCCAAGAAAACCGCCAAAGGGGCAAAGCCAGAAACCAAAAGCAAGACCGCTGCGCCGAAGAATGCAGCCAAGGCAGGCGCAAGGGCCAGCCAGAAAACCGCCAAGCCCACCGCCGCCAAGAAGGCCGCCCCTCCGCGCGCCGAAAGCAAGGGCGCGAAGATCCTGGACATGATCGCCCGCGCCAAGGGCGCCACTCTCGCCGAGATCATGAAGGCCACCGACTGGCAGGCTCACAGCGTTCGCGGCTTCATCTCGACCGCCGCCAAGAAGCACGGCGTCAAGATCGAATCGGCGAAGAACGACACGGGCGAGCGCTACTACCGAATTGGCAAGTAGCCCGCCCGATTTTCAACCCGCCGCCGTTTCGCAGCCGGCGACTTTTTTCCGTCTTTGGCGGGCGATTGAAGATGTTCGACGTTCAAGCTTTCCATTCAGCGAATGAATTCGCTTGGAGCAACACCGTTGCCAGCGGAGAACTTATTCCGGGCTGGTTCTGCAACGTCCGACGGCGCCGCCGCGCGCAATCGCTAAACCGAGGAGGGAACCGCATCAGCGGGGACCGGCACACGACCCAATACAACCTGCTGCGGAAATCGCAGCACCTCCCAGCTCTTCCATAAGGCCCTAGCCCAACTGTACGAACGATAGGACAGCCCCTGTTCGGCGCAGAACCTTTGCACCGATACGCTGACTTCCCGATAGTGGACGTGGCTGATATTCGGAAATAAGTGATGCTCAACTTGGTACTCGAGCCCCGAGCACAGGAATCCGCCTAGCCAACCCGTCCGGAAACTCACGGTTCCGGCGGTCTGGAGCGCGAAAAAATCCGCACCGTGGCGGGCTCCGTCTGCCGTGCGTTGCGCCTCGGCCGGAAAATGCCCAGGCGCCAAGATGGCGTACATGGCGTACCCCAGCAAAATATTTCGCAGAAGATAAAATCCCGCGACTGCCGGCAGCGGCCAGAATAGCAGGGGCACACCGATCCAGATCACATAATGCAGAACCATCGCGCCGAGGTCGATCCAGTGGGCAGACCTTCGCCGTTTGGAATGGCAAAGTATTCGCAGAAGGTGTAGCCACCCGCCCCCCTGTATACCGAAACAATTCAGCGCGAGCACAAACGGAAACAGCCAGAATTGTAGGCGCTGATAGTAGAAACGGCGCAGGCCGGAGCTGGCGTCAACTTCGTCCGCCGTGATCGCGAACCACGGTAACAAGTCGGCGTCGCTGTCCACCCCGACAACGTTGGGTGCGGGATGATGCAGCACCACGTGCTTGTGCCACCAATATGTGGCTGATAGGCCTAAGAACAGCGGATACCCGAAATAGCTGAGCGCCTCGTTCACCCAGCGCTTATCGCTGGTGCCGTAATGGGTGGAGGTGTGTGTATTGGTCCCAACACCCATGCAGCCGAAGCTGGATATTATGATTCCTAGGACCCGCACAGCCAGGTTGTGGCAGGTCATGAAGATGGCGAGGCCGAGCACCGCGATTGTCACGTGAATCCACAGCTCGAACACGATCCGGTTCGTGGCTTTCTTGTCCCATCCACGGTGGGCGAATTCTCTCCGTAACTCTGTAACCGCCTCAGCGGTTGTCATGATGTCAACCTACAACTTCAGGCTAACCGGAATCGCGTCAAGGGTTTGTAAGACTTGTGTAATCTCATAAGCCTTTTCGACGAGCTGTGGTTGATTCCCGTTCTGTGCGGATCCCGCAATCGGCCGCTTTCTCAGCGCACGCCGGAATCGACGACTTATAATCGGGCCATGGATGAAGCGCTCACGGACATCGAGCGAAACGTAATCGGACTGCTCACTCAACATGAGCAGTCGCCGGACGCTTATGGTGGTCCGATCCATCAGATTGAACGTGCGATGGGCTGGACGACTTCGCAAACGAGGAGGTTCGTTGATGACCTTATTAATCGAAAACTCGTCCACGCCGAACCGATCGTGCGTGGTGGAGGCCGCTATCGGACAGCCTGGATCTGGAAGGAAGGCGAACCCTAGAGAGCTTGACATCGTGGTCGAAGGATGTGTCGGCTCAGTGGAAAAAAACGTCCTTGAGAAGTCATCCGTAGAGGAAATCCGCAATCGCTTTGATCGCGATGTGGAGCGCTTCTCCAATCTCGAAACTGCCAGACCGCAACCGTCGATGCCGCCCTCGCGCTCGACCCGTGAACCACATCACGGCGTAGCCTAGTGTACGTGCGCTGGGGTTGCCGGACGCAGACGCTTCATCATCCCTTTCGGTGCACGCTTCGCTACGGTAGAATCGATCAGCGCCCTTATGTCTATGGCTCCCGGAACTCGCCTGGGTCCCTACGAGATCGTTATGCCGATCGGCGCGGGCGGAATGGGAGAGGTCTATCGCGCCACCGATCCCAGAATGGGCCGCGACGTGGCCATAAAAATCTCCGCCGAGCGTTTCAGCGACCGCTTCTCCCGCGAGGTGCACGCCGTCGCGGCGCTGAACCATCCCAACATCTGTACGCTCTACGACGTCGGCCCGAATTACCTCATCATGGAGTTGATCGAAGGCCCGACGCTGAGGGATCGCATCAAGCAAGGTGCGATCCCTTTAGAGGAAGCGCTCGCCATCGCGGCGAAGATCGCGGACGCGCTCGAAGCCGCGCACGAGAAAGGGATCGTGCACCGGGACCTCAAACCCGGCAACATCAAGATCAAGCCGGACGGGACGGTGAAGGTTCTCGATTTCGGACTGGCGAAGACCACCGACGCGCAAGTTGCCGCCAGCCCGGAGGTCTCGCCAACCATCAGCATGGCGGCCGCGACGCAAGCTGGAATCATTCTCGGCACGGCGGCGTACATGTCGCCGGAACAGGCTCGCGGCAAGGCGGTGGACAAGCGCGCCGATATCTGGGCTTTCGGCGTTGTGCTGTATGAGATGCTTACGGCGAAGCGGTTGTTTCAGGGCGAGGATCTCACGGAAATCCTGGCGTCGGTGGTGAAGGATAAACCGGACCTGAGCGTCGTTCCCGCGCAAGTGCGCCGGTTATTGGAAAAATGTCTGCAGAAGGACCCGAGGGAACGGCTTCGTGATATCGGGGACGTGGCGTTGCTGCTAGAGCATGCACCGGAGACCGCTCCCTCGCAGGGCGCCCTCCGCGCACGCCTCGGAATCGCCGGGCGGAGCGTGGCTGCGCTTTTCGTAGTGGGCTTGGGTCCGGTTGCGTTTCTGCATTTCCGCGAAAAACCGCCCGCTCCGGCGCTGCCGCTGCGCTTTCAGATCCAGGCGCCGGAAAACGCCGCGCTCGGGCCTTACCTCAGCCTGGCGCCCGATGGCCGCAAGCTGGCCTTTCTTGTGAGAGGTCGGCTGTGGGTTCATTTCCTGGAGTCGGGAGATTCGCGCGATTTAACGGCCGCCGACGGTTCACCTTTCTGGTCTCCAGATAGCCTCTTCATCGGGTATCCATCCCAAGGAAAGCTCAAAAAGATCGCGGCGACCGGTGGTACTCCGCAGACCGTGGCGGACTTTAGCGATAGTTGGGAAGCGGGCGCATGGAGCCAGGACAGCGTGATCGTCTTCGGCACATTTCCCCATGGTTTTTTCCGAGTGCCTGATTCCGGCGGCATCCCGGTTGCAATCACCGCAATCGATCCTGCGCGCCAGGAGGCCTTCCATTACTGTCCCTCCTTCCTGCCCGACGGGCGACATTTCATTTATACTTCTCAGTCGACCGACGGGCGGAAGGACTCGATTTATATTGGCTCCGTGGACTTGAAACCAGAGCAACAAAGTTTCAAGCCATTGGTGGCTAGCCATTGGGGACCCGTATATGCGCCTTCGGCGGACCCGAGCACCGGCTATCTGCTTTTCATGCGCGAAGGCACGCTGATGGCCCAGGCTTTCGATAACCCCCGACTGGAGTTGAAAGGGCAGGCGGTGCCCGTCGCCGAGCAAGTGGGTGATAACAACGGCGGCGCAGGTGGCTACGGAGCCTTTTCGGCTTCAGCCAATGACGTCCTCGTGTTCTGGCCAAGCGGGGCGTCGGACCGCCAGCTCACCTGGTACGACCGGGAAGGCAAGGTTTTGGGAACCATTGGCGATTCAGGTGACTATCAGGATCTGGCGCTCTCGCCGGATGGAACGCGTGCCGTCGTACGCAAGAAGAGCGGGGCTGCCTCAAATCTCTGGATGCTGGATATGTCTCAGGGCGCGACCGCACGGTTTACATTCGATTCGGCGGCGGTATCGGATCCGGTCTGGTCGCCGGATGGGAACCGCATTGTTTTTAGCTCCAACCGGGACGGCCCTTACAACCTGTATCAAAAGCCGGTGAGCGGCGTGAAGGATGAGGAGATTCTGCTGAAGTCCAGCGAGGCGAAGTATGCCACGAGCTGGTCGCGCGACGGAAGTCTCCTGTTGTATACGGTGGTCAGCCCAAAAACTAAGCACGACATTTGGGTGCTCCCGCTGGAGGGTGACAAGAAGCCGGTCCCGTTCCAGATCACCGAGTTCGAAGAGGTCGCGGCACACTTTTCCCCTGACGGCCATTGGGTGACCTACACCTCGAATGAGTCCGGCCACAGCGAGGTCTATGTGCGGTCATTTTCAATGAACTCTGCCGGAACGGCTGTGGAGCCGGGTGGTAAGTGGCAAATCTCCAACGGAGGAACTGACCCTGCGTGGCGTGGTGACGGCCGGGAACTTTATTATCGTTCTCCCGATGGAAGCCTAATGGCCGTGGAAATTGGGACTAATCCAACGTTCCGAGCTGGGAAGCCCCAGCCGCTCGGAACCCTGCTACGGTCATTGGGGCGCAGTCTCCCGTGGGACTTCACCTCCGACGGCCGGCGCTTCCTCGCGCCGGCGGGCAGAAGGGGATCGGAGCCGTACACGGTGGTGCTGAACTGGCAGGCTGGTTTGAAGAAATAACGCGTGGAAGCCGGCTGAGACAGAGCCCCTCGGCCACTTGCATGTTTTAGAAATGGAGTTTTCTGGAACTTGCAGATAATGAACCACATCAGGGAAGAAACTTCCGGATGCACCCTAATCCAGGACCTATATGCCTTCTGTTCGGCTACACTAAACTGACTCAATCACATGGCGCTAACTGCAGGGGACAAACTCGGGCCGTATGAAATCCTCGCGCCGATCGGCGCCGGTGGCATGGGCGAAGTATGGAAGGCTCGCGACACCCGGCTCGATCGCATCGTGGCCATCAAAACATCGTCTGAAAAATTCAGCGAGCGATTCGATCGCGAAGCCCGAGCCATCGCGGCGTTGAATCATCCCAACATCTGCCAGATCTACGACGTCGGCCCTGACTACATCGTCATGGAGTACGTCAAAGGCACGGAAATAAAGGGTCCGCTGCCGCTCGATCTGGCGCTGAAGGCCGCTGTTCAACTGGCTGGCGCGCTGGAAGCCGCGCATCGCAAGTCGATCACCCATCGCGATCTCAAACCGGCCAACATCCTCACCACCAAATCCGGACTCAAAGTGCTGGACTTCGGCCTCGCGAAATTCGACGTATCGAAACCTGCGCCCAACGATGCAACGCAAACCCGCGCGCTTACCGAGGAGGGGACCATTGTCGGCACACTCCAGTACATGTCCCCCGAACAGTTGCAGGGCAAGCCAACCGACGCGCGCTCCGATATTTTTTCCTTCGGCTGCGTGCTGTACGAAATCCTCACCGGCAAGCGAGCCTTCCGCGGCGACAATTAGGCCACGCTCATCGCCGCGATCATGGATCGCGAGCCGGAGCCGCTGATAGTGAATCAGCCGATGCTCGGGCGCATCGTGAAAAAATGCCTCGCCAAGGACCCGGACGACCGCTGGCAAAGCGCCGCCGACCTGAAGAGCGAGATCGAACGGCTTCTCGAAGCTCCGGCGCCCATCGCGGCTCAGCAACGCACCAGCGCGCGACTTCCCTGGGTTCTCGCAGGACTCTTCGCTGGTGTCATCGCCGCCCTGCTGTTGAGCTTCGCCCTATTCATCGACCACGCCCCGGCTCCGCCCGCCGTCGTTCGCTTCGAAATCCCGCCTCCCGACGGGACCTCCTGGGACACAGCCGATTTCCCGGTTATCTCCCCGGACGGTTCGCGAATCATGTTCGGCGCGACCAAACGGGACGGCACCCGCCATCTTTGGGTGCGGCGGCTGGACTCCGTGAACGCACAACCCATTCCTGGAACGGAGAGCGGTAGGGCCCCCCCGGGCGCCTGGTCGCCCGACGGGCGCTCGATCGCCTACGTGGCGGACGGCACCTTGCGGAGACTGGAGATGAGCGGGGGTTCGTCGCAGATACTAAGTCCCGTGCCCGCCGTCGCGACGCCCGCTTGGGGTCCGGCGGGAATCATTGTGTTCACAGGGGGCGAGAGCCCTCGCGGCCTCTATCAAGTCCCTGCCTCCGGTGGAGAGGCGAAGCCGGCCATGGCTTCTAGCCGCGGCTTTTTCCCCAGCTTCCTGCCCGACGGCCGGCGCTTCCTTTTTTGCGACTCCACCACAGGCGGAATTGGTGGTAGCTCCGCGCTTTACATCGGCTTGCTGGATTCGAAGGAGGGTAAGCTGCTCGCGGCGGGGAGTTCAGGTGTGTTTGTTCCGCCTTCGTGGCTGCTTTACGTTCGCGGCTCGACCCTGGTGGCGCAACCGTTCGACCCCGCCAAGCAGTCGTTCTCTGGCGACCCGATCGCCATTGCCGATCAGGTTGCGATCATCGCGCCTTTCAACGGTGGCGCCTTCTCCGTCTCCCAAAATGGAGTTCTCGCTTACCGCAGGGCGCTCACTTCGGCGCCCAACGTTCTAACCTGGTACAACCGCCAGGGCAAAAAGCTCGCCACCGTTGGCGAACAGGCTGTCTATTCAGGTCCCGCGCTCTCCCCAGACGGCAAGCGGCTGGCGGTCGGCCGCCTCGACCCGGCGACCAACACCCGAGACATATGGGTGCTGGATCTGGTGCGCGGCGTCAGTTCGCGTCTTACCTTCGACAAGGCAGACGATATGAACCCTGTGTGGTCTCCCGATGGGTCCCGGATCGCGTTCTCGTCGGACCGCCGTGGAAACCGCGATCTTTATTGGAAGGCGGCCAGTGGCGCAGTCCTGTATTTGGAAACTGCACGTGTACATCGCCGCTCTCCTACGGTGCTCGATCGGATCACCATCAATCGCGATTAGATTCTGCAGAAGTCTTCGGAGGCGACTGACTACGCTCTTCAGCGGCGTCCTGCTTTGCTTCGGAAAGATGAACCGGTCGTGCAGCGTCCCACGAGAGGCCGCGAAATACTTCAGGAGTTCTAGGTTCTGGTCGCGTTTGCCAAAGCCAGCCTCAAGAAAGCTTAGTTCCGTAGCCTTGCCGGATATCTCGATTCGCAATGTCTTGTCCGAAACAGCCAGCTGGACGTCCCTCCAGGCGGTACCGGGTACAGTCACCTCCAGGATCTTTCGCTTGCTAACCGGGATCTTCACGTCGCCCTTCGTTTGCGAATTGGTGGCTACGGATTCGAGCCGTGCAACCTCGACGTACTTCGCCCCAGGGCCCTCAGTCGTGGCGGTTCGCGATCCCGCAGAGCTGTCCGGTATCGGCCCAACTATCTGCAAGCCTTCAGCAGGCAGTAACCCCGACATGTCTGCGTCGAAGTTTGCCTCGTCGCTGCGACCCGCGAAACGCGATGTCTGTTCAATGCGCGATCTGTAGAGTTCGTCGTCGGTGCATTGTCGCTCTGCGTTCCAAGCGATGGGTACCAACCTGCCACGCACGGAAGAGATCACCTCACGCACATCTCGCAAGAACGCTTCGACATAATCCTCCGTTCGGAGATTAAGGGCCTTCATCCCGGGCATCCATTTATGCTCGTGTGTTTCGTCCCGTAGAGCAGATGCGAACTGGTCGAAACACCGAAGCGCCTTCTCGCCGGCGTCGCCGCAATCGAGCAAGTAATCGGCGTGGCATTCGAGGACTTCACAGATAAAGGCACGACACCACGTCCGTAAGTCCGCCGCGATGTAGTCGTCGGCGCGAATCTCCGTTAGACGTTCATTGACTACGAGGCGAGTAGGGTTTCGCTTGTTGCCCTGTTCCCACATTTCATAGTGGTCAAAGAACTTTTGTTCTGCGAATGCTCGAAGATTTCTGTAGAGCACCTCGTGATCGATCGGACTGGTCGGCAAAGGGAACATCGCGGGATAAACCATAAGGGTTAACCGCTCAGCGTTACTGTTCCGTCCGGTGATCTCGGGCCAGACCACCTCGTCAGGACTTCGCTCCCTATCATCTGGTTCGCGATCTGGGCAGCTTTGCTCGGTTGGATCGTCGATTGCCACCTCAGCCATCCTCGTGCGAGGACGCCGGCCGACTACGGGGCCGTCGCCTCGGAAGTTAGACCAAACTGCGTGGCCTGATTCCTAAAGTAGCATGTGGATCTCATTACAACCGGCAGGAGAAAATGTGACTCGTTCACAGGGAAACCTTCGAGGTTAGAAACCCGGGTTTGTCCCGCCCTGACGCGGGCAGCTTATGAAAAACAGACTAACGGGTCAATCGACAACTCACCGAAAATGATCAGCCCAGCAGCCGCCGGAACCATGATGACCGCGGCTTCGCAAGAGATTCTGCCACCGGCTGGGTGGGCACAACAACCAATTGGTGTCGCGGCTGCGCCTGTGGGACCTCTGGGCATTGAGAAACGAAATCTACCGCATAGTGCTTTTCAGTTGCTCCCATCGTCACCCAAACGGAGTAAAAATCGTCACTGATGCGAGCATGCTCGACGCCAACGAACACGCCCTGTTCTTCACCCATCTTCCTGGCGATTCTTCGGTCTAGAATCTGACTCTCCTTCTCCGCGACCGTCGTCAAGACCAGCGTGAGTCCGCTTCCCTGAAATCCCTCTTGAAGAAGGTCGGCCCTTGCAGGATTGATCGAGCCATCTAACCGGTCGAAGCCTGGCTCGCTCTTGAGGCGAGCGATGAGCCCAGCGGTGGAGTTGTCCTCGAACCGATTGACGATGAATAGTCGGACGCCCCGGCCGCCGGACTCGTTCATCTGTGCACCAACAGCATTCCAGTCGATTGGCATCGGCAAATCTTTGTACAGCAACGCGTCCTTACCGGACCTGATTGCCGCTCCCTTGAGTGAAAAGCAAAAAGAGCGCAGTGCGACCAGCGATTTCGGCCCACACGCCGCGATCACCAAGCCGGTCGGAAGCGACTGGTAAATCTCATCGAAATATTTGTCGTATGAAAACATGACAAGGTCGCCCGGCCGTTGGCCGCTGGTTATAACCAGTATGGATAAAAGCAGAGTACCGCCAAACTGCTTTTGGTGCAAGACATCCAGAAAAAGGTCGGGGGCACAGTGCGGGCGCTAAGAAAGGAAAAGGGCTGGTCCCAGGATGTTTTTGCCGACAAGACTGGTCTGCATCGAGCGCACGTCGGCGAAATCGAGCGCGGCGAGGCCAACGTCACGCTCCAGACGCTCAAGATTCTGGCGGATACGTTGAAGGTGCGGATTGTTGATCTGGTGAAGGGGCTGTAGGCCGCCTGGACCGACATCGTCCCCACGCCGCCCCCCTAATCGCATGAGCGGTTACGGGCGAGTCTGGAACGTCCTCGGTCGCGGCCGGCGGATTTCGATGAGATAACTGACTCGCGGCGAATTTTCAGTGAGACATTTCTTCTCGCGCTCCGGTATATATATGACGTAGGCTGATTCACCAGACAGCGCGTCGACCGCAAAGCGGACCTCGTTGTGGGTGTCGGAAAGACACGACCATGCGAAACCGCTCGAATCTTCAATCGAACTCCAGTGAGGTCCGAACCTTTGGGCCGCGGCACTTGCCAGATGGCGAGGCGGGCGGGCTGACCGTGAAACCACGGGCGCGGATGACGGTGGACGAGATCGCGCGTCGCCTGGACATCGGCCGGGTGGCAGTTTACATGATGCTAGAGCAGG
>Ga0182024_10021217_pt1 | contig 11802 bp, 5 predicted proteins | sample P32metaG_FD_120480 | JGI IMG/M metagenome (GOLD analysis project Ga0182024, IMG submission 120480) | Permafrost microbial communities from Stordalen Mire, Sweden - P3-2 metaG (Illumina Assembly) | ecosystem: Environmental > Terrestrial > Soil > Wetlands > Permafrost | place: Sweden: Stordalen... | reverse complement strand
CTGGGTCTGGTAGGAACTGTCCGGGTAGGTGGTCTTGATCAGCTCGTTCAGGTCGTTATATTGGTAGGTAGTCGTCGCACCGTTCACGGTGGTCGTGAGCAGGTTCCCGGAGAGGTCGTAGGTGTAGCTGGTGGTGTAGTAGCTCGTCGAGCTATAGTACTGCTCGACGGACAGCAGCTGGCCGTCCCAGTTGTAAGCGTAGACCGTCGGGTGCCCGTTCTCGTCCCAGACCATCTTGGTGTTCGCGACGGGGTTGTAGGAGGTGGTTACGGTGGTGGAGTCGGGGTTGACCATCTTGACCTGCTGCCCGTCCTGGTTGTACGTGTACGTGTAGGCTGAGCTGCTGGGCAGAGTTTCGGTTGCCACAAGGTTGTCCCAGTTGTAGCTGTAGCTCTGGGTGGAGTAGAGGCTGCTACCGTTGTAGGTCTGGACGGAGGTCAGCCTCGCCAGCCCGTCGTAGTAATCTTTCACGACGTTCCCGTTGGGGTCTGTGACCGTGACGTAGTCGCCAGGATCGTTCGGGACGATGTACGTGGTGGCGCTCACTCCTCCGACCGTAGGGGACGAAGTCTGCACTACTCTCCCCAGGCTGTCATAGGAGTAGCTCGTGGTGTGGCCGTTGCCGTCCGTCTCTGACAGCATGTAACCGGTGCTCGAGCTGTACGTATAGGACTGGGTGACGTTCTGAGTCGTGGTAGAGGCTGCAACGATCGCGTCCCCCATGACCTCCCAAGTATGCGAACTTGATAGGCTCCACTGTGCGCTGAGACCCGATTGAGTCGAGCTGACGACCAGGAACGCGCCGTCTCCTATCACGGTAGTCCCTCCGGTTGTGTCCGTGCCAATCTTGGTCCAGCTTGAAGGGCTGCTAGGCGCGGTGTAAGTCCCTCCCTGCCCTGCGGCAAGTCCGCTGATCAGCATGTCCTTTGCGTTGCTTGTGGATATGGAACAGGTCGGACTGGTGCTAGACCCTGCGCCAAAGCAGGGCAACGCGCCATTTGAATCGAAGGGCGACCCCGTGTTAGCGCCGCTTACCCCGAAGACGGTCACGACCGTTCCGCTGGTGCTCGTTCCGGTGGTCGGCGTCCATGTCAATGAAGCTGATGAGAGGGTGGAAGAAGCAATCGCGTAATATTCGCACATGGCCTTTGAACCGCTCCATGAGCCACCGCCGCGATTACTCCAAGTTAGTCCCCCGCCGGAAGCCGTTGAAGTGGTGCAGGCGATAGTTCCTGAAGTGGCCTGGAAAGACACGAGCATCATTATCACGTCAGGCGAGCTAGAAGTTGACAGGGTACAGGTTGCCGCGCCTGTCGAACTGCTACACTGAGCCGAGCCATCCAGGGCGAGAGTGCCGGGGCTACTTGTCGTAACATCCGTACTGACCAGTGTGAGGTAGGCTTCGGAGTAAGTCGAGGAATAGTGGTAGTGGGTCGTAACGCCCAAGGCGTTAGTCATGGTGATGCGGTTGCCGTAATGATCATAGGTGTATGTCGTGTAAATCCATCCGCTGCTGTGAGACTGCTTCTGCGTCAAGAGCTCTGCGAATATATTGTACTTGAAGTAGGTCTCCTGAGCCGGTGTACCTGCGCCATTTTGCATTTGCGCCTGACCTATCAAAGCGTCGTGGATGTCGGACGACACGGTTTCGTTGCTATAGAACGTATTCGAGAACGTGCTGCTGCCGCTGTACAGCCCGGTCACCTCGGTTGTGCTTATTGCACGATCGTAAAGCTTCACTTCGTCGATCGAACCAGTAAAGTAGAGCCCACCGCTGCCATCGCTGCCGAAGGTGAGCGGATTCGTGCTGCTGATTGAACCTGCTGTAGCAGTTCCCGTCGCGTAGGATGAGTGGTCAAGGTAGAGCGTGAGAGAGCCAGCGTTGTCAATGAGCACGACGTTGTGCCAGACTCCCGTCGAAATGCTCCCAGAACCCGCTGCTGAGCCTAGTATCGTTCCGGCACTCATAAGGTAGGCTGTGAGGTGGCCGCTGCTGGTTAGCTCGACTCCGTACCCCGTGTCGCTACAAGAGGAGCAGACCCCGCTCTTGGAAACCAGAGCCTCAGCGGAAGTGGGCGTCGAGGCGATCCTGAACCAGAAGCTGAGAGTGAACGAACTGGTGGAACTCGAGATGGTGATCGAATTGGAGGAGGGGATGCTGACGGATCGGCTGCTCGAACCAGTGAAACTCAAACAGTCGCCGAACTTGCAGCTCGATCCAGTCTGCCAGGAGGGGGAATTGAGCAGCGTCCCGACATTCCCGTTGCCTGAGACATCTGCTGTGGTGGTGCCCTTCCCTTCATCGAGAGACCAGTAACCCACCACGCCACCGGCGAGAGACGTTACAAAGCTGTTTTGGGAGTCCGTGTTCGCGTAGGAGTAGTATGCCTGCTGGCCGAGGGGCCCCGAGGTGTAGATTACGTTACCCCAGTTGTCATAGGTGGTTATCGAAGAGTAGGATATCATCGCCGGCGCGACCTGGTTGACATACAGCTCGTTGATCTCGGTTGTGTTCAACACGCGATCATAAGCTCGAATGTCGTCCAGACGGCCATTAAGGTAGCTTGGACCGTTCGTGTATCCTCCTATCTGAATCGGGGCACTTGGAGACCAGAGCTGCGGGGTCCCAGAATAGGCAGTGGTACCGGCCAATTTTCCATTGACATAGAGGGAATATCCGGTCGCGGATGCCGTAACGGTCACAAGATACCATGAACCCGTGGTGATTGCCGGTGAGGGACAAATCACATTGCTGGTGGTCAGGTATGTGCTGCCGGTTCCGATATCAGTCATAATGCACCCGGCGGTTGTCAAGAAAAAGAACGACGTTCGCGTTTGCCGTGTTCCCTATCGTATTGAAGAAGACGTTGGTGGTTGAAAGGGAGTTTGGGTATAACCACATGGACACTGTGAATGCCCCCTTGATGGTAGAGGTTGGGGTGGCGACGGCGACGTACTGGCTTGACGTAGAGACGAAACTCAGACAGTCCACATACTTGCAGGACGAACTAGTCTCCCAAGTCGGGCTGTTCATGAGCGTCCCCGAGTTTCCATTCCCCGAAGCATCTGTGGTGGTCGACCCGCTTCCTTCATCGAGGGGCCAGTAGGCGACTAGGTCGTAAGCCAGAGAGGACGAGACCATCGTGTCGTTAATCCTGCCAGACGAGTCGAAAGTAGATTCGGTGACCGTGACTATCGAGCTGGTGCTGTTCTCGTTGTAGAGCTTCATGTAGGGCTTGTAACCCTGGTAGAAGTAGTACTTCTGGACCGACTGTGTGCTCCCACCACCCGCGATCGTCGTATTGGACCAGACGACATTTCCGTTCACCAGAGTGTATGAGCTGCTATCTGACTGGCTCAACGTTCCGCCGGTCCCAGAAGCTGCCACGATGGCGTCCCCAATGAACGCCCACGTCGCCGACACGCCCGAAGTCATGCCGACTGACAGACTGGATTGTGTAGAACTGACGACCTTTTCTTCGGCACACGCGTTCCCGTAGTTGTCGGGAAAGTTGCATTTGGCCGTGCTAAATCCGCTTCCCAATGTTATGCTGCCGGAGCCGGCCGATGAGGCGGATACGCCCAATATCATGTCGTCGGCGTTTGAGGTCGAAAGAGTGCAAGAAAACGAAGTACCTGTAACTCCATTGCCAGACTCCCCAGCGCAAGGAAGGCCCGAATGGGTATCGAATGGCGCGGCAGTGTTCGCCCCAGAGATTCCAAAGGCTACACAAGAAATAAGCGAGTTAGTGTTGCCCGTCTGCTTGCACGTTATCGTATCAGAGGAAAGGGGAGAGGATGCTATGGCGTAGTCCTCGCTCACCGAGGAGGGAGTCCCTGAGCCGCCGTCGCCTGAACATGAGCCCGATGTCCACGAGCAGACTTGGGCCCGATTGTGCCACGTAAGAGAGCCCGTATCGGTGACCGCGGCGAACTGTCCCACCCCTCCTGATGATTCTGCCGCCTGAACCACTATGATCACGTCGTTGGGATTGCTGGTTGTCAGAACCATGTTGCAGGTGTTGGAGGTGGTAGAGGAGCAGTGGGTGGTGCCGTCGAGCGCAAGGACGCCCCCTGACCCGCCCGTTGACGAGTAAACGTTCCTGGCAGTAACATAGTAGGTCCTGACTTCGGTGCCCACAGGGGAGCTTCCGTACGTGTAAGTCGTCTTGCCTCCTGTGGGATAGAGGACGGCGCTTATGAGCCAGCTGTTTATCCCGGTCGAATACTGATAATCTGTTATGTCGCCCACGGCGTCCTTGACTGAGGAGAGGTCGTAGCCGTGATAATAGTAATAGACCGTCCTGCCACCCGAGCTTATGGAAGAAAGCGTGTTGTTCGAGTTGTAGGAGAAGGTCACCGTCCTGCTTATCGTGTCGGTGATCGTGGAGATGTAGTTGTTGCTGCCGTAACTGAAGGAAATCGTGTTGTTCCCGGTGCTGTCAGTCATCGACGTGAGTTCCTTCGCCGAGTTGAACTGGTATGTCGTGCCGTCCGCTAGATATAGAGAATAGCTTCCGCTGTTGTTCACAAGCTCGAAGTTGGTTGCCTCGTTATACTGGAAGGTGTTCCCAGTCCAGTCATATGGATAGGCTTGTCCGTCGGCTAGATGCAAGTAATTGGACCCCATCCAGGGGAAGTCCAGGGACCATCCATAGCCCAAGTTAGTCAGCGTGTAGTTGTCATATTGGTACGGAGAAGATGAGTCGAAGGCGTATGGGGTCGAGAAGACCCGCCCAATTGTGAGGTTCAAACCCCTACCGGCAATCTCCAAGTCGACCGCGTTTATGCCGAGCAGCCCGTTTCCCGGAGACACGTACTCGGTGTTGTCCTGGAAGTAGGACTCATAGGGAGAAATCCCAGGTTTGCCCCAAGAGTTTGATGACGTCGCTGCTGTCGGAATCGGAGCGGGGATAGCTGAGAATAAGACATCTTCGGTATATGGTGAGAGCCCATAACTAGAAGTCAGAGTGAGACCTATCATGTCGCCGCTATTGGAGTACGATGAGTCCAAGTAAGCATAGCTGATGTAACTACCTCCGCTGAACAGAACGCTGACGGCACCCCAACCGCCTTGATATCCCCATGCAGACGTGTACTTCATGTAAGAAACCGTATAAGGAGAGGTGAGAGTGTCCAAGAATACATAGAGAGTTCCGGTCGTTTGATCTACCGATAAAGTGGGAGAATCATAAAACTCCGAAGCCATTGTCTTCTCGAATGATGCGCTTACCGAATTCGTGGAGTAGGAGTAAAACTCATACACGAGATCATAATTCGAACTGCTGCCTCCGCCTTGGGCCGCGACGGCTACATTGTTGCCATAGGCGACCGCGGTGAATTCCCCAAAGTCATACATGCTGGACGTCACTGTAGATTCCCATGAGGACCCCGTCCAAGCTTGGAACGCCCAATTAGAGCCTGAGGCTGCGGTTATCGCAACTATCGCTCCATTCGCGAGTTGCACCAAGTCCTCGGTCCCGCCTGGGAAGTACGAGCTGCTACTGTCGCACTGAGTTTCATATGGGAAGCCCGAAGCGAGCGTCCAGATTCCCCCCGTCGTCGATGACTTCAAGGCGTAACCGCACGAAATATACGAAGATCCAGTATACTGGTATTGAGCAAAAATGCCAATCCATTCGTAGTCGTTACTATCTGTGATCACTGTAGGATACAATATTCCTCCATAACCGGTTGCGCCCATCTGTTGAGTTTGGACCCAGGAAATCAATCCGGTATTAGAAATGGTACCGGCGCGGTTATACAGGTATGAGGCGGAACTATAGGTACCTGATAGGACGTAATACACATAGATACCGTCGAACCAGACGCTGTAACCGCCCGTAACAACCGTCGATGAGACCTCTGTCGCGGTAGCCCATGTCTGCCCATTGCCAGAGGTTGTGTAGTAGAGAAGAGCGCTTCCCGAGAGATACGAGATGAAGAAGACCCAGTACAATCCGTCCCCGTAGAAGGAAGTCCGCTCCGCTGGACTTGCTAACGCGTAGTCCTCGCCTGAACTTGTTGCAACGATGCTCGGATCAATTCTGAACGATGGACCTACAGAATATGTCAAGGCATTGGAATCACCATTGTAAACCGGAGAGTAATTGAGAGAATTGGACCAATCAATACCCAGTGCCACTCCTGACTGGTTGCCAAACCATGCCCCATCCGTCGTCGCACTAATCAGGGGGCTTCCGAATGGTAAGCCTATAGTTCCTGATTGGCTTGCGCCCCAATCCACAGCTCCCGAAACGGTCATCTCTAGACCGCTCGGATAACAGAATTGATGCATCATGGAATACGTCACCGTGACATTTACAATAGTTTGGCCGTTCTGAATGGCCAAGTAGTTCTGGATTGCCGTCGTGCTGTTCGCTTCCATAGTAACGGTCGTTGAGCTCGGGAAACCAGTTAGCGGTCTGATCGCCATGCTGCTTCCCTCTTCGTCGGATGCAGTTACGGTTCCATTTGCGAATATTGTATAAGACTGCCCTACGGGTTTGGCGACAGGGACACCTGCAAAGAACTCTGAGTAGGTAGTCTCGGTCAAGGTAACACTATTAGATTGAGTTGCTAGGGGCTGAGTCGTCTGCGTTTCATTACAAGAGGTGCTTTGACTCGAATTCCACGTGTTGGTATACGAGACTGACCCGGGCGGGAGTGGGGTTTGGATTGGAGTCGGAGAGGTTGAGGACGATGAATTTGCGGCCGCGCTCGCGATTGGCAGCACGACTGCGACAGAAACTGATGAAGATAACAGGAGGAGCAAGATTGCGACTGAGGATGGCTTCCTCATCGCCTTGCTTCCCCTCAACTAAGGCTCCATTCCCTTACGAAGTTACATAGGACGACTTAGTTTAAGTGCGTATGAGTAATCTAAATTTACGCTAGGAGCGTGTTTTTCCCAAATTTGGATGGATGGTTTTGGTTTTTCGAAAAAAAAAAGCAAAAGAAGGCCTTCCGAGCTCAAAATGTGATGATTCTGGCGTACTGACTCCCCAAAGGCGGCCCGATTCTGGTGAATTGATTTAGACAACGTCTCCTTACTGAGCTTTATCTTCTAAACAGCGGGAGCATCATAATTCAGGATATCCGCCGCGCTTCCGCTGCAAGATGCGGATTCGAATTCCCGAATCTTGCTAATCCGCAACTGCTACACTACAGAGAAGGTCAGGGGTTTGGGCCGGAAGGGACCTACCCCTTGCAGGGGGTGGAACCATAGCCCAAAGTCACGAGGGTTCGAGCCGCGGCTGGTTTCGAACCTCATTGTCATACCATGTTATGAATCGTCGTCGTACATATTCGCCACGCGCGGAGCGCAAAGAAGCCTAACTTGGAGCCGACACCCTTGGAGAAGCAGGCGCTCCCGCAGATCAACTCTAAAGGTTAGACCTGCTGGCTAGTATCCCAAGTCTGGGTGAATTGAGTTGCACTGCTGACCGAAACAGCCGTGTTCTGAATTCCCTGATAGATGTATTCCGAGTAGTATGTTTGACCATCTCCCAAAGGAGGCACTGCGGAGAAACCACTCCACCCGCTCGCAGAGTAATACGCCTCCGCCGTGTACGTTATGGTGCTAAATTGGATGGACTGGCAAATGTCGCTGATTCCTCCGTGAGAGTACGTACAACCATCTCCGTATGCTCCTCCATAGGTTGGGGTCATGTTCATGTTCGGCTAGAAGTTTGGCATGCACTGTTATAGCGTTAGCGTTTGCACTGTGACACCTTGTGGCACAGCTTGTGCAGAATCTAAGATTGTCGTTGTTCAAGGTCGCCGAGAAGCTCTAGCAACTTCTTTCCCATAGGGGTGATTTCGTACATTCTCACTTTTCCATAGGCTTTCCATTGCCTGATGAAGCCATGCTTCCTAAGCAATTCGACCTGGTAATCGACTGCTTTCCAATCCAAGTCGAGTTCTTGGGCCAACTGAAATCTGTCTTTTGGAACTGAGAGAGAGTTCAGAAGCCTGACTCTGGTGTTTCCTCCTTTCATCTTCACAAATAGTTGGAAAATGTCCGACTCGAAGCCGGAGGCCTGCCATATCGATTTCATGCGACCCCTCCAGATCCAGAGCCCTCCCACGAAGAACCAACTGAGAGGAGCGATAATGGGCGACCGTTCCTCAAGAAATGTGAGAGGGCCCTGATTCGAGCCAAGACTCCCGAAAATCGTCACAGACCCCGGTGAGATAAGATAGAGAGCGAGTAGAAGGGTATTGAGTATCGAGAATGCAACTAGCCCTGCTAAGACGATGGCGGCCTTCGACAAGCGGCCGAAAAGACTCATTTCATGATAAATAGTTTTTTCCGAGTCCTGAGAAGAATCCTAATTAGCGGTACGGCACAATGTCTCGCGAATTGTCATGGAAGGCAAAGGGATACTAAGCCGGCGTGCAGTAGTCGCAGCATCTATTCTTATTCTCATTGTCGTCGCCGCTGCTGCCATCGCCGCCGTTTTGGTTTATTCACTGAAAGATCCGACCAACGGCTGCAATCCTGGAGATAGCCAAGTGCCTTCGAGTATCCAAGGGATTGTTTCGAAAATCGAGCAAAACTCAACTTTCATCTCTCTTGAGAATGGAAGACTATACGCATTCGAATCGTATTCGCAGCAGCAGACACACTACGACAATGGGACCGTCAGTTATGGAAATACCATAGTAGAATTTGCATGCGGCTCAAACCCTTGCATTCCTCCAATAAACGCCGTCGTTACTGTGAATGGACGTATCATACAGATTTACGCTCAGTCGGGAAATGGTGTCCAATTCGGAATGGGGCATGAATCTTCTTCGTGCTAGCGCTAGAGGGACGATGTTCAAAGTTAGGATGCTCTCAGTGATCCGGAAAATGACCAGCACGAAATCTTTTCGGATGGAAGAGGAGCTTCTCAGAAAGCTCTCTGTGCTGGCAGCCAGATATGGAGTCAATGAAAACAAACTCGTCACCGACATTCTAGCCTCGCGAGTCGAAATAGATCCACTGATTCCAACTTTTGAAGGAATTAGTCTAGCGAGAGAAACATTCAGGACCATACTCAATACGACCAACGTCGACTCATTGGAGATTAGCGCGTGGGAACTCGGAAGGGCTCATTTCGCCACAGCAAGAAGGCTTTATGAAAGCAATGGGGAGCAACTTTCATTTCTGAAATTTGTCTCAATCGTGCTAGGAAGGCACGGGCGGTGGTTCAGGATTGAAGGGAAAGTTGACTCGAACTCGAAACTAGTAACTCTGCATCATGAATTGAGCCTGAGATGGTCAATCTTCCTCAAGGCCTATCTGGCGGGCGCCTTCGAAGTTCTGTCCCGCGTCAGGTTAATAGTACATATAAACGAAGAATTCGTCGAACTTGAGATTCCTGGTGAACCGAAATTTTGATTCTGATTGTATCTTCGCCTTCGTCTGACGCTCTCGAATATTTCTCCGAGGAATTGTCCCACAACGATTGACGCAGACCGGAAGCGGTAATCCACATTACTCAGGAGCGATGAGTCTATCATTGAAGAGGGCCAGAATCAAGATTCCAAAATAGACGAGCGCGGCAGAAAAAATAGCCCAGATATGAGTTCAATCCGTTCCTTATGCCCAGATCTGGGGGTCCTCCAGCAGGTATCCGTAGCGCTAGTTTCCTTTCGCTTGCATGCTATGGGACCCCCATTTGGCTAAAAGACGAGGGACACACCCCTTGAAAGAAATGGGCCGGAAGGGACCCAGCCGGATATCCGTATCGAACCCTTTTTGGTTCTGCGCGATATACATCAAGCTATTCTTATTCTCGACCTGAGTATTTATCGACCACTCTCGGGTTCGTCGAAAGACTATTCTAGAGGAGGGATAGGTCGCCGATTCTCTCCTGTCTGCTCACCCAGACTGCGAATGGGAGTTTCTTGTCCTTTAGGAGACGTCCGAGATCGGATGCCTTAGTGAGCAGCATTGGGTGTTTGTTCTCTCGCGGAGTGGGAGAATACGAGGCGTCTCTTGCCATTAGGTGGAAGAGGTTCGCTAGGTTGTACAATACGCACTTCGATGGAGGCCAGTCCTCACCTTTAGGACTCTCCTCGAGGTGACTCGTGATGTTCCCACGCGAAGTCTCAGGGTGGTATTGGACGCAAGTCGCATTCCAAAGGCCGCGCACGAGAGGCTTGTAATGCGAAAATACGTAGACTGAATTTCCAACTCCGATCATGTACTCCGAGGGAGGCTTTACCTTCATGCGTTCTCCAATCCACTGGAATGACCAGCCGTGAGGAACTCCCGAGGATGAGAATCCTAGCGACAGAACGTCCGCCCCTGTCTCATAAATCCGGTCGGCAATCTTCTTCATGGTATCTGAATCTATGGATTTGTTTACGCTCAAGAGAATCACTAATCTTGGTCGAGCGTCATCATTCTTTATCAGATTCGCAATCTTCTGTCCTATCCACGGTTCCAATTTCTCATCAGGGTCTCCCGAGATGGAATTAAGGACAATCTTGCCACCTAGACCACCAACTGGTCGGGACATTACCATAGCAATCTGCTTGGCTCCGTCTGAGTGATTCCAGACTCTCGATTGCTCTATTGCGAAAGCCCATATTTTTCCGTCGCCTTGGTAATGTCGGAAGAAGTCAGGGATTAGCGAACTTGACTCTGCTAGGTCCTTTCTCCAGCTTTCAATCTCCTCTTCGAGTATGAATGCGGGTCTGACGGGGTCTGAGTAGTCATACCTTAATGGTTCAAAGTTCCGCCCCCCAAGTCCCTCGTTCAGTTCCATTAGCATCTGAGTGATAACCCTGAATATCTGCTTCTGGAATGTCCAGGCTCCCTTTCCTATTGGTTGATCGTAGATCTTAATCGGCTTGTCCAAGTCCAGGGCACAAGCCTTCAGGAAGCTGCGAAGGGCATCCTTTCCGGCCCTCTTGCCTCGGGGTTGAAATACAACGAGCGCATCGCAACCATCTTCATAAATTGCTTGTCTGACTGTTTTCACGTATTCGTTCGAGACCGCTAAGACCTTGCGTTCCGGAAGCAGGGCACCAAAATCTAACACGAAATTCTCGCGGAAGGGTTCGGTTACCTTAATCGCATCTAGCGGGTAATACTTCACGTTTAGCTTGCCTGTGGTACCGAAGGAGTTCGCCATGTATGTCAAATAACTGCGCCAGTTCTTCAACGCCCCTTCAGCAATCTTCGTCTTCGACATGAGTTCCGCAAGCTTGTTGTGGTTGCCATTCAGTGCGAGCCATGTGGCGTAGCAGGTTTCCGTGTGCGGAATGCCCGCAATCCCGGCAGGCTCCTCCGTCCCAATGATTCCTATCGTGATGGTACTCCTTTGTCTGAATGCGCTGCGAAGAGGGCGGTAGACCTCGATTGTCTTGTACTCCTTACCTCTGCCGGATTTCTGGCGCGTGTCCCGGACCTGTTCTCGCTTTCCGACAAAGGCATTCGCTATGGCGTGTGTGGGGATTACGGCGAAGCCTTCGCGTCCGTCTCGTACGGCTCCAGTAAGCGCGTAAATTGGTTGCATGGGGCCGGCACGGAATTCGACGAAGTCACCTTCGTCAATTTCGTCCTCTTTGGCTTCATACCGGTTTTTCAGCGGACCATCTACCTCGGATTGGTATGTCGTCGTAGTCAGTCTAATCGCATCTAACAGATCTCCTCCCTGGTGGGGATGTAGTCCGACATCTCGATCGCCTTCCTCGCGGGCGAGAAGAACCCCCGGATCCGGATGGCGCTCTTGTCACCTCCGTCGAATCCGTTCGACTTCAGAAAAGCTGTAAGGGCCGCTCTCGCAAGGTTGCCGGTCTCAT
>Ga0182024_10021216_pt1 | contig 11802 bp, 10 predicted proteins | sample P32metaG_FD_120480 | JGI IMG/M metagenome (GOLD analysis project Ga0182024, IMG submission 120480) | Permafrost microbial communities from Stordalen Mire, Sweden - P3-2 metaG (Illumina Assembly) | ecosystem: Environmental > Terrestrial > Soil > Wetlands > Permafrost | place: Sweden: Stordalen... | reverse complement strand
CCCTCGCCCTTGAGCTTTTCGCCTAAGTCGACCAGGCGCTCGGTGGCGTCGGGACGGCGGTTGAGCAGCACATCCTCTACCAGCACTTTCAGCTCGGGCTCGATTTCTTCGTAGACCTCGAGCATGCCGGCGTTCACGATGCCCATGTCCATGCCGGCGGCAATGGCGTGATAGAGAAAGGCGGAGTGCATGGCCTCACGCACTTTGTTGTTGCCGCGAAAGCTGAAGGAGATGTTGGAGACTCCGCCGCTTACCTTGGCGTGGGGCAAGTTGGCCTTGATCCAACGGGTGGCGTTGATGAAGTCGACGGCGTAGTTGTTGTGCTCCTCCATGCCGGTGGCCACGGTGAGGATGTTGGGGTCGAAAATAATATCTTCCGGCGGGAAGCCTACCTCGTCGACCAGAATGCGATAGGCGCGCTCGCAGATGCTGATCTTCTCTTCGTAGGTGGCGGCCTGGCCCTTCTCGTCAAAGGCCATCACGACCACGGCTGCTCCGTACTTGAGGACGGTGGCGGCGTTCTTGCGGAATTTTTCTTCGCCTTCTTTGAGCGAGATGGAGTTGACAATGCCCTTGCCCTGCAGGCACTTCAGGCCGGCCTCGATCACTTCCCACTTGGAGGAGTCGACCATGAAGGGGACCTTGGCCACCTCGGGCTCGCTGGCCAGGAGCTGCAGATAGCGGGTCATGGCGGCGACGCCGTCGATCATGCCCTCGTCCATGCAGATGTCGAGGACGTTGGCCCCGTTCTCCACCTGCTGGCGGGCTACGGAGACGGCTTCTTCGTATTTGCCTTCCTTCACCAGCTTGGAGAATTTGGGCGAGCCGGCTACGTTGGTGCGCTCACCGATCATGATGTAGACGTTTGGCGCCTGGGTGAAGGGCTGCGAGCCCGACAAGCGGAGGGGCTTGGGGTCTCGGACGGTCTCGGCGGCCTCGGGCTCGGCCAGAATTTGAAGAGTCACGCGCGGCTCCCGTTGTGGTGGGCGTGCGCTCCCCACTTGCGCGGAGGCTGGCCTTCGAGGGCCTTGGCGATGGCCGCGATGTGCTCGGGGGTGTTGCCGCAGCAGCCGCCGGCGATGTTGATGAGTCCTCCCTTGGCGAATTCGCCGAGGTAGCGGGCCATGTCTTTGGGTCCCAGGTCGAAGCCGGTCTCGGAGAGCGGGTTGGGCAGGCCGGCGTTGGGGTAGCAGGAGATGGCTACGCTTGCCTTTTCCGAAAGCTCTTCGAGGAAGGGGTACATGAGGTCCGGACCCAGGGAGCAGTTCAGGCCCACTGATAGAGGTTTAATGTGCTCCACGGCGTTCCAGAAGGCTTCGGTGGTTTGGGCGGAGATTAAGGTCTCGCCTCCCCGGCCTACGGCGGCGGAGATCATCACTGGTAATTTGACGTGGTCTTCGTCGAAGACTTCCTGGATGGCGACCAGGGCGGCTTTGGCGTTGAGCGAGTCGAAGATGGTTTCTACCAGGAGCAGGTCGGCTCCGCCGGCGATGAGGGCACGGGCTTCGTGCTTGTAAGCGGATTTGACCTGGTCGAAGGTGACTACGCGGAAGCCTGCGTCGTCAGCATCGGGGGAGTTGGAGAGGGAGACGGTGAGGGGTCCTATGGCTCCGGCTACGAAACGCTGGCGGCCGGTTGCGGTGCCGACGCGGTCGGCCCACTCACGGCATTGCTGGGCGGATTTTTCGTTGATCTCCCAGGCCAGGTCGTTGAGGAACGGGTCTTCGATGATCTTCTGGTAGAAGTCGGGGTCTTTGCGGCCTCCGCGCTCGCGGGGGTCTTCTACGAAAAATTCGCTTTGCGTGATGCTGGTGGCTCCGAAGGTGTTGGTCTCGATGATGTCTGCGCCGGCTTCGAGGAAGCGGCGGTGGATGTCGCAGATCATGTCCGGCTGGGTCAGGGAGAAAAGGTCTCCGTTGTTCAGCAGGTCTTTGGTCGAGTCTTTGAAGCGGTCACCCCGGATGTCGGATTCCTTCATGCCGTAGGTGCGGATGGTAGTGCCCATCGCTCCGTCGATGATGGCGATGCGGGTTTCGAGGATTTTTTGTAGTGGGTGTTGAGGGTTTGTGGTCATTTTTCCCCGGGGCGGCTTAGCAGGTCCATGCCGTTGATCGGTCATAGCGCGCCTCTTTTATTATAGCGGGGGCGTCAAATGGGGGCTTGATGCTTTCGTGTAGGGGGATTTGCGGGATAAACGGGGGGAACCCGCGTTTCTGGCGGCAAAGTTTCAGGAAAGGTCCGTAGAACCGCAGGTCCCTCCGCTTCGCTTCGCTTCGGTCGGGATGACAAAAGGGGAGGGGTTTAAGGGGATATGTGGGCACCCGAATGGCGCACCGCAGATCCCTCCGCTTCGCTACCCCGGATTTCCTGTAGGTCTTGACGGCGTTGGCGGACTTCATGCGCCTTTCCTTAAGAGAAAGGCGCATACGTGGCTTCGTCTTGCGCTGCGTGGCAGGAAATCCGGGTTCGCTCCGGTCGGGATGACAAAAGGAGAGCGTGGCTTGAGGGAGAGGGCTGGGGTCGAACCGAAAAGTCAGTTCCGGGATAATGAAAAAAACTTTTAGCAAACGTGTTCCCTAAAATTGCCGCCCCTTTGTCACCCTACCGGCCCACGCACGCTGATTAAGTTAGTTAGGCTTTGGCTAATTCGGTTTCGAGTGCCTTCACCAGGGCTGGATCATCCGGGGTGGTGTTGGGGGCGAAACGGGCAGTGACTTTGCCGCTGCGGTCGACCACAAACTTCTCGAAGTTCCAGAGAAGCTCCGGCTCCTTGTTGGTCTCGATTCCGTAGCGCTTCAGGTTTTCGCTGAAGTGCTCCGCTGAGGTGCTGGTGGATTTCGGCTGGGCGGCGATCAGCTCCTTATAAAGAGGGTGCTTCTCTTCCCCGACTACGGTGATCTTTTCAAACAGAGGAAAGTCGACGCCGAAGTTGCTGGTGCAGAAGCTCGCGATTTCGTCGTTGGAGCCGGGTTCCTGGGCTTTGAAATCGTTGGCGGGAAAACCGACCACGACCAGGCCGCGATCGCGGTAATCGCGATACAGCTTTTCCAGAGCTTCATACTGCTTGGTGAGTCCGCACTTGGAAGCAACGTTGACGACGAGGAGGACCTTGCCACTGTACTCCCCCAGGTTGGTGTCTTCGCCGGTGATGCGGCGTACGGGAATTTTTTGTATGGAAGTGCTCATGAATCCATTGTAGTGGCTTCGACGGGCCCTTCAACTTGGCAACGAATCCCGGGGTTCTCACGCAGGCACTTAAAGGCGGTATGCTCGTACCGGACTGATACCCATGGCTTCTAAAGGACTTCTGGTCACGGCGGGCTTTCTTGGGGTCTTGCTCGGCGTCGTACCGTTGCGCCCGGGGCAGGCACAGACGGCGCTCGATAGGCTGCGGGCGGATTTTACCCATCCGCCCGCGGGGGCAAAGCCCATGATGCGGTGGTGGTGGTTCGGGATCTCGGTCGAGAAGCCCGAGATCCGGCGGGAACTGGAACAAATGAAGGCTGACGGCATTGGCGGAGTGGAGCTGGCCTTCGTTTATCCGCAGGTGATCGATGCCCCAGCTAAAGGTCTCGTGAACGAGCCGTTCCTGAGTCGGCCGATGCTGGAGAACGTGGGCTACGCCGCCAGCGAAGGCCGCCGGCTGGGGCTTCGTGTGGATGTGACCCTGGGCAGCGGATGGCCCTACGGCGGCCCGGCCACCACTCTGGCAGAAGCTGCGGGGTGCCTGCGGATGATGGAGCTGGCGGTCGCACCGGGGGTGACGAGCGTAGCGACCGTCCCGTTGGCGGAGGGCGAATCGGTGGTTTCGATCTCACTGGTGGATGGAGAGCCCCAGCATTGGAAGGCATCGTCGGAACACTTGCTGCTACAAACGAAGGACTTTCCGCCGAGCACTGCGCTTCGTACGGCTCTGGTTTTTATCGCCAGCCATACCGGGCAGCAGGTGAAACGGGCCGCCGTGGAGGCGGAAGGGTGGGTTCTGGATCCTTTCAGCCACCAGGCGGTCGCGACCCACTTGCATGCTGTGGGCGAACCGCTGGTGAAGGCCTTTGGCTCCGCGCCTCCGTATGCAATCTTCTCCGATTCGCTCGAGGCCTATGGTGCGGATTGGACGCCGTCACTGCCGGTCGAATTCAGACGCCGCCGCGGTTACGATCTGCTGCCTCACCTGCCGGAGCTGGTGGCCGGAGGTAGTGCGGAAGCGGAAAAGGTCCGCCATGATTGGGGAAAAACGCTGACCGAGCTGGTCAATGAGAATTACCTCAGCCAGATCAATACGTGGGCTGACGCTCACCACACCAAATTTCGCTCGCAGACGTATGGAGAGCCGGCGGTCAGTCTATCGAGCCAGCAACTGGTGGATCTGGCTGAGGGCGAGGGCCCCCACTGGCGGGCTTTCTCGACCTTGCGCTGGGCTACGTCGGCGAACCATCTCTTTCACAAAAACGTCACTTCTGCGGAGACGTTTACCTGGCTTCACTCGCCCGCCTTCAGCGCGACGCCGCTGGATATGAAGGCGGGGGTGGATCTCCATTTTCTGATCGGCGTTAACCAGGTAATCGGCCATGGGTGGCCGTATTCTCCTCCACAGGTGGGCGAGCCGGGATGGTCGCTTTACGCCGCCGCCGTGTTTGACGACCATAATCCCTGGCATCCGGTGATGCCGGATGTCACACGCTACATTGAGCGCACCAGCTTCCTTCTCCGCCAGGGTCAGCCGGCCAACCAGGTGGCCCTGTTGTTGCCCACCGACGATGCTTGGGCGCGGTTTTCTCCGGGCAAGGTCAGCGTCACTGCGGAGATGGACCAGCTGATCACGCCCACACTCATGTCGTCGATTCTTTCGGCAGGCTACAACGTCGATTACATCGATGCGGATGCCGTCGAAAAATTGGGTATCCACTATCCGGTTCTGGTCATTCCCCCCACTGACCGTATCCCGGCCGAAACCCTGCTCGCGATTCAGCGCTACGTTGGCGGCGGCGGAAAGGTCATCGCGGTGGGGCGGGCTCCATCGCTGAACCAAAATGGAGAGAGCACGCCGGATTTGACTGCGCTCTCGCGGCAGCTTTTTGGCTCCTCCAAATCGACCTTTGTTGGTGATCCATCGGCTCTCGCGGGTGCGCTGCACACAGCGGTTCCTCCTGACTTTGAGCTCGACCGCGCCAACGACGATGTCGGCTTCATTCGCCGGAAGCTGCCCGATGCGGACATCTACTTCCTTGCCAATACAGCGAACCATCCGGTCAGCATGCAGGCGACGTTCGCGACCACGCACAAGTTCGGTCAGCGATGGGATGCGGACACGGGAACCGCGGTTTCCGTACCGGCGGCCGCGATCGCTTTAAGCCTCGCTCCTTATGAGTCCGTGATTTTTGTCTTTAGCGATGAGCCTTCGCGCGCAATTGCGCTATCGCAGCCGGGCGCTCAGATTGCCGATCTAAGCGCCGGATGGAAGGTGACCTTCACCGGGATCCACAAAACAATCTCGGCAGATGTTCCAGCCGATTGGACAAGTGATCCCGCTACCAGGTTCTATTCTGGCGAGGCGGTGTATGAGCGCGAGTTCACGCTCAGCAAGGTTCCCGGCGGGGCCGCTTTTCTCCAGGCGGAAGGCGGCCTGCCCGTCGCCAGGCCGGACGTTATCAAGGGACCCGGCATGAGGGCCTGGTACGATCCTCCGGTACGGGAAGCGGCCATTGTTTTCGTCAATGGTCATCGTGTAGGGTCGCTGTGGCATCCGCCGTACAAGTTGGCCGTGGGCGGCTATCTGAAGCAGGGGCAGAACCAGATTGTGATCAAGGTCTACAACACGGCGATGAACGCGTGGGCAGCCTTGCCGCCCCATGACTACAAGCCGCTGATCGCGAAGTACGGAGATCGCTTTCAGATGCAGGATCTGGACCATGTGAAGCCGGTCTCTTCGGGGCTGCTGGGAACGATCCACCTGGTCAGCGGGGCGGCACAGTGACATCAGGCCGCTCGGCGCCGATTCATCTCTTGCTGTTGCTTTACATCCTGATCAGCGGTACCTATCAGATCGTTGCGACCGTATCCCTTGTGGTTGCGGTTTTCGACCTCAGACATCAGGTTCGAACGCCCTATGACGTTGGTTACGAGCAGCCCACGATTACCAGCGTGGCGGAGGCAGCACAGAAGGCCGGACTCAGGGCCGGCGACACGATCGAGTCTTTGAATGGGGAGCCATATTGGGGCCGAGCGCTCTTCCAAAGAGAGCGTTGGTATGCGAGACCGGGGGACACCATGCGATTCGGCGTTCGCCACGCCGACGGCCAACGAGCCTCTGTCGCTCTTCCGCTCATAGGCGACTCGTCGCGCCCAACGGTGTACGAGTTGATCTTCGTCATCTTTCTGCATTTGATTGTCCCGCTCTTCTGCTTAGGTCTCGGATATTGGGTAGCGCTGGCACGGCCAGGCGATTTGAATGCGTGGCTGATCTTAATCCTGCTCAGCTTTCCAGGAGCTTTCATTGCGGTCTCTACCTATAACACCTGGCCGGGTGTCTGGCTTGCGCTCCGGTTAGCGTGGCACATCATCTTAGATGTCCTCGCTCCTGCGGCATTGTTATGGTTCGGATTACTGTTTCCTGAGAGGTCGCGCATCGATCTTCGCTGGCCGTGGCTGAAGTGGCTGATACTGACGGTGTTGACAGCCTGTCTCGTGGTAGCGCTGGTGGTTGACTACTGTGTCTGGTACAAAACGTCGCTGATATCGAACGTCAAGGCCATCAACGACATCGACAACCACGTTGTCGGTTGGCTGATGGTTGTGTGTGTAACGCTTTATTGGATCGCAATCTTTGCCAAGTTGCGTACGGCATCATCCCCAGATGCACGGCGTCGATTACGTCTGCTTTGCGTGGGCTCCGTGATCGGCCTGGGAAGCATGATGATCATTTACGGAGCGCTGCCATGGTTCGGCATTGCCGATCCTGCGAGTATTCCGTGGCTGGGATATACCAGCGCAATCCTGATGCTTATCTTTCCGCTGACTCTTAGCTATATCGTAATTGTGCAGAGAGCTATGGACGTGCGCATCCTGCTGCGCATGGGCACGAAGTATGCGCTCGCCCGAACAACGATGGCGATTGTTCAGCTCGCTGTTGCCGCACTGATCTTTATCTTTTTTGTGATCCCGGTGATTGCCGGGCGTCGTCGTGATTCGCTCGGCTTGATTCTCGCTCTGCTCGCCATCGCGGGCCTGGTAGCCATGTTTTTTGCTCGTGGTTTTCTGGGCAGCCGTTTCCAGAACTCGCTGGATCGCAGGTTCTTTCGTGAAGCTTACAATGCAGAACTCATCTTGAATGAGCTGGCGGGGCAAGCGCGCACCTTTACCGATTCTCACTCGCTGATCGAGACGGTTGCGCAGCGCATTTCCGATGTTTTACATGTGCCGCAAATCGCAGTTCTGCTTTCGCAAGGGGGATCGTTCCGGGTGCAGCAGTCTTTAGGACTCGATGTGAATGGGACGCTGGCGCTATCCACTGCGGGTTCAACCATCCGGCATCTGACGCATACAGCGAGCCCTGCTGTCGTCGACCATAAGACTCCAGATCGATGGCTGGAAGAGGCCGATGAGCAGGAAAAGCAATTGCTGACAGAAACGAAAGCAGAGTTGCTCTTGCCCTTGCCTGGGCGCGACAGGCTACTGGGATTGCTGACCATGGGCGCGAAGCAATCCGAAGAGGCGTACTCGCCTTCGGACCTCAGGCTACTCGGCTCCCTCGGCTTGCAGACTGGCCTGGGGCTGGAGATCGCCGAGCTGGCCAGGAGCCTGGCGCAGGAGTCGACCCAACGCGCCCTGATCCATCGCGAAATCGAAATCGCGCGCGAGGTACAGGAGCGGTTGTTTCCGCAGTCTATCCCGACGCTCGCCGGCTTGAGTCTCGCGGGATCTTGCCGGCCGGCGCTCGGGGTCGGCGGCGACTACTACGACATATTCGAGATGTTGGAGAGCAAGGTCGGGCTCGCTATCGGCGACGTATCCGGCAAAGGAGTGCCGGCTGCCCTTCTCATGGCGAGTCTCCGCGCCTGCTTGCGCACCATGACGACGTTCGGCGAAGCGGACCTGGCGCAGTTGATGGAGAGGCTTAATCAGCTGGTTTATGAGTCTTCTGCTGCGCACCGCTATGCGACCTTCTTCTTCGCTGTCTACGACCCGTCAGTGCGCCAGCTGGTTTATGTGAACGCGGGTCACAACCCTCCATTCCTGTTACGAAATGACGCAGGCGGATCGGCCACGTGCGAGCGGCTGAAGGCGGGTGGCGCTGTGATCGGTCTCTTGCCGCATACCACGTATGAAGAGGAAACGCTGACCTTGAAGCCCGGTGATCTGTTGGTTCTGTACACCGACGGCTTTAGTGAAGCCATGACGAACGACGACGAGGAGTGGGGCGAAGAGCGGATGTTAACTGCCGTGGAAGCCGTTCGCTCCAAGGCGGCAGGAGAGGTTATTTCCGGGTTGTTCGAGGCGGCCGATCGGTTTGCGCAGGGCGCGCCTCAGCAAGACGATATGACGCTGCTGACGTTGAAGATCAATGTTGTCTGAGTCGAACGGTTAGAGTATCGACTCTTTCTCCCCGGCGGATTCGCTTCAGCTGGCGATTCAGTTGTCGAGTTGGATGGTCGGGTCCGCCATCCCCGTCGTCTTCCATATCCTCATCGTATTTCTCTTGGAGAACGTAGGCGACCGTGGGCCGAGTGAAGGTTTGCAGGCTGTGGAATGCGTTGCCCAGGGACGATGCGGAAGGATAAAAGCCTGCGTATTCCGGTTTCGTCCGCCTTCTTCGCCTCCATCGAGCGCGCCTAAGGTAGAAAGTGCCGAGCAACACAACCACCGCCACGTAGGGGTTGGCCACAAAGAATGCGACAAGATTCATACGAATCCTCAGGTCGCGAGAGCGACCTCGATGAGTGAGGAAAGGCGTCCAGCAGCACAAATGGAGCTGTACTGGTTACAGTAACGCTGGGGGACTAAGCGAAGATGGAGGGTGGGGGCCGCTGGAAAGAGACAGGCAGAGCAGGAGCGTTGGGTACATCGCCGACTCGCAGATAGGCCAGCCGCGACAGCAGTCGCGGGGATACGGGGATCCCGAAGAAGAGAATCGGAATCAGCAGGAAACAGGCTGCGGCATCTGCGAAGTGGGGATGCGGAACGAGAAGCAGCACAAGGCAGAGGATGATCACAACCGCCGCAACGTATCTCCCTATGCGCTGGTTCATCGTCTTCCTTCCGGTGCCTCGAGTATATCCGAACGAAGCCCACATCCCTTGGACGGGTGCCCCATGTTCGCTGGGGCGAACATGGGGTGCCCGTCCAAAACCATAGACAGTGACCAGGAGGTGAAAGTCCGCGGGTTCGTTGCTCAGGCGAAGCGGATGGCGTGTTCCTGCGCCCACGATTGAAAGGTTCTGGGCTGGATTCGCGTTTGTGGCCCCGCGAACCATGAAGCAATGACTTTGCATGGAATACACTGTTGCTCTATAGGAACAATCATGACGAACCTCAACGAGCTGCAGTTCTTTGTGCATGTCTCTCAAACGCAGAGCTTTACTGGCGCCGCCAAGCGTCTTGGCGTGCCCAAGTCAAGCGTGAGCCGTACTATTCAGCGGCTGGAGAGGCGGCTTGGGGTTCGCCTGATCGAAAGGACCACTCGGCGGGTGGCGCTGACCGAGGTTGGGGAGCTCTATCTGAATCATTGCCGGCGCGTGATGGAGGAGGCGGAACAGGCGGATCTTGCAGTGGGAGCGCTGCAGGCGAAACCACGGGGGACGCTGCGGGTGGGGGCTCCGGTCGCCTTTGCCCGTTCGATCATGGGACCAAGTATGGGTGATTTTCTGGCAATGTATCCGGAGCTGCGGATGCATTTGCAGTTGCTCAACGGAGACGAATCTCCGCGCGCGGGTAGTTTCGATGTGATCGTTCGTGCCGGCCCGCTGGAGGACTCCGGTCTGCTGGTGAAACCTCTTATGCGGATCCGGCTGGGCGCCTATGCGAGCCCAGCTTACCTGAAGCGTCGCAAGATACCGGAGTCACCGGCAGGGCTTTCGCAACAGAGCTGCATTACGATGACGTGCGGCACGTTCGGAGAACCGGGAGATTTCGCGATATGGAGGTTGCGCCGCGGCGGCGAGCTGAGAGAGGTGAGGGTCGATGCACGGGTTTCGGTGCCCGATCCGACGATCAATCATCAACTCGCCCTGGCGGGAACAGGTGTGGCTCTGCTGGCCCAGTCGGTGGTGCGCGCGGATGTTGAACAGGGGCGGCTGGTACGACTGTTGCCGGAGTGGGAGCCGGAGCCGGTGGAACTGCACGCGCTTTATCCATCGCAACTGAATTCTTCTCCCAAGGTGCGTGCGTTCCTTCAGTTTCTGCGGGAACGCTTTGGCGCGGAACCGTTGCTGAACGGCCACCAGGTTTAGTCGAGGCTGGTAACGATCCTGTTGCACACCAGTCGTGCCAGGTATATTCGCTACTGCCGTGGTTGCGATCAGTCTTTCGCTTCCACTCGCTGGATCAGCGACCGTTGAATCGACAGCAAGGCGCCGCTGTGTTCGAGGGCCTGGACATACTGTTTGTGTAGCGGATGCGCGGCCAGCCTGGCCCGGTAGAGCTCGTATTCGGCAAGCGATGGGAAATCGATGATTCCGAAAGCCTCGTTGGTGGCTCCGGCGAAGTCGGTGGGCAGATAATATCCGACGATGCTGCCGCCAGATTCGCTGATCGGTTGCATTTCCGCTTCGACATAGGCGCGGATGTCCGATAGCTTGTTGGGATCGATGGTGTACCGAAGATGAAGCGTGATCATGAAGTACCTCCACGACCAAGGCTAGCCTGCGACACCGGCTAAATACTTCGGTCAGGACCGAAGTATTTGCTTTTGTTCGGTGAAAGAATGGCTGTATGCATCAACACCTGTCGTTGACCGCGAATCTGCTGGGCGACCCGGGAAGGGCCGCAATTGTGCTTAGCCTTATGGACGGATTGGCTTTGCCTGCGGGAGAGCTCGCCTCGATCGCCAACGTCGCACCGCAAACAGCGAGCGGCCACCTGGCAAGGCTGATCGACGGAGGCTTGCTCAGCGTGGAGCGCCAGGGACGGCATAGATACTATCGCCTGTCGAGCCCGGAGGTTGCGGATGCGATTGAGGCGCTGCTGGTGCTGACGGCACGACCGAAGTCCCGGGAAAGAACGGTGACGGCGGGCAGTCTGGCCCACGCGCGTACCTGCTACGCACATCTTGCCGGCTGGCTCGGCGTTCAGATCGCGGACGAACTGGAACGCCGTGGGTTGTTGAGGATCTCCGGCCCCAAGCTTTACAGCGTTACTCTGTCTGGACGAACCTGGTTTCAATCGCTGGGCATAGAACTCCCGGATGCCATCCGCGTCCCCGACAAGTTTGCCCGACGCTGTCTCGACTGGACCGAACGCCGGCATCACCTTGCCGGGCCTCTCGGTTGCGCCATGTACAAGCGTCTCGTGGAACTCCGGTGGGTGGTACCTATTCGCGGCACCCGTGCCGTCCGGGTTTCGATAGAAGGCAAGAGCCGTCTTTGGGAATTGCTGCGGCTCCCGATTGGGTAAGGCCGTTCTTTCGGAAAGCAGGTTATGGGTTTATTTCTGACGGGCCGGCTAGCGCTCGCGGCCAATGGTTGCCGTTGCGAGCGTCCCGCCGAGGCCCATCGTTTCAACAGCAGTTGAGGGGACGATGACCATCGCTCCTTTTTCTTTCATGGCTTCGTAGAGCATGTTCATCGCGCGTAGGTGGAGGGCGCCGGG
>Ga0182024_10021215_pt1 | contig 11803 bp, 10 predicted proteins | sample P32metaG_FD_120480 | JGI IMG/M metagenome (GOLD analysis project Ga0182024, IMG submission 120480) | Permafrost microbial communities from Stordalen Mire, Sweden - P3-2 metaG (Illumina Assembly) | ecosystem: Environmental > Terrestrial > Soil > Wetlands > Permafrost | place: Sweden: Stordalen... | reverse complement strand
CCGATCGTACATCGTGCGGCCTGCTGCGTCAAGCGAAGTTCATCTAGCGGTGCTTGCGTAAGGCGAGCGCGTCACCATCGCGCCGCGTGACGCGCACCGTTCGCACCGCGTTGCGGGCTCAAAAAGGGCCGAGGCTGATCCGAACGAACACAACTGTCGGCAGAGAAACGGCGCGCCGCCGCGAGGGAGAGTACGGGACTGGTGTCTCGCACGGTCATGCCGGGATGATCGGGATTCTTCTCGCCGAGCAGCTTGAAATCGACGTTGTTGTAGGTGATCACGATCCGCTGGTGTTCGCGGGCGAACGCGAAGACGGCGAGGTCGTCAACCCCGCCTCCTAGTTCGTCAACCGACCTGGCGACATCGTGGCCGGCAGCGACCAAAGCATCCTTTTGGGACCGATCGCCAATGCATTCATCGAGCAGGAGCCGCATGCGTCAGGCTCTTGGCAGCGCGTGCGTCTTCAGCGTCCTCTGCTGCGACGAGCGAAGCGTACCGCTCACCGTAGTCAATCGCTTCATACACTGCTTCGACCGGAAGCTCGAACTCCTCCGCGGCCTGTTCGGCGGCCCACCCCTCCGTGCGCATACGGCCGAGGAACTGCCCAACGGTCAGTCTGCGACCCTTGAATGACAGCTGCCGCCGCCACGGGTGCGGACGCAGGACAAGATACGTGTAGTTTAGCTCGGGTCGCAGCGCGCGCGTCAGTTCAGGAACGGCGTCGGGATGCTCGTCCTCGGCGGGAACCACGGCAAGCTTGTAGCCGTGCCGGATTCGATCGGCGATGTTCTCGACGACATCGAAGACGCGGCGGGTCGTTTCGGCGTCCCCGCCACTTCCCATCCGCTAGCCGAGAGTATGCAGGAGCCGCTGGTGCTGGGGCGCGAGTTCGATTTGGAGCCGGTTCCGCAAGGCGCGTGCAATACTCCCATCTTACTCCAGATTAGCTCCACACGCAACCGGGTAAACCCCAACGCGTAGGCGGACGTGCCACTTTCTAGGCTTGATTGGCATGGCGCGGTATGATCTCGCGAAGGCACCTTGCGCTGGCTCCTTTTGCTGGTGAGGTTCGTACTTGGCCACTGAGGACTACCTGGACCCCGAAGCCCGGGCGCGCATGGAGATCGATCGCCAACTGGGCGCATGCGGGTGGATCGTCCAGGACTACAAGAAGCTGAACCTCGGCGCCGGCACCGGCATCGCGGTGCGCGAGTTTAAGATGAGCGGCGGCTACGACGCAGCCGACTATCTTCTCTTTGTCAACCGCCAAGCCGTCGGAGTGATCGAGGCCAAGAAAGCCGGCTCCACTCTCACCGGTGTCGAGTGGCAATCCGCTAAGTACGCCTCCGGTTTACCCGACAACATCTCCGCGCTTGTGAAGCCGCTGCCGTTCGCGTTCGAGTCGACCGGAGTCGAGACGCGCTTTACCAACGGCTTCGACGCAGATCCGGCAAGTCGTCAGGTGTTTACGTTCTACCGTCCGGAAACGCTCGCGGAGATCGGCGGCGAACGCACGACCTTGCGGGCTCGTCTTCGCCATCTGCCGGAACTCAACGAACAAGGCTTATGGGCTGCCCAAGCTGAGGCGATTGGCAATTTGGAAGAATCGCTCGAGCACAGTCGTCCGCGTGCGCTAATCCAGATGGCCACCGGTTCTGGCAAGACCTTCACCGCCGCCAATATCGCCTATCGACTCATCAAGTATGCCGGGGCGCGCCGGATCCTTTTCCTCGTCGACCGTGCGAATCTCGGACGGCAGACGCTCAAGGAGTTTCAGGCGTTCTCTACGCCCGACGACGGCCGCAAGTTCACCGAACTTTACAATGTTCAGCGTCTCGGCTCGAATCGCATCGACGGCGTTTCTCGAGTAGTCATCTCCACGATTCAGCGTCTCTATTCGATTCTCAAGGGCGAACCCGACCTTCCGGAGGACCTCGATGAGGAATCGGCATACGAACTGCAGCCTCCCAAGCCGGTCGAAGTAGCGTACAACCCGGCAGTGCCCATCGAGACGTTCGATGTCATCATCGTCGATGAGTGTCATCGTTCCATCTACGGTTTGTGGCGGCAAGTGCTGGAATACTTCGACGCATTCATCATCGGCCTGACAGCGACGCCGGGGAAACAGACGCTCGGCTTTTTTGATCAGAACCTGGTGATGGAGTACAACCATGAGCGCGCGGTGGCCGACAACGTAAACGTCGACTTTGACGTGTACCGCATCTCAACTGAGATCAGCGCCAAGGGATCGAAGATCGATGCGGGCTTAGTGACGATTTTTCGCGATCGGCAGACACGCGAGAAGCGTTTGGAACAACTTGATGACGATATCGTCTACGACGCCAAGGAACTTGACCGCAAGGTCGTCGCCAAGGATCAGATTCGAACCATCGTACGAGCCTTCCGCGATGCTCTGCCGGAACTGTTTGAGGGACGCACGCACGTTCCGAAAACCTTGATCTTCGCCAAGGACGACAGCCACGCTGACGACATCGTGCAAATCGTGCGGGAGGAATTTGGTAAAGGCAACGAATTCGCGGCCAAGATCACCTACAAGTCCGGCTCGCAAGGTCAAAAGGCCGAGCAGTTGCTCCAGGATTTTCGTAACAGCTACAATCCGCGTATCGCAGTGACGGTCGACATGATCGCCACTGGAACGGACGTAAAACCAATCGAGTGCGTATTCTTCATGCGCATGGTCCGCTCGCGACAGTTCTTCGAGCAAATGAAAGGCCGCGGCGTGCGGGTAATAAACGCGACTGACTTACAAGGTGTGACGCCCGATGCGAAGGTCAAAGACCGTTTCGTAATTGTCGATGCGGTCGGTGTGACGGAGGCCGACCTGCACGATACGACGCCGATGGATCGGAACCCGAAACTTGGCTTCGATAGACTCTTACACAACCTCGCATTGGGCTCGCGCGATCGCTCCTTGGTATCTTCCATCGCCTCGCGCATCGCGCGTCTCAATTTGAGGTTATCGAAACAAGACCGCGAGGAGCTGGAAACAGTCGCGGGCGTTTCGCTCAAGGAATTGGCCGACGCTATCGTGGACGCGCTCGACGCCGACAGACAGTTCGAGGCCGCGCAGCTAGAGACGGGCATGGGAAAGCCGGATTCAGAGGCGTGCGACGCTGTGGCGGCGCGGTTGATCAATAAGGCGGTCGGCCCACTCGCCGACAATCCCGCCTTTCGGGAGAAGCTAGTCGAACTTCGGCGGAGCTACGATCAAGTGCTCGATGAGACGTCGGCAGATAAGCTGCTCCGGGCGGATTATTCTATTGATGCCGCCGATCGCGCTCGCAAGACCGTCGATTCGTTCCGCGCGTACATCGAGGAACACAAGGACGAGATCACCGCGCTCCAGATCCTCTACAGCCGTCCCTACAAACATCGCCTAACCTGGAGAGAAGTGAAAGAACTGGCCAATGCAATCGGTCGTACGCCGCAGCGTTGGACTCCTGAAAATCTGTGGGCCGCATACGAAACACTCGATAGGTCGAGGGTTCGCGGTTCCGGCCCACGCGTGTTGGCCGATATAGTGCAGATTGTTCGTTTTGCGCTGAATCAGGACGACCAACTGGTGCCGTTCCCGGAACGCGTGAACGAACGATTTGCAGGCTGGATGCTCCAGCAAGAACATGCTGGCCGCAGGTTCACACCTGAACAACGGCAGTGGCTCGAACGCATCCGCGACCATATCGCCGCTAGCCTAGCCATTTCGAGCGACGACTTCCAATACACACCATTTTCCCAACACGGCGGCCTCGGCAAAGCATACGAAGTGTTTGGAGACCAGTTGAGTCCCCTACTTGACGAACTTAACGAGGCTCTGGCTGCATGAGTGGGTTGCCGACCGGCTGGGTTGGGAACAGCCTTTCTCGCCTCATGGACGGCGGACTCTTCATTGACGGCGACTGGGTTGAAACCAAAGATCAGGACGAGAATGGAGAGATTCGCCTGACGCAACTCGCCGACGTCGGGGAAGGGTGCTGGCGAAACCGCTCAAACCGTAGTCTGACGCGCGAAAGCGCCACACGGCTGAGCTGCACGTATCTCGACGTGGGCGATGTATTAGTGGCCCGGATGCCGGATCCGCTCGGAAGAGCTTGTATATTTCCTGGCGACCCTCGGCGAGCGATTACAGTTGTTGACGTCTGCATTCTGCGCCCTCCGGACGGCAGCGTGAACCTTAAGTGGCTGATGTGGTTCATCAATTCGCCGCCAATGCGCGCCAAAATAGAGGCTCTGCAATCGGGCACCACGCGAAGACGGATTTCCAGAAAGAATTTTGGAAGCCTCACGATCCCGATTCCACCTCGCGATGAGCAGCGGCAGATCGCTGAGGTCATCGAAGAACAATTCTCCCGCCTCGACGCCGCCGAAGCATCGCTAGCCCGCGCGCTGCGTAACCTTAAGCGACTCCGCGCTGCTAGCATCGCGGCGGCCCTTGTGGGCGACTGGCCGGAGGTCGAGTTTGCATCGATCATCAAGTCATTGAGGAACGGTATCTTCGCGTCGCGGCCGACGAAGAATCCGCCCGGCATTCCGATATTTCGAATTAGCGCAGTTCGTCCGATGCAATTAGACGTTGAGGATGTTCGATACGCCCTGTTGCCGGCCGAAGAGGCGGAGGGATACTTTGTCGAGCCTGGTGATCTACTTATTACCCGCTACAGCGGCAACCCATCCTTTGTCGGCGCCAGCGCAGTAGTTCCGCGCCTGGTTACTCCCACGCTGCACCCTGATAAGCTAATTCGGGTGGTGGTTGATCGTGCGAAAGCTCGGTCGGAATTCGTTTCTCTAACTCTTAACAATGGGATCGCCCGCAAACAGATAGAAAGTCGACTCAAGACAACAGCCGGACAAGTCGGCATCTCCGGAAGTCAACTCCGCTCCGTTGTCTTGAGGCTTCCGCCCTTGGCGACGCAGCAGGACATCGTTGAAGACATTTCGTGGAAACTGTCAGCATGTGATGCAGAAATGAAGGGCATCGACATCGCACTAAGGCGTTCGCAGCAACTGAGGCGGGCCATTTTGGAAGCAGCCTTTGCTGGCAGACTTGTACCGCAAGACCGCTACGCGGGTCTAGCCCCGGCCGGTGCCGTCTTAGAGGCCAGCGTCGACGCAACGCGTCGGTCCCGGGGCAATGAGACCGAGGTCATTGGCAAGGCGGAGGTCAGTTTTGATTAACGGCTCAAGTGCGCTTGTCGCAAAGCTATGGAACTATTGCCATGTTCTTCGCGACGACGGTTTATCGTATGGCGATTACGTCGAGCAATTGACGTATCTGCTCTTTCTGAAGATGGCCGACGAGCAGACGCGGGCGCCTTTCAACCGGCCTTCGGTCGTTCCAGAAGGTCTTAATTGGCCGTCTCTGCTTCGACTCGACGGAGACGAACTAGAAGTCCACTACCGTCACGTCCTAACCGAACTCGGCAAGCATCCAGGGATGCTGGGCATCGTGTTCCGCAAGGCGCAGAACCGCATCCAAGACCCGGCGAAGCTAAAGCGCCTGATCGTCGACCTTATCGACAAAGAGCAGTGGATGATTCTCGATGCCGATGTGAAAGGCGACGCGTACGAAGGGTTGCTGCAGAAGAACGCCGAGGACACGAAGTCCGGCGCTGGGCAATACTTTACGCCGCGCCCGCTGATTCGCGCAATCGTCGACGTGATGCGCCCCCAGGCGGGCATGACGATCTGCGACCCAGCCTGCGGCACGGGCGGCTTTTTGCTCGCAGCCTACGAGCACATCGCGCGCAGCGCACTGCTCGATCCCGACCAGAAACGGCAGCTCCGGTACGAGGCCCTGCATGGCTGGGAGATCGTCGACAATACGGCGCGCCTTTGCGCCATGAATCTACTGCTGCACGGGATCACCGCGGGCGAAGCAGAGAGCCCTATTCGCGTCGACGATGCGCTCAAGGCCGATCCTGGGCTGCGCTTCGAGATGGTGCTCACCAACCCACCGTTCGGCAAGAAGTCGTCGGTTACGATCGTCGGCGAGAACGGAGAATCCCGCCGCGACGATCTAACCGTCGTACGCGACGACTTCTGGGCAACGACGTCCAACAAGCAACTGAACTTCGTTCAGCATGTCAAGACACTGTTGAAGATCGAAGGCCGTGCGGCGATCGTGGTGCCCGATAACGTGCTTTTCGAGGGCGGTGCCGGTGAAACGGTGCGCCGCCGCCTGCTCCACGAATGCGACGTGCATACGCTCCTGCGCCTGCCGACGGGAATCTTCTACGCTCAAGGTGTCAAGGCAAACGTGCTGTTCTTCGATAGGAAGCCTGCGTCCGAGACGCCGTCAACTCGTGCGATCTGGGTCTACGACTTGCGCACGAACATGCACTTCACTTTGAAAGAGAATCCGTTGCGGCGGGAGCATCTCGACGATTTCGTCGCGTGCTACCGTGCCGACAATCGGGGGCAGCGCGCTGAAACGGAGCGGTTCCATCGTTTCACCTACGATGAGCTTCTCGCGCGCGACAAGGTGAGCCTTGACCTCTTCTGGTTGCGCGACGAGTCCCTTGAAGATGCCGCCAATCTACCCGAGCCATCGGTAATCGCGGCGGAAATAGTTGAAGATCTCGAAGCCGCTCTCGCCGAGTTCACGGACGTGGCTACTTCACTTCGAGCATTGGCGCCGGAAACGCCGACGTAGACACGTCGTGGAACCCGGATTTTCCGAGACGACTTTTAGCCACGCGCTTTATGGCGAGATGTTATACGGGTTGCCGAGCTTTCGAGCGCCCTATTTCCCATCGACAGTCGAGGAGTTCTGGTTCCCGTACGACATGGAGTGGTCGCTAACCGCTCAGCGGTCGCTCTTCATCCAATTCAAGGTGAGCGAATACTTGGATCACCCGCGCGCTGCGCAAAAGAGCCGCGTAAGGTGCCCATACTATCGCTTCCGGCTTCATCACAGCCATGGCTCCTCCACGCAACATAATCTGCTGAGGGACCTAAGCGACACTTTCCCGGGCGATGTTCTTTACGTTGCGCCGATGTTCTACAGGTATGACGAATACGACCGGCTCTATCTTGGGCGGGTTATCGCGAGGAACTCCGTAGCGATTGACATCAACTCGATGAGTTGGTTTACTGACCCGAAGCCTCATTGCGTCGCGTACAACCAAAGCCAAATCGGTGAGTTTTCCGATTGGAGAGAGATAGGCAAAGTGACGCTAGTAGCGGAAATCCTCGCTAGGCTGCGAGCCCAGAGCGGGACGGGGCCGAGATTCAATCGCGAAAACCAAGAGCAAACCTTGACTCACTTAAAGAAAGTGCGTGAGTCGCTGGTTAACACACTTCGGGAACGGGAGATCGAGCCTGAGCCGCTCCCCGAGCGACGGTCGGATTACATGCTCAGGCGGTGGCCGTGGTTTCCATTTCTTGAGGAAGTCGGCTTACCGTGGGAAGGCGTGGCTCGCGTTCTGGAGCTAGCCAACGAAGTGCGAAGCGTGGCGCGCCGCTACTTCGGTGCTTACTGGATCGGATTGGCGTGATGTGCTGGAGCGTGTGATCCGCATAAGGAACATCGGCCGCTTCCAGAACTGCGCTGCGGCCGCGGACGTAACGTTTCGCCGATTCACGCTGATCTTCGCGGAGAACGGCCGTGGCAAAACGACTCTTTGCGCGATTTTGCGTTCCATGCTTGGGAACGACCCTGCCCCTATTCTCGGCCGCAAGACGCTGGGAAGCCCGGAAGCTCCGGAAGTGCAACTTCTGCTGAGCTCTGGCAATGTTACGTTCCGAGATGGATCGTGGAGCGCAGCATTTCCAGACATGGCCATCTTCGACGGCGCTTTCGTAAATGAGAACGTGTTCGCGGGTGACGTCGTGGACACCGAGCAGCGGCGCAACCTTTACCGAGTCATTATCGGTGCGCCCGGCGTGGCACTTGCGCAAAGGGTAAATGATCTCGACAACCAGATCAGAGCGAAAGGGACCGAAATCCGGGATAACCGGACGGCGATTCAGCGACATGTGCCCACTGGGATGACTGTTGACGTCTTTGTCTCTCTCGCCGAAGATCCAGCGGTCGACGCGAAGATCCAGGCCAGAGAGCAAGAACTGGCGGCGGTGCGTCGCGCCGCAGTTCTCCAGCAGCGAGCCGGCCTCGTTCCCCTAGCAGTACCCTCGATGCCCGCAACACTTGCACAGATTCTCGCCAAGACCCTAGCGAACGTTGCCACAGACACCGAGCGCCGTGTTTCGCAGCACATTGCTCACTACCAGATGCAATCACGTGGGGAAGCGTGGCTCGCGGAAGGGCTGCGGTATGTGACCGCTGGCGCATGTCCGTTTTGCGAACAAAGCCTTGACGGCGTCGATCTCATCAGGGCCTACGGCGGTTTCTTCAGCACGGAATACCACGCGCTACGAGATGAGGTAACAAATCTAAGTCAGCAAGTCGAGAACGCGTTGAGCGATGGCATTGCGGCTGCAATTGAGCATGCGCTCGTACAAAACGCCTCCGCTGCGGAATTCTGGCGGCAATATTGCCTCTTCGAGCCGCCCTCGCTGCTAGAGGCAAGCAGAGTACGAACCCCCCTTGCGGCGCTTCGACGAGCTGCGCAGGCCCTTCTTCAGAGAAAGAGCGGAGCGCCGCTGGAAGCCGTGGCACCGGACGAGGACTTTTCGCGCGCGCTCGAGGCTTTTGAGGCGCTGTGCACATCGCTGGCCAATTACAATGCCAAGGTGGCAGCAGCGAACGCTACAATCGATGCGACAAAACGCGCAACGCAGTTGGCGAATGTAGGCGATGTCGAAGATGCGCTTGCCAAAGTAAAGGCGCAGAAAATGCGTCACAGCGGCGAAGTTCGCACGTTTTGCGAAGCTGATGTGAGCCTGCAGGCTGAAAAAACCGCTCTCGACGCCGAGAAGGTCCAAGTCCGTGAGCAGCTCGACGCATTTACGCGGCAGGTGATCGCCCAATACGGCCAGAGCATTAACCGCTACCTGGAACGCATAAATGCTGGCTTTAGGATTACGACGCCGACACACAATTACCGTGGCGGCACGCCTAGCACGAGTTATCAGATCTTGATCAATCAGACCGCTGTGGACCTGGGAGACGCAGCGACGCCACTTGATCGGCCAAGCTTCAGAAATACTCTTAGTGCCGGTGATAAGAGTACCCTTGCGCTCGCGTTCTTTTTGGCACAATTGGAGCAAGATAAAGACCGTGCCCGCAAGGTCGTCGTATTCGACGATCCATTCAGTAGTCTCGACAGCTTCCGCCGTAACCAGACAGTTCATCAGATCTATCGGTGTGGCGAGACGTGCGCTCAGGTTGTCCTCCTGTCGCATGAGCCGCTTTTTCTCAAACTTCTTTGGGATCGTGTCGTAGCGGCGGATCGGAAGACGCTCCAGCTAGCGCGAGTCGGCGAAGAAAACACTACGATTGTCGAGTGGGACATTGAAAAGGCGCTGCAGGCGCGGTATCGGGCAGACATCGACGCGCTGCAAAGGTTTTTCTCCCAGGGCGAAGGTGAAAGGCGAGAAATCATTCAGAAGCTGCGGCCAGTCCTAGAGGGCTACGGCCGAAACCTTTACCCCACACAGTTCGGCGACCAGGAAACGCTGGGCGCCATCGTCGGCAAAATTCGGACGGCGGGCGCCTCCCATCCCCTGAGCGCAATCGCCGATGATCTGGACGAGGTGAATATGTACTGCCGCCGGTACCACCATGCAGAGAACCCAGGCGCCGCGACAGAACCTATCGACGATGCTGAATTGCAGGGCTACGTGAAACGGACGTTGATGCTCGTCGGCTGCAGCCTATAAACGCGGCAAAATATCCACCGCACACCGCCGATTCCATATCTCGCCACCTGTCAAAGGGAATGAGTAATTCGAGATGAGCAATGCGGAATCGCTACGAGTCGGGGTAGTTATCGTTGGCTCTCTCTTGTGGGATACCAGTAAGAAACGCGAAACGTGGCGTGCTCGCCTAAGAGTTTCCGAAAAGGACCTCGTTCGAGTTCCAATTCGCTACGGCCGGTTGTCGACGACGGGGACGCGCGAGAACAAATATACGATGACGTTCTCCCATGCGTGTCACGATGTCGCCGGCACCGGCACGGCGTGGGTCGTCCCGCTCCGGCAAGAGGTCGTGACGCCTCCGCAGCTTCATGACGAGGCAGATGCTCTTGCGGTCGCTGAAGGGCTCTTCGACGAGAAGGATATCACGAGTGGAAGACCCGCTGAAATGCTAAAGTGGAAGGGCTTTGGCGCCGTGGGCCTCTGGGTAAGGGAAAGCTACAAACCAACGCGCGGGCTCGCCGAATTTACGGAAAACTGGCCGGGCTTCTTTCGGAAACGCCTGCCGAAAGATAACGGTGCCTTGAAGGGGTACCCAGCGACGGAACCATTGCCTCTCACCGCCGAGGGCCGAATAAATCTTCGATGGCCGGTCAGAGTCGAATCGACACGTCCGCTTGAATTTGACTTACTCCTGGCGACGCCCAACACTCCGAGCCTTGGGCCCGATGAAGATTACGCAACGCCTGACGAGATTGCTAAATCGTACATCCGGTCGGGAGATCCGGGATACTTCATCGATAACCTGGTAACCGGAATCCACACCGCCGAAGACGCAGAAATCTGGAAGCAAATGCAAGCCAAATCTGACGTCGTGTTTCGGCTCCGAGAGGCTGAACATCGAGTCCCACGTTGAATTTCCCTAATCACGATTGGATTCCGCCGCCAGTGACGATCGATATCGCTGCGCTCGCCGCTCCCTGGATCGCAACGGTGTTCGGCATTGCGGCAGCGATCGCAGCGGAACGGGTCTTCCGCTACGGGAAAGTAGGCTCGACGGCGGATCGATGGAGAGGCGAGGATCTTTTCCGCACGGGCCTAGGACACGACGAAGAAGCCGACGAGAGCATGGCTCGCGACTGCGCTCGGGAGGTTTTGCGGCAGCCTGGCAAATAGCAGCGACGTACCTCGCCGCCGGCGCAGCGATCGGGGCCACTGCGGCCTCTCAACGCGGCGACATCGCTACGATCCTAACGCTCGTTGGTGTCGGCGGCATCGCGCCGGCCGTTGTGCGTTGCATCAGGGCCCGAAAGCAGACCATATGGCTTAAAAGCCTGGTACCTTCGTGTGAAGTGGGACGTCTCGCGAAAATGGGTACGGTCGCAGGACTTCGCCGAGGAAGACGCTGTCTTCGCTAAGGAACACCCAAAGAGGCCGCCGCGCTGGGCAAGCATCTGAATGAGGTTCCTGAGAGTGAGCGGCACTGACACGTCATGAACTCGTCGCAAATGAAGAAGCACAACTTCTCCGGGCGACTTAGGCGTGGGGCTTGTAACGGAGAGCCTGCGCGGGTAGCCCCTGCCATGACCAACCCGTCTAACGGCCGGCTAACGGACTGCCGAAAATTCGCCGAGATTCGAAAGGACAGCCCCGGACCGAAAACGCGAAAACCCTCACAAGAAAGGCCTTTTCGGTAGTCGTCGGGATCGGCCGGGCTCACATTGTAGAGTTCGATTCCCGTTGGCGTCACCGTCGCGACTGACATCGATCGCGCCGACGAACACGCTCGCGTTCGCAATCTCCGAGGGGGACGGTAAGGCCTTAGTGCCCAAAGAACGCCACCGCACTCACCTCGGATGCAACCCAAATGCAACCAAAAACGGGTCGGTGTCGCGAAAACCCTGATGGGAGAGTACGGGACTGGTGTCTCGCACGGTCTTCAAAACCGCTGAGGCCGTCGCAAGGCGGCTGGTAGGTTCGATTCCTACACTTTCCCGCCACGACGCCCGTTTCGGCCTGAGCCGAGATT
>Ga0182024_10021214_pt1 | contig 11803 bp, 7 predicted proteins | sample P32metaG_FD_120480 | JGI IMG/M metagenome (GOLD analysis project Ga0182024, IMG submission 120480) | Permafrost microbial communities from Stordalen Mire, Sweden - P3-2 metaG (Illumina Assembly) | ecosystem: Environmental > Terrestrial > Soil > Wetlands > Permafrost | place: Sweden: Stordalen... | reverse complement strand
TAAAGACTTGGGCATCGTCCAGTTCTTCGATATTTTCAATCACCGCATGATCTCGCTGTTTTATCAGGCGTGGGAGAAATACCGTTTTACCATCGCCTATGAGCGCGGCGAGCGCGACAAGTTTTCCCACCACCTGATGGACCTGATCGGCATCGGCTCGGCGGACCTGCAAAATCGTTTGCGTATTAACGACGATTCGCTGCTCTTTTACGGCGGATTGCTCGCGTTGCGCCCCCGTTCCGCCGCCGCGCTGCAGCGCATCGTTGAAGATTATTTTGCAGTCCCGGTGGAGGTCGAGCAATTCACCGGCGCCTGGTTCCGCCTCTCGGCGAGAGATCTCTGCGTGTTCGACCGCGCCTCGACCGAATCCGAACAACTGGGCTTCGGAGCCGTCGTCGGCGATGAAATCTGGCACCAGCAATCCGGCGTGCGCCTGCACCTCGGCCCCATGGGAATCGAAAAGTACCTCGACTTCCTCCCGTCCGGCACGGCGTATTTGCCTTTGCAGTCACTGGCGAAATTCGCCGGACGCGGCGAACTGGATTTTCAAGTTCGTTTGATTTTGAAAAAAGATGAAGTCCCCCCGTGCGAACTGGGAGGCACCCCGCGCCTCGGCTGGACTTCATGGGCGACAACCCAGCCAATGCTAACCAACGCCGGTGATACAATTCTGACGATTTAAGAGGAATTTTTATGAGCGTAAATCTAAAAGGCCTGATCGGCAAACTGAACGACACAACCAGAGGGGCGCTCGAAGCCGCCGCCGGCCTCTGCCTCGCGCGCACCCACTACGATATTGAAATCGAGCACGTGCTCATGAAGCTTCTCGACGCGAGTGCCAGCGACGCCGCGAAGATTTTCCATGCCTTCGAAGTCGACACCTCGCGCCTGCAAAAAGAAATCGAACGCAGCCTCGATACCTTCAAAACCGGCAACGCCCGCACGCCGGCGTTCAGCCCCTCGGTTTTGAAACTCCTCTCCGCTGCATGGACCACCGGGTCAATCGATTTCAACGCGACCCAGATCCGCAGCGGCCACGTCATTCTCGCCCTGGTATCTAGCGACGAATTGATGAGATTAGTGTCAAATAAGGGCAAGGAACTGCTCAAAATCGACGCATTAAGGCTGAATAAGGAGCTGCTAACGATCGTGGAAGGCTCCCAAGAGGACATTTCAGAGACCTCTGCTCCCGGCGATCCTCTGGTTCCGAAGGTCGGCGGAGGCAAAACTCCGAACCTCGATCAGTTCACCGTCAACCTCACCGAGAACGCCAAGAAAGGCAAAATCGATCCGGTCCTCGGCCGCGATTCCGAGATTCGCCAGATAATCGATATCCTGATGCGCCGCCGCCAGAACAACCCGATCCTGACAGGCGAAGCCGGCGTCGGAAAAACTGCGGTGGTCGAAGGATTCGCCCTCAGAATCGCCGCCGGCGACGTCCCTCCTTCGCTCAAAAATGTCCGCCTCCACACCCTGGATCTCGCGTTATTGCAAGCAGGTGCCGGTATCAAGGGCGAATTTGAGAACCGTCTCAAAGGCCTGATTGAGGAAGTAAAATCCTCTTCCATCCCCATCATCCTATTCATCGACGAAGCCCACACCATGATCGGGGCCGGCGGTCAAGCCGGTCAGAACGACGCAGCCAACCTATTGAAACCCGCCCTCGCCCGCGGCGAGTTAAGGACCATCGCCGCAACTACTTGGAGTGAATACAAAAAGTTCTTCGAAAAAGACGCAGCCCTGGCCCGCCGCTTCCAAGTCGTGAAGGTAGAGGAGCCCGTCGAGGAGCAGTGCAAGGTGATGTTGCGCGGAATCGTCGGCGCGCTCGAAAAACATCACGGCGTGAGAATTCTAGATGAAGGCGTGAACGCCGCCGTGCGCCTGTCGCATCGATTTTTAGCCGGCCGCCAGTTGCCGGATAAAGCGGTAAGTGTTCTAGACACAGCCTGTGCGCGACTTTCGTTAGGGCAAAATTCCACTCCCGCCGCGATTGAAGACGCCTCGCGCGAGATCGACGATCTGACCGTGCAAACACGAGTCCTCGAACGCGAAGCATCGGTCGGCGCCGATCACGCGGAGCGCCTCGAAGCCATCGCGACGAAAAAAGCCGCCGCCGAAGAGCGCCTCAAAACGATGAACGAGCGATTCGTCAAAGAACGCGAGTTAGTCATGAAAATTCGCGATCTGCGCACCAAACTCGAAGGAAAAGAAGGCAATAAGGAGGAGCTTGATAAGCTCAACAACGAGCTCGCCGAGTTGCAGGGAGAAGCGCCATTGATGCGCGTCTGCGTCGACGGCCACACTATCGGCGAAGTGATTTCCGCATGGACAGGCATTCCTGCAGGAAAGATGCTGAAGGATGAAATCGCGACAGTTCTGACCCTCGAAACTGTTCTGGGAACGCGCGTTATCGGCCAAAATCACGCGTTAATGCAAATCGCCGAACGCATTCGGACCTCGCGGGCGAGCCTCGAAGATCCCAACAAGCCTATTGGAGTCTTTCTTTTAGTCGGTCCGAGCGGTGTCGGCAAAACGGAAACCGCGCTCACCCTTTCCGACCTGATGTACGGCGGCGAGCGCAACATGATCACGATTAATATGAGCGAGTTCCAGGAAGCACACACCGTCTCGACCCTGAAAGGCTCGCCCCCCGGATACGTCGGCTACGGCGAAGGCGGGGTGCTTACCGAAGCCGTGCGCCGCAGGCCTTATTCGGTGGTGCTGCTCGATGAAGTCGAGAAAGCACATCCCGATGTGCTCGAACTGTTCTTCCAGGTTTTCGACAAAGGAATGATGGAGGATGGCGAGGGCAGGGAGATCGATTTCAAAAACACGATCATCATTCTGACGTCCAACGCCGGAACCGATACGTTGATGAAACTAATGGCGGATCCGGAAACCGCTCCAAGCGCCGACGGCCTGGTGAAGGCGCTCAAGCCTGAGCTCGACAAAATTTTCAAACCGGCCTTTCTCGGCCGCATGGTAATCATTCCGTATTTCCCTGTGCGCGATGAGGCTATGAAGACGATCATCAGGCTGAAGCTCGGGAAGATTCAGCGAAGATTGCAGGAAAATCACAGAGTTACGCTGGAATACGATCCGGCGTTGGTGGACGAAGTCGCCAAACGCTGCACCGAAGTAGAAAGCGGCGCGCGCAATGTGGACAACATTTTAACGAACACGCTGCTGCCGCAGATTTCGCGGCGGCTGCTAGCCGGAATGGTGGAAGGCCAAAAGCTTTCGACCATCCACGTGAGCGTCGGAGCCGATTCAAACTTCGTTTACGCGTAAACGGGTATGGACACCCTGGAAGGTAACCGCTATCTTTATCTAACGACTCCACTTGGTGAAAATAAGCTGCTATTGAGCGGATTTACCGGCGAGGAAGGTCTCAACAAACTCTTCCACTTCGATCTCGAACTGCTGTCCGACAACACCACTACGGTCGATTTCGACAAGCTGATCGGCCAAAAAGTGAGTTTCGGCGTGCAGGGAGCGGACCTGCGTCAGGACGCTCGCGATTTGCACGGAATCGTGACCGGGTTTTCCCAAGGCAAGAGAGATTTCAACTTCACGGAATTCAAAATGACGATTGTTCCGGAGGTCTGGAAGCTGACGCGCAAATTCCGCAGCCGCATTTTCCAGCACATCACGATTCCGGATCTGCTCAAACAGTTGTTTGCGGGCTTCGACGTGGCGTACGAGTTACAGGGCACTTACGAGCCACGCGAGTACGTCACGCAATACCAGGAAAGCGATTTCGCATTTGCTTCGCGGCTGATGGAGGAGGAGGGAATTTTCTATCTCTTCAAGTTCACGCGCGGCGCTCATAAATTAGTTTTGGCGGACACGCCTCAATCGCACCCCGATATTCCGGGCGATTCGAAATTGATTTTTGAAACCATCGAGGGAGGGGAGCGCGACGAGGAGCGGATCCGGGAATGGCGCAAGGCGCAGAAATGGGACTCGGGCAAGTATACGTTGTGGGATCACAAATTCGAACTTCCGCACAAGCATCTGGAAGCGGAAAAAATCGTCAAGGAAACGGTGCAAGTGGGCAAAGTATCGCACAAACTGAAGCTTGCCGGAAACGAAGACCTGGAGGTGTTGGAGCATCCGGGACGGTACGCGTTGCGCTTCGACGGAATCGACAAAGGGGGCTCTCCCAAGCCGGCCGACCTCGATAAGATTTTTCAGGACAATAAGCGCACCACCGATCTGCGCATGCAGCTTACCGAAGCCGGAATGATCGCGATGGAAGGCGTCAGCAATTGCCGCCAGATTACCGCGGGCCACAAATTCAGCATGCAGCGCCATTTCAACGGAGACGGGCAGTACGTGATTACCAACGTTTCCCATGACGCAACCGAGGGGTCGTTTCGCGCGGACCAAAACACCGAGAGCGAGAATCACTACGGCAACACTTTTTCGGCCCAACCCAGCGAGCTGCCTTACAGACCCTCGCGCGACACGGCGCGTCCGTCCGCCGGCGGTCCCGTGACGGCCGTGGTTGTGGGCCCATCGGGCGAAGAAATCTACACCGATCCGTACGGGCGCGTGAAAGTAAAATTCATGTGGGATCCGTCGGCGGACGCGACGGACACTTCCTGCTGGGCGCGCGTCGCGACGTCCTGGGCGGGACAGAATTGGGGCAGCATCTTTATTCCGCGCATCGGGCAGGAGGTCGTGGTTGCATTCGAAAACGGAGACGTCGATCATCCGTTCGTCATTGGCAGCCTTTATAACCCGGAACAACCGCCTCCCTACAAGCTGCCCGATCATAAGACGGTGAGCACGATTAAATCGCGCAGCACGCTCGAGGGCACAAAAGACAATTACAACGAACTTCGTTTTGAAGATCTGATGGGCAAGGAGCAAGTGTTTTTTCAGGCGGAGCGCGATAAGGATGAGCGCGTGAAGGCCGAATCCCGCGAGTTTGTGGGAGGGAATCGCCACTTGATCGTCAAGATGAATCAGTTGGAGAGCGTCGAGGGCAGCAAGAGCTCGACGGTCGGTGGCGACTATCGCTTCCTGACGGCGGGCGAGCATCAAATCCACGTGAAAAAGAAGGTCGTGGAATCTTATGAGGACGAAGTTCACCAACAGGTAAACAAAAATTACATGCACGCGTGCATGAAAGACGAGAACTGGAATGTCATCGGCAACCTGAATCAAAGAGTGATGACCGGAGATCACACCTTGACGATGGCGGCGGGCAACACCCAGTTGATGAACGAGAAGGGAAACTGGGTGCTGGACGTTCCGATTGGAACCATCGGGTTGACCGGAAATTCGGTGAGCATCAATGGTTTTACGGGATTGTCGTTGCAGGTCGGAGGGAGCTGTATTTCGATCACTTCGTCTTCGATTTCGATTTCCTCGCCGATGGTGTTGATCAACAGCGGACCGGCCGTGGCGGTGCCCGCGCCCGCGAACTCCACGTGCGATCCGCAGGCGCCGGACGACGTGAAAGACCCGGCGGCGCCCGATGCAGCCGATGACGGGACGAAATTCGATAAAATGTGATCGCGATGCTTGTAACCCTATGCTTGTAACCCTGGAGGCAGTGTCCGGTCCGATCGCCGGGCGGAGGATTGAGGTTCGCGCGGGAACGATTCTGCGCATCGGACGCACCGCCAAATCGGATTACGCGCTGAGCGAAGATTCCTATCTTTCCGGACAACACTTCGCGATCGAAAACGACGGGAACGAGGCGCGGGCGCGCGATCTGGGGTCGAGCAACGGCACGTTCGTCAACGGCGAGCGCGTGGTTTCCGAAAATGTTCTGCGCGAAGGCGACTCGCTGACCGCGGGCGGAAGCACGTTTACCGTTCACATCGATGCGGCCTTGCAGCCCGCGAGGGAGCCATCGCCGCGCACTCCGACGATGCCGACCGATACGTTTCACGGCACGTCGAAAATCCGCCGCGCGGACCTCGGATTACCGGGAGAGGCGAGCAACTGGCCGGGATTCTCGCGCGCCCAATCGGTGCTGCTGACCTCGCTCTATCGGGATGGAGAGTCCGTATTCTGTGTGCTCGACCCGTTGCGCGACGCGCGCATTCCCGCATTTCTAGATGCGTCGGGCGAGCGATTTAATCCACTCGACGACGGCATGCGGGTGACGTCGTACGTGGTCGAGTTGCCTCCGCATGCGCGGCTGCTGGACGTATTGATCAAAGACGGCTGGAGCCGGGGCTGGGGATTTTACTGCACCTCAGCGGGGGGGATCGACGAGGTGTGCGCGCATCTTAAAAATTTCATCACGCTGTATACGGGGGGCGGCACGCCGTTGACCTTTCGCTTCTGGGACCCACGCGTGCTGCGAGCACTGGTCCCTTCGTTCCTGCCGCAGGAAGCGGTGGACTTTTTCGGACCGCTTACACGCATCGTGGTGGAAGGTGAAAAAACGGAAATGGCGGTCGAATATTCGCTGGGGCCACGCGGGGCGAAGCATCAGAGTTTGGTTTTGGTTTAGCGTCTATCCGCTCCCTGACGATCGCGGTTCAGTGCGGGCGATTGAGCCGCGACCGTCAGGGAGCGGGTAGACGGGTTATAGTAGGATTCGAATGAAGCGCTTGCAGCCGGTCATCTGGATGAAGGGCACGATGCTGAGCCCGCAGTATCTTCAAACACAGGATCGCTTCCTCGAAAATTCATTAAAGTTTCAGCTGGACGCGCTGACGTTTGCGCCGTGGGGTTTTCGCCGCTTGCAGTGGAATCAGGAATCGCTGGCCGCGGGCTATGTGGCGCTGACCGATGCGGCGGGAATTTTTCCGGACGGGCTGTTGTTCGATATTCCCGACGCCGATCCCGCGCCGGCGCCGAAGCCGCTGGCCGATTGTTTCGACGCCGATCAGAAAACGCTCGACGTGTTTCTGGCGATTCCGCATCAGCGCGACCGGGGCTTGAATATTTCGCTCGCGCAGTCCAAGACGGACACGCGCTATTTGACCGAAGTCTCCATGACGCGCGATGAAAACTCCGGCCTCGCCGAGCGGCCGATCCAGATCGCGCGCAAGAATTTTCGATTCTTAGTGGAAGGCGAGTCGCAGCAGCATTCCTCGGTGCTGCGGATCGGGCGGATCGAACGTACTCCGGCGGGAATGTTCGCGCTCTCGACGCATTTCGTTCCGCCCCTGCTCGATATCGCGGCCAGCGATTTCCTGGTGTCGATTCTGCGCCGATTGGTCGAGATTCTGGCGGCAAAGAGCAGCCAGCTTGCGGGAACGCGGCGGCAAAAGAATCTGAGCCTGGCCGATTTCGGCGCGGCGGACATCGCGAATTTCTGGCTGCTCTATACCATCAATACCCAGTTCCCCCTGTTGCAGCATTTGTTCGAAACGCGCAAAGGGCATCCGGAAGTGCTGTATCAGGCGATGCTCGAGCTGGCCGGCAGCCTGACGACTTTTTCCCCGACGATCCATCCGCGCGACCTGCCGAAGTACGAGCACGACAATCTGAGTTTCTGCTTCGAAGACCTGGACGAAAAAATCCGCCTGCTGCTCGAAACCGTGGTGCCGAGCAATTTTGTGTCGCTGCCGTTGAAGCTGGTACAGTCGTCGATTTACGCAACCTCGCTCGCCGACGACAAGTATCTTCGCAATACGAAAATGTATCTGGCCGTGCGCTCGGAGATGAGCGAGGCGGAGTTGATTTCGAAGACGCCGTATCTGGTAAAGGTATGCTCCGCGAATCATATCGAGCACCTGGTGCGGCAGGCTCTGCCGGGGGTCACGCTGGCGCACACGTCTCGCCCGCCGAGCGCGATTCCGGTGAAGCTGAATTATCAGTACTTCAGTTTGAGCCAGACAGGCGTGGCGTGGGAAGCGATCACGCGGTCTAGAAATCTGGCGGCGTTTGTGCCGGGGGATTTTCCGACGCCGCAGTTGGAGTTGATTATTTTATTACCGGAGGCTTGAACCGAAGATCCCCGGACTTACGTCAGGGGTTATGACCCCATGGGGACGATTCTACGATTTCACCATGAACATTGAGAGCGCGATCGCCAGGCCGACCAGCGCGCTGCCGATCGACGCATACCAGATGAGACTGCGCTTGGTCAGGATCGCCATTGACGCGAACACGATTCCTATTTCCAGGAACACCTCGCCGTAATCCAGGCGATGCGCCTGATCGCCCTTCATCCTGCTCTCCGCTTCGAAATTCTTCGCTTCGTTGCTGACTTCTTCGCTCTCTTTTCTATACTTCTCGATATTCTTTTCGTACTTCGCAGCCGACGGCTCGGTCAGCTCATTATGGAAGCCTTTGAATATCTCGCTGGCGATCTCAGAGTTGTATCTTCGAATCGATTTCGCCTGGTAATACGACCACTGGTCGGAGGCTTTCTGTTGTAGCAACAGTTCCTCAGTGGTGAGCAGATGCGCCATCACCCCGTCGACGGCCAGCATCGCAGCGATGATCGCCATGGTGACCGCAACCTTCTTATCGAAGGGCTCCCTGGCGTGTTCGGCGTGCTCTTGCAATTCCTCGTCTACAGACATTCAAACAAAATACCACGGCCTGCTAATTGCCGCTGGTGGTGATGAAGTATTTCACCAGCATGTTCGATTGTTCCCATGCGGACAGGGTAGCCGGGGATTTCATATATTCGAAAAAGAGATTCGTTACTTGTCCGAAGTGGTCTTCGTGGCCGACACGATACTTCTCCGGGATCACGATGCGAGCCTCGGCTCCGCGGCGCTCGATGGCAACTCCGGGATACCGCTTCTGCACGGCGCCGGCCCAGCGTTCCAGCGCCGAGAAGACAGCAGGATCGCGAGGCGCCACATAAAGCTCCGGAATAAAGTGTTGCGCGGGTCCCTGCCGAAGCTCGATATGCGATTTCGTGCCGCGGAAGGACGCCTCGTATACGTCGCCCGTGTCCGACTCCCAGTTCCAACGAATGTCGAGCGCGACGTGCGCGCCGCGAACGGTGTAGTGAACCGTGTTGTTGCAATCGTAGTCGAGCTTGCCATCCTTAATATGCGTGGCGAGCGAGGCAGGGAACTGGGGCTCGCCGGTCACGCGCTCAAAATCGGACCTCGAGATCGCCGTCGGCCAACGACGCGTGCCCTGGATCTGAACGTCCTTTTTATAATCGACCATGTCGTTGGGAAAGGCGGTCCACTGCACCAGGTCGACGACGTGCGTGCCGACGTCGGCCAGACCGTCGCCGTATTCGTTGACGTCGAAAAACCAAACGGGCCGGCGAAGAGGCAGGCCGGCCACCGTCTTCATCAGGTGATGGACGCTACGCGCTGTCACAGCCGGCTCGGTCTCGCTTCCCGCGACGAGCTTGCCGAACACCTCTTCGACATTGACGAGAGCTTTCTGCAAAATCGAAGTGATCTCGAACCGCTCCGTCATAATGTCGTACGCGACGAGATTCTTCTTTACGGCCTGATCGAGAACGTGTTCGAGCCTCGGCAATTCACGTGATGAAATAATCCAGGGCTTATCGGCGAGGACGTTCAGGCCGGCGTTGATCGATGCCTCGATGCGATCGATCTTCGGGCGGTTGCGGCCGGTGAGGATCACGACGTTGCCGGGATGCTCTGCCAGCATCCGCTCGAAAAAGTCGGGACCCGCGTGCAGTTCGATCTTCCACGCCGTCGGATTTTCCTTGCGCGTATTGAACAGCGCGATGCGATTCAGATAATCGACGACGTCGGGCCCCATTGGCGCGTAGACCGCAACCGACGGGTCGAGCGACGCATACATTTCTTTTTGCACCAGCGAGGCGTGAAAATGCCCGGGGTCGAGAACGATGAGTCGCACTTCGTCAGCGGCATGAGCACACATAGTGAAAATGATAGCGAGCCGGAGGACGCCCATGGCGATATTCTAATTTAATGCGCACGCTCATCGTTGCAGTTTTCGTCGTTCTCCTTTCGTCCTGCGAATCGAAGCCGGCGGACGCCGGGAAGACCGAGGCGCCGAAGCAGGTGGAGAAGCCGAAGCCGGCCGACGAATCTCAGCGCTTCACCAAAGTCCATCTGATCGATACGATCGTCGTCGAGAAGCAACTGCTCGGGAAGCCGTTCATGCCCGGCGGAACGCTCGCGCAATACAAGAAAGGGAGGACCGAGTTCGATATGTTCGTCGCCAAGATGGCGAGCCCGACTGAGGCTGCGCTGCTTCTGCCCGATTGGAAGAAGCTGATGACGGATGCGAAATACATTGCGTCGTTCGGCGGATATTACGGTCACGATGCAGGGCGTCCGATCTTCGTGTTCACGAAAGGCGCATGGATCGCGGGCGTGGCGGGATTGCCGGAGAAGGATGCGGACGTGGAGGCGCGGAAGCTCGCGAAGGCTCTGGACTAATTCTTCTTCGGCCCATCCGGCAAATACCACGGAATATTAATCACCGTCGTCCGCTCGTTCCCGCTGAACAGCAGCAGAGCCTTCAAGACCTGCGAACGATTGTTGTGCAGCAGGAAGTAATACCAGCGGCTCTCCACCAGCTCCGCAATCAGCACGGCAATCGTCTTGTCGGGATTGGCCTGCTCTGTCTCCTGCGCATAATTCAATATCGGACGAATGATAAACCGGTAGGGTGATTGAAGGACGACCAGCTCCGGGACAGGCAGGCTCGCCGCCTTCGCGGGACCTTCGACGTACCCCGCATAATCCCGGCACAATATTTCCGTATCTTCTCCGCACTCGATATGCACGATGCGAATATCCTTCGACAGATGCCAGGCGAAGCGCAGGGCCTTTTCGGAGACGACGCTCCAATGCTCCACGGGGATCAAGATGATCGGCTCCTGGATGCTGGCGGTTTTGATGGGTCCGTCGACTTTCGTTTCGCGCTCCACACGGTTGTAATGATGCTTCACCACGCGCATCAGGACGATCATCGCTGGAATCAGGACGACCACGATCCAGGCGCCGTCCGCGAATGTCGCAATCAGCACGACAGCGACGGTGATGGCGGTCGCCACCGCGCCCAGGCCGTTGACGAACATGCTGCGCCGCGCGCCCAGGCCTCCCACTTTGCGCCAGTGAATCACCATTCCGGCTTGCGACAACGTGAAGGCCAGAAACGCGCCGACGGCATACAGAGGAATCAAGCGGTCGGTGACGCCGCCGAAGATAGTCAACAGGACCGCGGCCAGGAACGCCAGCGCGTATACGCCCTGCGAGTAAACCAGCCGTCGCCCGCGCAGGCCGAGGGAATGCGGCAGAAAACCGTGCATTGCAATCGCGCGCGCGAGCCTCGGAAAGTCGGCGAAGGCGGTGTTCGCAGAAAGCGAAAGCACCAGCAGGATCGACCCTATGCTCACCCAATAAAACAAGCCCTTTCCCGTGATCGCGCCCAGCAATTGCGAGAGCACGCTTTCATAGCCCGGACCTTCCGGAGGCGTCGCCGCCACGCCGTACGCGGGTGCCAGATACGCAATCCCGATTAGCATGACCATGAGGATTCCTATAATGATGGTGAGCGTTTTCTGCGCGTATTTATACGTCGGATCGCGAAACGCCATCACGCCGTTGCTCACCGCCTCGACGCCGGTCATCGCGGTGCATCCGCCGGCGAAGGCGCGCAGCATCAGCCACACACCCATCGCCTCGGTCGCGCCGGTCAGTTTCGGAGGAGCGACGACCGGAACCGGATGGCCTCCGGCCAGCAGCGCTTTCGCGACGCCGATCACGATCATGCCGATGAGGCACGCGATGAACAGATACGTGGGAATCATGAAGATTCCACCGGTCTCCCGAACTCCTCGCAGGTTGACCAGGCCGAGCAGCACCAAAATGCCGAGACACATCGCGAGCGTGTGCGGCTGCAGCGAGGG
>Ga0182024_10021213_pt1 | contig 11803 bp, 10 predicted proteins | sample P32metaG_FD_120480 | JGI IMG/M metagenome (GOLD analysis project Ga0182024, IMG submission 120480) | Permafrost microbial communities from Stordalen Mire, Sweden - P3-2 metaG (Illumina Assembly) | ecosystem: Environmental > Terrestrial > Soil > Wetlands > Permafrost | place: Sweden: Stordalen... | reverse complement strand
ATCGGCCGAGTTGGCCTCTGCCCGTTTGAACGCGATGAATGTGAGATTCAAATCGCGGTTACCCTGGGCGTTGGCATTCTCGTTTGCCCGCGCCATTCAACAGCCGGCTTTGGAGCTTTGGAAGGGCCTGGATGCGAATGTACCTGCAGCGCAGAGGTCCCTGTATCACCGCGCACGCTGCAACGAGGCGGCGCGCCGCGGCGAATACTCGGCTGCAATGGAGGAAAATTGACCGGCAACAAACACAACCCGGAAGGAAACAGCAGCGACAGCGGAGAGCCCGATCCGGGCCCTTACTGGAGACGGATGCACCATGACTGGCGCTTTTGGGTAGGCGCGGTCCTCATGGCTGGGGCACTTGCAATCTACGTCTTGAGTGGCGACCTGGCGTGGGTTCCAAACGGTCATCGGCAACCTGCTGCGATACCTGCAAATTCGGCGAATTAGGAAGACACCTCGAATTGCGCCGCCGACCGGGCCATCGCAGTCAGGACATTGGTTTCGAAAGTCATTGCAGTTACCGTAGATTCTCATCGAACGTTAGCTTTCGATGGTGAAAGTTGGATCACAAACAATGGACTCCGCACCTTTGTATCCCTTGCTCCTCGAGCCGATCTATCAATATCGACTGTGGGGCGGCAGAAGCTTGTCAGGCTTGCTCTCCGTGCCGCTTCCGAGTGACGCGCCCATCGGTGAAGCATGGGTGCTTAGTGATCGCGACGATTATCAAAGCCAGGTTGCCAATGGTCCGCAAAAGGGGCGGACGATCGGTGATTTGATGGAAAACTTCCGTGCGCAATTGATGGGTGTTCTAGCTCCCCGATTCCCCCGCTTTCCGTTGCTACTCAAGTTTCTTGACGCACGCGAAATGCTTTCCGTGCAGGTGCATCCCAGCGATGCGCACCCGGAACTTCTTCCACCTGGGGAGATGAGTAAGACCGAAGCCTGGGTTGTGATTGAGGCAGAGAAAGGAAGCCGCATTTATGCCGGCTTGCGGCCTGGCACAACAGCTGCCGACCTGCGCCGGTCCCTCGCCGACGGCGCAATCGTAGACTGCCTCAATTGCATCGTCCCGTCCCCAGGCGACGCCGTTTTTATTCCCGCAGGAACGGTTCATACATTGGGCGGCGGAGTTGTCGTCTTTGAGGTTCAGCAGAACAGTGACGTGACATTCCGTCTTTACGATTGGGGTCATGTTGACGCGAAGACGGGCCGGCCACGCCCCCTCCAGGTCGAGCAGGCTTTTGTCTGTATAGATTTCAATGGAGGCGCCGGCGGTCAGGTGGCGCCCTGCGTAGAGACCGTTGCGCCGGTCAAGCGCGAACGACTTTTTGATTGCGAAGCATTCCGGCTATGGCGCTTGTTCGGTAAAGTTCCGTTTACCGTCGGGGCCCCGGCGGAGCCACGCGTGCTTGTTTGCATTGACGGCTCAGGCGAGGCCGACCACGACACGATTCCTTATCCGATCAGCAAGGGCGATGTCTGGCTTCTACCGGCAGAAGCGGGCGCGTGTAGATTTCGACCGAGCGGAGAAGTGACCCTGCTGGAGATTGCGATCCCTGAATAGGTCGGATTCGGGGACTGCGCAGTGGCGCTGCGCGCAGAGGGAAAAAATGAAGTCGCGCAACCTGAGAGCGGGAGACGAATGAAAAAGCTAATTGTGTTCGACCTGGACGGGACCCTAGCGCCAAGTAAATCATCTCTCGATGTCGAGATGGCCTCACTCCTCCACGACTTGCTGGGCGTCGCCAGGGTCGCTGTCATCTCCGGCGGCGCATGGCTTCAGTTTGAAAAGCAAGTGCTCTCCAATCTTCCGCAAGATGAAAGCCTGGCAAGGCTGTCTATTCTCCCTACCTGCGGAACTCAATTCTTCCAATACGTCGGGCAATGGAAAAGGCTTTATTCGGAAGATTTCACCGCAGACGAAAAAGAGAAGATCGTTAGTTCTCTGAGCAAAGCCGTTGGAACTGCGGGCTTCGCAATCGAGAAGACCTGGGGAGAAACAATTGAGGATAGGGGAAGCCAGATAACTTACTCCGCACTCGGCCAGCAGGCCCCATTGGAAGAGAAAGTGAAATGGGATGCGGATTTTGCCAAACGAAAGAAGATCAAAGTAATTCTCGACACTCTCATCCCCGAGTTTTCAGTCCGCCTCGGCGGCGCGACATCCATCGATGTCACCAAGCCTGGCATTGACAAGGCGTACGGGATCAAGAAGCTTCGGGACATTCTCGGCATTTCGGTGCAAGAAATGATTTACGTTGGGGATGCCTTGTTCCCAGGAGGAAATGACTATCCGGCCGAACAGGCAGGTGTCATTTCCATTCCCGTTAAAGGCCCCAATGAAACCAAGCGTGTCATTGAAGCGATCATCGCTTGCATGGGTGACGATAAACAAGTGCGATCTTTTGAGGTGGATTGATGGATGACTTCCAACTGCGGCGCCTCGGCATGGTGATGGAACCGGAGCCCGGCAATCCCAACGAAGTCGAAGGAGTCCTGAATCCTGCAGCCGCTCGTGGCCCGGATGGGAAGCTCTATTTGTTCCCGCGGCTGGTCGCCAAAGGTAATTATTCGCGCATCGGCATTGCACGAGTGCGGTTCAATGCAGATGGCGATCCAGCAGGCGTCGAACGGCTTGGCATTGCACTGGAGCCCGAAGCTGATTACGAGCGTCGTCCCGGTGGTGGCGGCTGTGAGGATCCACGCGTCACATACGTGGAACCACTCCAACGCCACAACATGTCGTACACTGCCTTTTCGGCTCAGGATGTACGCATCGCTTTGGCCGAGTCGGAGGACCTCTTCCACTGGAAGCGTCTCGGGCTCGCAACCTATGCCCATTGGCACGGCATGGAGCTGGGCAGCATCGACGACAAGGATGCAAGCCTGTTTCCCGTCGCAATACCGAACTCCTCCGGGCATCATGAACTGGGTATGCTCCACCGACCCCTTTTTACCGGAACTCGCCCCGAGGAGACCGCTTGCCGCGCTGCGTCCCGCGAGGTTGATCTTGATCGGGAGAGTATCTGGATCTCCTATTGTCCTCAGACCTGGAAAGGTCGGGATCCAGACTGCCTGGGCCGGTTTACGTCTCATCATCGATTGGCGACTCCGGTTTCGCCCTGGGAGCGGCTCAAGATTGGCGCCGGAACTCCGCCTATTCTGACCAGGCACGGCTGGCTGATCATCTACCACGGGGTCAGCGAAGCGGGGAATCCTGACGCCGACGGTCGTCATCTGTGCTACTCAGCCGGTGTAATGATTCTCTCAAAGCTGCATCCACGCGTGATTCGCTATCGCTCGTCGGAGCCTGTGTTGACTCCAACACTGCCGCAGGAGCGCGACGGGACCGTGGCCAATGTAGTGTTCCCCACCGGCATCGACCGGCGCGACGATCTGCACACACCTGATCGGTTCGATGTTTATTATGGGATGGCCGACAACAGGATCGGGGTGGCGCGCCTGGACCTGCCCGATCGACTGTCGGCAGGAACAGAAGCTGACTCACCGGACGCTAAGGTCTAGAGCGGTGCTGCTTCAGATCGTGATTCTTCAGTTCAAATGTCAAAGTCGACTACGCGGCGGTTTCATGTGATCCAAAGAGAGGCCGGATGCTGCGGCTTCCTTAGAATTGGCTCAGACCCGGTGAGCCACCCAGATTTGGGCAAAGGTCAGAAACTGAAAAGGGTGTTCTGCGTTTGGGTTCCAGTGTGGACTACACCTTTGGCCGGGTCCGCTACGCCGGTTTTGAGGTCTTAACAAACCCACAATCTAGGCCGTGCTGGTCCAGAGATCGGAATCCAACAACCCTAACAAACGACGTGCGAGAAGCAGCCCGATCGAGCGCCTCAAGCTATTCTTGGCAACCTTATCGAACCCTTAACGAACCCGCAACCGGTATCTTCGAAGGTCTATCCGACCAAGCGAGAACCAAACGAGACCTGTCAGAGCTGCAGCGCTAAAAATCAGGACTAGATACCAGGGGGCCATTGAGTACTCGATGGATATGATTGACCCATGCGCCAAGAATCGAACAATCGCCGTCGCCACAGACCGATCTGGAGGGCTTTGATTGAGACGGCGTTCATAATCTTTCTCTTTTATTCAAACCTCTTGATGGGAGAATTTACGGTTGCCAATGGGCATGGAAAGACTTTGGCGTTTGCCCTGAACGATATATTTACTGCTATGAACTTCATCATCGCTGCGATTTCCGCGATGATCGGGTATGTCATCTTTGAATACCTCCGAAGAAAGCTATAGGGTTGATGGCCGTGACCGGAACGGTCTCATTCTACTAACGTCACAAGTTCCTGATGGTTGTTCGCTCGGTATGGAGATGCAATTCTGTAGACTATCCCCATGGCATCTCCCGCCGTCGCCGAGAACCAGCCGAAGAAATGGCGAACGGTTCTCTGGCTGCGTTCGATCGCCCAATTTCAACAGCGTGAGGAGCAGATCTTTCTTCTCCTGTCGTTGTTGATAGGAGCACTTACCGGGCTCGCAGTCGTTGCTTTTATCGTGGTCACAGAGCGGTCGGGAATGCGCCTCTATCCGGTGGGCAGCGCCGCGTGGAGGCGCGTACTTATTCCGGTGGCAGGATCGCTAGCCATGGGCTTCCTACTCTACCGCTACTTTCCCAACGCCAGGGGTAGCGGTGTGCCTCAGACGAAGGCCGCCCTCTTCGCACGCGACGGCTTTATCTCCTTGCGCACCGTCCTGGGCAAGTTCTTCTGCACTGCTACTACTCTGGCGAGCGGGATTCCGCTGGGCCGCGAAGGGCCATCCGTCCAGGTAGGCGCCGGAATCGGCTCCGTTCTTGGCCGCTTGCTCGGCTTGCGTCCGGAAAAGGTAAAGGCCCTGATCCCTGTGGGAGCGGCCGCCGCCATTGCCGCCGCCTTCAATACCCCAATGGCTGCTGTGTTGTTTTCGCTCGAAGAGGTAATGGGCGACATGCACGCGCCGATTCTGGGTTCGGTCGTGCTTGCTTCTGCAACCTCATGGGCGGTCTTGCGCCTCCTGCTTGGCAATAACCCGCTGTTTCAAGTGCCGCAATACACTTTGGTTCATCCTCTGGAACTCGTGATCTACGCCCTGCTGGGCATCGCTGGTGGCTTTCTGTCCGTAGCCTTTACGCGGCTCCTGCTTGAGATGCGCAAGTTCTTTCTGAAACTGCCCAAGAGAACGCAGTGGTGGCATCCAGTAGTGGGCGGCGTGACGGTTGGCCTGATGGGATGGTTTGTGCCTCAGGTCCTCGGTGTTGGGTATAGCTATGTTGGCAGTGCCCTGAATGGCACCATGGCACTCAAGTTGATGCTGCTGCTTGTCTTGCTCAAGCTCGTTGGAGTTACTGTCAGTTATGCCTCAGGGAACGCTGGCGGCATCTTCGGACCCAGCCTCTTTCTCGGCGCAATGCTGGGAGGCGCAATTGGTACGGTGGCCCATAACTTGTTGCCAGGATACACTGCAACTCCTGGCGCATACGCTCTGGTCGGCATGGGTGCACTCTTCGCGGGTATTGTGCGAGCCCCTATGACATCGGTATTGATGATCTTTGAAATGACGCGGGATTACGCTGTCATCGTACCGCTGATGATCGCAAACCTCACTAGTTTCTTCATCTCTTCCCAATTTCAGAAGCAGCCCATCTACGACGCATTGGCCGATCAAGATGGGATTCATTTGCCCAGCCGAGACACTCGCGACGAACTTAGCCGACGCACAGTGGCTCAGGTCATGCGGAATTCTCCGCAGATACTCTCCGCGCAGATGTCCGTTGAGGATGCAGTTGAACAGATTCGCTCGGGTCGTTTCCGCATCTGGCCGGTGGCCGACAAGGGGTACTTTCTCGGAATCATAAGCAGAGAAACCCTTGAGTGTGCCTTAGGAGATGGTAGAAAAGAGCAGCCAGTGACAAGCCTTGTGGATACCCTCCATATTCCGCATGTCCACACGGATCAGGCGCTGCATCTGGCGCTCGAACGCATGAGCAAGTACCGTCTTGATGTCTTGCCGGTCGTCCACCGGGCGGATCTTCACAAGCTGGAAGGGGTCGTCACGCTGCCGGATGTGGTGGATGCGTATGGCATCGAACACATTGGGATGTGAGTTTTCGGTGAGCCCGGCCGTGCGGCAGAGGCCAAGAGAGGAGACTCTATGTCGGATATCAGACAGGCGCTAAGACCATTGGCGAGGCGAATCCTGGAAGGAGCCGGCAATGCGTCACCCTCCGAGCGTAGGGCCGCGTTCGACCACAGCGGCCTCGCCGAACCACTAAGTGCGCTGGTCGACAAGGTTGCCAGGCAGGCCTATAGGGTCACGGTTCGAGAAGTTCTGTGATTGTGCGGCATTCCATTCGCGCTTTTTTGAGCGACCAGTGGGGACAACCGGCATGTCGAGACGATCAAACCCTACCTTGCAGCCAAAGGAAACTCCGCCGAGGAGGTTGAGAAAGTGCATCCGGCTTGGTGCAAGTCAATGCGGTTGCAATTGGAGGACGGGAAACCCAACGTGAACCGGTTGCGTTTTCCCGGCGTGCGCCCGCATGAAGGAACTCATATAAGACTGTGCTACCCGATTCCAGACCATCAGCCGCCCATGAGCGTAAGCGCGCTGTCGCATGGCCTGGCGTGATGCGTCGTTGTCCAAGAGTTCAATTACCGAAGCTGCAATAGCACTTGGATCCTCGAAGGGGACCAAGACTCCACGACCGTCGCCCAAGAGTTCGGCCGCATGCCAGTACGGAGTCGATATGATCGCCTTTCCGGCACCTAAGGCATACGCCAGGGTTCCCGATACAGCCTGAGCCGCATGGCGGTAAGGCGTAATATAAATGTCGGCCGAACCTACCAGAGAAGCCATCTCCTGAGGACTGAAGAATCGGTTATCGAAGATCACTTGTTTCTCAACTCCCAGTTCCTTGGCCAGGGCCTGCAGCTGATACCGATATCGATCGCCCTCGCGAGCCTTGACATGTGGATGGGTGGCGCCGGCGATGAGGTAGACAACGTTTCTGTGCCGAGACAAGATGCGTGGTAGGGCTCGAATTACGCTTTCGAAACCCTTGTTGGTCGACAACAAGCCGAACGTGACCAATACCGACTTTCCTGCGATTGAGAGTGAGGTTTTGTATACATCGGGCTCCACAAAGGGCAGGTCGGGGATACCGTGAGGGATCAGGTCTATCTTTTCTCCTGGAACTCCAAAGACGTCCTGGAGAACGCGAGCAGAATATTGGCTCATAACAATAAGGCGATCGGACAGTGCGGCGATCTTTTGCATGACGATTCGCTGGTTGGGGTCTGGCCGACGAAGAACGGTATGGAGCGTTGTTACCACTGGCATTTTGAGGTGCTGCAGTAACTGAAGGATATGACTTCCGGCATTCCCGCCAAAAATCCCATACTCATGCTGCAAACTCACTAAATCACTATTGAAATTGAGAAAGTCGGCGGCTGCTCGATAAGACGAAATGTCGCGTTCTGCGATCTCGAAACGTACGCGCGCAGGGTAAGCGTGCGAGGATAGCGGGTCATTGACTGCTACTACGGACAAGCCAGCGGCTCCGTACCCAGCGGTAATTGCATCACACAAATCGGTCGTGAAGGTTGCGATTCCACACTGGCGAGGAAGGTGGTTTCCGATAACCGCTACCCGGACTGGAAGTGACCGACTTGGTACCCGATGCAGGGATGATGCTGACTCTCTTCCCAATAACAGAGGCCGCACTTCGCCCCACAGCAGTGTATTCGAGTTCACGTTCACGAAGACGTCTGGCGCGGACATTGCAGACTCCTAAAAACTGCGGCAGTGTAGAACGGGCGCTGCCTTATGGGGTGTAGCTGTATGATCTGGCATCGCTGCCGCCACTTTTGGCGTGGGGCACCTGCAAGAATTTTGCGATTGCGGCGCCATGAATACTGTGCAACTTTGCTCAGTGGCTGTTGGACGAAGAGTGAACCAGGAGTTATATTGTTGCCAGCCCGGAGACGGAGATCGATTGATGGAAGACATTTAGCGCAATATCGACAGCGCTCCGCACGTAGAGGTTAGCGGAGTACAGAACTGTTGGTGCGAATCATTGTGGCTAACCTGATTTGCAGTGAGCGGCTCGCGTGGTCTGCATGATGGGATTGTATGAAAGTACTTGAAACATCTATGGAAAGATGAGCAAATTTGAACGGATTGCCCAGCCACCGGAGGCATCCCATGGTGAAGTTTGATTGAGATGTGCAGCCGCGCAGTCCGCAACAGATGCTAGTCGAAAGGAGAAGATCCGGCATCCCTGGGCGATGCCTGGAGCAGTTGATTATTTACTCTTCGCGCAGTCGCTTTGTTAAACTGATGGCAACGCTGCCGCACACACCTCCGACGGTCACCCTGCGATGGCCGCAACCGTAAGTAGGCCCTTCAATGGTTGAACTTGAAAAGCCCCGATTCGATGTAGCCGCTTTCCTCGCGAGCGCCGGCCTGGGGAGAAGAATCATCCAATTGGCGCCTAAGGAAGCCTTCTTTTCGCAAGGAGATTCAGCGGACTCGGTCTTTTATATTCAGAAGGGCCGAGCGAAGGTCACAGTTGTTTCCCCAACAGGGAAGGAAGCTACCATTACGCTTCTCTCCGTAGGCGACTTTGTCGGAGAAGAAGCGCTCGCGGCAATTGCTGGGATGCGTTTGGCGACGGCCACTGCCATCACCCCTTGCACCACTCTCAGAATCAGCCGGGAAGAGATGATCCGTGTGATGCATGTGGAGCATGGCTTCTCAGACCTCTTTTTGAAGGTCATTCTGGAACGAAGCATGCGCATCCAGGCCGACCTCGTCGATCAGCTTTTCAACGCCAGTGAAAAGCGCTTGGCGCGAATACTCCTGTTGATGGCGGAATTTGGCAAGCCGGGCGAACCGGAACAATACATTCCTAAGATCTCGCAGGAGACTTTGGCGGAGATGATCGGCACCACCCGCTCGCGCGTCAGCTTTTTTATGAACCGTTTTCGCAAGCTCGGCTTTATTGAATACAACGGGCGCATCAAGGTTCACAAGTCGCTGCTCGATGTGGTCCTACATGAAGAATTCACCGAGCGACACCCTGAGAGAGTTCCTGCTTCGGCCACTGCACGAAGTCGATCGAAGCCGGCCAGACGGGGCTAAAGCATGAGCAGAATCGAGCAAATTGGAATTGAGTGTGGTAGGCAGAGGATCAGGATTCATGCTCGCGCGGAACGGACTGTAGGCTTTTCCACAGCCGATGCGGCCTGGGCGCTGAAACCGTTGCGGACCGATTCGGTCAGTCGCGGCTGATCCATCTCCCTTTTTACGCGAGAGACAATCTTTCTTTCATTCTCGATCCGGCTTTTCTTTTTCATCAGCGGCCCTTCTTTGAACGATGAGCAGTGAATTACCGTATCGAGTTCGGAGCCGATCTTCCTCAAGGCATCCTGCAAAAAGGATTAAACCGCACGTGTGGGTGTTTATCTGGCAGCCGCGTTAGCGCCGCCACCGCGAATATCCCCAGCCCCCGCCTCCGAGCAGAAAAAGCACCAATAGAACAATCACGATTGTTTCCATGTTGTAACCTCACTCGCAAGAGGAAGCAGACTCGCCCTTGTAACGACTGTCCCACTTCTTCCCTACGCATGATCCTAAGAGTGGACCAGACGGTTGTCTGCTCACATTGGACCGCCCCGAGATGAACCAAGCTTAGGTTGAACACACCAACGTGAGTCCCCTGCAGCTTCAAAATGCTCTCGAGTTGCTGCGAGAATCCTGGCGTGATTCCGGCCGTCTCCAAGCGGTTGCCAAAGCTGCGTCAAACCAGGCCTCAACACCGCGTCTGCTCAGCACACGATAAACAACTTGAGGAGATCAGATTGCATCCCATCCACTAAGAATTAACATGCAATTCACAATGTAAGGCGGGTCATGAAGACTGAACAGCACCGGAGAAGATCCGCTCTCGGCCAATCGTTCGAACGCAGAGAATTAACCATCGAAAGCGCCACTGCAAGTTACGAGGGATGGATGCGCAGCTGTACTGCAATCGTCTCGTCCGATCTTCGATTGAAACACGAGCAAATGAAAGAGAGCCCGTTCCAGTTCTTGAGGGGCACCTTCTACAGGTGGGCTCAACTCTGGCCGTCTATCTGCGCTGAGTTGTGCGACGCACCGAAGGTTCTCGCGGTAGGGGATCTGCATGTCAATAGCTTTGGAACTTGGCGGGATGCTGAGGGCCGCCTTTGTTGGGGTGTCGACGATTTCGATGAGTCTTACCCCCTGGCCTACACAAACGACATAATCCGTTTGGCCGCAAGTCTGAAGATCGTCATCGATGCCGAGGGCCTGTCCATCAAGTTTAAGGACGGGTGCGATGTCATCCTGGACGGATATCTGCAATCACTCCGCGAGGGTGGTTGTCCCATTGTCCTTGCTGAGCGAGAGCAAAAGCTGGACAAACTGGGAGCGGACAGCTTCAAGCCGCCTTCTGACTTCTGGAGGAAGCTAAACCGCTTGCCAACTGTCAGGCATTCGCTTGCCAACAACCTGAAGCATGCACTGGAGAAGACGCTGCCTGACCCAAAGATGGAATACAAAGTCGTCCGACGTGAAGCTGGGTTGGGGAGTCTTGGACAGAAAAGATTCGTAGCAATCGCCAGATGGCAGGGCGGCTTTATTGCCAGAGAAGCAAAGTCGATGCTCCCTTCTGCCTGCTCCTGGTTGAATGATCAAATTGGGCATCGTCAGTCCTACTACGAGGAAGCGATTAGCTCTGCGATACGCTCTCCTGACCCGTTTCAAGTCATCGAAGGATCATGGTTGATCCGGCGTCTTTCTCCAGACTCAAACCCGATTGATATTCAAAACCTGCCTAAGCATCGAGATGTGCCCATGCTCCTGCATGCGATGGGTTCTGAAACGGCAAACGTGCATCTGGGCACGAAAGGTCAAGCGAGCAAGATTCTGATCGACTTGCAAAAGAGGAAACCCGCCTGGCTACGGAATGCGGCAGTTCGCATGGCTCGCATTCTCGAAAAGGATTGGAATCGCTACCGGAAGCGCTGAGAGTGCACGCAAAGGAAGGAACTCCTCTTAAAAAGGGCTAGGCCAAAGGTCTGCTCACATTGGACCACCGTGAGCCGATCGCTCAAGCCTCGCTTCTGAAAACTGCACATTCCGGCTCTTGTAAGGCGCCATCATCCTGAGACTGGTCTGGTCATTTTCGCGTTAGGCACAGCGCGCCCTTCGTCAAACCTAAAGCGGTATAGAACGGAGGTGCGATTTTGACCAACTCAGAGGACGCGGCGTGTATAGGATTGGTTCTACATTTGCGGTCGCGTCCGTTACGGAGTGACTGCACACGGTATCCCGATCGGACCTTTGCAGTTTGACCGATTGGAAGCTGCCTCGGCCGCCAGATGTACATCTCGAACTCAGGGGAATGTCGGCAAGGCTACCTCACCGAATCCTTGGTGAGATGGGCGATGCGGAAATACAAGCGATTCCGGCGCAGATGGGGCAAGGCATATTGCTGGCTGGGGGCGGTCGCCTCTCGCAATAGCAATCTGTTCTACCACTGGAGCCTGGGGTTGAGACCAACGGCTGGCCGGTAAGAGCCGTATGAGCCGAGAGGCTCACGTACGGTTCCGTGAGCGGCTTGGGGTGAAATCCCCCAGGCCGACTCGACATGCGAAAGATAGCCGTGAGTTCACTCCCTTTGTAGTGGGAGAGTCAACTGGGAAACCAAGAGGAGCCTCTGCCTTCCGCGTCGTTTTGCTCTCGTAACAGGCAAATGGAGAAGTGTAAATAT
>Ga0182024_10021212_pt1 | contig 11803 bp, 14 predicted proteins | sample P32metaG_FD_120480 | JGI IMG/M metagenome (GOLD analysis project Ga0182024, IMG submission 120480) | Permafrost microbial communities from Stordalen Mire, Sweden - P3-2 metaG (Illumina Assembly) | ecosystem: Environmental > Terrestrial > Soil > Wetlands > Permafrost | place: Sweden: Stordalen... | reverse complement strand
CCACGCCGCAGGAAACAAGAGTGACGCGAGCCGACGCTCCCAAGGTGCTTGAGTACAGCGATATCCGGTGGGAACTCGAAGCCTTTGGCGGCGGCACGCGCCTGACTCTGTGGCACAGCATCGATCGCCGCTTCATCTCGTGGGGCGCCGCGGGCTGGCACATTTGTTTCGATGTTCTGGATCACCTTCTCAGTGAAACTCCCATCGGCCCCATCGTCGGCGCCGAAGCCATGAAGTTCGGCGGCTGGCAGCGGCTGAACGCGGAGTACGCCAAGCAGTTCGGTATGGAAACGCCGAACCGGCCGCCGAAGGCAATTCAAGAGTCGTGAATCGAGGAGCAGGTGTTGGCGCCGATAGACTGAAATCTGCCGGCACAATTCAAAGCTAGGCCAGAGTAAATGACACGATATCCCGATAAAAGGAGGACAAATCAATCATGAAAGAGGCCACCAAACGTTCGATTTTTCGCTGGATTCACATCGTCTTTGCCATTCCCATACTCGGGTATATTTATAGTCCGTTTGAAAACATTCCGAACTACGCGCCCGCTACTCGATTTGTCTTCGTTCCTGTACTTGTCCTTTCGGGATTGTGGATGTGGAAAGGCCATGTCCTTCGACGGCTTATTCCGAAGAGATCGGCTCAACAAGATCCTGGAGCGAAACTACTAGCATGAAAACGGGGCAAGAATTGGAGGCATAAAGATCCAATGAATCCATCCGAACGTATTGACCAGCTGATCGCACGACTCACAGACTGGCGTGGCAAAACGCTCGCCAGCATCCGCAAAAGCATCCTTGAGGCCGACCGGGAGATCATCGAGGAATGGAAGTGGATGGGAAGCCCAGTGTGGTCTCGCGACGGAATCATCGCGGTTGGCAACGCCCACAAAGATAAGGTGAAGCTTACCTTTTCCCACGGAGCGCACCTCCCCGATCCCGACAAACTCTTCAACGCGGGGCTCGCAGGCAACGCGTGGCGAGCGATCGATCTTTTCGAGGGCGACAAGCTCAACGATCGTGCTCTAAAAAATCTCATCCGTGCCGCCGTTGATTGCAATCAGATCAAATTGAAGAGCAAAGCGCCTGCGGGCACTCGATCGAAAGCACATAAAAGTAAAAAGTGATGAAACTCCAGCTTTTTCTCACTAATTCTCTTTGCGGGACTGCCTGACAATGGTGCTTGACGCTGCTGGATTGTCTTCACAGTCACGGACAAGAGTTCGGACCGCCGAAAACCGCACCCGAGAAGCATGGCAACCATGGCGCGGTTGGCGCGTAGAGTCGGGTTCTGAGCTTACATCACTGCCCGTGCAACGTAGCGTTCAGGGCAGTTTTCCATAAGAATTCCCCACCCACAGCCCAACCCACAGTTTGGTATGTCTTATATGACTTGCGCGGCGTTTGGCAGCCCCTGCGTGTCTTGTAAGTTGTTGTAAAACCTATTCACGCAGCGCTGTCACGGCAGAGGCCGCGGGTTCGAGTCCCGTCGTACCCGCCATTCTTTTGAATAGCTTACAGAGAACCACCAAATACAATCAGGGGATGTTAGGGGACGATAAGCGTTCAGCGAGATTTTTCGTGCCAGAAAAGGGCCATGAAAGACTCTCACTGAATCAGGGTTTGCTTGCGTAAGAATCCTCCAGGCAGGATGGCGTCGACCAACTTGCCCAGCGCCAAGCGCTTCGTCTTTGATGTTGCCTGCAGGTACTTGTTCGTGACGTGAAGGTTGGGATCGTGAGCTGGTGCTCGCCCATCTCCGCCAGAATGGTTCCCTCCGTGTGCCGAAAAGTGTGCCAGCCCACGCTGGTGATGCCAATCTTCTTGAACGCCGCCCGTCGAAAAGCAAGTCTTGGTAACGGCACAAGGAACCCGGATCTCACCCGGGTAGGCCAATGCGGTGCACAAGGTCCTGGAAGCGCGAGTCGGAGCGGAGAGGATCGAAGCCTGGCCGCAGTAGGACGCCCGGGTTAAATCGCTCTTCGTAGCCTTTTTCGAGCCAATTCATGGCTTGATCCGTATCCCCGAGAGATGCATAGATCATGGCAATCTCCGAAGCATTCGAATAACCAGGATTTGAGCGCTTCTTCAGATCGCTCAGTAGCTTTACCGCTTCGCTCCTCTTGCCGGATGCGACGTAGGCGCGAGCAAGATTAGCTATGCATGTCGGACTACCCTCAGAAAGCTGGACCGCTTTTTGCATTTCTGCGACCGCTTCATCGTACCTGTGTTTTTGAAGGTACGCCTGGGCGAGTTGATTGTGTGCGAGAGCAAAATTAGGATCCATTTCGATCGTCTTGCGGCTCTGTCGTATGGATTCGTCATAAGAGTGCGCAAGGACGAGGAGCTCTGCCAAGTCGGCGTTAATGATAAGTGATAGCGGATCCAGGTTCTCAGCTTTTCTCATTTCCGCAATCGCTTCGTCATACCGACCCAATAGACTCAAGTGCCAGGCATACCAATGGTGAGCGGTTGCATAGCCTGGGTTCAGTTCAATGGCCCGCCGGAATTCCTTCCCGCCAGAGTCCAAATCCCAGTCGAAGCCATCCAAGACGAAGGCAAGCGAGTTGTGGGCTTCGCCGAGCGCGCTGTCCAATTCCAGAGCTTTGATCGCCGCCGCTTTCGCTTTGGGGAATGCCTCCTTGGGGGTCATCACTGCATACTGCCAGTCTCCCAACAAAGCGTAAGTGTCGGCTAAGCCAGAATAAGCTTGGGCGTATTTCGGGTCCTCTTCGATTGCCTGGCTGAAGTAGGCCAGGGCGACTTTCAAACCATTCGCCGTTCGCTTATTCCAGAAGTAGCGCCCTTTGAGATAGGACTCGTAAGCTTCCGGATTTACAACCCTCACGTTTTTTAGCGCAGCTTGTTCCTGCGGAGTCAAATTGATCCGAATCTGGTCTGCAATGGCTCTCGCCACCCTGTTCTGGAGTGCCAAGGTATCACGCAACTCACCCTCATAGCTCTGGGACCATAAGTGCCTGTCGGTAGAGGCCTCGATCAACTGCGCCGTGATGCGGACCTGGTCGCCGGAACGGAGCACGGTGCCTTCTACCACGGCGTCCACGTTCAGCTCACGTGCGATCTGCGGCAGGGGCTTGCGGGCTCCTTTGTATACCATTACGGAGGTGCGGGAGATCACCCGTAAAGCGCTGATCTGCGCCAGGTCGGTGATCAACTCGTCCGTCATGCCGTCAGCGAAGTAATTCTGCGAAGCATCGCCAGAGAGGCTGTCCAGCGGAAGCACCGCCAGGGATCGGATGCCCGTGGGAGCACGGCCACGCGAACGAAATACCAAGACGGCGAGAGTCGCCGAACTCAGACTGAGGACGAGCGCCAAGGTGACGATGACCCGACGCGTCGACCACAGACTGTGTTTGGACACAACGGACGCAATGGTCAGCCTGCCGCCTTGGATCTCATGCCCGGACGCGTTCTTCTTTTGTGACCAAGGCAGATCTCCAGTCGAAGATCCCGGCTTTCTTGGGCGGGCATCCACATCGACAACCGACACTTCGGCAATAAAGCGATAGCCACGTTTTGGAAGAGTCTCGATGAATCGCGGATTCTCAGCCGAGTCCTCCAACGCACTCCGAAGCTTCGCGATGGCGATATTGACTGCTTGGTCGAAATCACCAAAACTTTCGTCGGCCCAAACTCGGCTGCGCAATTCCTCCCTCGTGACGACTTCCCCCGGACGCTCTAGCAGGATCTCCAGCAGTTTCATCGGCTGTTGCTGGACTCTGATTCTCAAACCCGCTTTGCGCACTTCGCCCGACTGGAGAGAAACCTCATAGGTTCCGAATCGCACGACGGAGGTGGGCCGGGATGGTTCCATACTGCCTTTTGGGCTTAGCAGGGAAGTCTAGCACTTCGCGCACAGACTCTTGGGTTCAGGACATAGGGGAAGCTAACTCGTTAGCCGGCAATTATTTACCGGGCGAGGTATTGGATATGTGGAAAAAATTCGCAGGCAATTGACGCCGGAGGACAGGCGCGTCAGATTGTCACGCGAGACGCGAACACTCGCAGATCGAAACGCAGTCGCAACGATTCGGGAGAAGCAAATGAAGAGTATTGGATCTGTACTAGAGATGGTCGGATTCGGGACTTCATCCTCGCACGACGATCAACCGTTGGTGGGGTTCGAAGAGTTGGCCATGCCCCTTTTTGATTCCCTTTACAACTTCGCGCGCTGGATTGCACACGATTCGGACGATGCCGAGGATCTCGTACAAGAGACTTATCTAAAGGCTTTGCGCAGTTTCGCTTCGTTTCAGCCCGGCACCAATTTCCGCGCGTGGATGTTTTGCATCCTGAGAAACACCTTTCTAAGCTCGCGCACAAGATTCGAGCGGCGCATGACCGACGCGCTGGACTCGGAGGGGGACGGACCTGAACTGGCAGTTGAGAGCGAGAATCCCGAGACGATTCTAATGAAAAGCTCGAATTCCCAACGTGTGCAGAGCGCTATCGACGATCTGCCGGTTAGTTATCGGGCGGTCCTCCTTCTTCGTGAGGTGGAGGAGATGTCGTACCTGGAGATTGCGGAAGTATTGTCGATCCCGATAGGAACTGTTATGTCACGTCTGGCGAGAGCCCGGAAGTCAGTTCGCGAGCCACTTTGTAGAGCTGCCGGAGCGCCACTATCTGCGGAAGCGTCGCAGCGACCGGGGGGAGAATCGGTTGGCCGCACGTCAAATCTATGACGCGTTGGCCTCGAACAATTTCGCAAGGCTATCGATGTCCGCGGCACTCGCGTCGCCGATCACGAAATAGCGGAGGCCGCCCTGACTCCATGTTTCCATGTTGAATGACCGTTTCTTCCGCGCGCGAGAATTCTCGTCCAACCTGGCTGGTAATCTCAAGTACCGTTCCTGGAACACGAACACAGAAATATGGTGCTTCCGCACATCGTAGATGAGATGCGCGCCTGGCGTTTGATCAAGATAGGTCATCCGGCCTCCCAGCAGAGAGAATTCTGTGTTCTGGAGTTCCGGCAAATCGAACGCGAAGGGGGTTTTTCCCTGGAACCAAGGCTTTACCGTGTGCCGATCGGTGGAGACCACATCCACTGGCGATGAGCTGGCCAGCATTGCCACGTGCAAGTCTGCGATCTCGCTGAAAACCTGGTCTCTACCGGATCGGGTTCCCAGGTAGCTTGAAGTCAACGCCCCGGCCACGAGAATGACGGCCGCCGCCACCGCTAACATCCATACGAAACGGAAACTGCGCAGCGGTTTGGGTGCGATCCCCCGCTGTATCCGTTTCCGGAACTCGGCGCTCGGACTAAAACGTTTTCCAGCGACTTGAATCGCGCGCTTCATCTGTACGCGCGTAAGGGCATCCGCGGAGCGAGAGGGGCAGCTGCGTACATGAGCGTCGAAGGTGCGCATTTCCTTCGACGAAAGCTCGCCGTCGAGGTAAGTGTCGAGTTTTCCCTTCCAAGGCTCACAAACCACGGTTCGTCCCCTTTGCATTCAAAACTGCAGCCGATCCATCTTGTGGTCGAAGGCGATCGCGTAGTGTTTTTCTGGCACGCGATAAACGCGACATCACCGTGCCTATGGGAACCGAAAGGGTTTCCGAAATTTCCTGATACGACATCTCCTCCACCTCACATAAAAGTAATATCTCCCGGAAATGTACCGGCAACTCATCGATCGCGTTCTGCAGCAGTTCACGGTTTGAGCGCTCAAATAGAATCGTTTCCGGGGTTTCGCTCTCAACTGTCAGTTCAGGTCCGTCCTCCTCGAAATCAAGCGGTACAGTCATAGTCGCTTTCAACCCGGTACGAGAGGTCAAGAACGTGTTACGCAAGATACGGTACATCCACGCCCGGAAATTAGTCCCTAACTGGAGACGAGAACCCTTTCAAAGTCTTTTAGCGTAGGTTTCCTGAACCAAGTCTTCGGCTTCTTCGCGATTCTGTGTGAGCCAGTGGGCAAAGTTGTACAACTGATCGAAGAGTGGCATGGCCAGTTCTTCGAACGAATCGGATTGAAGGCCAACTCCCAACATCCACACAGGACTAAACGAACGCGTCGGGTTTTTATTCCTTCAGAAAAACAAATAATTTCGGGCGGAATAAAGCACCCTGTCGCCGGTTATCTGTTGTGAGCGCCCGAACAGCGGAAGCCATTGACGGGTTCTCCTGGAGGAAATATGAAAACAAGTTTCATGCAATTCGTACTCGTGTCAGGCGTGCTGTTAGGGAGTATGCACGCGGCCACGAAAACCGTAGATCAAACGGCGACTGTGGTCAGTGTCGAGAGTCACGAGCCTCAATCCAATTCCAACTACGCCGGTACGAACCCGTCAGATTTCCCACTGCAGTCGGAGATTTACCACTATGACATAGCCGCACGGGTGGGTTCTACCATCTACCGAACAAGTTATGATTCCGCTCTCGATTATCTGCCATCAGTCTTCGCTACCAATCACCCAATCCAGGTCAATCTAAGAAAGCACGTGATGTACGTGACCCTTCCCGATGAAGGTGAGGTGCGATTGGCTATCGAGAGCCGGAGCGGCGTTCAGGACGCAATCCGCCTGGCCAGAAACTAGCCATTCCTGGGTGTGGCCCGAGAGATACCGGTTGCGCCATGGCCGGCTTTTCTCATTCCCGTTCTGTCAACAGCTGTATGTCCCTGAGGTGGCACGCTGGCACAGCGGTCCCTTTTGACGGTACAGCGCGCTCAAGACTCACGTTCGAAAGGTTTTGGTGCGTTTTAAGGACGCTGAAAACAATAAGAAACGGGTGCAGCCATGGTAAATCCTTTCGATCTCAAGACCGCACTCTTGGCGAAGCACGCACAACACGTGGTGCTCATCCATTTTCCAATCGCGTTGTTTATTTCGGCAGTGGCCTTCGACCTGATGGCGCAATGGACGAAGCGCCGTGGCTTGGCGGACGCAGCCTACTACAACCTGCTGGCGGCAGCGATTTCAACGTTTCCGGTTCTCGCCACCGGCATCCTTGCGTGGCAGTTCCAACTCGAGGGCCAGAAACTGAAGGGCATCCTCTTACTGCACCTGGTGCTTGCGTGCGTTTCGAGCGTGATGATCTGGCTGGCTTGGTGGGTGCATTTTCGCGCGCGATACCGGAAAGAAGTCTTACCGATCTACCGCTTGGCCATGGAACTTCTAGGCGTCGCTATGATCGCGGCGACAGGACACTTGGGTGGCTTCCTAAGCGGAGTGAACGGACCCGGTTAGGCGCCCCGATGAGCTCCCAACTTGGGGCACCTAAACCAGGAAGGGATTTTCCGGGGAAGAGGAAAATTCAGAGACGTTAACAATCACGCAACTTTCTCGACTCCAACTCAACTCGGCCGGGAATAAAAGCGATTCCTGCCAGTTTAACAACTGAGAACGCTACAAACCACGGAGGACAAATGACGGACAAGAAGCAAGATCTTATCGATCAGAAGTTGCAAGACCTCAACAACGATGGCGTCGACCGACGCGGTTTTTTGAAGTGCATGGCATGGGCTGGTACGGGGCTGGTCTGGACCTTGAGCGGCGGCATTCCGGTATCTCGGGCATTCGCCAAAGGCAGCAGCAAACACGCCGGCAAAGGCGCGGACTTCAGCTTTGTCCAAATCAGCGACAGTCACATCGGTTTTAACAAGCCAGCCAATCCGGACGTTACCGCTACTCTGCAGACGGCGATCAACAAGATCAATGCCATGCCCCACACGCCGGATTTCATCATTCACACCGGTGACCTGAGTCAGCTCTCGAAGCCGAGTGAATTCGATACGCTTGACCAGGCATTGAAAGGAGCGTCTGCCAAACAGATCTACTTTGTGCCGGGTGAGCATGACATGTTAAGTGACAACGGTGAGCAATATCTGCAGCGCTATGGGAAAGGCACAAAAGGTAATGGCTGGTACAGCTTCGATCACAAAGGTGTGCATTTCGTGGGTCTGGTGAATGTCGCCAATTTGAAAGCTGGAGGCAATGGGGTCGCTAGGTCACGAACAGCTGGAGTGGTTTGAAGACGATCTCAAGGGCCGCTCTGCCAGCACTCCGATTGTGCTCTTCGCACACATTCCACTGTGGACGGTTTATCAAGATTGGGGTTGGGGAACTGACGACAGCGAACAAGCTTTGTCGTACGTCAAGCGTTTCGGTTCCGTGACTGTATTAAACGGGCATATTCACCAGGTCATGCAGAAGATCGAGGGCAAAGTCTCGTTCCACACCGCGATGTCAACCGCTTTCCCTCAACCTGCGCCGGGGACAGCTCCTTCAGCTGGACCTATGAAGGTGCCAGCTGACCAGTTGCAGAAGGTGTTGGGCATCACCGATGTGAACTATCTGGTCAGCGGCCGCAGTCTTGCAGTGGTCGATTCGCCGCTCGGAGGTTCGGGGGCTTAGCTTCAGAGAAATTGGAAGCGGCCTTGGCGGGAGACTGATTCAATCGATCGGGTAGACCGCCAACGTCGATCCAACCGATGGATCCAAACCGGAAGATCAAGCGAGAAAAATCAAATCTAGAAAGGAAACAAAGAAATGACGAGGAAAAATATGTGGGTTGCACGTGTAGCGACGCCGGTAATGATTGCGATGCTGCTACTTTTCGCTGGATCACCGAGCGTCATAGCGAATGACCAGCCCTCCGTGGCAAACACTGAGGTGAAAATCGATAATTTCGTTTTTGGGCCGCAGACGCTCACCGTAGCTGTCGGAACGACAGTTACCTGGACAAACAAAGATGACATTCCCCATACGTCGGTGAGCACAGAGGATGTGTTCAAGTCCAAGGTAATGGATACGGACGAAAAGTTCTCCTACACGTTTACCAAGGCGGGGACGTATCCCTACTACTGTACGATCCACCCCAAGATGACCGGCAAGATCGTGGTGCAGTGAGACTCTGGCTTCTGGATGGCATTGCAAAAGGAAACGGCTCTGTATTCCTGGCGGCATGCATTGCCTCCACAAAGCTGGTGTCCTTCAAAGTGCCTTGAACGAATATGACTGCTGACTCGACACAATTCGCAGTGGGGATAGTGGCAAGCGATGACATGGACCTTGTCCATGCCAGCAAGAATGGAGATGTTGCTGCTTTCGAGCAACTCGTAAAGCGATACGATCGCAAACTCCTTCGAATTGCCCAACACGTCACTCGTAACCGGGAAGATGCGCAAGACGCAGTTCAGGAGGCTTTTTTTAAGGCCTTCCAAAGCCTGGGACAATTTCGAGAGGATTCCCAATTCTCGACCTGGCTGATTCGCATCACCGTGAACCAGTCGCTTATGAAGCTGCGAAAGCTGCGGACAATAAAAGAGGTGTCCCTGGATGAGGATTTTCAGACAGAAGGAGACATGCTTCCAATCGAAGTCACCGACTGGGGACCCAATCCTGAACAAGTCTACAGGGCGTCTGAATTACGAGACATCCTAGCCAGAGCTCTGGGAGAGCTGCGGCCGATCTTGCGGGCAGTCTTCGTACTGCGCGATATTGAAAGCCTGTCAACGCATCAGACCGCGGACGTCCTGGGCCTGAGTCACGCCGCGGTGAAGGCGCGGCTGTGGCGGGCTCGGTTGCGGCTTCGCGAAAGCTTGAACAGGTACTTCCGCCAGCAAGGAGAATCTGCGCGAGTAGAGTTAAGACCGGGAATAGACATCATCGAGGAACTGAAGTTGCAAGTGGCTGCATGGTTGTAGACCAGTTTTCCTGGAAATTCCAAGTACCAATGGCATCAGTATGCGTTTCATGGAGCCGCGGCCGGTTCTAATATTTCTGTAAGCTTCATCCTAAGATGACGGGAATCGTTAACGTCGAGTAGAAGATTTCAGCTCTCTCCCCCAGAACGGACAGGCGTCAGCGAGGAAGACAGCTCTCAAACGGAGTCGAACCGAGTTGACAGCCTGTCCGCTTTCCAAAGAGTCTCGGCCTGTCGCACGATACCCAGCAGATAAAACGCTGTACTTTCCATTTGACCCTCTCTGTGATGCTGCCGCATGTTTGCGAGACTCGCTCGACAAAAGCTTGACAATGAAATGATATCTCCTCCGCATCTTGTCGTTGGTCACTGCGTCTAACCCACATAGGTTGTGAAATCACTTGACAACCGCGGCTCAGGAGACAGTTGTGGAATAAAAGATCGCGAGCGCAGTTATCAGTGATGAAAATTCAAATCATTTCAACAAGGAGAAATCATGAAGAGTTCTTATTTGACCGTTGTCCTTACTCTGACTTGCCTGCTTGGGTTGGGCGAAAGTTCCCGCGCCCAAGACATACGCAAAGTAGTTGTAAATGTCCCGTTCGAATTTGTGGCCGGAGGCCAGACACTTCCTGCGGGCAAGTACACCGTAAGTCGTACCTCTGAGAACGGGCAGGCCTTAGTCATCCGCAGCTATAAAGACGGCGCACTGATGCTCCCTATCGTTTTCGATGGATCTGTTGCTGACCATGCAGAGCTTCGCTTCGAACACGTAGGGGACAAGTATTTTCTCAGCGAGGTTGGGACACCGGTAGGCACCTACACCATGCCGATACCACGAGCAATGACCCAGGTAGCCCAGATGAAGGATCACAGCACAATGTCTCCGTCTGGTTCTAACTAAGTCGACACAACACAGGTTCATACCCGGTTTTGGCAGGGAGTTCAAGGCCAAGAATTGCATCAATCCAGGCCTGAATTCCCTGTCCATCAACGGCTGCGCGGCAGTGCGCCAGGGTTCAGCGTCGTACAAATCATAAATAAGGTTATGGAGGACAACTTGAAAAAACCATTCTTGTTATTCGCACTACTCATGACGTCAGCAATTCCTTCGGGGCTGTGGGCCCAGCAGGCCGGCTATTCCCAGACCAACCTGGTCTCCAATACTGCCGGCGTAGCCACTACCACAGACCCTCAACTTTTGAACCCCTGGGGAATCTCCATTTTCCCTGGACAAGATTTCTGGATTGCCAACAATAATAGCGGCACATCCACGCTCTATGACGCACAAGGCAACAAAAATGCGCTGGTGGTGACCATACCCGTGGCCAAAAACAATCCTTACAGCCCAGGCTGTCCTACAGGAACCGTGGCCAACGGCAACGGCAGTTACTTCGGCGGCGGGTCGTTCATTTTTGACACGGAAGATGGCATCATCGCTAACTGGACCGGCGCCAGCAGCGCAGTAGTGGCCTTCGATAACTCCGCCAGCGGCGCGGTTTACAAGGGTCTCGCCTTGCTCAACAGCACCTTCCTCTTGGCGGCGAACTTTAATAGCGGCAAAGTCGACGTCTACAATCAAAGCTTTACCCCCACTTCATTGAGCGGTTCGTTCACCGATCCAAAACTTCCCGCAGGTTATGCTCCCCACGGTATCCACGTCATCGGTAACCAGATCTACGTCGCCTATGCCATGCAGGATGCTGCCAAGCACGATGCCAAGCCCGGCGCCGGCCTGGGGCAGGTGGATATCTTCGATATGAACGGTAATTTCGTCAGCACTTTCGTCGCTGCCGGTGGCAAACTCAACGCGCCTTGGGGCGTGGTGGAAGCCCCGGCTACCTTCGGAACGTTCCCGAACGCGATCCTGATAGGAAATTTCGGCGATGGCACCATCAACGCGTTCGACACAACCGGGAAATTTCTGGGCCAGCTGACCGACTCTTCGAACAACGTATTAGTGAATCCCGGCATGTGGGATATGGTGTTTGGCGGAGGCGGCCCCTCGGGTGATCCAGGCACTCTATACCTGACCGCGGGCGGCTCCAACCAACCCAATTTCCCGGCGGGAGGCAGCACCACCAGTGTGTTCGCCAGCCTTGTCTCTGCGGCCGCAGTCGGCAGCCCAGAT
>Ga0182024_10021211_pt1 | contig 11804 bp, 10 predicted proteins | sample P32metaG_FD_120480 | JGI IMG/M metagenome (GOLD analysis project Ga0182024, IMG submission 120480) | Permafrost microbial communities from Stordalen Mire, Sweden - P3-2 metaG (Illumina Assembly) | ecosystem: Environmental > Terrestrial > Soil > Wetlands > Permafrost | place: Sweden: Stordalen... | reverse complement strand
TGAACTAGAATATAAGGAATACTATGGAAAACAATCAAATTGCAGTGCCTAAGACCCAATCTCTAATCTCCATGCACACGGAACTAGGAGCCGCTAAGTCCGAAGCCCCCATTGGATTTCTCAAGTGGTCAGGAATTTCAACCCTGGCCGCTACCTGCGGGCGGCGAGTGTATACCAGACTATTGGGACAGGAAGGCTCCGTGCTCTACCCCAACCTCTTTATCCTTCTCATTGGTGATGCGGGCCTGGGAAAGACAGTTTCAATTCGGTCTGCAACCGATCAGATGGCCAAGCTAAAGATCAGATTTAGCCCTACGGCAATCTCGGCTAGTAAGTTTGTGACCTGGGCGAGTCAGGCCAGTATGGATGCCCTCGATAAGGGGGCGGATCCTGGGATTATGGCGGCTTTGTCTAACCTGGACTCTATCTTCTCCCGCCAGAGTCCCCAGGCCCTCAAGTCCTTCCTGGTAGCCGCCTATGACTGCGACGATTCCTATATCAAGGATACCCAGCAGCACGGGTCGGAATCCATCCATAAGATGTGCATGAACCTGCTCGCGGGCGGGACTCCGGCGCATCTTGCATCCTGCTTCCAGCCCACGGATTGGGGCGAGGGACTCGCTTCCCGGTTCATCATTGTGGCTGAGAAGGAGGACCGGATTGGGGACCTACCGGAATACCCAGCCACCCTCCATGCGGAATATGAATCTAGACTAAAGGACTTGCGCTTCAGCTTGAGCAAGAACCCGCAGGAAATCCTCTGGACCCCGGAAGCCTGGAAGGCCCGCGAAGTGTGGCGGCTTACGAATAGGCATACCCAGGCCCCGCATCCTCACGCGGGCGGGTACTGGAGCCGCAGGAACCTGACCACGGCCAAGCTGGCTATGCTTATGGCAGTTGCGCACGGGTCCACCACTATCTCGACTACGGAGTGGGAGATGGCTATCCAGGAGCTATCCTTGGCCGAGGCTGGGTTGCCTTTGGCCTTCTTCTTCACCAGTGGCAATCCTTACGTGGCCACGACCGCCCGTATAGTAGAATGGGTAAGGAACCAGGGCCGCGCGGTGCAGGAGCACGAAGTCCGTATGCGCCTGCAACAATTCGTCACCCCGCAACATCTTCAGCCCTTGCTCGATTCTATCCTTGCCTCCCACCAGCTAATCGGTGTAGGGACAAGTCCTACCCGGGAAATAACTCACCCGGACTTCCAATCAACCCAGCAAAAGAAAACAGGAACAGCAACATGGTCTCAATTAACCCCGGCTCCGGCCCCAGCAGCGAAAAGCTCTCCCTAGTCGTATCCTTCGTGCTCTTTACGAGCAATGATTCAGACTATGCAGTCGTCAAAGGCTACGATGAGCACAGGAATCAGGTTTGTGTAGCTGGGAAGCTCGGGAAGCCCTGGAAGGGGTCTAAGCTAACGGTGGAGGGTCACTGGACCCAGCACCCGAAGTTCGGCAAGCAGTTTGCCGGGAATGTGGAGGGGTTGGAACCTAAGGCGGACCCAACCCGCAAGGTCTTCCAGGAATTGGTGCAGAAAGCCGGGATCACGGACCAAAAGTTCGTAGACTCCATTAAGTTCGCCTCGTTGGATATACTCTCCAAGGCCCTGGTTAATCCGTATATTTTCCTGGATACTCCCCAGCATGTTACTTGGACTCTTGTGGATACCCTGGCCGAGCATTGCGGGGTCTTCCCCGATGCTGAGATTCGGCTGTCCGCTGCTATTCGGCTTGCCCTGAAGCAGGGCACAGGTCCCGCCATGAAGGCGGATTTGCTGAACAGTGCGGGTTGCTGGGCCACCCCAGCGTCCCTGCTGCCCGAGGCTGCGCGGTTGCTCCGTATGTCCATCCCGCAGATCACGGAGGCCCTGGCAGTCAAGAATCCGGCCTCCCTGACCCCGATCCAGTTCCCGGTCCCTGCAATCATGGATACCAAGATTGCTAATGCCGAGGTGGTCATTGCGCGGCGAATTGCTGAACTGCTTAAAGATGGCGGGCCGGTCATTGGACAGATGCCTGAGATGGCAGAAACCCTCAGCGAGGAGCAGGCCATTGCAACCTATATTGCCTGCAATCAGGGACTCTCCATAATTGATGGAAAACCGGGCGTTGGGAAGACCAGGGTCGCGGCTGAGATTGCGCGAGTCAGTCAGCTTGCAGGGCATAATGTTAGGCTAGCAGCGCCCACTGGCAAGGCTGCGTTCCGTATGGCTCAGACTGTGGCCCGCTATAATGGGGGTGAAGTGACCCCCTACTCCACCATCCACAGGCTCCTGCACTGTATTCCCAGTGCGGCGGGGGGGTTTGATTTCGAGTACAATGCGAGCAATCCCCTCCCCCAGGCAACTTACATTATGGATGAATCTTCCATGACCGATACTACTCTTATGGGCTGCTTCTTGGAGGCGGTAGGAGAAGATTCCCGTGTAGTGATGCTGGGCGATATAAACCAGATCAAGCCAGTAGGGGCAGGCCAGCCATTCCAAGATATGATCGAATCCGGGGCGGCTCCCGTGCACAGCTTGACTAAAATATTCCGCCAAGCAGAGGGCTCCGCCATTGCAGAGGCTTGCGAGATTGTCCTGTCCGGGGAGGCCCATGAGCTATTCACATTCATGCGGTCGGAGCGGGGAGCTAAGGAGATTACCTATATCTCTGTCCAGGACGATTCCCTGATTCCGGGAGAGGTGGCTAATTATTATCCTAATCTTGGAGATGACAAGATTGTGCTCTGCCCGATGAATAAGAACACGGCAGGGAGCACGGAAATAAATCAGGTCCTGCAACGAGCTACCACGCATGGCCGGGATTCCTTCAAGATACATGAGGACTTTTCAATCAATGACGGGGACCCGGTTATCCAGGTTCGGAATAACTACGGCAGGGACAATGAAATGGGTATCTTTAACGGCGACATGGGTACCGCCGCAATTACCCAGAACCTTAAGAATGCCAAGGGTGTGGATCTCGGGGTCAAATTCCTGGGCAAGACTGGGATGCTGGACTTAGAGCTTTATTCCAAAGCCCAAGCATACCAAGAATTGAAACTGGCCTACGCTATCTCTATCCATCGATTCCAGGGGTCGGAAGCTGAGGATGTTATACTGGCCCTGCCCAAAGGATTTCCGGGGTTCCTAACCCGCAAGTTGCTCTACACTGCCCTCTCCCGAGCCAAGAAGCGCCTCACGATCATTGCAAATCCTCTTGCAATCCAGCAGGCTATGAAGTATCGTGAGTCGGACAAACCAGTAAAGACCCGCCTCGGGTGGATGCTGGAGCAGCAAAGGATTGTTGAACAATGAAAGCATATATTGGACCACGCTGGGTACTGGGTGGGTATCCTGCAATCCAGGAACCCGGGGCTCCTGTGGAAGTATCTATCCAGGTAGACCCGCAAGATACACTGCATGCATACTGGACTATGGCGACTCTAATTCTACCTATTATGAAGCAGCTACAGCATACTCAGACAGGATCGACTACCCGAGTCATGGTGTCTGATTCTGACGTGCCGGAGGATCTACGAGGCTTAGACTCGGAGGTAGTTAAGGAGAAACCAGCAATTTGCCCTGAGTGGGCTTGGATGACTTCGACTATCGTAGCAGCATTTGAGAAAATTGTAGTCGGGGATTACGGCTTGGAAGACATAGATGAGGTACAGCTTGGGTTGACCCTCTTTGCTAAATACTTCCGCTTCTTTGAAGATGCATATAGCCCGACCCGGCTATCTAAGTCCGCTACGGAATCTAGGTACCACGAAGAAAAATCTGGATCAACGGGGGACCCAGAATCTGACCTGATAACTATCTACGGCGATTCTGCGAGATTGTTATTCGGAGCGGAGTCGGTTAATGGATAGCGATTTAGAGTTCCGGTATTTAGAATTCCTGCATACGGTCCCGACTCGGTATCTCCAGGAGGAGCTATCGAGGCGGGATGGGATAGAATCCTTTGTTATTGGGTCCTATGTCCCAGTAGAAGTATACGCAGGGGATGAGAGGATACTAGAAACCTCCGGCCCCTGCACCATCACTCACAATTACGACTAGGAGGACACCATGGCAGCTAAGCCTAAACCTACAAGAACCCCATTATCCGAATACTCCGCTTCCGAGATACAAGAGGAGGCCGAGAGTCGTGGAATTGAGACAGTGGAACTCTCTGACTTCTCCGATGACGAGCTAATTGACGAGATGGCGGATCGCGGTATTAAACCCAGGGTAGAGGATCAGGAACCGATCTACTCGCCCAAGCACTGCACCACGGATGCGCTATTCCAGGAACTTAGGAGCCGGTCAGCAACAGTGAATAGCCGCCAAACCGGCCTCCAGGTACGCCTGGACATTCAGGTTGCTGGGAGGCCGGTCTGCAATGCTTATGGACCTATGACGGTCCTCTGGAAGCGGGATTAGCTATTGCATTCCAGGGGTTACAAGGACCTGGGCAATCTCTCCAAGTACGGCCTGTATCGAGCCCGGGGCTAGGGAGAATGTCTGGAGTCCAGGCCCAGAGTTAGCGGGGAGCCCAGAGACCACAAACCCCTTAAATCTCTGGGCATTTCCAACTAGAATTTGTTGTAAAGTAACTGGATTCTCATAGACGGGGAGTGGGAGTCCCCGCTCTAGCCCAAGTGTAGTCAAGCTCGGACCCCCAAATCTCCAGGTATGCGTTACGCTATTTATATAGAATGCCCAGGGTACATCCCCCCTGTAGGGCGAGTAAATGAAGATATTCCCCACAAAAATATCTGGTAGAAGCCGAAAATCTACTTGGGCATTTTCCATAAGGGGTAGCGGTGTATAAAAGGTAGCGAGCCGAGTCGTCAAACCAGCTACTAGATTTTGTAGATTTGAGTTAGAGTCCGATTCCCCTACCTGGAACGAAGAATCAGTCATCCATAGAGTGTCCCGGACCATAGAATTTAGTCCGTATCTGTGGATACCAGCAATATTAGCCGCTCCAGCATACGCCCACATGAATACCCCGGGACCGCTAGGTAGCCCAAATATTTGCTTTAATACTGTTGGATTCAGTACGAAAAAGTTATAGTATTCGGACATAGAGAGGGACGTGGCGCTCGTACTGAATCCGGCACTGGGGTCGAGTTCATAGGCAGTAAGTGTCAGCCAGCGCGATACGTCTACGCCAGAGTACACATAGGCAGGCTGACCCTGCAAGCCTACCGATGCCTGGGTCTCGGGTGTTACCTTCAAATCAGGAAGTGGGCAGATGCGACCAACAATTTGAGCACAAGCTGGAACTGCATTTGGGATTCCATTAGATGCGAACTGGATTCCTGGGGTTGCCCAGGCGCTTCCTCCATTCTGTAGGTCAACAAGACCCGCTGGAAGTCCTGCCATCCCAGGGACGCGCTGGGTCGTCTGTTGGGGGCCAACTAAAGCAGCAACCGCAGTTGGGTTTGGCGATGAGAGTCCTGGCGGGGCTAGAGGAATAGAGGATATGGGCGCAGAACCTGCCGCAGAATTCGTAGCAGGAATCCAGGTGTTAATCGGCGCGGTTCCAATAATCAATTCGTAATACGGGTCCTCCAGAATTTCAGAGAATTTGCTGTACCAAGTCCCGTCCTGACTGAGAAAGAAATTGGAGGCAGGGAATATAGCATCATATGGGTAAGTCTCAAAAAATGCAGTAGTCACGGCGGGCCACATATGCACCTCACCATTGTACCGTACTTGGGTATTGGCGAGCACCCCTAGTGTCCCAGCCATATAGGTATTATACCAGTTATTTGCAATCTGGGCTGGGTTGGTAGATTGCTGGCCACCGGATAGGAGATTTGGAACCGCCGCGCTAGGGGTGGTCGAACCGGCAGCCGTATTAACTACCTGGGCCAGAGTCACGGCCAAGAAGGACATAGCGCTCCAGTTAAAAGACTGAAACCACGCACCCCAATCCGCGCACTGAATTTGGGTGTTCCGGGATACTCCCTTCCCAGTCTGCCAGTCCTGGGATTCACTAATTTCCTGCACGACCCCGACGAACACCACGTTGGATTTACTGCCACGCTGCATTGCTATTACAACGAGAGACTGCAAGGTAATGACCTGAGCCCAGCTTGGGAATCCCTGACCTGTTGGACCCCCCGGAGCCAGTACAATCATAGCAGATCCTCCAGCATCCCGGAGAGCTTTCTGAGTAGTGCACTCCAGGACCTGGGCTCCAATTAGTGTGTAGGAACCGCCTTCATAGGGGTAGACATCAATGGAGCATAGGGGTGCCCCAATTAAATCGACATTCTGACTCACGGACTAGCTACCTCCGTAATTCTGGGATAACCCGCCCCGACCCGCTCCATACTGACCAGGAGATGGCCGATTCGTGGCGCTGCTCGGTGTGGTGCCCTTGATAGCCTTTACAAATGTATTGACTGCACTCACAAAATCATCTATAGATCCCTGCAAGCCGACTCCGATTATGGAGGAGAATTGACTAATAGCTAGCTCCATGCCTTGGGTATTTGCATCGTAGCTTACGGCACCCTGTAGAGTCGGATCCATACCCCCACCCCCCAGAATACTGGCAACCTGGGCTGGTGAGGCATTTGCCCCACCCTCATTACCTTCCAGTTTCCAGATTCCAGCCATAACATTAGTAAGCTGGCCAGCATCAGCAAAGTTCATCTTCTGGTCGCTTGCATACCCAGTAAGCCCTTGCAGATTCTTAAGATATGCGGCAGTTTTCTGGGGGGTGTTCCCAGCCCCATTTGGTGGATTATACTTATAGACCAGATCGTGTAGAGTCATTCCTCTATAGTCGTTCTGCAATAAGGTTGCCTGGGCCTGTGCCCCGGCCTGGAGGGTCCCATATTGCTGTATCTTGCCCCCTAGACCCATTATATCCCCAGGATTATTGCCCCGAGCATTGATTACCCCTTGGAGTCCTGTTCCGGTTCCTACGGCTATTCCAGGCCCCTGGCCCATAGTGTATTGGAGCCAAGTCTGACCACCAGCCCAGGAAGATATCATGTCCTGGATAGAACCGTCCGCCGCTCCTGCTCCCATTTTTTGCTGGAGCATCGTAGATATCTTATCAAAAGTACCACCTTTACCATATTGCCCGAATTTCGGTAGAATCTGGGACAACTCCGTCGTAGTCATAAATCCGCCTGGACTATACGATTTGGTGTAATCCGCTAGGCCCTGAGGATCGGCTTTAGCAAATGCTGCATAATTAGCTGACCCGAATAGATGAGCAAACGGACTCTTAGCGCCACCCCGTGGATCTGCCATATTAGAGATCAACTGCATAGCATATACACTAGCAGGACTCTGCATCGCAGATCCATAGAAGTTAGAAGGTCCAGTTACTGCCGTGGCGGCTGCCTGGGCTGCCTGCTGGGCTCCAAGCCCTTTATTGAAGTATGGAGTAATTGTGCTGGCCCAATCGGCGGGAGTCTGAGTTGCATAAGAAACCCCGGCAGTTACCGCTGAATTCATAGAATCCATAAGAACTGAGCTATTGATCCCGCCTGCATTAGCGTTATACAATAGACCTGCAATTTGGTCGGTGACGCTAGTTATGTTCCCTGCCTGGGATCCAGTCCCACCCATTCCATACTGACCCGCCCATACCGAGGGCATCATTTGCTGGGAGTTGGACTTCCCAGCAAGTCCTGGAGCCCACTGTGCAGCCCCGATAGCTGCTGGGATAGCCATGGCTGCATTCATGGCAGCCTGTTGTGCAGCCTGTGACGTTCCTTGCGCAGTCGGAGTAATTCCGTATCCCTGTAGCATAGCTAGGCCCTGCTGCTGGGTAATTCCTTGTGCCGCCCAAGCGGCTGGTGCTACGCCTGCGCCTGGGTAGGTCATACCACGCCAAGCAGCTTGATTGTACCCTCCAGTCAGCCCTACCCCACCCATACCTTTGGTATAGTCCTGGTACTCGCGCCCAGCCAGCATAGCAGCGTAAGCCATCCCGGCAGCCCCAGCCGCATACTTCCCAATCATAGGAATAGCCGACCCACCGGATTTAATCATATTTAATTCCAGCTTTTCGTCCCCGAAGAAGGACGCATCTTGTCCGCCACCCCCTTCGCCGCCCCCACCACCCAGCGGAATTGCTCCACCACCTCCTCGACCACCACCCCCTCGACCGCCACCACCGATTCCGAATCCACCGAACCCATAAGGTACCACCCCGCCACCGCCACCGCGCCCAAAGCCCAAACGAGCCCGTGATTTCCGGGATGCGTCAAAGAGTCGGTTGTCCTCTATAGCCTTGGTCCGCGTGGAGGCATAGTTTGCTGACTCAATGGATGCCCGCTGTCTGTTAATCCCGCGCATGGCCCACTGCTCGTAGGCAACCTCGCCCAGTGCAGCCGCAGCCCTAGGTGCCCGGTAGCTGCCAACGGGACTCGTCGGTCCTACAGTGGTCCGAACTGCATTATTCTGCTGGTTGCCGGTCTTAATCGCATCCAGGATCTTCTGCAAGGTCGCGTCAACCTTGCCCATGCCCATATCCGCAACCCGGACATTTACGTCAACCTTGCCGCCACCAGCACTCCCCGCAGCAGCCCCTGGAGACCCACCAGCAGCCCGACCTCGGGCTCCCGCAGTACCCGTAGATCCGAGCATCCCAGCCAGTCCAGGACTTATCCCAGATAGCTGCGCCTGGGCAGATGAGAAGGCCCCGGCAGAGCCCCCCGCATTATAGAGATCATTGAGAATTCCCTGAATGCGCTGACCGACTCCATTGAGCCCGCCACCGCCTCCAGTAGTTCCCCCTGAATCCCCTGCGCCGTGAACATTTATGGACGGTATAGCACTTCTCCCTGGCCCTCAGTCTACTTTATTCTTGAGCTTTCCGTTAGAATCAAACTCCTGCACGGAAGCGGTCATGGTAGAGCCCAGCGGAGCGGATTGCCCCGTTGCGCGGCGTCTCTCGATGGCATCTAGGATGGCCTTGGACTTCGGCTTGCCCTGGTATTCGTCTAAGGCATTACCAACAAGAACATTGGACCAAGCAACTCTGTTCCGGACCATCTCCCGCTTCGGGTCAATAGCCTCTAGCGGCTTGCCGTCAGACCCGACTCGGATCATCTTATATTGATCTGGGTGGTCCTTGGCGTACATCGCCAGAATCCAATCAAGCTGGTGCTTGGGTAGATTCAGGAGTCCCTCGTCAAAGGGGCTTAGGCCGATGGCCTTGCTCGCCATCCATAGCTTGGTGCCGAGAGCGTTGTCTAAGCTAGCTGGGCTTATTGCGTCTAGCGCGAAATCGCTGCACCGCCGAGTCGAGGGCTAGGCTGATTTCGAGGACCCGTTCCACTACATCGGCGGGCCAGTTCTGCCAATCGACAATGGGTTTGCCCTCCGGGCCGGGTCCGTACACCCACTTAGCGGAGGTGCGGATTAGTAATACCTGAAACATGGCGATACTTTTGGTATGCATCTGGGAAATAACATCCCAGCCATATTCCTCGCCCGGCCCGCTTGCCATTGGGTCGATCTCTCGACGGATTCTGCGGGTTGCCGCCCCAATTTTTAGTTCATGGAGGGAGGATGGAATAGTAAATTCAAAGGATTCCCCCGAATTATCTACCGTAATGCTGGTGTCAAGGATCTTGAAATTCTCCCATGGCGGTACCGTGGGTGTCGGGGCGGGAATAGCTGGGGATTCTGTGCTCATAGGACTGGAATAGCCCAGATGCTACGGAAGTCTAATAGACAGAAAATACCCCGGAGCAGTTCACCGCAACTCCGGGGTCAGTTAGGAAGGAAAGCAACTGAGAGATACGTACAACAACCTCTAGGATCTAGTTATCGGGGACTTAAACCCCTGTCAACCCCTATACGCCTAGAGCACCTGCCCCAGCTATGTTCGAGACCAAACTCGGGATGCTGAAGACACTGTTACTCACCAATATTGAGGTCCCAGTATCGTCAAGCACGTCCAAACCTAAAAAAGACACTGAGTCCATGATGATAGCATTCGTCGCAATAGTCTCACTAAAACTATTAGCAGTACAGCCGACATAAGTAAAGGACGGGGTATTCGTAACACCATCAACAATGTGGATGTCAACCTGGGTGTTGGCGAGGGTGTAGATCAACCGCTTGCCGGTCCCAAGCAGGGCGATTCCCTGAGCCGTTAGCTCAAAGAACTCCACGGAGATTGTGGGACTGAAGCGGAGTTGCTGGACTTCTTGGGGATTCGCTGACCCAATCCCATAAAGTTGCTGCGCGCCCATATCCACGGAGTGGGTGGTGGTCTGAGCATATGCTACTACCACGTCCCCGATCATGATCTTGACGGCGTTGGCATTTTGCGCCGCGTAGTTTAGAGTTTGCTGATTATAGCTAGGCATTTCTTAATCCTTACGCCGCGCCAGAGGTTGTTCCAGAGTATAGCTGGATAGAAATTGTTTCGCAGATGAATCGGTACTGGCCAACAGTTGTCGCAGTTGCAGTCACGGATGCTGCCTGTGTGGGTCCATCATAACTCACCACCAGACTTGCTGCTTCCCAGCTAGCCAGGACCCCTTGAGACCCCGGCGTATAAACCGACCCATTCAGGGCCGCTTTACACGCATTGGCGATCTGGGTTAGGGTATCCGGGCTTGCAATTCCGCCAATATACGGCTGAAGTGCGTTACGCATCGTATAGGCCAGCCACCAGCGGCAAGCGACCTGCTGGGTGAAGACATTGAGCGGGTTCGCATCTACCTGCCAAGTCGTGAAGTCGGAGATGATGGTCGGAGTCGTGCCATTTGCCCCGCCCAGCATGATCGGCATAACACCGCCAATCTGAAGCTGGTTTAGCTCGCTCGGGGTCAGGTTGTATTCCACCCCAACTGCATTGATAGGCTTGTTGGTCAGAGGCAGGGCGACCTGATTGGAGGATGCAATGCCAGCCGCCATAGCCGCAGCCATAAGCCCGCCATAGGTCTGGATCTGGCCCGTATTGGTATTGACCAGAGTCACCCCCGGATACACATAACAGGATTCCAGGCTGTTCATGGCCGCTGCATTTGCAATGGTCGTGGTGATGGAGTCCCCGGGGCTCGACCCAGTGAAGAACCGGCGATTCGCGCGGGATACGGGCTCGCTTGCCGTTTCCGCATGTTGCGCGCCGAGAACCTGGACCGCCAAGGAATTGTTGTCCGCGAAGACCACCCAACCCGGTAGATTCAGAGCGGTATTGAAGCCGGAAGCATAGGAGGAGTTGGTTGGCGGGGTGGACTGTGCGCCAGCAAAATGGGTCAGGGCCTGGGATGCTAGCGGGCTAGACGTGCTGGCTCCGCTCACTACTAGTGCCGTTGCAATGGTGCTCGCAAACTGATTAACCCAGAAAGCAGCATCGTAGGGCAGGGCGATGACAGGGGCGTAGACTAGGGTTCCGGTTCCTGGAGCGGTCAGGGTTGTAACCCCCGTTGGGCTCAGCCAGGATGACGGAAGCTGTCCGCCCGTATCAGAGATCAAGGTTGCCGCGTAGAACCCGGTTCCATTGATGTATTCTACGACATCGGAGATTGTGGAATAGGCCCCGGATACTAGGCTGATATTGAAGGACTCGCCCGGATTCGAGCTAGCCAGTTCAAGCATGGTCACGTCGCCGGAGATACCAGAAACCATGAAAGTAACGGCACCAGTGGCGGTCCCAGTATAGGCAAGCTGGAAAGGAACCCCCAGATTATTGCCCACATAGGTCGTGTTTGCATAGCCGTCATAGAGGGTAATATCGCTGGAATACCCGGAATACTGACTGCCGATTGTAACCTCAGCTTGGGTCAGGTTGGACGGGACTCCAGAGGTGGAGGTGGTCAGATTCAGAACCCCAGAT
>Ga0182024_10021210_pt1 | contig 11804 bp, 9 predicted proteins | sample P32metaG_FD_120480 | JGI IMG/M metagenome (GOLD analysis project Ga0182024, IMG submission 120480) | Permafrost microbial communities from Stordalen Mire, Sweden - P3-2 metaG (Illumina Assembly) | ecosystem: Environmental > Terrestrial > Soil > Wetlands > Permafrost | place: Sweden: Stordalen... | reverse complement strand
TCGGTAAACGTCGATGAGTGCACGAAGCAGCGATCGAGCTTGGAAAAGACCTTCTCGTGGATCCAGCGTTTGCTCAGGACGGCTCCCACCGGGATATAGCCGCCCGAGAGGGCCTTGGCCGTGATGAGGATATCGGGGGCGACCCCCCAGTGCGCGCAGGCGAACATTTTGCCCGTGCGACCGAACCCCGTCTGAACCTCATCGGCGATGAGCAGGGCGCCGTATTTCGTGCAGAGCCGCCGCAGCTCCGGCCAGTACCCGTCCGGCGGAACGACGATGCCGCCGTTGCCCTGGATCGGCTCGGCGATCACGGCCGCGATCGCTTCGCGGCTCAGCAGACATTCCAGGGCGGGAAGGCTCTCGGGGTCGCACGGCCCCGGCGCCCGGTGGGCCGTCACGACTGGGTCCGGGTCGGTGCGCCACATGTCCAGGCCGGTCACGCTCATCGCCCACTTGGTCCGCCCGTGCAGGCCGTCGTGGAGGAACACGCACCCGCGCCGCCCGGTGACGACGCTGGCCAGAAGCAACGCCCCCTCATTCGCCTCGCTGCCGCTGGCACAAAAGAAGCTGCGGCGCAGGCCCGGCGGCGCTAACTCCGCCAGCCGCCGCGCGAGGTCCAGCATCGGCTCGGTCAGGTAAACCGTCGTGGTGTGCTGGAGCCGGCGCAGCTGGTCGATGGCCGCCTCCAGAATGTCCGGGTTGGAATGGCCGGCGTTCATGACGGTCACGCCGCTGAAGCAATCGAGATAGCGCCGGCCCTCCGCGTCGAACAGGTACGCCCCTTCGCCGCGCACCAGCGCCGGAGGCCGCTGGTAGAAGTGGTACACGCACGGGACCAGAAAGTCGCGTTTCGCGGCCAGAAGACGTTCGCTCAGCTCCATCGGCGCTCTCCTTAGCAGTTCAAGCGACGGCCGACGCCGGCGCGGCGCCTTCGATGAGGTCCAGAGGCGGAACGGAGTCGCCCACGCCCATGTCCACGGCCGCGCACAGGAGCATTCGTAGGGCGTCGCGCACGTCGGCCGGCATGTGAACCGAATCCTCGTTGGCGAACATGGACACGAACCGCTCGGTGCAGTTCCCTTCCGCCCCCCGGCCGAAGCGGCTGACCCAGGCCAACGCCTCGTCGCGGCGGCCTTGGGCGTACAGCAGGCTGCGCCGGATCGCGGCGCAGACTTGCCGCATCGCCGGCTCGCCTAGGTCGCGTCGCACGACGTTGAGGCCGACCGGCAACGGCAAGCCAGTCTCCTCACACCACAGGGCACCCAGGTCGGCAACGCGCCGCAGTCCCAGGCGCGGGTAGAAGAGCAGTTCCTCGTGAATCATCACCCCGGCCGCCAGTTCGCCCCGCGAGACCGCCTCGGCGATCCGGTCAAACGGCATCTCAACGACAATCGCCTCCGGGCAGAGCCGGCGAAGGAGGAGCCAGCCGGTGGTCGGGACGCCGCCCACACCGACGGGGCGGCCCGCGAGGTCGCCTAACCCCAACTCGTCACGGCTGACCAGTACGGGGCCGTAGCCGCGGCCAACGCTGGCGCCCACGCTCAGGACGGCGTAGGCGTCGGCGATCAGCGGATACAGGACCGAGGAGACGGCGGTGACATGGTATTTCCCTTCCCGGGCGGCGTTGTTGAGTTCGCTCATGGGCGCGCGGTGGAACTTCGGGCGCGGCCCGGGGAGGCGGACTCGGCCCGTTTCGAGGGCGAAATAGTAGAAGGCGTCGTCGCTGTCCGGCGTGTAGGCGATCGTGAGTTCGCGTCCCTGCGTCATGCCGATTCCCTCCTCAATAGAGACCCAGTTGCAGCCGGGCGGCCCGCGCGGGCGGCCCGGGGTTGCGCAACCCGTCGGCGCGGCATCCCAGCGCCGACGCCTCGGCCGACGGGGCGACGCGCTCCGCCTCGTCGCGCTCCAGCATCCCCACCAGCAGACAACTTTCGTCGAGGCGGTGGAACACCACCCGCCCGCGGTCGCCCGTCCCCAGCGGACGCGGCGGCCAGTCGCCGTCGCCGCGCTCGTCCCCCGCCCCAGCCCATGCCACGATCTGGAACTGAACGCGATCCGACAAGGGGAAATAATCCATAGCCCGGCGGGGGCCGTCGGACACTTCCATCACGACCCCAAACAGCGTGTTGCCGTACCCCGAGAGGTGGACGGCGTGGGGGAACGCCGCACGGAACTCGTTCACCGTTTCGGGCGCGATGCTGAGGCCGCCGTAGTGGACGCCGCGGATCGCCTCGCGCTGGCGGTCGGTCATGCGGCGGGACAGGGCGTCCAGGGCGGGCGGCGTGGCGAACAGCACGCCGACGGATTCGCGCTCCAACACGTCGAGGGCCTGGCCGGTCACGTGGTCGAGATACCGCCGCCGGGCGAGCGACCCGTCCGCCAGCTTTTTCGCCCAGCGCGGGTCGAAATCGACGCTGAAGGGGTCCATCGACCCCGTCTGCCGGGCCAGCTCACGAACCGCCTTGCCGATGACGTGCGGCCCCGACGGGCCGACCCACAGCCACGGTTCGCCGGTCGGAAACCCGGCCGCCTCCGCCGCCCGGAGGAACGGCGTCACGAATGCCTCCTGAAACTCGTCGTCGCGGTAGGCCGTGGCCCGAGGTTCCCCACTGGTGCCGGCCGTCTCGCCCACCACGAATCGATGCAATTGTCCGTGGAACGCCCTCGGGATGAACGCCCGCAGCGGATATCGCCGCAGATCCTCCAGCGGCGTCGGCCCCAGCAGCCACAGGTCGTGCATAGAGCGCACTCGGTCGCGGACGTTCCAGCCCAGTTTCTCTTGCCGCCCTAGCCAGTAGTCGCTGCCAAGTTCCGGGTGGAAGTGCAGCGCCAGCACGTCGCATAGTCGTTCGTCCATGTCGCTCACCCCCATTGTTCCTGGAGGAAGGTGAACACCGTCTCGGACAACCAGTCCTCATGGCCGCGGAAGAAGTGGTCGTCCAGCCGCGTTTGGATCAACCGCTTCGGCGCGGACAGCCAGTCGTACCACTCGCGCAGCCGTGAGGCGTCCGCGGCGAAGTCGTCGTCCGAGGCAACAACCAGCAGGGGATTTTTCACGTCGTCATAGGCGCGATAATCGTGGACCCCCACCGTTGGGGCGACGAGGACGAGTGGCACCCCAGACGCGGCCCCCGCTTGAGGCAGCATCGTGCAGCCGAAGCTGTACCCGAGCAGCGCCGCGGGCAGGGACCGCCCCGCCGCCTGGAGGAAGGCGAGGGCGTCCGCCAGGTCCGATGCGAATTCCTTCTCTTCGGGGACATGAGAGGTTTCCCAGAACCGGGCCAGGTGGGCCGCCGCGTCTATCGGCGCCCCCTCGCTGCCCCCCACGCCCCGGTAGTTGAACCGGAGCGTCACGACGCGGCGCGCGGCAAGACCCTCGGCCAGGCCGCGGACCACGTTGTTGTCCATGTCCCCGCCCAGCAGCGGGTGCGGCCCTGCCAGAACCACGGCCCCGATGGGAGCAGCTTCTTCCGGGTAGGCCAGCGTTCCCTCCAGGGTGTAGCGGCCGGCGGTGAACCGGACGGTCTCGAAGACAGGGGCGTCATCCAGAACAAGGGCTGGCATCCATCGCCTCTCCGTGAACGTGCGGATGGTAGGGAAACTCTTTGATGAAGTGTTCCATCAGGACCGCCAGCTTGAGCGCTTTCTCGACGTCACCCTTGACATCGATTCGGCGGGCGAAGAACGCTTCCTGGGGAGTCTGCCGGCCGCGGACCACGGCCGCGAAGGTTGAGATGTCTGTCCGGTAGGTGATAGCGGCCCCCTCCTCCAGACCCCGCCTCACGCTGACCAAGTCGGCCCGGACCCAGTGGCAGGTCCACTGCCCGCCTCCCGGCCCACGAATGTCCAGGCCGACCACGAGGGTCAGGGCGACGACACGGGCCAGCGCCGAGCGGCCGGCGTTCGCCGGCAGGAAGCGTTCGACGTAATCCGCGCAATCCAAATCGACGGCCGGGCCGGGGCGCGGGGCGCGGCTTCTCTGGCCCCAGCGGTCCTCCAGGGCGAAGCGGATCAGCCGTGCTAGTAAGGCCCGGTTCACCCGCGGGGGCGGAAACCACGGCAGGGCGATCCGCGTGTTACGGCAGTCGAAGGCAGGGTCGCCGTGCAAGTAGGGCCAGTAGGCGCGAACGTGATCGTAAAAGACCTGCTCCAGCCGGCTGGGCCGGACCAGGTCCGCGGAGCCAATCCATTGCACCCCTTCGACGCCGAGACCCGCCTCCGCGGCTTCCTTGATCTCGTTCATCCGTATTGGCTTGTAGGCGGCCAGGTGAAACGTCCGGCCGTGCCAGCGGGGTAGGTGGACCAAGCGGACGATCGCCTGCGCCACCCAGTCTACGGGCACGAAGTTGCGCGGCTCATCGCCGGTAAAGGGCATGCGGAGGGCCAATCGCCGCGGCGGCGGGACGCACCGGCTTCCCCGGACGGCCGAGGATCCGTTCGCCGGTTCCGCGACCCTGTCCGCCAGTTCAAGGAATGGGTAGAAACCGTGGTACGAGCTGGTGTATCCCGTGCGGCTGTCCCCCACGATGACCGTGGGGCGGTAGAAGGTTGCGTGAACGCGCCGGGCCATGCGGACTAACCGCTCCGCCTCATATTTGCTGCGCTCGTAGTCGTTGTGAAAGCGCTGCCCACACTCCAGCTGATCTTCGTAAACCTTATCAGTACGGTCGCCGCAGACGAAGGCCGTTGAGACGTGATGGAATTCGGACAGCCGGACGGAATGGCACAATTCCAGAAGCCGTCGCGTCCCCTCCACGTTCGTCGCCCACGGTTCGCCGCCGGACGAACAGTGAAAGGCAACCTGGGCCGCCCCATGAAGGACCGCGCCGCAGCGGCCGACTTGTCGGCGGTCGGCATCGTCGAGGCCCAGCCCGGCGGATTTCAGGTCCCCACTTACGACGAGCGGTTGCGGCAGATCGACCGCAAGTTGATCGCTCCATAATGCGGTCAACGCGGCGATCCGATCCGCGGCGGCCTCCGGGCAGCCGCGTACCAGGGCGACGACCCGGCGGCCGCGGGCCAACAGGTCGCGCAGGAGATAGCGGCCCAGGAACCCCGTGGCACCCGTCAGCAGAATGTCACGGCGGGCAGGCATTCGTTTGCGACCCTCTAATCCTTGGCGGCCGGCCGCCGGATCGAGCCGGCGGCGTCCCGTCTATAAGAGAGAATCGCGGTGAGGCGGGCCGAGCGGACAAAAATATTATTGGCGGATCGGACGGCCGCCCGACGAGCCGGTCATTCGGGCGCTCGGCCGGCCGGTTGGGTCAATCGCCACATGCCGAAGGTCAGGAGCGCTTCCGCGAGAACGGCCGTCGACGCCGCTCCTTCTTCACTGACCGGCTGGGACAGGCCGGCGAGCAAATCTCCCCATTGCCCAACGAGACGCCCAAGGTCCGTTCCGAAAGGGGAAACCGCATCGGGGCACTGGGTGCCGGCCTCCGGCTGCCCGGCCGAGCGGCCCGGCCCAGAGGCCGGCAAGTTTGGGGAGAATCGCCCTTCCCCGGAGGCGGCCATGTCCTGGAACAGATGATCCGCCGCCGCGTCCGCGGTAGGCCGGCGGTCGGATGCCGATGGAGGGTCGTCGAGGCCGACGACAACGCCCGTCAAATTCAGATCCTGACCGGCTTCCGCCGGAGCGGCGGGGGCGTCGGCGCCGCGCCCGTCGCCGACGATGTAGGCGGGCACCACGGCATGGTTCGACTTTCCCAAGCATATCAACTGCTGGCTGGCGTCTGGAAGGTCCCGGTCCACCGTGACAAGGGCGATCCCGTCCCCGGCCGGGTCCAGGACATCGACTTCGACCATTCCCGATGCTCCGCCCTCCTGCTCGGCAGCCGTTCCGCCGTCGCCGCCGGCCAGAGCATCGGCGATGCGCGAGCCGTCCATGACGCCCGCCACTAGAGGGCCGACGGCGCCGCTGGTCCCTTCGTTTGGGACTGACCCCTGGGGGGCTTGCGTGGGCGGCCGCCCTGCGGAGGAGGCCCGTGCGGCGTCGAGGAGGGACGCGGCCCCGCCGCCGTACTGCTCAGGGTTGCTTGCGACCGGCCCCATGTCGGAACGATAATCGAGTGCCTGCAAGGGCGGGGCAACCTCGCCCCTTGGTTCGCCCTCGTCCTCACGGACCAGAACGCCGCCGGGGGGCGAGGGGTCGGGCGAGTCTCCCGTCGCTCCGGAAACCTTGGCCTCGAGGGACGAAACCTGCTGGAGGGCGTCGGGAGGCCCCTGCGTCCCCAGGTCCGCCGGGGCGGCGGAGAGGTAGGAGAAGGCGTCGTCGTCATCAGCATCCACCGGGTTGACCGTTCGCGACGCCGCGGGAGTCGATGCATCGGGCGACAGGTGGGCGAGGTTTGCCGCGGGCAGGAGGTCTGCGCTGAACAGGACCCTTTCGCACAGAGGCTCAAGCTGGAGAAGGGTGCGTGGCGGGTTCGATCCGCGGTGGGGACGGAGACGCCTCAGCCCGGCGGCCGAAATGTGCGCAATCCATTGCGGCAATCGAAACATGACGGCGTCCCTTCCTCCGGCGCCCAGCCCTGTCAAGGTGAAGATAGGCAATATATATAAGACTCGGTAAGCGTTGGTTTGGAAAGCACCGTGATTTACGTTGTTTGACAGTCGGGTGTCACGATTCCATCGAGTGACAGCCAGTTGTCACTTGGAGCCTAAGTCATCGCTGCTCGCCGCAACCGATTGTGCTACCGTCACTTAGCATCACCTTGACAGGGTTACTCCGGCACCCTATTCCGAGGGGCCGCTTGTCGTGGCCGGCTTTCCATAGGCCCCGGCGAGGCGCTGGAACTCCGGGCTGCCGCGGACGGGGTTCAGGGCGGCGTCGCGCTCGATGTTCCGCCCCCAGAAAGAGCGGCGCTGGTCCGTGGGAAGCGATTCCAGCGCTTCCCGCAGCAGTTGCACGGACCGGTCCTGATACTGCCGGCGCAGGGCACGCTCCCGCAGATCCTCGTCCGCCGTTTCACCCTCCCTCCCGCCGGCCTGGGCGAAAGTGCGGGCGGCGTTATAGAGAGTACGCGCCTGGCGCGGGCCGCGGAGGAGCGCATACTCGGCGTCGCGAACCGCTTCTCGCCGCCGACCGCTCCTTGCCAGAACATAGCCCCGGCCATTGTAAGCATCGCCGTCTTCCGAATCGAGACGGATCGCCGTCTCGAAATCGCGTAACGCCAGGGTCGGCGACTCGAGGACGACGTAGCTCCATCCCCGGCTGGCGTACCCGGCGGCGTCCTCGGGGGCCAGCTCCAGAAACCGGGTATAGTCCTCTGCCGCCTCGGCCGCCTCGCCGACGGCGGCGTGGGCCTGGGCGCGGGCGCGGTAGACCGCCGCGTCCGGCGGAAGTCCGGCCCGACGCTCCTCTTGGACATAACGGTCCAGGGCATGGATGGCCTCCGCGTAGCGATCGAGGCGGAGCAGCGCCTCGGCGCGCAGGCGGTGCGCGGCCGGGTCGTCCGGCGCAATCGCGAGCGCGGCGTCTGCCGCCCCAACGGCCTCCTCATGTTTGCCGCTCTGCATCAGCAACCGGCCCATCGACAGCAAATCGGCCGCCGCGGCGGGCGAGGTCTTCCCGTCCGGTTCGAGCGCCGCCGCTTGCTCCAGGTCGCGCACGGCGGATTCCAAATCGTTCTCTTGCTGGGCCAGCTTGGCTCGGCCGCGGTAGATGGTCGCCAATCCCGCGGGCCCGGTCAGGGCGCCGGCCCGCTTTAGCTGTTCGGCGGCGTCGGCCAACCGATGCAGCTCCTGGTAGGCCTTCGCCAGGTCCAGGTAGGCCGCGGACTCGTCTGGCACCAGGCGCACGGCCCGCGTCAGGTCGGCGACGGCGCCCTCCGGGTTCCCCTTGCCGATCCGGTTCACGCCGCGGTTCACGAACAGGGCGTACAAGGCGGTGTCGTCGGGGGCGTCTCGCAGCAGACGCTCGGCCCGGGCGAAATCGGCCTCCCCGGCGTCGAAATCGCGCAACTCGCCCTCGGCCAGGGCGCGGTGCAGATAGGGCCAGACACGCCCCGGTTCCTCCTGAACGCAAACTTTCAGATGCTCCCGCGCCAGCAGCAGGTAAGCCTTGCGGGAGTCCGGCCGCGGCGCCTTGCGCTTCAAGTAGCAGACGGCCAGCGCGAAATGCGCTCCGAAATAATCCGGCCGGGCGGCCAGCGCGTTGTCGAAATCGTCGATCGCCTCTTCCAGTCGGCCTTCCTTGCAGAGGTCGCCGCCGTGCAGGAACCACTCGAAGGGGCGCGTCAGCGGGACCGTCCGCTCCGGCTCGGCCGGCGCGGGTGTACCCGGCTTGGAGGCGGCCAGCCTCCGCGCCCGGCGCCAGGCGGTCAGCGGGGTATCGACCCCGAGCCGCGCTGCGTGGTCCAGGAGGGCCAGCGCCGGATCGTCGCCGCCGGCCGCCGGCTCGGCGTCGGCGAGTTCCAACAGCATCTCGCAGCACCCTTCCCGGATCTCGCTTTTCTCCGCCTTCGTGAAGTCGGCGCCGTTCAGCGCCGGGCCGTTCCCGGACGCGGGCGTCAACCCGAAGAGGCCCAACGCGCGTTCGACCGATTGCCGCGTCCGCCTCCAGCGGGCGTCCCGGTCCAGACCGCTGAAGGGGGTTGTAAAATAGGCCGCGTCCCTCCGGCACGCGCGGAACTGCCGCAGCCGGGCGTCGTCGGTCAAACGCTGGTCGATTTGTTGTTGCAATCGGTTCGCTTCGTCCGCCAGCTCGTTCAGCCGCGGGTCGGCGGGGAACGCCGTCCGCGCCGGCGCCAAACGCCCCAGCGCAAGGTCGTGCAGCCGACCCTCGGCTTCCGGCCAGCGGCCGGCGTTGACTTCCGTTCGGACTTCCTCCAGCAGCCGTCCCGCGTCGGAGGCCGCGGCCGCTCGCTCCGCCTCCGCCAGCTTCGCCCGGAGGTCGGCGTAATGCGCCGTCACCAGCGCGGTCGTCAGCACGGCCGCAACGGCGACCGCGGTCGCCGCGACCGGGCGGCGCCGTACCCACTTCCAGGCCCGCTCCCAGGCCGGGGTCGGCCGGGCCAGGATCGGTTCGCCGGAAACAAAGCGGCGCAGGTCTTCCGCCAGGGCGACGGCGCTCCGGTAGCGCCGGGTTGGCTCTTTGCTCAGACATTTCAGGCAGATCGTTTCCAGGTCGTGCGGCGTCCGGGGGGCCAACTGCCGCGGCGCCGCCGGTTCCTGCTTCACGACCTGCTCCAGCGTGTCCCAGACCGTCTCACCCTTGAACGGAGGGCGTCCGGTCAGCAGTTCGTAAAGCACTGCGCCGAGGGCGTATACGTCCGTCGATGGGCCGACGGCGTCATTGCGGCCGCGCGCCTGTTCGGGCGCCATGTAGCTGGGGGTGCCGAGGATGTCGCCTGTGCGGGTTTGGGCCACATCGGCGTCGAGCCGCTTGGCCAGTCCGAAGTCGGCGATCTTGGACGTTCCGTCGGCGGCGAGGAGGATGTTGGCGGGTTTGAGGTCGCGGTGGATCACGCCGCGCTCGTGGGCAGCCTGTACGGCCCGCGCCAGCGTCTCCACCAGCGCCGCCGCCTGGCGGGCCGGCTGCGGGGCACCCCGCAGCTTCGCTTCCAGACTGCCGCCGGTCACGAACTCCAAGGCGAAGTAAGGCCGACCCTCGTATTCGCCTACTTCATAGATGCGGATGATATTGGGATGTTCCAGGCGGGCCAGCGCTTCAGCCTCGCCGCGGAAGCGAGCCGCCTCGCGCGGGCCGGCGGCAGCGGCTTGGAGCATCTTGAGGGCCGTCAACCGCTTCATGCCCAGATGCCGCGCTTTGTACACCACTCCCATACCGCCGTTGCCGACTTCGCCAAGGATCTCATACCCGGGGACGACCGGCAACGGTGGGCGCGGCTGGGCAGGGCCGGGGTCCAGGTCGTCGGCGACCGTTGGCCGGACGGAGGACGGCGAATCGTCCATCAACATCGCCTGATGCACTTCAAAGTGCGCCTGGAGTTGGGCGGCGAATTTCGGGAAGTGGCGCTCGTACTCCTTCAGAAGGGGTGCCTCGCCCCGGCGGGCGCGAAGCAGGATTTCATGACAAATAAGGTCGAGGACGGCGTCATCGTCCTCTCGCAGCTCCGGCCGCAGGCCCAGGCAGTCATCCACCGCCGGCCGCTCCCCGCGCCGCCAGCAGCCGCTTTGGTAATCGAGCAGGTCGTCCACCGCTTGCCGGCGGGCACCGCTTTCGGCCGCCGCCTCGTGCGACGCGCATTGCTGACCTTGTCGCTCATCCATGACGCCACTCGTCCAAACCAAGTTGATGGGAAACACGGTTCAAGGCGCGGGCCAGCTGCTTGCGCAGGGCCTCCGGGCTGCCGCCCAATTCGGCCGCGATATCGGCCCATTCCCCGCACTCCGCCCGGCGATCCGCCAGCCGCCGTTCGTCCGGGGACAAGCGGTTCCGTACCTCTTGCAGCAGATCCTTCCAGGCGGCCTGGTGATCCGGCTCTGGCCCCGGCGCCAGCGAGGCCGTCCAGGCGTCTTCCGCGCCGTGGAACGGCCGCTCCCGCCGCGTCACGTAACAAACGCGGGCCTGGCTGGCGACTTTGTTTCGGGCCATGACCGTCAGGAGACGGAGGAGTTGGGCCGGCTGGTTGAGGTCGTACTGCCCGGTCGCGGCTCGGAGGAAAAAACTGGCCAGGACGGACTGGCATACATCCATCGAGTCGAGGATGCGGCGCAAGCGGGGGTCGCGCAGCCGCAACCGAACGACCCGCCGGATGGCCGGTTCGTAGCGCCGCACCAGTTCGACCGCCGCCGACTGGTCGCCCGCGCGCACTCTCCTGATGAGGTCCAGAAAGGAATTGCCTTCATCCATGAAGCGGTTCTCGTTCCGGGCGACGAACGTCCGTTATTCCGAGGAGCGAAGGAACGAGCTTTGGCTAGGGCGTGTCTGGGATTCGTCAGCGGCCCAGGTAGTATACGATCATAGCAAGGTGGATCATGGCCAGGAAGTTGACCGCCAACTTCTCGTACCGCGTGGCGATCCGACGCCACTCCTTCAGCCGCCCGATCAGCCGCTCCACCACGTTGCGCCGCCGGTACGACTCCCGATCGAAGTCCTCCTGCCGCGGCTCGTTCTTCTGCGTCGGGATCACCGCCTCGATACTCCGGCCCGACAACCACTCCCGGATCCGCTTGGCCCGGTACGCCTTGTCCCCGGCCACCTTCGCCGGCCGCGGCAGCGACTCGACCGTCGCCATCGCCGTCTCGAAAACGGTTGACTCATGCTGCTGCCCCGGCGTCAGCACCAAGCCCAGCGGTTGGCCCTGGCCGTCGCAGACCACGTGCACCTTCGTCCCGAAGCCCCCCTGCGACCGGCCCAGGGCATGGTCCGGCGGCTCGCCGGGGTTGCTAAGCGGCGATTTTTTTTTCCGCCCCCGCGGCGGCCTTGTGGGCGCGGATGACGGAGGCATCGACGCAGTACAGCCCGCCGTCGAGGCGGTCGGCGTGTCGCTGATCTTGCAGCAATGCGGCCAGGATGCGGACCCAGGTGCTGTCCTTACGCCAGCGGTTGAAGCGGTCGTAGACGGTCTGCCAGGGTCCAAAGTGGTCCGGCAGGTCGCGCCAGGGGGCACCGGTGCGTGCGATCCAGAGGGCGCCGTCGATCATCCGGCGCGTGTCCTTGGGCTTGGCTCCGGGGCAACCGGGCCGTCGCTGGGGCAGCAGGTCGCGCAGCCGAGCCCACTGGGCGTCGGTCAGCGCGTGGCGTCGCTTCGTCATAGGAGAAAGAGCGTTTCGGTGAAGGGGATGTACTCTTCATTATACGCTCCGTGAGGTCAAAACGAATCCCAGACACGCCCTAG
>Ga0182024_10021209_pt1 | contig 11805 bp, 7 predicted proteins | sample P32metaG_FD_120480 | JGI IMG/M metagenome (GOLD analysis project Ga0182024, IMG submission 120480) | Permafrost microbial communities from Stordalen Mire, Sweden - P3-2 metaG (Illumina Assembly) | ecosystem: Environmental > Terrestrial > Soil > Wetlands > Permafrost | place: Sweden: Stordalen... | reverse complement strand
GTTTGGAGATCACGGGGGTGGTGGCTAGATAAGGTTTCAGTATGCCCTCCACTTTGTGAAATGCCTCGCGCTCATAGCGCTCCGCATCCCGCTTCTCAGTCCACAGAGTGATTGTGACCATCTTTTCGGTCGTGACCACCGGTGCAAAGGGCAGAATTTCCAGAAAGCCTGGTTGATTCTTCAGGATCGGCAGAACTTCCTTGCGCAGCACCGTTACGAGTTCTTCCTTCCGTTCCGGTCGTGGATTAATTTCAACAATGCGAGCAAACATAATGAATCTCCTTTGCTTGTCGATTAGTGCACCTACAGACTCACCCGACACGAGCGGATGGTTGCCGGGACAATTCATTAAGCCTGCCAGACTAAACCTTTGAAGCTCGGAATCAGTGATTCCACATACACCGCTTCGTGATGCCAAACACTCCGGCGAAAAGAAAGCTTCACTGGGGCAAATTGGGATGGCGGTTTGAAGAAGCGTGGGTCGGCTTTTGAATTGATAGCCGCTTGCAATCGCGGATTAGACGTGTATTTAGAAACGGCTGCAAAAGAAAAGCAGAGGATCTCTCCTCTGCTTTAATCGTGTTTGGCTCGTCTCCCGGCCAGGGGATATTTTGACTATAACTATTGCAGCGGGGTTTCGGTTCCAGCGCAAGACGTCAGAGCAGCGGTGCTGTAACGCACAACCGCATCAGCGACGGAGCAGAAGGAACGTACGCCAGTGGTATTCGCGGTCAACGGCGAACCTGACGCCTGATAGCTCGACGCCGGGGTACCACTCACGCCAGAAAGAATAAACGAATAACCGCTCTTCGTACCAGACGAGAGTTGCGTATCAATCAAGCAAGCCTGGGTCGAATCTGGAGTCCCAGTCGTACAGGCGGTGCCCGACAGGACGCTCAAAGAGGCGGCGAAGCCCGCAGTCGGATAGGCCGAATTGTAGGAAATCTGTGCTGTATTGATCGTGCGAACCGATGCCACAGCCGACGACTCGTTGGCCGCAATGCGGGCACGTAGTAGGTTCGGAATCGCGATTGCGGCGATGATGAGGATGATCGCCACCACAATCAGCAGTTCGATAAGTGAAAAGCCTTTCTGTTTTCTCATGTTCAATTCCTCTTCTCCATTTAGGCCGGGAGCTAATTTACTGACCAACAGGTACACATTCGCATTTCTGTATCACGTAGCACAGATTACGTTGGTACTCTTGGCGAGGGCCTCTTAGCTTTAGCGTTTTCAATGACTCCTGGGCCTTAGTTACTACCGCCGGTTACCATGGCCCTTGACCCGTTGCTTGGGTTAGCGCTTACTCTGTACGCCGTGGGCGGGCGTGAGTTCGCGGCTTTTATGCCATAAGTCACGTCGCCGACATCAAGTTTCTTGACAGCGCACTTCGATACAATCTCTATATGAAGCGTTCCGGAACGGCGATTTGCCGCTGCATGGCGGACGCGTGCCAAAGTGGCTGGCCGACCGCATGACATTTATTGGGCACGGCGATCATGGAGAACGTCGTTCTCCATTACGGCGTGTACGGAGTGTTGTCTCGACTGGCCGATCCTTTCTGGTTCCAGGCTGACGCCAGAGGTCTACTCGATCCTCGAAAGATTCAATGCTGCCTTTTGCATCTACGAACTTGCCGGATACCATTCCCCGCTGCGGGTCACCGCCGATTACACATATGTACGGCTTCACGGACCGGGTCCGGGCAAATATCAATGCAGGTACAGCGATGCAACATCGCGGAAGTGGGCCATCAGGTTGAATCGTGGTCGGAGGAGTTGAAAGCGGTATACATCTACTTTGATAACGACCAAAAGGGTTTTGCCGCGGCCAATGCCGAGACTCTTAAAGCTTTGCTGGGTATGGGTCGAGGTTCCAAGGGCAAGAGTGTCCGCGCCGCGGTTGGTTCCGGGAGGCGAATCGCGGCAGGCTAAAGTATGTAGCGACAGTGATGTAGCGACAAACCTTACAGAGGATTTTGGCATCTTGTGTAAGGCCATCAGTGTGTCACGAGCGCGAAGGGTGCCAAACTTCAGATAATATTGCCTGACTTCGCCATATGGCGCACGTATACCTCAGATATTAGATAACGGCAGGAGCGACGGTGGCAGACCGCAAGAATTTCTGGTCAGGATGGCAAGAGCGCCTATCGGCCCTTGGCAACGTTCCGGCTGTCTTGAAAATTGTGTGGGAGTCGGGCCCGCCGGTAGTGATTTTCGGCTTGGTGTCGCGGGTATTTTCGTCCCTCTTGCCGGTGCTGCTGCTGTGGATTACGAAGCTCATTATTGATGGGATCGTGCATGCGGTGTCGAACCATCAAGCGGTGGGTCCGCGATTCTGGTGGCTGGTAGCGGCAGAGTTTTCGCTCGCCGTACTCAATAGCGTCCTCATTCGAACGATCGACTACTCGGATTCGCTGCTGGCGGATAAGTACACGCGGCATGTCAGCATTCGAGTATTGGAACACGCATCAAGCCTCGACCTTCTGGCGTACGAGGATCCTGTATTTTATGACCGCCTGGAACGGGCGAGGGTACAGGCAACCGACCGATTAGTCATGATTCAAGCGGTTGGACGGCTGGTGCAGCAAGCAATAACCACCCTAACGCTTTCCGTTTCCATAATGTTCTTCTCCCCATGGCTGATGCTGCTGCTGATTGTCGGCGTCGTTCCGGCATTTCTGGGCGAGAGTCACTTTGCTTTTTTGGGTTACGCCAAGAATTTTCGCCAGACGCCGCTGCAGCGTCAGCTGGATTACTTGCGCGTGCTTGGCGGCAGCAAAGAAGCAGCGAAAGAGCTGAAGCTCTTCGGGCTGCGCAAGTTCCTGATCGAACGCTTTACCAACCTATCGGACGAAATCTACGCGGAGAATATTGGCCTGTCGAGGCGGAAGTTGCTCGCCGGTTCTTTGCTTTCCATGGTCGGCACCATGGGGTACTACTCCGCTTATGTGTTTGTAATCTGGCGCACGGTTAATGGTGGCCTGACCATTGGCACGCTCACATTTTTGGCGGGCGCGATTCAGCAGGCCAGCAGTAACATTCAGCAGATTTTTTCTACGATTGCAGCGATTGGCGATCAGGCGCTGTTTCTCACTGACCTGCTGGCCTTCTTCAAGATGGAGCCGACCATCCGCTCCAAGCCGAATGCGCTGCCGGCGCCGAGGCCGATCAAGCAGGGGGTTGAATTCCGCAACGTTTCTTTCAGCTATCCGGGAAACTCGCGTTTGATTCTGGACCACATTAATTTTCAATTGCACTCGACGGAGCGGCTGGCGCTGATCGGCGAAAACGGCCAAGGCAAAACGACGATCGTGAAGTTAATTACGCGGCTCTACGATCCGACGGAGGGGCAGATACTGCTCGATGGGGTTGATCTGCGCGACTACGATCTCGAAGATCTGCATCGCGAGATGGGCGTTATTTTTCAAGATTTCATGCGCTATGAAATGACTGCGGCTGAAAATATTGCCGTGGGCCGGGTTGAGGAATTGAAAAATCCGGAACTTCTGCGGATAGCGGCGCGCAAGAGCATGGCCGATGCGACAATCGCGCGGCTGCCGCGAGGTTATGACCAGATGCTCGGTCGCCGCTTCGAGCAGGGCGTCGATATCTCCGGCGGAGAATGGCAGAAGGTGGCGCTGGCCCGGGCTTACTTGCGCAACGCACAGATCCTTATTCTTGACGAGCCCACCGCCGCGCTCGATGCGCGTAGCGAGTTCGAAGTTTTTCAACGCTTTGCCGAACTGACCGCGGGCAAGATGGCGCTGTTTATTTCGCATCGTTTCTCCACTGTGCGCTCGGCAGACAGAATCATCGTCCTCGAAAACGGAAAGATTGCCGAAGAGGGCAGTCACGAGCAACTGTCGCGCTTGGGCGGACGGTATGCGGAAATGTTTGAGATGCAAGCGTCGAGTTATCGTTAAGCTGGCGTACCGACTGAGTATCAATGGGACAAATAATGGGCCAAAGAAAGATGCGGGAATAATAGGAAATGAACGAGAGCGGAAATTTAGAACTAGCGAGTGCAGAAATCGGAGGAGTTCTGCGTACCGTGCCGGACGAATCATCGCCGGACAGCGCTTTACGTTCGAGTGCTATGCAACTGGCGCGGAATCTTGCATGGATACCGGGGCAACGGGAATCGAGCGACCTTAGCGATCGCGGCCGCGCACTGCTTAGCTCTTTTCGTTCCCTGCCGGCAAGCCTTGAATCGTCGGCGCAAAAAGGTTCTGATGATTTCGAGCGGCTCCGGGGAAATGTTCCGTTGCTCAATGCGGAACTGGAGGATGCGTGCAGAGTTTTCGACCAAGAGCATTCGATTCCCCAAGTCCGAACTCCCCAAGGACAAGTTGTTTCACGGGTGGCTGCGATTGCGCAAAATTATCTTTCGATCTCGGGATATCAATTTGGCCAGTCAACCTTCAGCTTTTACATCAAGGCTTTTCAGGAAGTCACTGTTTTAAGGATGGCCGAGTTGTGGGCGATTATCCCGGTCATGAAGATTGTCCTGCTGGAGCAGATCGCGGAGCAAGGGAAGCGTTTATTAGAAAATCCGTCGCAGCCGTCCGGCATTCAGCACCCGGTCAAGAGTCTGCTAGAGATCAAGCAGACATCCTGGAAAGTTGCAATCGAGCCCTTGATCGCATTTGACGAGGTATTGCGGCAGGATCCAGCGGGCGCGTATGCCGCGATGGACTACGAAGGCCGCGAGTTGTACCGGCGAACGATCGTGAATATTTCGGATCATTCGGACTGCCCCGAAATTAAAGTTGCCAGACACGCGCTTGATTTTGCGCGCGAGGCGCACCGGCATCCCGATAAAGATCCGCGAGTAACGCTGCGCGATTCGCACGTTGGAAATTATCTGCTGGCGGAAGGCGCGGCGGTTCTTGAGGAAAAGGCGGGCTTCAATCCTCCGTTTGCGCAGCGTGCGCGGAGTTGGTTGCGCCGTCATCCGGATGATTTTTATCTCCCGGGAATTGCGGTGCTCACTTTCGCGATCGTTTCGTGCGTTGTGCTGTTTTTGACGAAGCCGTCGACTCCTTTGGGATTAATCCTCTTATCGCTGGTAGCGGTGCTGTTGCCGAGTTCACAGAGCGCGGTGCAGATCATGAACTATCTGGCGACGCTGCTGATCCCGGCTCAGATTTTGCCGAAACTCGACTTTTCAGACGGCCTTCCCGACGATTGCGTCACCATGGTTGCAATTCCAACCATGCTTTTAAAAGAGAAGCAGGTGCGGAGACTGGTGGACGCACTCGAAGTGCGCTTTCTGGGCAATCAGGATCCGAATCTTCATTTTGCACTGCTCACCGACTTGCCCGACTCTCCCTCGCAACCGGTTGAGGATAATCCGCTGGTCGATCTGGCTTCGACTTTGATCGACGAGTTGAACAAGAAATATGCAGCCTATGGCGGCGGATCGTTTTTTATGCTGCATCGGCACCGCATCTATAACCCACGCGAGCGTTTGTGGATGGGTTGGGAACGCAAGCGCGGCAAGTTGATGGACTTGAATAATTTGCTGCGCGGTCAATTCGACAGCTTTCCGGATAAGGTTGGAAATCTATCTTTATTGTCGAGCGTCCGTTACATCATCACGCTGGACTCGGATACGGAATTACCGCGCGGGTCGGCGAGCCGGATGGTGGGAGCGCTTGCTCATCCTTTAAATCAGGCAATCATCGATCGCAAGAAGGGCGTTGTGGTTGCGGGGTATGGGATTCTGCAGCCGCGGGTTGGCGTTAGCGTTCAAAGTACCGCTCGATCGCGCCTGGCCAGCATTTATTCAGGACAGACGGGCTTCGACATCTACACGCATGCGACATCTGACGTGTATCAAGACTTATACGGCGAAGGTATTTTTGTAGGAAAGGGGATCTACGAAGTAGAAACCCTCCACAGCGTTCTGCATGGCCGTTTTCCGCGCAACGCCCTACTCAGCCACGATCTGATGGAAGGCGCTTACGCTCGCGCGGGTTTGGTCAGCGATATCGAGGTGATCGAGGATTATCCCTCGCACTACAGTGCGCACAACCGGCGCAAACATCGCTGGGTGCGAGGCGACTGGCAGATAACGGAGTGGCTGCTTCCGCAAGTTCCCGACGAATCGGGGCGGAAGGTTCCGAATCCGCTGTCGCCGATTTCGCGCTGGAAGATTCTCGATAATCTTCGGCGGAGTCTTGTCGAACCTGCGTTGTTTTTATTGTTTGTGCTGAGCTGGATTTGCCTTCCCGGCCGGCCGCAACTGTGGACTCTAGGAACAATCGCGATTCTGTTTCTGCCGGCGCTGTTTCAGCTTGGTTACGATCTTGGGCGCGCAGCGATATTCCGCCGACGCGCGGCCGTGGCCGACGCCTTCAATGGTTTTCTGAATGCAAGTATTGCGAACTGGCTCACCGTCACATTTCTGGCGCACCAGGCGTTGTTGTCAATGGATGCGGTCGTGCGAACGACAGTTCGGCGCATGATCACGCGACAGAGGCTTTTGGAATGGGAAACTGCCGCAGAAGCGGAGCTGGCCGGCGACAAACGCACGATGCTGGACATTTACCTGAACTGGACTCCGGTGGTCGCATTGGGGCTGTTCGGGTTGGTGTGGATCAGTAATCGCAATGCCTTGGCCGCCGCGCTTCCGGTCCTATTATTGTGGGCGTTCAGTAAGCCAATTTCACTGTGGCTCAACCGTCCGCCTCGCGCGCCGCGACGGCAAGCGTCGGAAAGCAATCGATGGCTGCTGCGTACGGCGGCGCTCCGCATTTGGAGGTATTACGCGGAGTACAGTACGGAACAAAATAATTGGCTGATCCCGGATAATGTGCAGGAGGAAGACAGGAAAGTAGCTGCTCGTATCTCTCCGACGAACCTTGGATTTCTCGTCAATGCGCGACAGGTTGCGTGTGAATTTGGCTATCTGACGGTCGCGGAATTTGTCCGGCAAACGCTTCAAACATTGTCGACAGTGGAGAAGATGGAGAAGCATCGAGGCCACTTACTTAATTGGTATGACACGGAATCTCTGGCTCCGCTTCGGCCAGCCGTAGTATCGAGCGTTGACAGCGGCAACCTGGTGGCTTCGCTCTGGACGTTGCAACAGGGTTGCCGAAAACTGCTTCATGAGCCTTTGCTGCAAACTGAGTTGCGCGAGGGGATTCTCGATAACCTCTACGTCGCGGCAAGCCTTGGCGTGCTGCCTCGCCGTAAATTCTCAGGCATCGAAAAGGCTCTCAGGCGAAACGATTGGCTGCAATATCTGCTGAGTCTTCCCGACGGGTTCTTCACCGAAGCTAACGGGCGGACATCGCGCTCCAAACATGCCGCCGAGGCACGTTGGTTTCAGGAAGAAGCGGAAAGGCGATTACGCTATGTTCGTCAGGCGGTGCAGAGTTATTGCCCTTGGCTTCTGGCTGAGTTTGCTTCGCTTGAAAAGCAGGATTCGACGATCTCCCTGGGCTCCGAGTCTAGTCCAGCGCTCGAGCAACTTCCTCGCTTCATTGATAACCTCGCCACTCGGCTGAGGGCTGCGATGAATTCGGGCGCTAACTCAGACAAGAATGGAGAATGCCAAAGGCTTTTATCGTTGCTGCCCGAGGCGCGGTCGCGAGTAGTTAGTCTGATAGCTGACTTGAAAAAAATTGCGGATCAAGCGGGTAGCATCGCGGATGCGATGGACTTCAAATTTCTTTTCATCCAGCGCCGGGGATTGCTTTCGGTGGCCTTCGAACTTGAGAAGAACGAATTGGTTTCCTCCTGCTACGACTTACTATCGAGCGAGGCGCGGATCGCGTATTTCGTGGCCATTGCGAAGGATGATATCCCGCAGGAGAGCTGGTTCTTGCTGGGCCGCGCGCCGACGGAGGACCAGGGGTTGATCGGTCTGCTTTCATGGACCGGAACGATGTTTGAGTACCTGATGCCGACTCTGTGGATGCGTCTCTATCCGAACACGCTGTTGGAGCGGTCGGCTATCGCAGCGGTGAAATCGCAGCAGGCATACGCAGATGACAAAGGAGTGCCTTGGGGCATTTCTGAGGCGGCGTGTGCCCGGCTCGATGATTCCGGCAATTATAGTTATTTAGCTTTTGGCGTTCCCCAACTGGCCATTCACAAGCCGGATTTTGGTGGACCCGTAGTTTCGCCGTATTCGACATTGCTGGCGCTGCCGATTGACCCGCCGGCGGCATTGCGGAACTTGCGCATGATGCAACGTAAACGATGGATTGGCGATTATGGTTTCTACGAGTCGCTGGATTTCAGTCCGTCGCGCCATAATTCTCAGCCGCGGAATCCACAAGTCGTGCGTTGCTGGATGGCACACCACCTCGGCATGAGCCTGGTGTCCATCGCAAATTACCTGCGAAATGAGGTTGTACAGGGTTGGTTTCACAGCGATCCACGAGTGCAGGCGACTGAACTTCTGTTGCAGGAGAAACCGGCGGCCCATCCTCGTCCGAAATCAAAAGGTTCGAAAGCGGCCTAGCGGGCAGGAATCAGCGGCGAATGTTAGGCGGCGAACAGTCGAACGTGCGGGTTAACAACGGGCAGGGTAAATCCTGTATGGCCATCGGGTAATGCTGCTGCAATGATCTCGCTTAGTTAATCGCCCGGTGATCGAAATTGCCCTCTGAAACAAGGACACTAGAAGACCACGACCCGTTCCGTCATGGAAGAGTTGTGCCGTAGCGCGCCTGAGAGGAAAGTAGAGTTTATTGCGCCGATGACAACGAATGCGCATGCGGATGCGCGTTTGCTCCTCATCGTCATGGATAACTTATTGCGAAACGCGTGGAAGTACACCTCGCATCACGACCATGCTCGAATTGAGTTTGGCCGCGAAATTACGAATGGGCGGGACACATATTTTGTTTCCGATGACGGCAGCGGCTTTGACCCGCGATCCTCCGATCGTCTGTTTCAACCTTTCCAACGGCTGCATTCGGGAGCAGAATTTCCCGGCAATGGCATAGGGCTCGCTACGGTGCGCCGCATTATTCAAAGACACGGCGGCGAAGTATGGGCGAGGGGAGCGGTCGGAAAGGGAGCTACTTTTTACTTCACTCTGGACTCTGGACGAAGCACGATCAGGAGGCAATAGAGTTCGCGAGAGGCTTGAGGCTTCGCTCGGGCGCAGATGAGGCGCAGCGCAAACGAGGCGCGGGTCAGGCGAAGTGCGGCTGAGAACAAGATCAGAAGAAGGAAAATGACGTTTGATTTTTCCTGATAAGCGCTGTATAAGCTAGTGTCAAGCACTATCCCCCGTACCGCCTACGCCACGGCGGATTTAGTAAAAGCTTCCAGGAGAAAAGCGATGGTTCGTAAGGCATTGGTATTCCTCGCCCTGTGTGCATTGGCACAAACAACATTCACAACTGCTCAAACCAACGCAAGCAAGACGATCGTGACGTATCCGTCAGCTTATGGCGTGTCGCAGCCGCTGTCGGAACTGCCGATCGATCAGTCGCTGTTCACAACCCGTGAAATGCCTGAGCCTCGGCCAATTCCGCACGCCGCTCCCGCTCTCGCCCCCGGTCTACAAGAAGACCCGGTGCTGCAGAAGGAAAGTGGACCCTTTGTTTCGGCGACCCCAGGCGTTGATTTCGATGGCATTCCGGCGCAGAATTATGCGCCTTCGGACTCCAACATGGCAGTCGGCCCCAACCACATCGTGGAGACTGTCAATGTGCGCGTCGCCGTCTACAGCAAGACCGGCGTGATTCTGGCGGGCCCAACCAATATTACGACTCTCTTTTCGGCACTCGGCGGCAACTGCGCTTCGGGCTCAAGCGACCCGATTGTGAACTACGACCGCCTGGCCGACCGCTGGGTCATCAGCGACATCGGCTATACCGGCAGCGCCCCTTACCTGGAGTGTGTTGCCGTCTCCAAGACCAACGACCCAACTGGCGCTTACTTCCTCTACAGTTATTCTTTTAACGCGAATCTGAACGACTACCCCAAACTGAGCGTTTGGCCCACGACCAGCAACGGCGCATACCTGGCTACCTACAACATTTTTAGTTCGGTAGGTTTTATAGGCGCGGACCTCTGCGGTTTCGACCGCACCAAGATGCTGGTCGGCACCCCGTCGGCGGCTCAACTCTGCAAGATGACGCCGAATACCGAAGGCGGTTACTTACCCTCCGACATGGATGGCCCCACTGCTCCAACCGATGGCACGCCAGGCGTGTTCATATCCTGGCAGAACTCCAGTCCCGGCCAGTTGTACCTCCGCAAACTCACGATGAACTTCGCGGCGGGCACGGCGACTCTCTCTTCCCCGACGGTGATCAGCGTGGCGAACTTCACCCAAGCTTGCGGCAGCTGCGTTCCGCAGACGGGCACAACTCAGACACTGGACACGCTCAGCGACCGGGTGATGTACCGCTTTGCGGTTCGACATTTCTCCGATCATGATCGGGCGGTGGTAAACCACGCTGTGCAAACCGGCACCGGCAGCCAGGTGGCGGTCCGCTGGTATGAACTTTATGACCCAGCCGGCGCCGTAACCGTGAATCAGCAAGGAACCTTCGCCCCGGATACCAGCTATCGCTGGATGGCAAGCATGGCCGAGGACAAGAACGGGGATATCGGGCTCGGATACAGCGCGTCGAGCAGCATCATCAATCCCGGCGTTCGCTTTACCGGTCGTGTGCCGAGTGATCCTTCAGGCACGCTGGAGACGGAAGCGAGCATCCTGACAGGCCCTGGATCGCAGACCACCGGTCTGTCTCGTTGGGGTGACTACACCGCCATGCAAGTTGACCCCAGCGACGACTGCACCTTCTGGTACGTCGACCAGTACGAGAAAATCAGTGGCACTTTTAACTGGAACACGAATATCGGATCGTTCGCCTTCAGCGGTTGCACTGGCGGAGGCGGCGGTCCAGTCGTCAGCCTCACTCCCACCTCTCTGACGTGGGGGAAAGTCGTGCTGAATTCGACCTCCACAGCGAAGGCAGTTACGCTCAGCAATACGGGTACCGCCACGCTGAACATCGCCAGCATCGTGCCCAGCGGCGATTTTGCCCTGACCACGAGTTCGAAACCCTGCGGTAGCACTTTGGCGGCAGGTAGCAGCTGCGTCATCAAAGCGACCTTCACCCCGACTCAACTCGGAACTCGCACCGGAAAGTTGACCATTACAGACAACGCTTCCAACAGTCCACAGACCGTTTCGCTCTCCGGCACAGGAGCGCTACCAGCGACGTTAACTCCTGCAGGTGCCACGTTCGCTTCGCAGACGGTCGGCACTTCAAGCGTTGCCAAAGTATTTACGCTGACTAACAATCTGAGCGTGGCGCTAGGGAGCATAGTGATTTCTGCGAGCGGCGATTTCAATGTCTCTTCGACGACCTGCACGACAAGCCTGGCCGCCAAATCGAAATGCTCAATTAGCGTAGTCTTCAAGCCCACAGCTACGGGGACGAGGTCGGGAGCGTTGAGCGCAAGCGACACCGCGAATAATAGTCCACAGAAGTCGACGCTAACGGGAACGGGGAAGTAGTGTCTGGGTTGTTTTTGTGGGGACGGGCTGCGGTTGCCCGTCCGGGCCGGGCGGGGACGCCCGGCTCTCCACCGGCGCCCACGTTGAGGACCCAAATCGTGTAAGATTCTTTAGGCGAGTACAGAACACGGCCGCAGCGCGTGTTTGATCCTGCCGGGCTGATTCGAAGGTCTGGCTAGCGTTAGATATCCAACGACGATTATCCAACGAAGATACTTCCCAATTACCAGGTAGAACCGCGGTTTTGCAGCCGACGGCACATTCCTGTCAGGAGAGAACTGAATGGCGAAGATTGCAAAG
>Ga0182024_10021208_pt1 | contig 11805 bp, 9 predicted proteins | sample P32metaG_FD_120480 | JGI IMG/M metagenome (GOLD analysis project Ga0182024, IMG submission 120480) | Permafrost microbial communities from Stordalen Mire, Sweden - P3-2 metaG (Illumina Assembly) | ecosystem: Environmental > Terrestrial > Soil > Wetlands > Permafrost | place: Sweden: Stordalen... | reverse complement strand
GCGCCTCCGGCGAAACATAGCTGAACATCGCACTCTGCTGGATGTCTCTTCCCCGCATATAACCCAGGCGATTTCGACACCCCAATGGTTACCCCGGGTCTTACTTTTTCATCATCCTGTTAAAGGGGCGGGCTGTATCGGCCTTAACATCCATGCTCCGCGCGATGCTGGCTCCAAACCTGGTTCGCCGTGGAACACTTAATCAATGCCATCCGCATTTCCGCGAAGCTCGTGGCGGCGTCGTCGATTTTCGACATGACCACATTGCGTTGAAATGACAGCGCGGTGGCCACCATTTGATCGGCGGCCTTGATTGCCATTTCATGGAGGTACTCACCGTCCTCGCAGCGCGTTCCCGCCGTCCGGACAGGGTTGCTTTCGTTCATTGTCATCTTCGGTGGTGAAATCGGTCTGAGGGCTCTGTGCCCGAAGCTCAGGCACCCGAAGCTCAGGCAGAGGATCAACTCAATCATTTGTCATCCTAAGTGGCGCGGGATCTGAAAAAAATAGGACCGAACCGCTTGTTCGTGTCGGACTGAACGCCCAATCGCGTAGGGAAATGTCTTAGATTGGGCGGCTCGCGGCGCATTTGAGTAGTTCGATAAAATCCTCCAGTTGCGTCGACTTGTCGAAGAAATGGTGCGCTCCCGCCCGAAGCGAGAGTGTCCGGAACCGGGAATCGGAATGGTTTGTAAGAACGATGAATGTCGGCGGTTCGGCGCCGGAACTCAAGTCCCGCAGAACATCGATTCCGCTGCCCTCCGCCAGTTGCAGGTCGAGAACGACGATATCGGGTTCCAGGCGGCGGATCTGTCTGATGGCATCGTCCGCCCGGCCGGAAAAACCGACGACTTCGATGCCGGAAAGCAGGGCAAGCTCGCCTTCGATCCGGTTTCTCAGTTCGGCCGAATCTTCCACATGGAACAAGCTCTTGCGCGCCTGGCCCCGCGAAGTCCCAGCCATGGGTGAAGTGTAGGTTGAACCGAAGACCAGCGGAAGCGGACAAAAACCCCAGCCGCGTAGGACCGCGACTCCGAAGGGAGGTATTTTGTCCTACAACAACTCAACGTCCGACCTTATTCTCGATTACATACCGCATCAACTCCGCATTATTTTTCAGATTCATCTTTTCCAGAATCCTTGCCCTGTAGGTGCTTACGGTTTTTACGCTCAGAGCGATCTCGTCCGCGATTTCCGAAGCTGTTTTGCCTGCGGCGATTAGCAGCATTACCTGAAACTCGCGGTCCGAAAGAGAGGCGTGCGGATCGTCCTCGTCTTTTCCAACTGACTCGGCGAGTAATTCCGCAACGGCCGGGCTGACGTATTTCCTGCCGCCGATCACACGTCTGATCGCCTTCACCAGTTCTTCCGGCGCCAGTTCCTTGTTCATATAGCCGGAAGCCCCTGCCTTGAGAATGCGGACCGCGAACTCAGCTTCCGGATGCGCGCTCAGCACCAAAACAGGCAACCGGGGCTGCCGGGCCCTGATCTGGCTCAACACGTCCAGCCCGGATATCCCGGGCATATTGATGTCGAGCAACACCACGTCGAACTCGCCGTTGTCCAGAAGCCGCAGGGCCTCGGGGCCATCTCCGGCTTCGGTGACATTCATGTCGGCCTGGTCCGCGACGATTTGTCTCAGACCTCTCCGCACTATCGGATGATCGTCGGCGATTAATACTCGAATCATCAGGACACGCTTCTTGCCGGTTCATGGGCCGGGTCTCGCGCAGCCGAATGGAGCCGAAACGGGAATCGGGCTACAATCGACGTTCCACGCACCTGCCCGTTGCCGATCACAAGATCGCCGCCCGCGATTCTGGCGCGCTCACGCATCCCCACGACTCCCAGTGACCGGGTATTCATGAGCGCTTCCTGCGAAATTCCGATGCCGTCGTCGCTCACCTCCAGCGACAGCCATCCCCCTTCGGCCCTAAGGCGAATTCGCGCTTCGCTTGCCTGCGCGTGGCGGGCGATATTCGTGAGTGACTCCTGGCAGATACGGAACACGGTTGTCGAGAGGTCGCGGCCCAGGCCGTCGACCGCCGGATCGTCCACGCCTTCATAAACGCAGCACAACTTCGTGCGCTTCTGAAAATCTTCCGCAAGCCATTCGATCGCCGCGCTCAGGCCGAAAGTATCGAGAATCGCGGGGCGCAACTCGGTAGCGATTCGTCTGACGTCGGCGATCATCGCGTCTATCATTCCGATGAGATCCGCAAAGCGATTGCTCAGAGCTGCATCAGGCTCACCTTTTGCGGACGCCTGCATCCGGCGATTCCTGAGGCTGACAAGATCGAAGCGCATCGCGGTCAGTTGTTGACCCAGTTCGTCGTGGATCTCGCGCGCGATGTGGGAGCGTTCCTCTTCGCGGACAGACTGCAACCGCGCGGTCAACGCCTGGAGCGTATGCACCATCAGCTCATTCCTGCCGGCCACAAGTTCCCGCTCGGTGACACTTTGCCGGAGTGCGCGCTCGGCGCGCAGGCGAGTCAATTCAGCGCTGGCGCGAGCGGCAAAGATCCTGAGCATCGACAGCGGGTCGGTGATGTCGCTGGTAATCGGGCGCCGATTCAGCACGGCGATCAATCCGAGCGCTTTGCCGGTCTCGTCGATTAAAGGCGTGGCCAGATAACTCTGCATCCCAAGATCGCGGAGCATGGCGTCTTCGGGAAAAAGCTCCTGGATGCCGGCAGGGTAATAGCACGCCTTTGCATTCACCACGCCCTCACAAGGAGTGCCGCGGAGTTCGTACACAGTATTCTCGATAATCCGCCCGTCAGCGCAGATTGCAAGCGTCCTGACTGAACCCAAGTCCGGCGTAAGCTCGCCCACCAGGGCGAAATCAGCCTCCAGCGCGTCGGTGAGACTGCGGACCAGGGAGCGAAAAAAATCCTCGCCTGTCGACGCCGATGTCCCTTCGATGAGTGAACGAAAGGTCTGCGATGTCCGGCGCGTTCTTACCTGCTCCCGCTCGAGTGCATCCGCCATCTGGTCGAAAGACTGAGCGAGTAAGCCGATCTCACCACGATATTTGAGTCCGCTGCGCGCTTCGACGCTGCCCGAGGCCAACCGGTTGGCTTCCTCGATCAGTTTGGAAAGCGGATTTGTAAAGTACCGGTCACTGCCGAACCAGGTCAGTCCCAAAACCAGCAAACCTATACTCGCCAGCCCGCCGAGATGCAGCGCCAGGCGGCGGCGCGCGGGCCTGTAAATCTCGCTTGACCGCATCTTCATTACGACAAGAAGACCTTCACCGGTTCGAACTCTGGCGACGGAATAAACCCTGCTGATGCCGTCGTAGCCCTTCACTTCGCCGTCGAAATCGCCCTTGCCGACCAACGTCCGTTCAAACGGCGGGGCCAGCGCGCCCGTTGGCCAATCGGGGGACAGGGGGTTCCGCGCGATCTCCGCTCCCCGGTCATCCATGACCAGCAGCACTGCTTCCTTTGGCACTGCGATGCCGTCAACCTGGTTATCCATCCAGTCCAGATCGACCGTCACAAAGAAGAAAGACCGAACCTGACCGTCCTCGTCGACAACCGGGCCGACAAGAGGAAGGACTCTCTTTCCCGGAGTAGTCAATACAAAAGACCCGACTCCAACCTGGCCGCTCCGGCGGACCCGATCGAGCAGGGCCAGATTCTCCGGGCTTTTGGGGATACTCCGGACGTTCATCGGATTCGATGCGGCACACAACACACTCGAATCCGCATCGACCACAACCATGTTCGCGAATTGCGGAAAGGCGGGTTTCAGCGAGGCCAGTTGAGCGTTACAGGATTCCGGATGATCCCGGATCACGGAATACCGGCTGAATCCGAGCACCAGATCGCTGCTCGACTGGATGACCCGATTCAGGTCCTTGGCGACGAGGCGAACGGTAGCCCGCGAATCGGCTCGCGCCCGGGTGGCGTCTTTCCTGCCGTCGTCCACCGCCAGATAGACGGCGAGCAAGGCAAGAGGAACGATGGCGAGCAACAAAATCAACGCGATCTGGTACCGCAGATTTCCCCAACGCTTTGACATCGCTGAATCCTACAATACAGGAAATCGAAAACGGTAAGGACAGACCGGGGTGACTGCGCGAAAAACGCGACTGGCCTGAGCGGGCTGTTACGCGCGGGCTTCTCTGTTTCGATGGAACCCGATTGGAGTCGACAAATGGCCTGCTCGCCATGTCTGTTCATCGGGCGTGAATACGGTTTCAACCCAAGCCAAAGACTGAAGGTAGCAGGTGCTCAGAGCCTCGGGCGACAAACCGATCGCTCGTGCTGCCGCATCCACTTCCCGAAAATTGGCGAGCTCGTAGGATTTCACGATTCGCAGGATAAGAGCGATGGGATGATCCGCTTCACCCCCCGAATTGAGGAGCGCATTCCGAATATTCCGGCCGACATTTAGCTCGTCGAGTATCCACTGCAGCGGCCTTTGCAGGATTGCATCGAGCAGCGAGAACATGCCGACCAGGAAGGGGTCGGAATTGCCCACCGTCAGTTTCGCGGAATTCGCGATCGTTTCGCAGAAGCGCCCGCGCATGAGCACCTGCGCCATCAATACCGGCGGCCGGTTCTGGCCGAGACTGGCCATACTTGCCATCGATACCCACTTTCGAACCTCGTCCGAGCCCAGCAACAGAAGCCCCTGGCGCACGGATTCGATACGATCGGCCCAGTGGAAATTGGCTGAATTGAGATACGTCAACAGCGAATGCGAGAACGAGAGATCGTGCCGTATCAGATCCTCGATGGCGCCGAAATCCAATTCCTCCTTCTGGATCAGTGTCATCAGGCGCAAACCGTTCATCTGCGACGCAGGAACGCGCGCCGACTGCAGAACGGTAGGGCTTGCGAAAAAGTACCCCTGAAAATAGTCGCAACCCAGCTGGCTTGCTCTTCGAAACTCCGCCTCAGTCTCGACTTTCTCGGCGACGATTCTGAGCTTCAGTTTCTGATAGCGGCGCAGGATCTTCTCCTGAACCGCGGCAGAGGTTTGCTGAAAGTCCACTTTCAGAATATCCACGAACGGAGCAAATGCCTCCGTCCGTTCATCGTCCAGACTGTTGTGGAGCGCCAGCGCATAGCCCTGCTCCTGGAGTTTGTGGCAAACGGAAACGACTTCCTGATCCGGCGGGACCGCTTCAAGAATCTCGATCACCACCTTATCGGGAGGCAGCAAAGTGGTCCAGTCGCCGAGAAGGAGAGTGCGATCAAATTTAATGAAAGCCTGTTTGTCCCCGAGCAGCCGGTCGAGGCCGACTCCGAGGACCGCGTTCACGATTACCTGAGAGGTGGCGGAGACATCGTCCGTCGAATCGGAGAAATTGAGCCGGCTCGACCGAAAGAGAAGTTCGTACCCTGCTACATTCCATCCGCGGTCGAGGATGGGCTGCCGTCCCAGATAGACATCCACGAGCGGCTTATCGGCGATTCGATCGGAGAATTCGACAGTTTCTTTTTGATCGGCGAAGGATGATGGCATGGTCAGTTTTCCGCGAGAAACGCGGTCGTCACGCGTGAGGAACGGGCAGTGCCGATGGCCAGGACGATCCGGGAACGGCCATGTGCCCTACGGAGGGATTGCACACTTCGTTGTAGTACGCCAACAGATCCACCTCATTGAATCCGATTGCCTGCGCGTACTGCCTGATGTAGTTCGTATTGTAAATGCCGCCGGGCAGACGCTTAAAGTCGCCGACTTCGATGGCGTCGAGTTGCCGGACGCTCAGTTTCGTGGACGCAGCAATCGATTCAAGGCTGATGCCTTTTTGCTGCCGCCAGCTCTTTACGCCGAGAATGCCCTTGTCCGCCATGACGCCCGTCGGCTGCCGAATCGAACCAAGTTCCGTCTAAGTCTTTTTCCCACATCGTTTCTGCGGTTACAAGATTACCTTTCGAAATACGACTTCGTATATCCTGACTATTCGTAGCGCAGCGCTTCGACGGGATCGAGGCGGCTCGCTCGCAAAGCCGGAAGCCAGATGGCGAGCATTGCGACGCAACTTAACAGGATCGGGATCGCGGTAAAGGCGACGGGGTCGATCGGCTTCACGCCGAAAAGGAAACTCGCCAGCAAACGCGTCAGTCCGAACGCGGAACCGATCCCGATCACAATGCCGATCAGCACCAGGCGCATGCCCTGCATCACGACCATGTTCCGCACGTCGCGGGCTTCGGCACCAAGAGCCAGACGGATGCCTATTTCCTGCGTGCGCTGCTGCACCGAGTAAGTCATCAGTCCATAGATCCCGATAACCGCCAGCAGCAACGCCGAGCTTCCAAAGACGGTCATCAGGATCGTGTTGAAGCGCTCGCGCGAAGTGGAGAGCGACACGACTTCGTCCATCGAAAGAACGTCTGAAACGGGCAGGCCGCTGACCTGGCGCAGCTGGTCCTGGATGGCGGTGCTCAACGTGTATGGCGATACTCTGGTGCGCACGACCCACACCATCGGGCTGATACTTACGTTGAGAGCGTTGGCCGCATCGGGCACCTGCGCCTGGGGAACAAACATCTTGGGGCCGGGGTCGCGATTGAGTCCGTTATCGTGCGAGTCGGCGACTATGCCAACGATCTGCCGCGGCGTCTCAGTCGCGAATTCCCGCATCACGCCTCTGGCGATGACGATTTGATCGTTGAGAGGGTCGCGCTTTTTCCAGAACTGCTTTGCCATGGACTCGTTGATCATCACTACGGGCGCGCCCGCTTTGTCGTCTCTTTCGGTGAAAGGTCTGCCACGCCTGATGGGGATTTTGAAGACCTCGAAGTACCCGGGCGAAACGGTCATCCAGCCGCCTCCGCCGGTGAACGGGGAATTCGCTTCCGGGGCGCGTCCCACAATGTTGAACGGCAGGCCGTAGCCTCCCTGCAGCGGTATGCAACAGGTCGCGCTGGCGGTCTCTACTCCAGGCAAAGCGCGCAGCCGTTCGGCGCCTGCGCGAACCAGTTGCTCCACTCCATCAGCCTTCAGGAAACGCGGGCCGGTCAGAGACATTCGCATGGTGAGAACGTTGTTCGGATCGAAGCCCGGAGCGACGGCGCGCAGCGCGATCGACGCGCGGATCAGCAGCGCGCACCCGACCAGCAGGAGCAGAGCCAGCGCCACTTCCGTGATCACCAGCAGCGATCGGGCTTTATTTTGACGAAAGCCCGTGCCCGTGCGCCCACTGGTTTCCTTCAGGCTGGAGCTCAGATTGGCGCGCGACGATTGCAGCGCGGGAATCAGACCGAAGAGGATTCCGGTGCCGATTGAAACGAGAAGCGTGAACAAGAGGACTCGCCAGTCGGCGCCGACCAAGGTACCTTTGTCGCCGAGCCGGGGCAGGTCGGCGGTGTTCACCGCGAGCAGCGCACGAATCCCGATCAGGCCCAGCGCCAATCCGGCCATTCCTCCCACCAGCCCCAACAGAACGCTCTCCGTTAGCAATTGCCGGATGATGCGGCCGCGCCCCGCGCCGATTGCGGCGCGGATGGCAAGCTCACGGCGGCGTCCGCTGGCGCGCGCGAGCAGCAAATTGGCGACGTTGGCGCACGCGATCAGAAGCACCAGCCCCACCGCGCCCGCCAGCACCAGCAGGCGCAGGCGAACATCCTTGACGAAGGCCTCCTGAAATGGCGTCACCGTGAATCCGTTGTAGGGCTGCAGCGCCCGCGGGAACTTGCGCGTGAAGTCCTGTGCGGAGAGCTTCAGTTTCGCCTGCGCCTGGGCGAGCGTTATCCCCGGCTTCAATCGCGCCGCCGCGGAGAAATAATGCCCCTGGTCGGCTGTATTCGGATCGAGCTGGAACGGAATGAAGACATCGGGCTTCGGCCCGAATTCGCTGATGTCGAAGCTCGAGGCGACGACTCCGACGATCACATACGGGCTGCCGCTGAGAGAGATGGATTTTCCGATCACGCTCCGGTCGCCGCCGAAGCGCCGCGTCCACAGCCCCTCGCTGATTACCGCGACCTGCGGGCCGTGCGGCAGGTCTTCTTCATTGGAGAATGTGCGTCCGAGGATTATCGGAGCGCCGAACAACCGGAAGTAGTCCGCGCTCACCTGGCCGGACCGAAGTTGCTCCGGGAACGCGCCGCCAGTGTAGTTGACGATGTTGCCGCGAAACGCCGACACATCCTGAATCACGCTGGTCTGCTCGCGGTAATGCTGGAACTTGGCCGGCGAAGCGGCCGGCCCCGATCCCTGCGGCGAGGTGTTCATCATCATCACGAGGCGATCGGGATCGTAGAACGGAATCGGCTTCAGCAGAACCGCGTTGAGCACGGAGAAGATCGCCGTGTTCGCGCCGATTCCCACGGCCAGCGTAGCGATCACCGTGAGCACAAAGCCGGGGCTTTGCAGGAAAGCGCGCAGCGAATGTTTGATGTCCTGAAACAGCGTGCTCATATCAATCCCCGCCTAAACGCGGCTGAAGCCGCGTGTACCGTACCGGGTAAGTCATTCGTATCTCAGGGCGATCGCCGGGTCGACCTTCGTGGCGCGGCGTGCCGGGACATAACAGGCCAGCAGCCCGACGCAAATGAGAATGGCGGTGACGCTGGTAATCGTGAGCGGGTCCCAGGTTCCGACGCCGAAAAGCAACGTTGCGAGAAGGCGAGTCAGCCCAAGCGCGCCCAAGTATCCGATCACAAGCCCTGTTCCCGTCAACCATGTTCCATGTCGCAGGATGAGGCCGAGCAGGTTCGCGCGGCTGGCCCCCAACGCCGATCGAATGCCGATTTCGCCGGTACGCTCGGCCACTGAATATGAAATCACGCCGTAGATCCCCACTGCCGAGAGCAGCAGCGCAATGCCGGCGAACACGCCGAGTAACAGCGAGCGCAACCGGTCGCCTGCCATGGTTTCGGTCTTGATCCGCTCCAGCGTTTTAACATCGGTGACCGGCTGATCCTTGTTGGTATCGGAAACCGCTTTGCGAACTGCTTTCTCCAGCCCGGCGGGGTTGACCGCGGCCCTCACCACCAAGCCGCCAAAATATACAGGGCTCTGCTCGTTGGTGACGTACATTCCGGGATTGTCGCGCTTGTTATCGAGGCTGGTAACGCGTTCGTCGGCCACGACACCGACCACTTCCCAAGCGATCTCCGGCCCCAGCTGAGTCTTGCCGGGAATAATCTTCTGGACTAAGATGCGCTGGCCGATGGGGTCCTGTTTCGGGAAATATTTCCGCGCCATGGTTTCGTTCACGACGGTGACGGGAGGAGCGCCGGGCAGGTCGCGGTCGCTGAGTCCCCGTCCTTTGCGCAGCCGCATTCCGACGGCGCGGAAGTACGAGGGAGTCACCATTTTGAAGAAGCAGGCTTTGCGGTTGGCGCGATCCACCGCTGGCTGTCCGGCGATTTGAAACGGCATGCCGTAACCCCAGCCCTGCATCGGCAGCGCCGAAGTGAAGGCGACATCGCGGACGCCGGGCAAAGCCTGAAGATTGGTTTCGATCTCGCGCAAATAGGAATCGAGCCGAACGGGATCGGGGTAGAGCTTATCGGACAGGGGCAGTTGGGCCGTCAGGACGTTGGTAGTGTCGACGCCCGGGTCGGCCTGCTGCATCTGAAAAAAGCTGCGGATCAACAGGCCCGCGCCGGTGAGCAGCACGAACGCCAGGGCCACTTCGGCCACTACGAGAGCGCCGCGGAGTTTGTGCCTCGCACCGCCAATAGTGCCGCCACCGCCTTCCTTGAGCGAGACCACGAGGTCCGTCTTTGTGGCACCCAGCGCAGGGGCGAGGCCGAAGAGGATGCCGGTCAACACGGAGATCGCGAGGGCAAACAATAAGACCCGGCCATCCATCGTCACATTGACTTCAGCCGGCAATGAATACGGCGGCAGGGCGGCTTTGAGCGCAGCCATGGTGGCGTATCCCACGCCGACGCCGAGCACACCCCCGGCCAGCGAGAGCAACACGGACTCAGTAAGAAACTGCCGGATCAGGCGCTGCCGGCCGGCGCCCAGCGCGGAGCGCAAGGCGACCTCGCGCGCGCGGGCGGCGCCACGTAACAGCATCAGGTTGGCCAGGTTCACGCAACCGATCAGGAGAACCATTGCTACGGCTGCGAGCAGCACATACAGAGACAGGCGCAGATCCTCGTCCACGATCACATCCGAGAAACGTTCCACCACCACGCCCCAGCCTTTATTGGAATCCGGATAGTCCTGGGCGATGCGTGCACCGATGGCATCCATCTGGGCGCGGGCTTTTTCCAGGGTGACACCGCGTTTGAGTTTGGCGAAGGAGCCGAACCAGTGGAAGTTGCGGGTCATGTTTTCGGGCTCGAAGGCCAGAGGCGTCCAGATCTGGTCGTAAGACCGGTCGAACGTGCCTCCCGCCGGCAGGACACCGACAACGGTATAGGGTTGTCCATCGAGGCGGATCGTCCGGCCCACCATTTTCGGGTCGGCGCCGAACTGCGAGACCCAGACGGCGTGACTGAGCACGGCCACTCGTTCCTTGCCACGCTGATCTTCGTCCGCGACAAACGTGCGGCCGAGCACCGGCTTAATACTGAAGATGTCGAAATAATGCGCTGAGACGCGCGCGCCGCGGAGCTGCACGGGCTCTCCGTAACCAGTCAGCGTAAGGGGCCCTCCCGTCTGGGCGGCCATGTGGTCGAAGACCGTGTTCTGGCTTTGCCAGTCGAGGAAATTCAGGGTCGCTATGCCGTTTCGGGGAAAGCCCGGGGGCTTTTCAAGCACGCGGACAATACGATCGGCATCCGGGTAGGGGAGCGGTTTCAGCAGAGCCGAATCGACGAAGCTGAAGATCGCCGTGTTGGCGCCGATACCGATGGCCAGGGTGATTAGGGAAACGATGGTGAAGCCTGGGCTTTTCGACAGAGTGCGGCAGGCGTATTGGAGATCGCGCATAACCCCATGCGTCGAGATGAGTCTCGACGCGGCACGCAAGAGTGCGTGCGCCACGTTAAGCTCCGGCGGCCATTACCATGCGGCCGTCGAAGAGATGGATCGCGCGCTCGGCGTGACTGGCATAGCGGTTATCGTGCGTGACCATGCAGATGGTTGCGCCGCCGCGATGCAAATCGCGCAGCAGGTCCATCACCGCTTCTCCGTTGGCGGAGTCGAGATTGCCGGTGGGCTCGTCGGCAAGCAGAATTGCGGGATCGCCCGCAAGAGCGCGTGCCACGGCAACGCGCTGCTGCTGCCCTCCCGAGAGCTGCGCCGGATAGTGTTTCATGCGGTGCGACATACCCACTCGATCGAGCGCCTCCAGAACCCGGCGCTTACGTTCGGCGCCTCCCATCCCGCGATACGTCAGGGGCAGCTCGACGTTTTCATAGACCGAAAGATCGCCGATGAGATTGAATGCCTGGAAGATGAAGCCGATCTCGCGGTTGCGGATACGCGCGCGCTCGCTGAGCTTCAGGCTTTCCACGGGGCGGCCGTTGAGCTGATAGGATCCGGCCGAGGGCGAATCGAGAAGCCCAAGGATGGCGAGCAGCGTCGATTTTCCGCAGCCGGACGGGCCGGAGATCGACAGGTACTCACCTCGTTGGATCTGTAAATCGATGCCTTCGAGGGCGTGAGTTTCCACCTCGTCGGTCACGAAGACTTTCTTCACGTTCTGCATGCTGATCATCGGTTCAGGCATCGGGCTTTCTCCTTTTAGTTGAGGCGAATGCGGGAGTTCTGGTCCTGCGCGGACATGTCGGAAAGAATGACCTGATCCCCCGGCTTCAGGCCATCCAGAATTTCAATCGTGTTGACGGATGCGCGCCCCAAACGTACCGAAACCCGCGCCGCTTCTTTACCTTCAGGCTCAAGGCGGAAGAAAGTGGTCTGACTGTTCGGCTG
>Ga0182024_10021207_pt1 | contig 11806 bp, 12 predicted proteins | sample P32metaG_FD_120480 | JGI IMG/M metagenome (GOLD analysis project Ga0182024, IMG submission 120480) | Permafrost microbial communities from Stordalen Mire, Sweden - P3-2 metaG (Illumina Assembly) | ecosystem: Environmental > Terrestrial > Soil > Wetlands > Permafrost | place: Sweden: Stordalen... | reverse complement strand
TTTGACTGCACTCTGGTGCGCGCCGTGGCCGAGGCGGTTTCCATTCCTGTGATTGCATCTGGAGGCGCAGGCTCGGCGCACGACTTCATCCAGGTCTTTAGCGATGGCCGCGCCGACGCCGCTCTCGCTGCATCCATTTTTCACTTCGGCATCGAGAATATCGCGCAATTAAAACGCGAATTGCACGAAGCCGGCATACTCGTGAGGTGGCCATGCTGATTCCCTCGATTGATCTGTTGGGCGGGAAGATTGTCCAGTTGGTGCAAGGAGAAAGAAAGGCGCTGGAGTTCGATGACTTCGATTATTGGATCGAACGCTTCTCCAAGTATCCAATGGTGCAGGTGATTGACCTCGACGCCGCCCGCGGCACCGGAAATAATCGCGCCATCGTAACTCAGATTGTGCAGCGGCTCAAATGCCAGGTTGGTGGCGGCATTCGCTCCTTAGAAACCGCTCGAGAGATTTTAGAGGCCGGAGCCTTCAGGGTAATTGTTGGTTCTGTGCTGTTGAAGAATGGCAAGATTGACACCGACTACGCCGCGATTCTGGCGGGTTCACTCGGCACTGCGCCGCTGGTCTTTGCCCTCGATTCGCGCAGTGGGCGAGTTGTGACCGAGGGGTGGCGCAAAAATTCTGCCGTCACCGCTTTCGAAATGATTCACGCCCTCGAACCATACTGCGACACTTTTCTCTACACCCACATCGATACCGAAGGATTGATGGCAGGAATCCCCATGGCCGCAGTCGAAGCGATCCGGAAAGCTACTTACCGGCGCTTGATAGTTGCCGGTGGTATAACCACGCAGCAGGAGATCGACAGTCTCCACGCTCTGGGAATGGACGCGGTTGTCGGCATGGCCTTGTATTCTGGCAAAATCCTGGTTTGATCGCGGACATTAAGCAAATGGGTCTGGACGATTGCTCGAACCGTGACTCCTTACGTAATTTGAGCTCGAATTCAACAACGCTTTCGTGGGATTGAAAACGGGTCCGGTATGTTAGACGATGTAACCTCGTCAGTTCAGATACCGCACAAAAAATAAAGTCCTACAAGAGGTACCCTACATTGCGTGCGCTTAAAGCCGAGTAATCTGCCTCAATCCCAATAATCAGAGTGCGAAGTAATGGATCTTAAGAAAGACAAAGACAGCGAACTCAGAGCTGAGCTTAGCCGGCTGATGGCTGAGCAGATCGCAAGCTTACAAAAGCGGACATTCCTAGGCCTTGACGAGAAAGAGTTGCGCACGGAGGAAGAAAGGCTCAAGCGGATTCGCGAGCTGTCCGCAGATTTTCTTGCATCTCTGAAGAGAGAGAATCAGTAATTGCAGTCCATCACGCTTTCGATTCGAAAGTAATTTAGATTTCTTTAACGCTCACCGCATCACCTCGAAAGCCTTGCCTGGCATGGCGTTACGACGACCGGCAAATAAATTATTTGTAGAGACGCGGCTTGCTGCGTCTCCGGTATGCATTACCCCAGGCGGCAGCGCCGGCGTCTGCTCGTCGTTTCCAGCTTTACTCTCTTCCAATTTGTAGGTTGGTGGGCAGTGCAGGACTCGAACCTGCGACCTCCTGCTTGTAAGGCAGGCGCTCTAACCAGCTGAGCTAACCGCCCGCTGCCGGCGGGTTGCGACATCTTTTGCAAAACTTATGCTGAGGATACTGGACTGGCTTCTCCCGGGTCAAACTCAGTCATGTCCCAAGAGCACTGCAGCACGCGTCCTCTTACACTAACTTGCCCTGAGCAAGGGTTTCATTTTCGCTGCTACACTTTCAAAGTGACAAGACTCATCATCAATGCCGATGATTTTGGCCTGACCGCTGGAGTGAACAGGTCCATCATTGAGAGCCACAACCAGGGGGTTCTATCTTCGGCCACGCTGATGGCGAACGGCGGCAGTTTTGACGATGCGGTCCAAAAGGCGCGCTCTGTGCCAAAGCTGTCCGTGGGTTGTCACGTCGTTCTAGTCGACGGCTCTCCTGTATCCGCGCCGAATACGGTCGATACGCTGCTGGCAATTCGCTCCTCCCAACCCGAAAAATTTTATTCGCGCCTCTCGGCCTTTACGGCGCGCGCTATGTTTGGGGGCTTTGACCGCGATCAACTGGTGGCGGAAGTCACCGCGCAAATTAAAACAATTCAAGCGGCCGGCATCGAGGTCACTCACCTCGACACCCATAAGCACGCGCACATTTTTCCCGAAATTCTCGCGGCGCTGCTGCGCGCCGCCCGCATCTGTGGAGTGCGAGCCGTCCGCAATCCGTTCGTTCCGGTCAAGGCCATGAACGCTAAATTATTCAAAGGCAAGAGTGGAATTTGGAAGCGTTACGGCCAGGTCCGCATGCTGCATACTTTTTCCAGGCAATTCCTCCAGCGCACCAAGCGCGCCGGCATACTCACGCCAGATGGCTTGGTGGGCATGATCGAAACCGGATCGCTCGAGAGCGCCGGGTACAGCGCTTTGCTGAAGCAGACAATCGCAAGTTTGCCTGACGGAACATGGGAACTTGTGTGTCATCCCGGTTACAACGATGGGGACCTGCGCGCAGCCGGTACCCGATTGCTGGCTTCCCGCGAGGAAGAACGACGCCTGCTGGTTTCTCCCGAGCTACGGCAGTTTCTGGAAGAGCAAAAAATAACCGTGATCAATTATCGAGAATTTATCGAGCAGCCATCCATCGCTTAAACTCCGGCCCGAGACACCTAAAAATTACTGAAAGTAGTGCTTCCCTCGTAACCTCGTGGGCCAACTTTGCAATATCGCGCCCCGCCGAGTAGCGCTATCATCACTTCAATCGACCAAAGGATGCAGCATGGCGGATCATCAGACCGAGCCTCGCCTGACCATCGACCTGCCGGTACGAGTGTGGGGTATGAATGCCGAGGGCCGTCCCTTTTCCCAACATGCACGCGCCCAGAATGTCAGCTCCGAAGGCGCACTCATTTCAGGCCTGGAGAGTGAACTGAAGGTGGGAGACGTGATCGGAGTGCAATGCGAAGAGAAAAAAGCTCGCTGCTCCGTGATCTGGGCGATGAATACCGGCTTCATAAAGAAAAATCAAGTGGGAGTAAAACTGCTCGAGGATCAGGAATGTCCGTGGAAAAGCTATTTGCCGATGAGCGGCGCCACCGTAAGTATCTCGCCATCAAACCGGCGGCGTTGGAGTCGGCATAAGTTTTCGCTTCCTCTGGAAATTCGCGACGAACGAGTGAGTGCCCCGGCTCGAATCAGCGCCACCGATATCAGCGGCAATGGATGTTACGTCGAGAACATGCTGCCATTCCCGTTGGGCACCGTGCTAAAGCTGGATTTCTGGCTGGAATCCGAGCACCTCAATATAACGGCGGTCGTCCGCACCTGCGATCCCGGAGTAGGAAATGGAATCGAATTCACGGGCCTTCCCGATGATGGCAAACAGCGCATGCAGGCCTATCTGGATGCCACTGATCCGCCACGAGGATCCGCCTCTGAAAAATCGTAAGCCGAAGGCTTCCAAGACGACGCTAGAAGGAAGTTTGCGCATAGCGCGCCAGCACGATTGCCCGGATCAATCCGCCCATAGTAAATTCTCGCGCTTCAATCGCAACCGGCATCTGCAATTCGCGCAGCGTCGCCGAAGTCACCGGGCCGATCGATGCAAACTTAACGCCGTTCAATAAGCCATCTCGAGAGTCCCCCAGCAGTTCGGCAAAGTTCTTCGCCGTCGAAGAACTGGTGAAAGTAACAATGTGAGGACGTCGGTTAGACTTCATGAGAGCGCGCAGTCGAGTGCGCGATTTTTCCGGCACAACCGTCTCGTAGGCTTCCACCACATCGACTTCCGCTCCGGCCTTGCGAAGCTCTTCCGGTATTACGTCGCGCGCAACCTTCGCCCTTATCAGCACCACGCACTTGCCTTTGATCTTGTCGCGCAATCCTTTCACCACTGACTCCGCAACATATTCCTCAGGAACCATTTTGACCTTTAGACCATGCTTCACAATCGCCGCCTTGGTCGCAGGTCCAATCGCTGCAATCTGAAGATGCTTTAAACCACGGCGAGTAATGCGAAGTCTGCGAACCCGCTGCCACATCGCCTCAACACCATTCGCGCTGGTAAGAATCAGCCAGTCGTAGGACTTTATATTCTTAAGAGCATCGTCAAGCGGCTGGTACGATTTTGGCTTTTGTATCTCGATGAAAGGGATTTCCACGACCGCCGCGCCCAAACCGCGCAAACTCGTGGAGAGGCTTCCCGCCTGATGACGAGCGCGTCCCACTAGAATTCGGGTTCCGGCGAGGGGATACTTTTCATTTGGCTTGCGCATGCGTTTAATATCGAAACCCAATTTCCAATTAAGATTTGTCACTCGTGAGCGAAGCGGAGGAACTGCAGAAATTTGTCATCTTGAACGAAGCGAAGGAACTGCTTTTCGCCAGAACCACTCTAAACTCAGTAGACAACTATGGCTGTTGCGGCAAAGCGAAGCCTTCGCCATAAACTTCTTCGAGAATAACATCGCCGCCCCGGCTGAGAAGAGTTTCGCCGACTTCCTCGCCCAAACGTACAGCGTCACGCCCATCGCGCGTCTCGCGCAGGACTCTTGTTCCATCCGGATGAGCCACGAGTCCATTCAGACGAATGAGGCCTGCCGTAACCTCCGCAAACGCTCCAATCGGAACCTGGCACCCGCCGCCGAGTCTATTGAGCAGCGCCCGTTCACACGTCGTAGCGGCACGGGCTGCTGCATCGTCAAGAAACGCAAGCAACCCTCTGGTGGTTTTATCGCCCTTGCGAATTTCGATTCCCAGCGCGCCTTGTCCGGCGGCGGGCGTCATCACGTCGGCTGGAATTACCTGCCGTACTAATTGTGTTTTGCCCAGCCGGTTGAGTCCTGCCGCTGCGAGAATAATGGCATCGTAGTCGCCCGCTTCCAGCTTGCGAAGCCGCGTATCTACATTGCCTCGAAGCGGGTGAATCTGCAAATCGGGACGTAACGCCATCAACTGCGCCTGGCGGCGCAGGCTGCTCGTGCCAACGTTTGCTCTTTGCGGCAGGGCGTCAATGTTTGCGAATTTCACCGAACAGAAAACGTCGCGCGGATTTTCCCGCGTAGTAATCGCAGCAATTTCAAAATCGGAGGCCAGCTCGGTCGGCAAGTCTTTCAAGCTATGCACGGCGAGATCAACGCGATTTTCAACCAGCGCCTCTTCAATTTCCTTGGTGAACATTCCCTTGGTGCCCACCTTGGCGAGCGCAACATCGGTGATCTTGTCTCCCGTGGTCTTAATGATCTCGAGCTCTACAGTATGCCCCTGCGCCCGCAATAAATCTGAGATGTGATGCGCTTGCCAGAGAGCAAGTTGAGAACCGCGAGAGCCGATGCGAAGACGGGCCATTTATTTCCGCGGATCTCTACCCGCACCTGAACTACTTGAAATCGAGCTATCCGAACTTGAGCTATCCGGGCCCACTCCGCGCTCACTCTTCGAGGAGCCCCTTGCTTTCCCTTCATCTTCCCCTTTAACTTCGGTATGCAAGTTGAAGAGCCGCCGCACAAGGTCGATGACGGTGGTTGATTCCGAATCTCGAGCCGCGGTTTTCAGCGTGCTGATAGGAGTGTGCATGATTTTATTCACGATGCCCCGGGTGAGCGCTTCGACGGCCAGCTCCTGATCGGTCGTCATGGAGCCAAGCCGCCCACGCACGCGATCAATCTCCGCCTGGCGAATCGTCTCCAAATGATCCTGCAAACTGACGATGGTCGGAACCACATCGAGGGTCTGCAAACGAGCGTGAAATTTCAATACCTCGCCGTTGACAATATCTTCGGCTCTTTCCGCTTCCTTTTTCCGATCGGCCACATGCGAACTGACCGCCTGTTGCAGATCGTCAATGTCATAAACAAAAAGGCCGTCGATCTTGTTCATCTCCGGATCGACATCGCGCGGAACCGCAATGTCAATAAAGAACATCGGCTTGTTTTTTCGCGCCGCCATCAGCTTTTCGCCGTGCTCGCGCTTAAAAATAAAATTCGGCGAGCCGGTCGAAGTAATCACAATGTCGGCGCGATCGCAGGTATCGTAGAGACGGTTGAACTCGATCGCCTGCCCCTTAAATTTGTGCGCCAGCCCAATGGCGCGATCATACGTGCGGTTCGCGACAAAGAGAGAAGCAGCGCCGTGCGCCATCAGATGCCGAGCCGCCAACTCGCTCATCTTCCCGGCTCCAACCAGATAAACACTTTTGCCGTTTAAGCTGCCGAAAATTTTCTGCGCCAATTCCACTGCCACCGAGGCGATTGAGACCGACGACGATCCAACCGCAGTTTCGGTGCGAACGCGTTTCGCTACGGCAAAAGCGCGCGTCAGCAACTGATCGAGCTGTGCGCGCACCGCCCCAACCGCTCGGGCCGTGGCATACGCTTCTTTAACCTGTCCCAGTATCTGCGGCTCACCCACCACCATGGAGTCGAGGCTGGACGCCACACGGAAGATGTGACGAATCGCTTCATCCTCACGAAATTCATAGAGATGACTTTCAAATGGCCCAAGATCAGTGTCGAAATATTCGCGCAGAAATTCGCGCAGGTCGCCCGTGCCATTCTTCATATTGGCGATGAACTCAACCCGGTTGCAGGTTGAAACGATCATGCCCTCGGCAATCGCGGGATGCTCCGACAATCGCTTGCACGCTTCCGGAAGACGCGACTCTGGAATCGCCAGGCGCTCGCGCACCTCGACCGGAGCCGTCTTGTGATTGACGCCGATGAGCTGGAATCTCATGACGAGATAAACCTGTGCATTCCGCTAAAGTAATTCGCCACCCACGCGACAATCGCTGTCGCGAAAGCCGCACTGGCCAGCAGGGCCGCGCGCCGTCCGCGCCATCCCGCATTCAGACGGGTGAATACCATCAGCAGGTAAACTGCCCACATCAAAATCGAAAGTAGTATCTTCGGATCCAGAAAATCGATGCGCCCGTATGTCGATTCGGCCACGACGGAGCCAGCGATCAAGCCCAGAGTCATGAACGGAAATCCGAGCATCAACGACTTATATCCGATGTCGTCAATCACCTGCAGCGCGGGTAGCCGCGAAAAAACTCCACTCGCGCTTTTTGCCTTCAGCGCCCGCTCCTGCATAAGGTAAAGGATGCTGGCGCCAAAGCTCAGGAAGAGCGCCGCATATCCCGTAAAAATCATCAGGATATGCACTGCCAGCCAGCCCTTTTTGACCACATCCGAATCGAAGACGAGCGGTTGCTGCCCAGTAGAGGCCACAAAAGTCAGCAGAAAAACCAGCGGAAACACGACAATGCCCGGCGTGGTCGTCTTATAAACCAGGTACGCGAGCATGAAGCCCACCATGATCAGGAAGGCCAAGAGCGATTCCGCGTTATGGACTGAGGCCGAAGCAAGCTGGCCGTTTTGTACAACTGCTTCCGTCAACGAGACGAGATGAAAAACCATCCCGAGGTACGAGCCGTGCAACGCGATCTTGCTTAGGATTTCCGACGTGCGCGTAAGCGCCACCAGGGCGTAAATCAACCCCGCCGCATAACAAATCAGCGCAACGCGAAGCCAAATTAAGGTCATCATTCTAAGATTTCGTGCGTAGGCTGGAGCATCCCACTCCCCACCCCATTTCGCTGATTATAGTGTGCCGGGTTCGAATGGCGAGGAGAAACGGAGACGGTCACAGGTGCATGTGACGCGTGTCACAGGTCAAGAGTTGAGCTGGGAGATGTTGACGGTGGGGGCAAAAGACCCGAACTCCCTCGCGATCCGTAGAACTGGTTAGTTCCATGTATCGGGAGGGAGCCTCATTCGCTACGGCGTTCCGACGTGAAAAACTCCAATTTGCCAGCCACCGCCGGTTAGCGGCGACCAGCGAATGGACAAAAAGTCTAAGCCGTCGTCCGACTTCCCGTGAATAAGTGCACCACGAAAGAAATGACGGCGAACAGCAACAGAAGGTGAATCAGTCCTCCAGCAACGTGGAAGAATAAAAATCCACCGGCCCACATAATCAACAGCAAAAATGCAATCAACATGAATGGTCCGAATCTCATCTTGCTGCCTCCCGTAGGCCGTTGCCTACTCCATGTTTATATAGCGATTCCGTTTTCCGCCATATAAGCAGAATCCTGTAAAACTCACTACAGGATTAGGCTGCGGGACCAAGGTTGTAATCCGGCGCCACCGACACCTAATCTACGCCCAACGCCGCCAGCGATTCATCGAGAAAATGAAAGTCAAGGTTCAGTTCCCTCCCCTGAGCCTGCATCTCTTCCAATTCATCGAAGGCCCGAAAGAGGCGCATCTTGACCGCCGCATACTGCTCAGATTCCGCGAGTGAGCGCCCATGGGCCTTCGCCCATGCGGCTACTGCGTTCTGAGGAAGAAAAATACTAACCGCGTAGGTCAACTTGCGGTCTGAAGTAACGTCGAAGATGTATTCACTCGCCCCAGATTCGCTCGCCCCGGATGGGACCGCAGCCCGCTTCCCAACGAAGTAATACTGATAAACGTAACCCTGCGAGCCGGTATAGGTTTTGAGGCGGCGAATGGTCATGAAGGTCGCTTCGAGTCACGAGCTTCGAGCTTTGGCCTGCGAGCTCGTAGGCTCCGGGGGCTCTCAGCCCGAAGCCCGCAGCGCACTACCGGCTACTATTCCCCGGAGAAATCACTCTCCCATACTCACTCGCTCGCGCTATGCGATCAAACATGCGCCACGCCGCCAGCGAAATATTGCTGATCGCCTCTTCTCCGTCGCGCTCGCGCCGAAGATAGGTGGTCATCACGCAAATAATGTACGGCCGCTTCTCCACAAAGATCACACCGGAATCATTGCGTACGCCCTCTAGTGCCCCAGGTTTATCGGCAATCTTCAAATCATCGGGCAGGTTGCGCGGAATCCAGCTGTCTTTATGCGTAGCGAGAACTTTGAAGAAATCAGCGGTCCCCTCTTTATTCAGAATCTTTCCCTGATAAAGAGCCTGCAGCAGCGTCGCCATCTCATTCGGCGTCGAAATATTTTCGCGCCCTTCGCCCGCCGCCTTAAGGTCCATCATCTTGCGTCGCAGGCGCGTGTCCCGCAGTCCTTGCGCGCTCAAAAAAGCATTCACATTGTCCATGCCTACGCGATCGATAAGTACGTTAGTAGCGGAGTTGTCGCTGACCGCTACCATCATCGTCGCCAAATCGCGTAAAGTGATTTGAGTGACGCCGGGAGTGAGGCCACCCATAATGTCGCTGTCCTGCACCAGATCAGCCGCGTTCACCGTATACATATCGGTGAGCTTCAGCTTGCCTTGCTGAGCCTGGCGATACAGTTCGGCGAGCACGCAAATTTTGATCGAACTGGCCTGCGGATAAATATCGTTGGCATGAAGCAGGTACTTATGGCCGTCGGTAAGATCGACGATCGCGACGCCCATCGCGCCATCTAATCCCCGGTCGATGTCAAGAATCGATTTCTCCAGCTTCATCCATAGAACTTCCTGCTTCTCCGAAGGCGGAGGGGAAGTTTGTGCCGATGCAGGTTTCACCAACGAGATAGAGGAAGAAATAAGAATCAAAAGAACTGCGAGTCTTCGAATCATAAGTTTTTTAGAGGGGCAATTTTCGATGCTTTAACTCACAGGAAAATCACCCTGCGCTCTAGATCTTCGCCTCCCGTAGCCGTTTCACAGCGGTTTCGGAAGTGACCGGAGAATAATAAATTTCCTTGAAAGTGTAGGATCGAGCTTTCGCCTCGACAATCGGCAAAATTTCTATGTGCCAATGATAATCATCATCCAGCGTCTTCCAATATCCCAATGTTGCCGAAGGATGTTGGCTATTGGGCGACGTGTGTAGCACCAGATGAAACGCTTCAGCCACCGTCCGTATCCGTTGCAGAGTGCGCCGCAGAAGCGCGGCGAGATCAGTCAATGTGCCAACCCTCGAAGTCCCGGTACGCTCAAACGAAGATTCGTGGCTGCGCGGCATGACCCAAGTCTCGTAGGGGACGCGCGGCGCGTAGGGGCAAAAAGCAACGTAGTCGCCGCGAATTTCAACAATGCGTAAACCCTGCCGCTCCTCCTGCGCCAGAATGTCGCAAAAGACGCAGCGCTCTTTAGTTGCGTAATACTCGCGACCTGCGCGCAGTTCATAAAGCACACGACGGGGCACAAACGTGGTCGCCGTAAGCTGGGAAGTCGGATGTTCAAACTCCTGGCCCGCCCGCTCCCCATGATTCTTAAAAATGCTGATGTATTTGAAGCGGCTATCACGCTTCAAATCCTGAATTCGTTGAGCGGCCATGCGCAAAAACTGCTCAACTTCAAAGTCGCTCGCATTCCACAGATGCCCATCATGACGAGGATTTTCGACCAGAACCTCGTGCGCTCCCACCGAGCCCATGCAGTCATAAAGACCGTCGCCGCGACGGCCGGGCTCTCCCTCAATGTGATAAAGCGCCTGCGGATGCACCACCGAACGCGCCGACCAAGCGCCCCCTGACATTCCAGGCAAGTTCGCGATAACCTGCGCGGGCGCGGTCGAAGTACTGCAAAACCGGCAAACTTGCGAACCGACGATCGGCTCGATGACATCGTCGCCCGTAATCACCCAAGACCGGGTGATGGGATCTTTGCGAAGTTCCATGCGGTTAAGAAGAACAAAAGAATTCGTAATTTGCAATTGGTGATTTGTAATTTGAATCCTGGATCAGACTGGCGGCTAACGCCACATTCGAGGAATTGCAAATTACAAAATTACACATTACAACTTACCCATCACCAATTTCTCCATGTCCGAGCCTTCCACTCCCCTGATGCGGCAATATTCCGCGATCAAGAAAGAGCACCCCAACGCCCTGCTCTTTTTTCGCTTGGGAGACTTCTATGAGCTTTTTTTCGACGATGCCATCCTAGCCGCCCGCGAATTGCAGATCACTCTAACTTCGCGCAACAAAGAAAAGGGTATAGCCGTTCCAATGTGCGGCGTTCCCTATCACGCCGCCGAAGGCTACATCTCAAAACTGATTCGCCGCGGTTTCAAAGTCGCAGTCTGCGAACAAGTGGAAGATACTCGCCTCGCCAAGAAATTAGTGCGCCGCGAGGTGACACGCGTAGTCACCCCGGGAACCGCAGCCGATTCGTCCCTGAATGCAGAAGACAATAATTTTCTGGCAGCCATAGCGACGGTTGGAGATCGCACGGGTTTCGCCGCGCTCGATCTCTCCACAGGAGAGTTTCGAGCCACCGAATTCGCCGGAGAATCCGCCGTCAGACGCATTCAAGAAGAACTTGAACAATTGCGTCCAAAAGAAATACTATACGGCTCTTCCGCCCCTCTGTTCGAAAACAGAGACGGTGTGAGAAAGAACAATGGAGCGACGGGTGTCCCCGCCCGTCCAGCGGCAAACTCTTCGGCAACTCCCGCCCCTGCGCGCGCAACCGGCGGCATCACCGAAACCCCGCTAGACGACTGGATCTTCGCCCCCGACCACGCCCTCCCGCTCCTGGAAAATCACTTCGGCGTGCTCTCGCTGGAAGGTTTTGGCTTAGCCGGAAAACACGCCGCAGGTTCAGCCGCCGGCGCGATTCTCTATTACATCCGCTCCACACAGCGCGGAAAGCTCGATCACGTCGACCGCATCGGTTTCTACGAACGGCAAAATTGCCTGGTGCTCGACGCCGTGACAGTTCGCAATCTGGAACTGATCGAGCCGCTATTCTCGGGAACCGATGCCGGAGTAACCCTGTTCCGCTGCATGGACGCCACCGTAACCCCCATGGGCAAGCGCTTACTTCGTACCTGGATGCTGCGTCCATC